>Ga0335085_10000082_pt1 | contig 328600 bp, 312 predicted proteins | sample Lox_Sample_45_FD_206712 | JGI IMG/M metagenome (GOLD analysis project Ga0335085, IMG submission 206712) | Soil microbial communities from Loxahatchee National Wildlife Refuge, Florida, United States - Lox_Sample_4.5 | ecosystem: Environmental > Terrestrial > Soil > Wetlands | place: USA... | reverse complement strand
CGCGGTAGGCCACCTCCACCATCTTCTTCTGGCAATGGTTCTGGTGCCAGATCGTCGTGTTGTACTGGGCAAAGATTTCGCCTTCCGGCAATGCCTGCGGATCGCCGACCTCGATCCACGTCGGCGTTGCATGCGCCCGCAGCCGCTCCATGATCGGCAACCCCTCGATCGCCTCCCAGTCCTCCCGCGTCGTCGCCATCAGAAACCGGTGCCCGTCTTCCACCCTCAGCAACGGCAGATTGTTCGGCGCCAGCAGCGACGGCAGACACAAATCCACAAAATATTCCCGGTAGCGCCGCCCCCAGAACGGCACCATGAAATACAACGGGCGTTTCATCTACAATTGCTCTTTGAACAAAACCATGGGAGATTAGATTTGATAATAACCATAACGTAAAAGGGTAATTGAAAACATAAAGAACAAGCAAGCCTACAATGCAACATTATCCACATTTCCAATTGAAGATTTATGCTGCCAAGCTCCGACGTAACGATTTACGTACCAACCTATAACCGACCGGAGTTCCTGTCTCGAACTCTCCGCTTTTTGCAGCAAGGGCCCGTCCGCCTGCCGATCATCGTCGGGGACGGCAGTGATGCTTCCGCCGCTGCCAAGAACGAAACATTGTGCCGGTCACTGGGCGCAAATATCGAATACTTTCATCTTCCATCGGTAAGCGGCTTTGCGGGCGCCACAAGGAGCTATTTGCAGCGGTATCTGGCGGCTTTACAGCGTGTAAAAACACCTTTTGTCGCCAGCTGCGCCGACGACGATCTGTTGCTGCCGGAGACCGTAGTTAAATGCGCCGCGTTTCTGGCTGAAAATCCGGATTATGTCGGCTGTCAGGGCACATATCTTTTCTTCCGATATCTGGAAAATGTCCACCTCAAGATTGAGGGCGTATGTTACGACACTCCGTCAGTCGACGGGAATGAGATCGGCAGCCGGCTGATGCAGTTTTACTGGCGTTATGAAGCCCCCTTCTACGCCGTATATCGCACTTCCGTACAGCGGTCGATTTTCGAAAGGGCCCAAAGCATATCCATCAACATACTCGTGGAAACCTTTCATTCCGCGGCTGTCATTCTCGAAGGCAAGCTCAAGCGTCTCGATGATATTTATTGTTTGCGTAATATCGGGATACCCACGCATCCGATTCCGATCGAGGGGTGGTATCAATGGATGATTAAGGACTTCGACGGCTTTGTTGACAACTACAGAGAACACCGGGCAACCATCATCGAGATGGCGGCCTCGCGCAGCGATCTCCGCATCGACTTGCATAGCCTGCGGCGCGCGATCGACATGGCATTCATGATCTATGTCGGCGGCCACGGCTTCCCCATGTACAAGCTGATTGAGGAATATCTCCCGATCGCTGTTGCGGACCGGCAAGAGCGCGACCGGCTGCAACGAGGGTTTGCCACAAAATTTGCAATGTCCTTTGCGGACCAACAGGAACAGGGCCGGCTTGCAACGGAGGCCGCCCACGAACCCATCGCGAGCCAAGCGACATCTTCAACACTCCAAATTCGAATCGCCATCAAGCGCCTGCTCAGAGCCCTGATTGAAGCGGCCTTCGGCGAAAGCGGATTGAAGCTGACAAGGCAACTAAGATCTTCCATGCGCCCGGAACAGAAGCAAATCAATGGTCCGGCAGTCACTCCTCCGACATCCGAGCCCGCGGACCTCTCGATGCAAATTCCGACCACGCTCGTGAACAGATTCACCGCCGCGCAATGGGATCTCGTCCGCCGGCGCATACCCAAGGATTGACGCTCCTGTAATCCACGATGACCACGAAATGAGTGCCCGCGATTTATGAAAATACTGATTACAGGGAATATGGGTTATGTCGGCCCGGCGGTTACCGCTCATTTGCGCAAAGTATTTCCTGATGCCTATTTGGCCGGCTACGATACGGGATATTTTGCTCATTGCCTCACGGCCTCCTCCGGCGTTTTCCCCGAGATCAGACTTGACTGCCAGATGTACGGTGACGTGCGCGACATTTCAGCCGACGTCGTAAGAGGATTCGATGCCATCGTGCATCTTGCGGCGATCTCGAACGACCCCATGGGCAGCCGATTCGAGGCGGTTACCGAAGAAATCAATTTCCGGGCAAGCGCCGCCCTAGCGCATCTTGCGGTCGAGCACGGGGTCTCCCGGTTTGTATTTGCCTCGAGCTGCAGCATGTACGGGTTCGCCGAGGGAGGAGCGCGTCAGGAGTCCGCTCCCCTGAATCCATTGACAGCCTATGCAAGATCGAAGGTGGCAACAGAAAAAACCCTGCAGTCACTGTCATTGGATGCAACGACCGTGACTTCTCTGCGGTTTGCCACCGCATGCGGTATGTCGGACCGACTCCGGCTTGACCTGGTGCTGAACGACCTTGTCGCGTGCGCCATCAGCAGCAAACGCATTACAGTACTAAGCGATGGCAGTCCCTGGCGACCGCTGATCGATGTTAAGGACATGGCGCGTGCAATAGAGTGGGCTCTGACCCGGGATCCCGATCAGGGCGGACGGTATCTCGCCGTGAACGCCGGAACAAACGAGGCCAATTTTCAGGTGATCGAACTGGCCAACGCCGTCGCGAAACTCATCCCGGGAACGTCGGTAACCGTCAACGAAAACGCTCCTCCGGACAAACGTTCATACCAGGTTGATTTTTCGCTGTACCAGAGACTTGCGCCGCGACACCAGCCTCAAATATCCATAGAAGAATCGGCCAGAGGAATTGCAGCCGGCCTGAAGCAAATCCGGTTTAATGATGAAAATTTCCGCTCATCCTCTTTCATCCGCCTGAAGGCGCTCGAAGAACACATCGGCGGCAATCGGCTGAATTCAGCATTACGCTGGATTTGATCCCTGCGGGGGCAACGCCCGATATTAGAAAATTGCCCCGATATCGGAAATCAGGGGCAACGATTGATCGCGTTCGGATAGAAGGGCGTCCTCTGCCAACGGCCAGGGGATGCCGAGCGCCGGATCGTTCCAGCGAATTCCGCGTGCGGCGGACGCCCGATAGGACGCGGAAATCATGTAGAGCAACGTGGTGTGATCTTCCAGCGTTTGGAATCCGTGCGCGCACCCTTCGGGAACGTAAATCATTCTGGTTCGATCTGCAGCCAGGGAAAACCACTCCGCCCGGCCGAACGTCGGGGAAGCGTGCCGCAAATCGACTACGACATCGAAAATCGCGCCGGTGACGCAACAAACCAGCTTTGCCTCAGCAAATGGCGGGGCCTGGAAATGAAGGCCGCGCACCGTAGCGCGCCTGCGATTATGGGACAGGCTTGACTGCTCGGGATATGGCATGAGTCCTCTGTCGACAAATTCCTGACGGCAATGGAGTCGGCTGAACGACCCGCGATCATCCTGACTGGGTTCCGTTTCAACAATCAACACTCCGGCAATGTCCGTCGTCTGGAAACGCATCGGCTCAGACCGTTACTGTGTGCAATTCAAAGCTCTTCGAAAGCATATGAATGAAAAACAATTCAAGGAATGATCCGGGTGTGTGGTATGGGAACCACAAATTTCCCGCCCCAATCGCGGATATGTGCCATCTGAGTGGTGATTTCATCAATCAAGTTCCATGGCAGCACGAGAAGATAATCAGGGCGGGTTTCGCCAATCCGATCTGGCGCGTAAATCGGGATATGCGTGCCGGGCAAATACCGTTGCTGCTTATGCGGGTTTCGATCGACAGTATAAGTCAGCAGATCGTCACGGACTCCACAATAGTTAAGCAGCGTGTTGCCCTTTGCTGGCGCGCCATATCCCACCACTTGTTTACCTTGCTCTTTGGCGTCGATCAGAAATCGAAGCAGGCTTCGTTTCGCAGCACGCACGCCTTCCGCAAAAGCGTGATAGGTCTCCAACCGGTCAAGGCCGTGCTCGCGTTCCTTGCGAAGGAGGCGTGCCGGAGCTTCGGTCATTCGCGAGTTCGCTGTAGAGGCGTGGCTCGCATAAACCCGCAGCGATCCGCCATGCGTCGCCAGCTCCTCCACGTCGTATACAACAAGGCCATAATGAGCGAGAACCCGGCTTGCTGTAGTGAATGAAAAATATGAAAAATGTTCGTGATAAATCGTGTCGAATTGATTGCCCTCGATCAATTGCAGCAGATGCGGAAACTCGAGGGTAAGTGTGCCCTCGGTTTTCAGCAGGCGCGCCAAACCAGCAGTAAAGTCGTGGAGGTCGGGCACATGCGCAAATACATTGTTGGCTATCAGCAAATCGGCCTGTCGCCCCTCCGCAACAAGCTCCTCGGCCAGACCGGACCCCATGAATCGAACCAGGGTCGGGATGTTCCTAGCCTGCGCCGCGCTTGCGACGTTTGCCGCCGGCTCTATTCCAAGAACCGTGATGCCAACCGCTTTAAAATACTGGAGCAGGTATCCGTCATTGCTCGCCGCTTCGATTACGACACTATCTCGGTCAAGAGAAAAACGCCGGCACGCGGCTTCGGCAAATCGTCGCGCATGGTCAAGCCAGCTCTCTGAATATGAAGAAAAGTAGGCATAGTCCCCAAATATCCTTTGAGGTGTTTCGAATGCCTCCAGTTGAACCAGCCGGCAAGTTCCGCATACGTAGGCGTGGAGCGGATAGAATGACTCCGCCGTCCGCAATTCCGATTTCGCGAGATACGCGTTGGACAGGGGCGACATACCCAAGTCCGCAAACGTGATGGTCAGAGGCGCGTCACAGAAGCGGCAGTTTGAACTGCTCAATGCTGTAGAGTCTCCGCTTCTTTCCCGGTCATCCTTTTCTATACAAATACCAAGCTCCATTATTTCCATATCTTCCAGGGAGCTTCGCCTGATTGCCAAAGCTCTTCGAGCAATAAGCGGTCACGCAGCGTGTCCATGCAGTGCCAGAATCCGCGATGAGGATACCCGGCCAAATTGCCGCCTTGCGCAAGTTCCTCGAGCGGCTCGCGCTCCCACACCGTTTCATCACCGGCAATGTAATCGCATACTTTCGGGGAAAGGATGAAAAAACCGCCATTTATCCAGCCGCTGTCTCCAGGCGGCTTCTCCTGAAACCTTGTGATCCGGTTCTTTTCAATGTTCAGCGAGCCGAAGCGCCCCGGCGGCTGCACGGTAGTAACCGTCGCCAGCGTCCCTTGTGCCCGATGAAAAGCAATCAATTCTGAAATATTTATGTCGCCCACACCGTCGCCATAGGTAAGAGCAAAATCTTCATCGTCGAGATAGTCCCTTACGCGTTTGAGCCTTCCCCCCGTGCCAACCTGATCACCCGTATCCACTAACGTAATGCGCCATGGCTCGACGTATTTCTGGTGAACCTCCATCTTATTGGAACTCATGTCAAAAGTGACATCGGACATGTGCAGGAAATAATTTGCAAAGTATTCCTTGATGAGATAGCCCTTGTAACCTAGGCAGATGATGAAATCATTGATGCCGTGGGCCGAATAAATTTTCATGATGTGCCACAGGATGGGGCGGCCTCCGATTTCCACCATGGGCTTAGGGCGCACCACCGTCTCTTCGCTGATACGCGTGCCCAGCCCGCCCGCCAGGATAATCGCCTTCATCGCGACACAATCCGCCAAGCGTTTTTACAAGGCATCTTTTCTACGCCCCAGAAAATAAAAGTGATTGGGGGCCAATCCATAACGCTCCACCGCCAAACGATCGTATAGAGCAAAAAAATCAGCCAACGCCCTGATTCTGGACTCGGGCCCGCGAATGCCCCCCAGCAAACGATAAATGAAAGAGAATCCATTGCGGTATTCAATTTCGTCAAAATATTTTCTCAGGGCTGAAAGCATCGTCTCGCCATCGGCCTCAAGGTCATGGGGAGATTGCCCTTCAGGTTCATTAGGGTCCCTCTCCATCACGTATTCCTCCTGCAATCCGGAAATGTAATTTGCCAGCGCGGTTTCGTCGCCCAGGTGCACCACAACCTCACCCTCATCATACCAATGCCCGGTGAGCGCTAAAATTGCCCGGATTAGCCCGACCTGCGCAGCATCCTGCTCCCGGAATCTCTCGTGGCACGGCTCATAGCACAAAACATATCCGCCCGGACGTATCAATTCCCTGGCGCGACGCACCACTCCAAATACATCAGGCATGTGGTGCAACGAAACCGAGAACAACACCACATCATATATTCCCTCCGCCAGATGAAATGGCAGCTGCTCGTATTGCAAATGCCCAAATCCTTCGCGGAATGGATTCTCGGCGAGCGTCCGGCGGGCTATTTCGATATTGGCGGAGGAAATGTCTATCGCAACCACCTGATGCCCGTTACGCGCGAGTTCGAGCGATACGTAGCCGGCGCCGCATCCCACATCTAAAATTCGCTGCTGCGGCCCGCAGTGTTTTGAAAGCAACTCGAGATAACCCTCGACGATCCGCCCGACATAAAGACGAATAAATTGCGGATCCCGCCAGAAACTCTTATAGAAGTGCTCGCACTTAACAGCGCGTCGCAAATCCGGCACAAAACCGGCGCTGATGCGCTCGCTGATACGGCCGTCAAAAGCCCTGGCCTCGGCGCCAAGGTCGCCGACGTCAATTTCATCGCCTTTATTGGTCATGCGACCCGCTTCAGGAAAGCATCGGGGCAATAGCTGACCCGGGTTTCAACCGTACCCTCGTTGAACGGCGGAGTGGGCTCGACCAAAATGAAATCTTTTCGCGTCGATGCAAACTCGCGAGCTGCCTCAGCAGGATTATCCCAAGCCCAATTCGCATCCGAGCGCGGCGCGCCCACGAGATATCGCATAATCCCGTCCATGGCCACAATGTAAGATCCCTTTGTCACAAATGGAGCATATGTCCCCAACTCATCGAGCACGTGTTGCCTGGAGTGTTTGCTATCCAAAAGAACAAGAACCGTTTCACCCGGCGTAATTTCCTTTTTTACCTGGGCGACTGTCGACGGATCCGTGGAGCCTCCTTCGATCAACGTAATCAATGGACGAAGCGGATGAGCATCGATGGCCTCTCGATTGTGTTGGCGCAGTTCGATCTCGACCGCCACAACACGGCCCCGCCCCATCAATTTGCAAAGGCCTGCATAAAAGATCGTTGAACCACCGTGGGCGACCCCGGTCTCAACAATAACATCAGGCTTTACCGCGTAAATCAGCTCCTGCAATCGAAACGCATCATCAGGAAGTTGAATTATCGGTCTGCCCAGCCAAGTGAAACTGTAAACGTACTTGTTGTCCCACCCGCAACGAAGATATGCGGCCGCCACCGCAGCAAATGCTTCGGCACTTGCCATCGGCAGGGTTCGCTGTCCGGTTTCTCCTTCGATTGTGACACTGCCACCGGCAAGATCAACCGAGACCTTCTTTGGCCAAGCGTCCATCAATTGATATTTCCGCTACTCCGAGAGGTAGCGTTCGGCGAATGGGTGCAAAATTTCTACGGGAAAACTAACAGCCAAACTGATTCCAGTTATTTTTGGACGAGGCCATCAAGAATGGTCTTGAAAGACGACGTTTAAGCGTAAGCAAGGCGCCGCACATTCATGCCGACGCCTTTCACGTCAGCGCCTTTTCGCCACGCATTGGCTGCGACCATTTTTTTTCGCGCAGCTTTTTCCTCATTTCTTCCGCCGTAAACATGGAGCTATCATCCTGCTGACCAGAGTGCACAACAACGTTATAGGCTTTGAGATATTCACGGCTCTGGGCCAATATTTGAGACAGTTCTTCGCTTGAAAATGCCTTATCCTGGTATTTCCAAGCGGGCAGGTCCGGGCTTAATTCGATCGCATAAGCCGCAATCTCATCGAAATGTTGACCCGCAAAATCGAGTGACGCCAGCCTCTCCTCTTCGGTCTCCGTCGGCCAGCCGACTATAAGATCGGTCCTCAGCACGGCCCGCCGATTGGCTGCCCTCACCTCATGCATGAACGATCCGATCTCTTCAGCGTGATTATGGCGATTCATCATCTTTAATAGCCGCGTCGAAGTAGACTGAATCGGCACCTGGATATCGGAAACGCGCGGATTTTTAAACAGGGGGAGCAACTCGTGATAGTACTTGTGGATCCCCTCCGGATTAAATTGGGCGATGTGAACCTCGTATGTATCGCTCAACTCCAGCACCTTGCGCAGCATATCAGGATACGATGAGCCGACTTCGATACCGTAGAGGGCTGTCTCCATTCCCATGAGATTAATAACGCGGACATTTTCCTCAACGCAGCGGGAAATCTGATCCAGAATGTCTTCGAGCCGCCTGCTTCGCCTTGGTCCGAGCCCGGGTTTATGAGTGCAGAATGAGCAGCTGAAAGAGCATCCTTCCGAAATGTTGATAAACCTTTTCGAAAGATTGTAGTCCCGATAATCCTCTCGCCGCCTGAAAATGGATTGCGCCGGGACATCTTCGAGGCGGACCTTGAACTCCGGAAACAGTTCTTGAATGCCCGAAAATGAGAGCGCTTCCTTGCTTTTCGTTCTTACCGTTGGCCCTGAAAACCGCGCGGCGACTTTGCCCGGGTGAGAATCGACAACGCATCCCATGACGATCAATTTGTCATGAAATTGCGAGTCCAGATTTTCAATTCTCTCGTACGATCTCTGTTCAAGGAGAGACCAGCCATTACAGGTCATGCAGAGAATCTTGTCAGCCTCTTCCGGGCTTTGAACAACCGTGCCCGAATTGACCTCAATCCACTTTTGCACGCGCGCAAGATTCAATTTCTGCGTCGTACACATGTCGTCTTCGGTAATAAAGAATTTCATCTTCAGGCTCTGACGAATGTTGGGCCGGTGAAAGGTGGGCGCATAAAGTCACTACGCAATGGATTATACTATCCCAATCAATTAATTACTGCAATGTTGCGGTGGCTTGTTGCCCCGCATTTTAGGTGCGGCGAGCATCATTTCCCTCTACCGACAGTGTCAAGCAAGCCTACGGCATCGGTGGCCGCGGCTCCTCGAATGGCCGCCTCATCATACCTGCCACCAACTTCCTCAGTCGCCAGCGCCACCACTTCAGCGCCGCATGATCCCCGCACAGCAACAAGCCCACGCGTCGGCCGACGATACTGATAGCGAAACCCAGATGCCTGTTCAATGCCGCCACCGACGCATAAATTCGCGCCGGAATGTCCATCAATACGGCCCTTGGATCGAGACTGGGTTCCGCGGGGAAGCGCTTGGTATGGGGTGGCCTGCTGACACGATAATAATCGCCGACCGCAAGCCGGATCATCAGATTGCTCCGCCGTTCAACATTTGCCCATACTTCGTCAAGCCCCGCTTTATGCAGACGGATCGGCATCCTGAACAGGTCGCGCCGCATCGTATCTCGATTGCGCCCGGCATAGTACTTCATCGACTCACGCAGATTGCGCAGCCGGCTGTAGCCGAAGAGTCGCCCCAAAAGCGGGTGCTCTTTCTCCGTCTCGGTAAAGCTCGTACTTTCCGGCGTCAGGCTTACCATGCATGTTTCATCCGAGTCCTCGATGACTCTCCATTTGCGATCCGCAAAATTCCTGCTGTAATAAATATTTTCCAGAGTGTCCCGATCGAGACATTGGGCATGGTCGGCAGGGATCACTGCATAGTCCATCAGGATGGGAATTCCGAAGAACGTATGCAGCAGCATGCCGCGCTCCCCGGGCACGCGCCAGTAATAGAATGGCGAGCGCGGCGGCGGCACATGGTCGCCGCCTTCTTCAAAGCTCCACATTTCCGGATGGAGATGGCGGACGAAGAGATCGGCCGCATCGCGCGGCGTAAGTGTCAGCGCCTGCGCCGTCTGTGACAGGCGGCGTGTCTCGTCCAGCAGCCCGCGCCGTCGCAGTTCCTCCAGCACCGCTTCCTGCTTCTGCCGCAACGCCGGACACAGCACCAGGTGATAGCCTTCCCGCGCATACTTCAGCAGCGTCGCCACCAGATTGTCCGACAGTATGAAATCCGGACACAGCAAACACCCGTAAGCGCGGTCGCGGTAGGCCACCTCCACCATCTTCTTCTGGCAATGGTTCTGGTGCCAGATCGTCGTGTTGTACTGGGCAAAGATTTCGCCTTCCGGCAATGCCTGCGGATCGCCGACCTCGATCCACGTCGGCGTCGCATGCGCCCGCAGCCGCCCCATGATCGGCAGCCCCTCGATCGCCTCCCAGTCCTCCCGCGTCGTCGCCATCAGAAACCGGTGCCCGTCTTCCGCCCTCAGCAACGGCAGATTGTTCGGCGCCAGCAGCGACGGCAGACACAAATCCACAAAATATTCCCGGTAGCGCCGCCCCCAGAACGGCACCATGAAATACAACGGGCGCATCCCCTCGCCTGCGCTCATCCCCCGTCTCGTTTCTTCGCTCATTCCACCCTTCACTCCGGCGCCGGCGGCCGCGGCTCTTCAAACCGCTGACCCGTCAGCCCCGACATCAGCTTCCTCACCCGCCATCCCCACCACTTCACCGCCGCCCGATCCCCGCATACCAAAAGACCGGTGCGGCGAATCATGACACCGACCACGCTGATGAGGTTGAGACCCCGCCTTCGCCAAGGGTCTATAAGCATGATCAAATCGCTTCGTGCCCTGACCAATAATGCGCGGCCCGCATCGGCGCGCCTTTTCATCTCGCTGCGGACAGAGTCGCTGACCAACAGCAGCCTGGGATCGAATCGGATGCCCGAGGGAAAGCGATCGAAATGCGGCGGCCTGCTGACGCGATAATAATCGCCCACCGCCAGCCAGACCAGCCGGCCGACCCGCTGCTCTTCCTTGGCCCACACTTGATCCAGATCCGCGATGTTCCACCGCATCGGCAGCCGGAACAGATGTCGTTTCAGCACATCGCGGTTGCGGTAGGCGTAGAACCACATCGATTCGCGAATCTTGCAGAGCTGAACATATTTGCGCACCCATTTCGGGTGGTTGAATTCCTCGCGCGGGACCGAAAAATCCACCGCGGTTGGTGTCAGGCTCACCCAGCCAAAGATGTCAGCGTCCTGAACCACGTGGATTTTCCGGGGATCGCGGAAATTTGTGCTGACGTAAACATTTTCAAACGCGTTTTGTTCAAGGCATGCCGTATGATCATCAGCCACCACTGCATAATCCATCAATACCGGCACGCCGAAAAAGGTATGCAATATCAAGCCGCGGCCGCCCGGCACGCGCCAGAAGCGGAATGGCGAGTACTGGAACAACGGCACGTTATCTTCCTCATAAATCGAAACTTCGGGGTGCAGATGGCGTACGAACAAATCGGCCATCAGTCGCGGTGAAATCGTCAATGCTTGCGCGGTCAGCGACAGCCGTTCGGCCGCCGGCAACAGGCCGCGCGCCCTTAAATCCTCAAGCACCGCCTCTTCTTTCTGGCGCAACGACGAGCACAGTACGAGGTGATGCCCTTCCCGCGCATATTTGAGCAGCGCGGCCACCATTCCATCCGAGTAGATCAGGTCGGGGAAAATCAGCGAGCCGTACGCTTTGGCTCCATGCGCCGCCTCGACCAGTTTTTTCTGGCAAAGGGTTTGATGATTGATGGCCGAAGCATACTGGTTCGAATCCTCCTGGCCATTCACCTTCATCGGGCTCTGCGTCCCCAGTTCGACCTCGATCCACGTCGGCGTTGCATGCGCCCGCAGCCGCTCCATGATCGGCAACCCCTCGATCGCCTCCCAGTCCTCCCGCGTCGTCGCCATCAGAAACCGGTGCCCGTCTTCCGCCCTCAGCAACGGCAGATTGTTCGGCGCCAGCAGCGACGGCAGACACAAGTCCACAAAATACTCCCGGTAGCGCCGCCCCCAGAACGGCACCATGAAATACAGCGGACGTAACTTCCCGCCCGCGCTCATCCCCCGCCCCGCTTCATCGCCCATGTCATCCTTCACTCCGGCGCCGGCGGCCGCGGCTCTTCAAACCGCTGACCCGTCAGCCCCGACATCAGCTTCCTCACCCGCCATCCCCACCACTTCACCGCCGCACGATCCCCGCATAGCAAAAGACCCATGCGCCGAGCGACGACCTGGGCGGCGTGAATTGCTCGGCCAATAGCTCTCCAGAATGGATCCAGCAACAGGATTATGCGATTTCGCGCCCGGATCAAGCGCAGCTTCGCGGCCATTCTTACAGTGGGCGAGGTAATGCTCAACAGCGTTCGCGGATCAAAATTGAACCGATAAGGAAAACGTTCCCGATGTGGCGGCTTGCCGAGGCGGTAATAATCACCCACTGCATAATCGATCAGTCGGCCGATCCGTTGCTCTTCCTTCATCCAGGCCTCATTAAGTTCAGTTGTATGCCAACGGATCGGCAAACGGAACAGGTCACGCCGCAGGGCATCCCGGTGCCGTCCCGCGATATCCCACATCGATTCACGGATGTTGCACAACCGGTCGTAGCGCTCCAGCCAGTATGCGCGATGCGGATCGCGCCCTTGCGGCGGCGACCAGTTTACCGCTTCGGGAGTCAGGCTCACCCAGCCCAATTCATCCGAGTCCTGAATGACCCGAATGCGGTCGCTATGGGCAAAGTTTTCATTGATGTAAACATATTCGAACATGTTCCGTTCGAGACATTCGGCATGCTTTTCTCCCACCGCTGCGAAGTTCATCAAAACCGGCACCCCCTGGAAAGTGTGCAGAACCATGCCGCGTTCGTCCGGCATGCGCCAGTAATGAAACGGGGACGGCATCACGTAGGGAATCGGGAACGGAGCATCTTCCTCGAAGATCCACATTTCAGGATGCAGATGGCGCACAAACAAATCGGCCATCAGTCGCGGCGTGATTGTCAATGCCTGCGCCGTCTGCGACAGTCGTTCGGCCGCCGGCAACAGGCCGCGCGCCCTTAAATCCTCAAGCACTGCTTCCTCTTTCTGGCGCAACGACGAGCACAGTACGAGATCGCATCCCTCGGCCGCGTATTTCAGCAGCGTGGCAACGGTGCCGTCCGAATACAGCAGGTCGGGAAACAGCAAACAACCATAAGCGCGGGCTTGATGAGCCGCTTCGACCAGTTTCTTCTGACAAACGGTCTGATATGAGATTGCCGAGTTGTATTGGGCAAACGCTTCCTGCTTCGCCGCATGTTGCGGATCATCCACTTCTATCCACGTCGGCGTTGCATGCGCCCGCAGCCGCTCCATGATCGGCAACCCCTCGATCGCCTCCCAGTCCTCCCGCGTCGTCGCCATCAGAAACCGGTGCCCGTCTTCCGCCCTCAGCAACGGCAGATTGTTCGGCGCCAGCAGCGACGGCAGACACAAGTCCACAAAATATTCCCGGTAGCGCCGCCCCCAGAACGGCACCATGAAATACAACGGGCGCATCCCCTCGCCTGCGCTCATCCCCCGTCTCGCCTCTTCGCTCATTCCACCCTTCACTCCGGCGCCGGCGGCCGCGGCTCTTCAAACCGCTGACCCGTCAGCCCCGACATCAGCTTCCTCACCCGCCATCCCCACCACTTCACCGCCGCACGATCCCCGCATACCAACAAACCCACGCGGCGGAAGGCAATGCGGGCGACCGCAGTCACGGCCGCAGTCAGGCGAACCATCGGCGCCCACACTCGCCCGCGCAGCACTGCCGCAACTTGCAGCCAGCCGATCGAAACATGCGACAAAATCCGCGGGGCGCTCCGGGTAACGAAATCGAGCGCCCACCACCACGCAATCATGACCGGCCGCAGCGGATGCCAGCGGGGAACATCGTCATATTCGGCAAACACGTCGCCGAAAAACCAGCGCATGATCCGGCGCGCGCGCGCTTCCGTGCGCTGCCATTCCGGGCCGGTCAGCTCGCCGGCATGCCAGTGGATGGGATGGCGGAAATTGTTTGTTTTCTGCACATCTCCGGCGGCGGCATGCAAAGTCCAGTAAGCACGCAACCGCCAACCCTTCCAGATTGTCGCAAGCCCGGGAATACGCAGCAGCGCCCGCGGCCGGCGCGGCGGTATAGGGTCAGGCGAAGGCGTCCACGACAGCAGTATCGCCTCGTCGGAATCCTGCGGCACCTTGACCTTCGAAGGGTCAGGAAAATTGTCGGACAGCCATGTGTTTTCGATCGATTGCCCGGCCTCGAACGATTTCGTGTCGTTGACTTCGACGACGGAGAAATCAATCAGCAGATAGGCAAAATAAAAACTGTGGATCAACAAGTCGTCTGTTCCCGGCACCCGCCAGAAACAGAAGCCGGGATAGCGGGAAAAATCCGCGGCGTCCCAGTCGTTGACCAGATTGTCATAAAACATGCTGCGGGCCGCAATCTTCGCCACCTGCCGCGGCGGAAGCGTGATGCACAGTGGCGCCTCGGATGAAGTGACTGGTACGAAACCGCCTGCTCCAAGCGGGGGAAAGAGTTTTTCCTCCGCCAGCCTGATCGCTACCGCCAAAACGGCGTGCCATCCCTGTTCGGCATAACGAATCACGGTGGCAATGGTGCCATCGGTGTACATCGTGTCAGGCTTGATCTGGCAGGCGAGCGCCCGATCGCGATGGGCGGCGTTTGTCAAAACTACATCAGCATAAGTCATGTGGCGGAATTTCGCAGCGACGGTGTCATCCTCAGGAAAACCGATATTGAGAAACACCAGCTCAACATGTTTCTTCAATTCCGCAAAAATCGGCTGCTGCCGCAATGCTTCCCAGTCGGCATCGGTGGTGGCGATCAGGAACTTGTGGCCGTCTTTGGAATTCAGCAGGCCCAGGTTGCGCGGCGAAAGCAGCGATGGCAGGCAGTAGCTGGTAAAATACGAGCGGAATTTCTCCCCCCAGAAACTGACCATCAAATATAAGGGTCTCATAAATTTCCCGCGCCCCGCTTCGAACCGGACTCAAACCGGCCCCATTATAAATGCTCGGCAGCCCGCAGACCGCTTGATGAGTTAGATACAGCCGCACGCATTCCCGAGGAATGAGGTCTTTGGCATAGCTGATATGGTACCGAAATGAAGTACGACGATATCTATATCGATTTCTTCGAGAACCGGACCGATGAGCCCGCCCATCCCTTCGGGATCATCCGCGTCAATCCCGGCGGCAGCATCATTCGTTCGCACCTGCTGGGCCCCGGCTATCTGAACCGCAATACGCAGGTCGGGCCGGACGTGACGATGGGAAAATTCTCCGGCCTGAATGAAAGCTGCTTCATCGCGCGCGCGGTGATGGGCGCGTATTGCTCGATCGGCGCGCGCACCGCGATCAATCCCTTCAATCATCCCAGCGACTGGCTGAGCACCCACGAATTTCAATACCACCCCACGGCCTACGACTGGGCACCCGAATACCGCAACATCGAACGTCTGGAGCGTACCCCGGACATGTTTGAGCGCGTCACGATCGGCAATGATGTCTGGACCGGCCACAATGTGAACATCCTGCCCGGCGTGTCCGTAGGGGACGGCGCGATCATCGGCGCCGGTTCGGTGGTGACCAAGGACGTTCCCGCCTATGCCATCGTCGGGGGGGCGCCGGCGCGCCTGATACGCTACCGCTTTGCCGAAAACATCATCGAGCGCCTGCTGCGCGTCAAATGGTGGGAGCTGGAATTGGAGGAATTGAGCGGACTCCCGTTCCGGGACATCGAGCGCTGCCTGCCGATGCTCGAGGAAATACGGGCGCGCAAGCCGGGGTAACGCGAAATGCGCGATGACCTGGAGTCGGCAACGCTCTCCGAAATTCTGCGGCGGCACGAAACTCCGCCCGATGCGGTATTGATCGTCCACAGCGCGATCAAACGGCTCGGCCAGCAGGGTTTTCGCGCCGAGCGGATGATAGAGGCATTGCTCGGCTATCTCGCCTCGGGCACTCTGTTGATGCCGACGATGACCTGGCGCACCGTGACGCCTGCCAACCCGGTTTTCGACGAATTGAACACGCCTTCGCATACCGGCGTGCTGACGGAAATCTTCCGCACCCGCCATGCCACGGCGCGTAGTCTGCATCCGACCCATTCAGTGGCGGGCTACGGCCCGGCAGCGGCGGCCTTGCTCGCCAAGCATCATCTCGGGACCACTTCCGTGCATGAAAACAGCCCCTACGCGCTCGCGCGCGACCATCCGACCTTCATCCTGCTGCTCGGCGTCGGCCTCGAATCGTGCACGGCGATCCATCTCGCGGAAGAGACGCTTGCGCCGGACATTTACGTGCAGCCGCCGGAGAATACCGAGCAATACGAACTCAGGGATCGCCATGGAAAGATATTTCCATATTCGCTGCGGCGGCACCGGCGTTTGAATCGCGACTTCGAGAAATTCAGGGTTCCGCTTGCGGCCAGGGGGCAACTGCTGGCCGGCAATATCGGCGGCGTGCCGTGGTCGCTGATGCGGCAACAGGATCTGCTGCGGGAAGTGTTTGCCGCGCTCGCGGCACGGCCAACGGCGACGCTGAGCGAAACATAAAGCCCGCGTCTGCGCGGTTCCTAAACGATTTTCCTGAAGTGGTTGGCAAACACCTTCAGGCTCTGCTTGATGCGGGTTCGGGCGGCAGGGTCGCCGCTCATCGCGCGTCTGAACAGTTCCCAGGCATGATGTCGGGTTCCCCAGTAATAGCGAAGCGCGGATTTCGCGTAGTTCGCCAGTCCCATCATTCGCGAGCCGACCTCGCCGATTCTGCGCGCGAAGTCCCGGCACTTTTGCCGACCATCGAGCACTCGCTGCGGCAATTCCCGAAACAGCCAGATTCTGATGGCCGAGGGATGGGTCGTGTTGGTTACGACCCGCTCCGCCTTTTTTCTCACCGTTTCCCATCCGGCATTGATGTCGCGGGAATGCCAGTAGACCGGTACGCTGAATGCTTTCCGCTTCAGCAAATCCATCATGGGGTGATGATAAGTATCGAACAGGATTTTTCCCTTCTTCAATGTACTTTGCGCCTTCGACTTCTCATTTGATATTCCGCCTTCCGCCATCGGCCCGAAGCTGACGAGCATCATCTCATCCGAATCGCGCACCACGTGCACCTTGCCTTGCAGTCCGAAATTGCCGTGAACGTAGTCGCCGTCGATCGTCCAGTTGTCTATCGCCGAACTGTCATGCCGCTTGATCGCGCCATAATCCATCAGCAGCGGCGCCCACGACAGGGAGTGCACCAGCACGCCGTCCTCTCGCGGAACATGCCACCACACCGCGGACGGAAAATGCCAGATGGCGTGGGATTCCCAACCGAAACTCAGCGTTTCAGGATGAAAGCTGCGGATGCCCACCGCCACCAGTTCGCGGCCGGTCAGAACCAGCGGGCCATTCTCCGCGCCGATCCTGAACCCCCGCTGCTTCAGTTGATCGCAAAAGGGCTCCTCGCCGAAGCGCAAAGCTGCGGTAAGCACCACTTCGACACCGTTGACCGCGTGGCGCTGCAACGCCGCGATCGTGCCATCCGAGAACACCAGGTCGGCGGTCAGGATCGCGCCGTAGGCATGATCCCGAAACGCCATTTCGGTGGCGAGTTTGTGGCCCAGGCCCATATGGACGTATTTGTTCTCGCCTTCCGGGCACGGCGGAATGCGGATGAACACCGGCTCTATGTACTGCTTGAGAAGCCGGAACAGCGGGTGGGGTTGCAGCCGCGCCCAGTCTTCGTCGGTGGCGGCGATCAGGAATTTGTTCCCGCTGTTACGCAGGGCGGGGATGTTGTTGGGCGAGAGCAGCGAGGCGATGCAGAAGTTGACCAGGTAATCGGTGAAGCGCTCGCCCCAGACCACGACGATAAAATAAAAGGGGCGCAGCGCACGCGCCTTGACGTCGAACGCTTCGGGAGAAAGTTGCCCGTTGTATCCCATGCTTAATTCCCGTCGCCGCTCATCGAGCTCCCGAACGCGCGGTCCACTTTCAATAGCGCCACGGCAACATCCAGCGCCTCTTCGCTGCCGTAATTTTCATTGACGTAGAGACAGAAGCTGCGATTGCGGCTGCTGAGCGCTTCCGGTGTCCCGAAGTCATCTGCAAGATACGGCTTGAGCCAAGGCCATTCCGAGACTACGTAGCGGTAATGCGGATTGAGGCCGATGCCTTCGGCGCGCACCGCTTCGGCGATTTCGATCTTGCCGTGTTTCGAACGCGCCAAGTCCACAAACACCGGCAGCACAAACGGCGAATCGGTGGGCCGCCACGGCAGCAGCGAAAACATGGTGTCCATCTCATCCAGCAGCGCCGCCAGTTCCGACACGAAGGCGAGGCGACGAATGATGGTGTCGCGCAGGCGGCGCAGCGATGCCAGTCCGATCGCGCACGACAGTTCGTCGGTATTCCAGTTCATCGCGGGAAACAGAAAGGTTTCCGGATTGCGGTCATCGAATCCCGCGATCCAGCGCGGCTTGCCACGGTCGGCGTGCGCCAGCGCCTGACGGAAAATATCGAGGTTGCGGCTGTAAACCATGCCGCCGGAACCACTGCTGATATGGGTTTTGCGGTTCATCGTGGAGAACGCCGCGATGTCGCCGAAAGTGCCGACCATCCGCCCGAGAATCTGCGCGCCATGCGACTGGCTGCAATCTTCGATGATCTTGACGCCGCGCGCATGCGCTTCCTGCACGATGCGGTCGATGTCGGTCGCCTGACCGGTCGCATGGACGATCACGGCGGCCGAAACATTGGGGCCGATGCGATCCACAAACTGCTGAACGCCGATGTTGTAATCGTTGGGCCGACTGTCGGCGAGACGCGGTTTCAAACCGTTCATCGTGATCGCGCTCAGCGTGCCGGGGTCGGTGATCGGCGAGACGATGACTTCGCTGCCTTTCGGCAAGTCGAGTGCGGCAAGCGCAATGAAGACGGACGCCGTGCCGGTCGCGACGGAATCGGCATAGCCGCCGCCCATCATCGCGACAAACTCGTCGGTGTAGAGTTTTTCGAACGCGTCCTGATAGCCGGGGTCGGCGTTCCGTTCCCGGTAGTAATTGATCGCCTGCTCCAGCATCGCGATCTCCGCAGGGCCCATCGCCATTCTCGGCGGCATCGGCCGGCTGCGTACCGGTTTGCCGCCGGCAATTGCCAGCTTGGCGTCGATGATACGGGATTCGAGTTCAGCAATATCCATCGTTGGGAATCAAGTCTTCAAGGGAGCCGGGATTATAAACCGGTTGATCCCCATTTTTTACCAGATGGGTTCAATTTCTGGTAACGCCTTGGGTATCTGCATCGGGCCAGTTATCGACATCCGGCTTTGCGTCAACCGATGGGTTCTGGTATTAACCATCAGCGCATAAGCAAATGTCCGTCAACGCCCTCGCCACAGTACTGATTCTGCTGTCCGCCGTGTTGCACGCGGCGGTCAATGCGTTGGTCAAAACCAGCGATGACGGATTGCTCACGCGCGGCTGCATGAACGCGATGGCGTTCGTCGTCTCGTTACCCTTCCTGGCTTTTGTTCCAGCGCCGTCCACTGAGGTCTGGTTCATCTTGATCGCTTCGATGTTGATACACGGGTTGTATCCTTTTTTTCTGGTTGGCGCCTACCGTGCCGGCGACTTGAGCGCCATGCTGCCGCTCGCGCGCGGCATTTCGCCGCTGGGGGTGGCCGTGCTGGCGCTGATTTTTGCCGGTGAAAAACTCGGCGTCATGCAACTCATCAGCATTGGCATTATTTCGATCGGCGTCGCCATGCTCGCTTTCGAGCGCAAGTCGCCGGCGGTACGCGGCGCCCGGCGCGGCGTGGTGTTTGCGGTTGCCACCGGCCTGATCATTGCTTGCTATACCGCACTCGACGGCATAGGCCTGCGCAAGACCATGCCAATGACCTACATCGCCTGGCTGTTTATGCTGGACGGCCTGTTTGTCTCCTCGATGGTCGGCTGGCTGCGGCGCGACAAGGTGGGAAGCTTTCTAAAACGCCAATGGAAATCGTCGCTGTGGGGCGGGGTGTTGGGAATCTCGTCGTATGGCCTCGCACTCTATGCGTTGAGCATGAGCGCGATGGCGGCCATCGCGGCGCTGCGGGAGACCAGCGTAATCTTCGCGGCCGCCATCGGCGCGCTGGTATTGGGAGAGCCGTTCGGTCGGCGCCGCATACTGGCGGCGGCCGTGGTCGCAGCCGGCGTCATCTCGCTGCAATTCGCCCGCTGAGAGTTTTGCCGATCGCTACCGCTTCTTGCCGCAGCACAACGCCAGGTTGTAATGCGACATCGCGTGATAGCCGGTATGCACGACCTCGTCGTTCATCGAGAACATAAACACATTGTGAAAGTGGCGCTGCATGAGTTTTTTGAAGTCGCGCTGGTCCTTGCAGTTGACGTGCCCCTCCTTGCTCTGCGGCGAAGCGTACTCCTGTGATTGCAACGAAGGCATGCCGATGATGACCACGCCGTGCGTGGTCACCGGCGCGATCATGTTCTTCAGGAAAATATTTTCCTTGTCGGGGGCGATGTGTTCGAGCACGTCGAGGCTGTAAGCACCGTCGAATTCGCCGGCAACCGGGCCTTCGAGCATGTCGTGCTGCTTGCAGGTAAAACTCCACGGGTCGTCCCTGCTCATTCTGCTGTTCGCGTCATCGACGAACCCCTGATCAAAATCAACCGCGGTCAGGGCCCCGACTTCCTGCACGACCACCCGGCTGACAAAACCATCGCCGCAACCGACCTCGAGCACATGCCGGCAACCGCTCAGCATTTTTGCGACAAATTTGTAGCGCGCAAACGTGAAGGCGAGGCGCTTGGGGTCTTCCCAATAGGCCCAGCTGGTCATGATGCCGAGGCGCTGGTTTCCGCGTTGTTCCACCAATTGCGCCTTTTCGCGATACTGCCTTTCCCGTTTCGTGCCGGGTTTTGACTTGGACTTTGATTTGGGTTTTGACGGCATGGTGTTAATGTAAGAAATGGAGGGAGTTTTGTCGGCCATTATGGGCCGAATCCTTTAAAATCCGCAGGTGCGAATCACAAGAATGCAACTCCTTTTCAGGTCGGGAATTATACAATGGGTAAACCTGCCACCTCATGCAAGCCGTCTCAGCCCGGATTTGATGTGCGAGAAAATTCCAGGGATGCCCGATGACTGAAAGTCTATGGAACGATAGCGACGCCGCCCGTCATCAGGGGGACGTCAACCTCCGGGTTTACACCTCGCGCCTGCTCGGAAGAGACCCCTCTCTCGTGCTTCACGGCGGCGGCAACACTTCCGTCAAAATCAGGAAACCCAACGTTGTCGGCGAGGAAGAGGAAATCCTCTGCGTCAAAGGCAGCGGCTGGGATCTTGAAACCATCCAGGAGGCAGGGTTCGCGCCGGTGCGGATGGGGCATCTGCTCAAGCTCGCCAAGCTTGCTGCACTGTCCGACCCGCAAATGGTGAACGAATTGGCAACCCACGTGACGCGCGCCGGCGCGCCGGCGCCATCGGTCGAGGCGATTTTGCACGCGATCCTGCCCTACAAATTTGTCGATCACACCCACGCCGACGCTTTGCTCGCCGTAACCAACACCCAGGATGGCGAGCAACGCGTACGCGAAATTTATGGCGATGACGTGGTGATCATTCCTTATGTGATGCCGGGATTCGATCTGGCGCGCTTGTGCGCGCAGAAATTCGCGGCCGAAGCGCATGCCGGCACCATCGGCATGGTGTTGCTGAAGCACGGCATTTTTTCGTTCGGCGACACCGCCAAAGAATCGTACGAGCGCATGATCGAACTGGTCGGCCGCGCCGAAGCGCACCTGAACAAGCGCGGCGCACGCAATGCCTCGGGGACGAAACGCGCCGCCGCACCGCCCGCACTCGCCGAAATTGCAGCATTGCGCGGCGAGCTTTCAAAATTTGCCGGCTTTCCGATGATCCTGGCAACCTTCGCCGACCCTGAATTCCTGGCCTTCGCACAGCGCGGCGATGCCGCGCAGATTTCGCAGCAGGGCCCGGCCACGCCCGACCATGTGCTGCGCACCAAGCGCATTCCCATGCTCGGGCGCGACGTCGCCGCCTACGCAGCCGCTTATCGCGAATACTTCGCGCGCAACGCTCAGTTGGCAAAGGAACCCAAGACCATGCTCGATCCGGCGCCGCGCGTAATACTCGACCCCCAGTTCGGTCTCGGCTGTGTCGGACGCACCGCGAAGGACACAAAAATCGTACGCGACATCTACGCGCATACGATCAATGTGATTCTGGCGGCGACCGCGCTCGGCGGCTATCATGCGCTGCCGGAGAAGGACATTTTCGATGTCGAGTACTGGGACCTTGAGCAGGCCAAACTGAGGAAAGCAGGAACATTACCGCCGTTCGCCGGCGAAGTCGCATTGGTCACCGGCGCGGCCTCGGGCATCGGCAAGGCGTGTGTTGAATCATTGCTCAAGCGCGGTGCGGCGGTCATCGGTCTCGACCTCAGCCCGCAAATCGGTGATTTATTCAAGCAGCCGGATTTTTTGGGCGTACGCTGCGACGTAACTTCGAGCCAGGAGATCGCGGATGCGCTTGATGCCGGCGTACGTAAATTCGGCGGCCTCGACATGCTGGTGCTCAATGCCGGCATTTTCCCGGGGGACAAGCGCATCGCGGCGCTGCCGGACGACGAATGGCGGCGCGTGATGCGGGTCAATCTCGATGCCAATCTCGCGTTGATGCGCGACTGTTACCCGCTGCTCAAGCTCGCGCCGAACGGCGGGCGCGTCGTTGTCATCGGCTCGAAAAACGTGCCGGCACCCGGACCCGGCGCGGGCGCCTATTCAGCGTCGAAAGCGGCGCTGACACAACTGGCGCGCGTCGCAGCGCTCGAATGGGGCGTCGACCGCATCCGTGTGAACACGCTGCATCCCAATGCGGTATTCGACACCGCGATCTGGACCGAGGAAGTGCTCGCCGCACGCGCCAAGCATTACGGCCTGTCGGTCGCCGAATACAAAACCAACAATGTGCTCAAGGTCGAGGTCATGAGTCGCGACGTTGCCGAGCTGGCCGCCGAAATGTGCGGGCCGCTGTTCGCCAAGACCACCGGCGCGCAATTGCCGGTGGATGGCGGCAACGATCGTGTCATCTAGTTCCAGTGATGAGTAATGAGTGATGAGTGATGGCGTCGAGACGCTGCGCTGGCGCGATAACCGGATCGAGATGATCGACCAGCGGGTGCTGCCGGCGCGTTTCGATTATCTCGCCTATGATTCGGCCGCCGGCGTTGCGGAAGCAATCCGCACCATGGTGGTACGCGGCGCCCCGGCCATCGGCTGCGCCGCCGCTTATGGCATCGCTCTGGAAGCGCGGCGGCTTCAGATTTATGCCCGCGATGATTTCTTCATGCGCATGGCTGGGGCGTTCGATCTGCTGGCCCAGAGCCGTCCGACCGCCGTCAATCTGTTTTGGGCCTTGCAGCGGATGCGCCGGGTATTTGACACGATGGCCGAGGCCACCCTCGCAGAGGTTGCGAAATCCCTGCTGAATGAGGCGCACGAAATTCTGGCTGAAGATGTTCGGATCAATCGCGCCATGGGCGCCCACGGAGCGGCGCTGCTGGCGGACGGCGCGCGCGTGCTGACCCATTGCAACGCGGGCGCGCTCGCCACCGCCGGGCACGGCACCGCACTCGGGGTAATCCGGTCTGCGGTGGAATCCGGCAAACAGATTTCGGTAATCGTTGATGAAACCCGGCCGTTCCTGCAAGGCGCGCGACTGACAGCGTGGGAACTGCAGCACGAAAACATTCCGTTCACATTGATCACCGACAACATGGCAGGACACCTGATGAAGACGCGCGAGGTGGATGCCGTCATCGTCGGCGCCGATCGCATTGCGGCAAACGGCGATTTCGCGAACAAGATCGGCACCTACATGGTCGCGGTGCTGGCACGCCGGCACGCCATTCCGTTTTATGTTGCTGCGCCCTTGTCCACGATCGATCTCAATCTGACAAGCGGCGATTTGATCCCGATCGAAGAGCGGCCTGCTGCGGAAGTGCGGGGGTTTTCCGATTGGCAATGGGTGCCCGACAGCATCGCGGTGCGCAACCCGGCATTCGACGTCACGCCGGCGGGGCTCGTCACCGCGCTGGTCACGGAACAAGGCGTCGTCCATGCTCCCGATGCAGCCGGCATTGCGGCGCTGTTTTCCCGCTCCGGCTGAACCGCCAACAAAAAATCAGTTCGTAGGGGTGCGCTCGTCGCGGGGCGGATTGATGATGGAGCGGATGCGCCGCCTGATTCGCCACAGCAGATGCTTAACGATCGATTTTGCGGGAACCGAGATGATGGCGCCCACCGGACTGTTTTTTAGGATCTGGTAGGCCAGCCGATCGGTCTCTTTCTTCAGCTTCCACCAGCGATCATTCAAGTCGGACGTATGCAGCATGATGGCCTTCATGAAGAACCGTTTATGCAGCGGATTGACGTGCGGCATCATGGCGGTTCTGCCGACGTATTCGATGCTGGCCCTGGTTGGCACGAGCGGCTGCAAACGGTCGTGTTGCTTGGTGAACGAGAACATCGCGATATGGTCGGAATCGCATTCAACCACTATTTTGTCCCAGTCGATGTTGAATGCGAGAAACTCGCCGTCAATGGTTTCGCGTTCAAGCCAGGATAGATCTTTATCGCCGCGCATCGAAACCATGATCGGGTGCAAATGGAATGCGTGGATCAACAGCCCCTTTTCTCCCGGCACGTTCCATGCGCAAACGACCGGATTGAGTGAGAAATATTCGTGATCCCAGTTGTAGCGTTGATCGTCTTCGTGCAAATGCTCCAGCGCGATGGCGACCAGCTCCCTTGAGGCAAGCGCGAGCGGTTCTTTCGGCTTGAGCAGGCCGCGCATGGCAAGATCATCAAAAAAGGTTTCCTTGACGACGCGCGGCACCGCCATCATCACGGCTTCCTTACCAGCCTCGGCGGCGCGCAATAAATAACTCAGCGAGCCTTCGGACAAAACGAAATCCGGTGCAAGGTAAATGCAGATGCCGTGGTCTGCAATCGCCAGCTTTGCCGCCTCCTGATGCCCGCGGGCCGCCTTCAGGTGGTACGGGATCGGATTCTTGAGCCACGGACAGTCCGGAAATACCGGCGTAATCCATTCCTTGACGCGCGCGAAGACCGGCGACGCCTGGATGCGTACCGCATCTTCCGGCGTCGTCAAAAAAACCAGGCGCGATTCCTTAAGGTTGGAGAGCGCCGGCAAATTGCCCGGCGCAAGCAGGCAAGGCAGAGTGATTCTCAAAAGCGAATCGACGTATTCCTCGCCCCAAACAACAATTACGTAGTAGAACGGCAGACGATCGGCACTCACCGCTGTGATTTTATCCTTGTTCTTATCAGATCGCTAAGGACGCAGGCAATGCCCAGATGCCGCATTCATTTAATATCAAGACGAAAAGATTACCGCCGAAACCACGACGAAATGGCTTCAGCCACTTTCGATTCATCGGGATAATATTCCTTCTCCAGCGTGGAGCTCATCGGCGTATGGCTGTCGGGAAGGCAGATGCGCAGGGGGTTGGCTCGCAACCGGTCCCCCATTTTCTCGGTGACCAGCGCGATTATTTCCGCTGCGACGCTCACCGATTGCCAGGCCGGGTCGGCAACCACCAGCCGCCCGGTCTTCATGACCGACTGGCAAATGGCCGCCGTATCGATGGGGGATACCGTTCGCGGATCCAGAACTTCCACGTCAATCGATTGTGCCGCCAGCTTTTCTGCCGCTCTCAACGCGATCGGCACCATGGCCCCGATCGCGACCAGCGTCAGATCCTTGCCCGGTCGTCTGATACGCGCACGGCCAAAGCGGATCCGGTATGGAACTTCGGGAACATCCTCGGTCAAGGAAAATAATGAACGGTGCTCGACGATAATCGTCGGGTTCTCTCCGAAAATACTTTCCAGCAACAACCCTTTGGCATCGAAAGGCGTCACCGGCACGGCCACTCTTAGTCCCGGTACATGCGCGAACCACGCATGCAGACTTTTCGAGTGTTGCGGCCCCTGGCCCCAACCCTTGCCGACAATCGCCCGGATCGTGACCGGCATCGATGATTTGCCATTCGACTTGAAGCGCCACAATGACAGCCAGTTCACGATCGCATCCATCGAATACAACATGAAATCGAGCCGGGTATGCACCAGCACCGGCCGCATGCCGGTGATAGCCGCCCCGATGGCTGTCGAGGTCATAACGCTTTCCGCGACTGGAAAATCCCGGACCCGCGTGGTGCCAAACTTTTCCGCCAATCCGGTCGTCGTACCAAATACCCCTCCCCGATAGTCGACCAATTGCCCCATCAGGAATACCCGTTCGTCCAGCTCCATGGCCTGACTGGTGGCCTGCTGCAAAGCTTGGGCATAGGTAAGCCGTTGCATTGCCGGGGAAAGTTTTGATCGCACGGAACCCTCAGGCGAGGAATGCAGAGCACTTTGCATTTTTAAATACCTTTTTAATAACCTTTTGCCTGCTTGACTGCCTGGTGGACATCAAATTCCGTTTCGACAAAATCAATATCGGTCAACAGTTCGTCTGCGCGGGGGCTATTCGAACTGAGATTCACCTCCCGCCAGTTCGTGATAATCGGAAAATCGCCACCCTTGGCGAACTGAAAGGAATCCGCAATTTCCGCGTCAATGTCCCGGATCGTTCTGTCTTTCTCGGCATCGGTAAGAATTCCCGCCCGTTTCATCGCCTCTTCAAGCAGAACAATGGGGCAGTTGGCCTTCCAAAAATCCACTTCTTCCTCCGAACGATAGCCGACGATGTCGTCACTTTCCGGCCCATAATGGCCGCACCAGCGATACGTATAGGCCTCGATAAACCACGGTCCATGGCCATTGAGAACGTCATCTACAGCCACTTTGACCGCGGCGTGAACCTTAATGGCATCGTTGCCGAACAGCGCCACGCTTTTAATGCCGAAAGCGGCGACGCGTTCGCTCAGATTATCCGCGGCCTGGCGCTTGAGCTGCGGGGAAAACACAGAATATTTATTGTTCTCACATATGAATACGATAGGGAGCTTACATAACGCGGCGTAATTGATAGCCTCCCAAAGAATGCCTTCATCCATCGCGGCCTCGCCAAAGGCCGCGACAGTTACGCAGCGTTTCTTTAGCAATTGGGCCCCTAGCGCTGCGCCGGCTGAAATTGCCGCTGCACCGGCGAGGATGGCGCCACTGAAAAAATTGTGGGGAGGAGATGAGATATCCTGAGAGCCGGCGATACCGCCATTGGCTCCCGTCTTCTTGCCATACAGTTCTGCAAACAACTCGTTCATCGGCGACTTTTTGGCCAGATAGTAGCCATGCGATCTGTGATGGCAAAACAAATAATCCTCCGCCCGCAGCAAGGCATTCAATGCCGCAGGCACGGCTTCCTGGCCGATGCAAAAGTGGACCGGACACCGCATCTCGTCAGCAGGATGGTATTCGCGGGATAACGCTTCTTCACATCTGCGCAAGCGCAGCATGAAGTAGTACAACTTCCTCACAGTATCCGCATCGGTACCCTGCAGGGATAAATCGTGATAGGCGCTAGCCTCCAGAATGGACTGGTGATTGATTTTGGTCATATATTGGAACTGGGCAATGAACGCGCCCCCCCGCTCACAGCCACTTTCAAAGGGTAAATAGGGTGAATATTACTACGAACTGGGGTTGGATCGTCCGGCGCCGACTTAAAACTTTGTTACAAAATATCTTACGGTGGGTTTTGAAGCGGGGTGGCATATGCCACCCCGCTTATTTTCTGTTGTTCACCGTTTCGCATAGTGCGCCTCCGCGCGCAGACGGCAAATTTCCTGCGGCGGCTTGAACTTTATGTCGAGAGCAGAATAAAGCTTCTGCGGCGACATGGAAGTATTGAGCGGCCGCGGCTCTGAAGCGGCGAAGTCCCGAAGACTACAAGTGATAATTTGTGAAGTGGTGTTTCGATATCGCCCGACCTCGCTCACCAGGGTTCGCAGCAGATCGATACGGCTGATCGGCACCGGTCCGCATACGTGAAACAGGCCGCGCAGCCCCTTTTCGGCCAGACCCACTAATGCGCTGTTGATATCTTCAATATCCGCCGGGGAAAAAACATGATCATGAGCGCAGCGAATCTCCGCACCCGCTTCGAGCGCACCGATCCACTCGCCGAGCATGTCATTGACCTGCGGATCCGTACTAAGAATCTTCGAAATGCGCACAACGACAGCTTCCGGGCATTTCGCCGAAAGATACTCCTCGATCAATACTTTTTGGCGCCCATAAGACGTAATGGGATTGGCCGGATCCTCTTCAGTCCGCCATCCCTTGGAACCATCGAACACGGCATCACTCGACGCAAAAACGGGCGTAATGCCATATGCAATCAGCTCATCAACCAAATTACGCACGCTATCGACGTTGATCTTCGCCGTTCCAACAGGATCCCTCGCACAAGCCTCGAAGCTGGTAATTCCATGAAATATGAAAGCATGAGTAATGCCCCGCTTCCCCTGTGGCAGCAAGGCCGAAAGACGCATGGTCGTGGCGTCAAACGGCACCCCCCCCGTGAACGGATGATGATGATAGGTCGCAATTGCCGCATCCGGCCCAAGCCTTCGGTACAAATGCCTTCCTATAAAACCGGAAGCGCCAATAATCAGATAACGAGCGGTCATTTCTGGTCACGCCGGGTAAATTGCCCGCCGCTCCTGGCACAAAAAAACCGCAGCATGCTGGTCAAATGCCAAACCAGATAACGCGGATCGCGGTGGCTGCTGCGCCGCGCGTCATGCACGACGCTGACCGCCGGCACAAGAACCGCGCGAAATCCGCGCCGGTGCATCCGCCAGCAAATATCAACGTCTTCGTAATAGAGAAAATAGCGCTCGTCAAAACCGCCGACCGCGCGGAAAGCCTCGGAGCGGAACACCATGAACATGCCGCCGACCCAGTCCGGGAAAATCGGCGTGGCGCCGGTCTCGTAATCGGGAGCGCGCACGCCAAACAGCGCTTTTTTCAGAATACTGAACGGTGTTGGGAACTTGCGTGCGCTGTTTTCAACGTTGCCGGCGGAATCCAGTATCCGCGGCGCAGCCACTCCAGCAGACGGATCACGCAACTGTTCGAGCAACGCCGGAAAAGGATCCCGGGTCATGCGCACATCGGGATTGAGTACACAAAAATAATCCGTTTTGGCAAGTTTAAAGGCCGCGTTATGATTCGCGCCAAAGCCCTTTGCTACGGGGTTTCTAACGACCTCGATTGGAAACTTGAATTGCGCCATATCGAAGGGCACAGGCTCTTCGATGTTGATGGTTAGAACGATCTTCGAAATGGCTGTGCAGTGCAAATGCAGATCGGACAGCAGGTTCCCGACCAGCGCGGCCTGGTTATGGCTGACAACCGAAACTGTAACTTGAGGCGACATGGGCGAAGAGTGTAGCGCGAAGCGGGGCGATAATTCCATTTGCCCGCATGCCTTCAGAATAAGGATTTCTGTTTGATATTGATCACGGGGGCTGACGGTTTTATCGGCAATCGGCTGTGCGATGAATTAAGCCGACGAGGGCGTATCGTGCGGGCGGGAGTGCGCGCAATAAGATCCTCCTCGCAATGGCGGCCGCCGGCCGGGCTTGAAATCGTCCCGGTCGGCGACATCGGGCCGGCAACCGACTGGGGTGCGGCGCTCGCCGGCGTGGACTGCGTCGTGCATCTCGCCGCGCGCACGCATGTCGTGCACGATCCCGCCCCCGATCCACTCGCCGAATACCGCCGCGTCAACGTTGCGGCAACCGCCGCGCTCGCCAGCGCCGCGGCCGCGGCGCGCGTGCGGCGACTGGTATTTTTGAGTTCGGTCAAAGTCAACGGCGAACGCACCGCCGACCGGCCGTTCAGCGAGAATGACGCGCCGCAGCCCGAGGATGCCTACGGCATTTCCAAATGGGAAGCCGAGCAGGCGCTGTGGAAAATCGCCGCAGAAACCGGGCTCGAAATCGTGGTGCTGCGCGCGCCGCTGGTCTACGGCCCCGGCGTCAAGGGTAATTTCCTGACGCTGCTGCGCACGGTCGCGCGCGGCGTACCGCTGCCGCTTGCTTCGATCCGCAACCGCCGCAGCCTGATTTGCGTCGGCAATCTGAGCGACGCCATCGTACGTTGCGTTGATCATCCCGCGGCAACCGGCAAAACGTTCCTCGTCGCCGACGACACGGATGTCTCAACACCGGAATTGATTCGCGCACTGGCGACGGCGCTTGGCGTGCCGGCGCGGCTGCTGCCGTTCCCGCCACCGCTGCTTTACGCCGCCGCCACGTTATTCGGCCAAGCGGCAGCGGTATCACGCCTGACCGGCTCGTTGCAGATAGACAGCCGCCGTATCCGCCGCGAGACCGGCTGGCGGCCGAATTATGCGCTGGCGCAGGGGCTGGCGGAGACGGCGCAGTGGTATCATGCGCAGGTTGGCGCACGTTCATCCACAGAATAATTCCGCCGTGCCGCACGCCGCCTGGGCTCCGCTGACCGCATTTACCGCTACGCTGGTTATCGCGTGGTGGCTCACGCGCAGCCGGTTTATCGGACTCGCGCTCGATCGTCCGAACCAGCGCTCGCTGCATACGCTGCCGGTGCCGCGCAGCGGCGGCATCGCCATCCACGCCGGCATCGTGCTCGCGTGGGCGGCGGTCGCGCCGAATTTCCCGATCGCGTTGTGGCTCGCATTTGCGCTGCTGTTCGCGGTGTCCCTGGCTGACGATGTCCGCGGCGTGCCGGTAGCGGTGCGTTTCACCGCGTATCTGCTTGCCGCGTACCTGCTCTCGATAAACCTGCTGCTCGCCGATTTCGGCATGCCTGCAGTACTGGTCATGACGGTGGTCCTCGCATGGATGGCAAACCTTTACAATTTCATGGACGGTTCGGACGGACTTGCCGGCGGCATGGCGCTGTTCGGTTTTTCGTTTTACGGCGTCGCTGCGTGGCTTGCCGGCAGCCACGCCTTCGCGCTCGCCAATTTCAGCGTTGCCGCGGCAGCGGCCGGATTCCTGATTTTCAATTTTCATCCGGCGCGGATTTTCATGGGCGATGCCGGCGCGGTGCCGCTCGGCTTTCTCGCCGGCGCCCTCGGCCTGATCGGCTGGCTGCAACAGGACTGGACGTGGTGGTTCCCGCCGCTCGTGTTCTCGCCGTTCATCGTTGACGCGAGCGTCACGCTCGCGCGCCGGCTGGCGCGTCGCGAGCGCGTGTGGCAGGCGCACCGCGACCATTATTACCAACGTCTGGTGCAATTGGGCTGGGGACATCGGCGCACCGCCTTCGCCGAGTATGCATTGATGGCGGTATGCGGCACCATCGCCCTGATCGCGCTCAACCTGCCGGCCGCGATGCAATGGGCCGCACTCGGCAGCATCGCGGTGGGTTATCTGCTGCTGATAACGCTGATCGGGAGCGCCTGGCACAAATTCAAGGCGGGACAAACGGCGTGAAAATCAACTGGCGCATGTGGCTCGCATTCGGACACGACCTCGTCGCGTGCGGCGTGGCGTGGCTGGTTTCATTCTGGCTGCGTTTTAATCTGGAAATACCGCAGCCGTTTGGCGAGACCGCGTTGCGGTCGCTGGCGTGGGTCGTGCCGCTGCACGCAGTGCTGTTCCTCAGCTTCGGCCTTTACCGCGGAATCTGGCGCTTTGCGAGCCTGCCCGATCTGAAGCGGATCATCAGCGCGGTGGCGGTCGCCGCGGTCGCGGTGCCGACGGTGTTCTTCATGCTGCAAATTACGGTGCCGCGCTCGGTGCTGATCATCAATCCGCTGCTGCTGGTCATGCTGATGGGCGGCAGCCGCTTTGCTTACCGGATGTGGAAAGAGCAGGGCCTCGGCGCCGCGTTTTCCACGCAAGGCGAACCGGTCGCAGTCATCGGCGCGGGTGAAGCCGCGGTCAATTTGATCAAGGAACTGACGCGCAGCACCCAATGGCGCGTCGCTGCGGCATTTGACGATGACAAAGCCAACATCGGCCGTGAATTGCACGGCGTGCGGGTGCTGGGTACGATTGCCGACCTGCCCGCGCATTGCGAGCGGCTCGGTATCCGGCAGGCGATTATCGCGATGCCGAGCGCATCGCACACCGCGCGCCGGCGCGCGGTGCAGATCTGCCGCGACGCCGGACTCAAGGTGCTGACCGTGCCATCGTACGACGATCTGGTCGGCGGCAGGGTCACGATATCGCAGATCCGCCACGTCGAGCTCGACGACCTGCTCGGGCGCGATCCGGTGGTGCTCGACACCGCCGGCCTCGGCGCCTGGATCGGCGGCCGCTGCATCCTGGTGACCGGCGCCGGCGGCTCGATCGGCGCCGAACTGTGCCGCCAGATCGCGCGCTTCAAACCGGCGCGGCTGGTGCTGTTCGAATCCAGCGAACTGGCGCTTTACACGATTGAGCAGGAATTCCGCACCAGATTTCCGGGATTGCCGCTCGCTTTCATGATCGGCGACGTCAAGGACCGCGAACGCGTGACGCAGGTGATGCGCACGTACCGCCCATCGGTGGTGTTCCACGCCGCCGCCTACAAGCACGTGCCGCTGATGGAGGACGAGAACGCATGGCAGGCGATCCAAAACAATGTGTTCGGCACTTTAGTGGTGGCGCAGACCGCGCTCACGCACGGTATCGAGAAATTCGTGTTCGTCTCGACCGACAAGGCGGTCAACCCGACCAGCGTGATGGGCGCCAGCAAGCGGCTCGCCGAGATGGCATGCCAATCCTTGCAGCAGCCGCTGGGGGCCAACTTCGTGATGGTACGTTTCGGCAACGTGCTGGGCTCGACCGGCAGCGTGATTCCGAAGTTCCGCGAACAGATCGCGGCCGGCGGACCGGTCACGGTCACGCACCCGGAAATGCGGCGCTATTTCATGTCGATCCCCGAGGCTGCGCAACTGGTGCTGCAGGCGGGATTGATGGGCAACGGCGGCGAGATTTTCGTGCTCGACATGGGCGAGCCGGTGCTGATCGCCGATCTCGCGCGCGATTTGATCCGGCTGTCGGGATTCAGCAAAAACGAAATCAGGATCGTTTATACCGGCTTGCGTCCGGGGGAAAAACTTTATGAGGAGCCGCTCGCTGCCGACGAGGACTCGCTGCCGACGCCGCATCCGAAACTGCGCATCGCCAGGGCGCGCCAGGAAAACGGTGTCTGGCTCGCACAGCTTGTCGAATGGCTTGGCGGCGGATCGCGCAGCGACGCCGACGTGCGCCGCGCGCTGGCCCGCTGGGTGCCCGAATATCGCGGTAGCGAGCGTAATGCGTCATGAGCGCCGAGGTGGTTCACGCGTTGACCAGGCGGGAACTTCTGCGGCGCGTGCTCGACCTGCGGCAGCGCGGTGTTTTGTTCGACCCGCATGACGCTGCACGCGAGGACGTGTTTCGCGGCAGCATCGATCGTTTCTGCGACATCGCGCTGCGGTTGCGCTTTTGCCGGCGCGTGCTCGACGTCGGCGCCGGCCACGGCATGCTGCTCGCGCTGCTCAACGCGCTCGGCCACGAATGCCATGCGCTCGACATCACCGACCGCGCCCAGGAGTATCCGGAGATCTACCGCGAACAGCCGATTGCGTTCAGACTTTGCAATGTCGAGGTGGATCCGATTCCATATCCGGACGCGAGCTTCGACGCGGTGGTTTGCTGCCAGGTACTCGAGCATTTCACGCACTCGCATCTGCCGGCGATGCTCGAAATGCGGCGCGTGCTCAAGCCGGGCGGCATTATCGAGGTGGACGTGCCGAACGTCGCGAGTTTCCGCAACCGCAGCCGCATACTGCGCGGCAAGAACATCACCTACGATTACGAAGAGCACTACCTGCGCGCACAGCCGGTCAGCTACCAGGGCATGTCGTTCTATCCGCTGCGGCACAATCGCGAATTCACCAGACGCGAGCTTGAAATCCTGCTCGCCGCCGCCGACTTCCGGAACATCGAGGTGCGCTTTCTCAAATCGCGCCGCTATCGAACCGGCATCGAGCGCCTGAAGAGCCTCGGCACGATGCTCAAGGACGCGGTGCCGGGCCTGCGCAAATCGCTGATTGCGTTCGCCGAAAAATGACGCTCACGGCATTCCAGAAACAAAGCGCCGACTTGGCGCGCGGATGCGCAGTTGCGCTGGCGGTTTCATTGCCGTTCTCGACCGCGCTCGACAATGTGCTGTTGGGACTCGTTCTGCTGTGCTGGCTGGCGGGCGGCAATCATCGCGCTTACTGGGAAAGGCTGCGCCATCATCCGGTCGCCTGGACTGTCGCCGGTTTCATCGCGTTGCTCGCGCTGGGGCTCACCTATGGCGAGCGCGCGCCGGGAGACGGCATGCATTATTTCGGCAAATACGCCGACCTCTTATTCGCCGTCGTTTTCCTGTCGTTGTTCCACGACGCAGAGTGGCGCCGACGCGCGCTGCTCGCTTTTGCGGGCAGCCTTGTATTGCTGCTGGCGCTCTCGTATTCAATCCGCTTCGGCGTGATCCCACCGAACCACTGGATCGCCGGCACCCCCGCCAATCCGGTCGTATTCAAGCAGTGGATTACGCATGGCATCCTGATGGCGTTTGGCGCGTACCTGTTCACGCTGTTCGGATTGCAGGCATCGCAACCCGGACGGCGCGCGGTCTGGTACGGCCTCGCGCTGCTTGCCCTCGGCAACGTGCTGTTCATGATTCAGGGCCGCACCGGTTACGTCGTGCTCGCGTTGCTCGCGCTTTATCTTGGCTACGTTTGGCGGGGCCTTGCGGGGCTGGCCATCGCCGCGTTATGCACAAGCGCGGTAATCGCAATTGCTTTCATCCTTCCCGGTGCGCTGCATGACCGTACCGAGCTCGCGGTCCGGGAGTTTCAGCAAACACAGCCGGGGGTCGCCACGCAAACCTCGGTCGGCCGGCGAATCGAGTTTTACCGCAACAGCCTCGCGATCATTCGCGACCATCCGCTGCTCGGCGTAGGGACTGGCGGCTTTCCCTACGCCTATGAAAAACAGGTCGCGGGCACCGCCATGGCTCCAACGCGTAATCCGCACAACGAATACCTGCATCTCACCCTTCAACTCGGTATCGTGGGCCTGATGGCGCTATTCGTTCTGTTCTGGGTGCCATGGCAAACGGCGCCGCGGCTGCCGACATGGCACGAGCAGCACCTCGCGCGCGGACTGGTGCTGACGATCGCCGCCGGTTGCCTGTTCAATTCGCTGCTGATCGATCATGCCGAGCGGTTGCTGTTCGCCTGGGGGCTCGGCGTTTTGTTTGCCGGTTTACAATCACCATCCACACCATTGCCATCCGATCGCACATGACCCTGTCCGTCGTCGTCATCACCAAGAATGAAGCTGCGGTCATCGCGCGCTGTCTCGCGTCCGTCGCATGGGCCGATGAAATCATCGTGCTTGATTCCGGCAGCGTTGACGATACCGCTGAAATCGCGCGCCAGCACGGCGCGAAAGTCACTACTTACACCGATTGGCCCGGTTTCGGCCCGCAAAAAAATCGCGCGCTTGCGCTGGCCACCGGCGACTGGGTACTGTCGCTCGACGCCGACGAATGGGTGTCTGCCGAACTGCATGCCGAAATTGCAAATGTATGTGCTGTAGCCGACCATTGCTTAGCATTCAGAATACCGCGTCAGTCAAGTTATTGCGGGCGCGTAATGCGCCACTCGGGCTGGTGGCCCGATTACGTCACGCGCTTATTCAAGCGCGGCGCGGCAAAGTTTTCCGACGATCTGGTACATGAAAAGCTGCTGGTCTCAGGAATTACGGGCACGCTCGCCCAGCCATTGATGCACGAGGCAATACGTGATCTCGAGCAGGCGATTCGAAAAATGGATGCCTATTCAAGCGCCGGAGCCGAATCGTTGGCACGCCGCGGCAGACAGGCTTCGCTATTTACGGCGATCGGACATGGCGCGTGGACTTTTGTACGCACCTATTTTCTGCGCCGCGGATTTCTCGATGGGCGCGAAGGATTCATGCTCGCGGTATCGAATGCCGAAGGTGCGTATTACCGATATTTAAAGCTCGCGCTCCGTCAGAAATGAAGGTCGCGGTCGTCGTCACTACCTACAATCGCCCCGACGCATTGGCACTGGTGCTTGACGGCTATCTCGCGCAAAGCACACACGATTTTGAATTGATTGTCGCCGATGACGGCTCGACCGACGACACCCGCCGCCTGATCGCCGACTACGCGACAGCCTCGCCGTTCAGGATTTCCCATATCTGGCACGAGGATCGCGGCTTTCGCGCCGCCGCCATCCGCAATCGCGCAGTGGCGACGACCGATGCCGACTACATTATTTTCACCGACGGCGATTGCGTTCCCGGACGCGATTTCGTGGCGCGCCATCGCGCCCTCGCCGAACGGGGGTGGTTTGTCGCCGGCAACCGGGTATTGCTGTCGCGCGCCTTCACTCAACGGGCGCTCGCCGCGCGTCTGCCGCTCCATGCATGGACGCCCTGGCAGTGGCTGGCGGCATGGCTGCGGCGGGATGCCAACCGGCTGCTGCCGCTGCTGGCGCTGCCCGACGGCAATTTCCGCAAACGTCGGCCGCTGCGGTGGGAGGGCGTGAAAACCTGCAACCTCGCGCTCTGGCGCAAGGATTTCGAGCGCGTCAACGGTTTCGACGAATCATACTCGGGATGGGGGCTGGAGGATTCCGATCTGGTGGTGCGACTGCTGCACGCCGGGGTGCGGCATAAAAGCGCGCGCTGTGCAGCGCCGCTGTTTCATCTGTGGCATCCCGAAAACGACCGCGGCAAGCTCGCGGAAAACCAACGGCGGCTCGAGCGGGTGCTTGCCTCCGATCACGTCACCGCTCAACTCGGCCTCAACCAGTACCGATGAAGTCACCGCGCCGTGCACTGATCGTCGTGCCGCGCCGTCTCGGCGACGTATTGCTGGCGACGCCGGTCATGCGTTCGCTCAAGCGCGCATTTCCGGAATGCGCGGTCGATGCCCTGGTGTTCGCCGGCACCGAGGCGGTACTCGCCGGCAACCCCGACCTTGAACACGTACTGACGATTGCCGAGCGCCCGGATGTCGGCGCACACCTCGCACTGCTGGGCCGGATTTTCCGCCGCTATGATCTCGCACTGTCGCTGGTGCCGGGAGACCGCTCGACGCTTTACGCCTGGCTGGCCGGCCACATACGCGTCGGCCTGGTCATCGACGAAACCAAGCACGCCTGGAAAAAATGGCTGCTCAATCGCTGGGTGCCATTCGACAATCGCAACGTCCATACCGTCGTCATGCACTTGCGTGCGGCCGAGGCGATCGGCATTCCGCCGCGGGCCGAGGTCATCGTCGCGCCGCGGGCCGAGGATAAACAGGCGGCGCGCGCCGCGCTGGCCCAGCGAGGGGTCGCCGCAAAATATGCGGTGCTGCATCCGTTTCCCAAATTTCGCTACAAGCGGTGGCACGACCAGGGCTGGATCGAGGTTGCGCATCGGCTGAAGCAGCATGGGCTGCAAATTGTAATCACCGGCGGCGTTGATGCCGCTGAACGCGCGTACTGCGCGACCCTCGCCGCCCGCGCCGGCGCGGCCGATCTCGCCGGCACGCTCACGCTGCCGGCGACCGCCGCGGTGATCGCCGGCGCGATCGTCTATCTCGGGCCGGATACCGTAACCACACACCTGGCGGCGGCACTCGGTATACCTGTGGTCGCGTTATTCGGTCCGGGGGATCCGCTTAAATGGGGACCGTGGCCGCATCAATACACCGATCTTTCCAACCCGTGGCGTCATGTCGGCAGCCAACATCACGGTAACGTGCATATCGTGCAGGGCAATGCGCTGTGTACACCGTGTTTTCTGGAAGGCTGCGATCGCCATACCGACAGCGCTTCCGACTGTCTGACCGGATTGCCGGCGCGCCGGGTAATCGACGTGCTGGAACGACAATTGGCCGCAGCACACGCGACATAACACGCGCGCCACGCAGAACTACTGTTCGGCGGGTTCCGCGAACTGGATGCGGTAGAGCCGCGCGTAAATCCCTTCGCGCGCGAGCAGTTCACGATGATTGCCGATCTCGGCGATACGGCCGTGATCGAGCACGACGATACGATTGGCCTTTTCAACGGTGGACAGGCGATGCGCGATCACGATCGTGGTGCGCCCCTGCATCAATGTTTCGAGCGCGGCCTGCACCTGACGCTCGGACTCCGAATCGAGTGCCGAGGTCGCTTCGTCGAGTATCAGTACAGGCGCATTTTTCAGCAAGGCGCGCGCGATCGCGATGCGCTGACGTTGTCCGCCCGACAATTTGACGCCGTTCTCGCCGACCAGCGTGCGCAGTCCGTCCGGCATGCGCCGGATGAATTCCATCGCGTGCGCCGCTTCCGCCGCCGCGACGATGTCGGCCTCGGCGGTGTCGCGCATCGCGCCGTACGCGATGTTGGCGGCAATCGTATCGTTGAACAACACGACGTCCTGACTCACCAGCGCGATATTGGCGCGCAGCGATGCCAGCGTCAGGCTTTCGAGATCATGCCCGTCAAGCAGGACGCGACCGGAAACCGGATGGTAAAAGCGCGGCACGAGATTGGCGAACGTGGTCTTGCCGCCGCCGCTGGCGCCGACCAGCGCGACCGTTTCTCCGGGCGCGATGGTCAGCGCTATCGCGTCGAGCGCCAGCCGTTGCGGATCGCCGTAGTGAAAGCTCACATTGTCGAAACGGACTTCCCCGCGCGCGCGCGCGATGGTACTGGTTCCGGCGTCGGGCTCTGCCGCCTGGTCGATCAATCCGAATATGCTCTCGGCCGCCGCCAGCCCGCGTTGCAGCGGCTCGTTGACGCCGGTCACGCGTTTCAGCGGTGAAGTCAGCATCAGCATCGCGGCGACGAACGAAACAAAGCTGCCGACCGTCATTTCATCGGCCAGCGGCCGGCCGGTCGCGAAATAGATGATGGCCGCCAGCGCAATGCCCGCGAGCAATTGCACGATCGGCACGCTCGCGGCGGCGGCGGACGTCTGTTTCATCGTAAAGCGCCGCACCCGGTCGGACTGCGCGGCAAAGCGCGCCGCTTCATAGTCCTGGCCGCCGAACAACTTGACCACCTTGTGACCGTCGATCGTTTCTTCGAGCACCTGGTTGACGTCACCCATTGCCTGCTGCACCGCGCGGCTGCTGTTGCGCAAGCGGATGCTGATCATGCGCACCACGCCGACGATCGGCGGCGCCATCACCAGCACCAGCAAAGTGAGTTTCCAGTCGAGCCAGAACAGCCACGCCAGCAGGCCGACGATCGATACCATGTCCTTGAACAGCACGGCCAGCACGTTGGTTGCCGCGGCGGTGACCTGCATGACGTCATAAGTGAACTTGGAGATCAGGTTGCCGGTCAGGCGGTCATCGTAGTAAGCGGTCGGCAATACCAGCAGCCGCCCGAACATCGCCGCGCGCAAGTCCAGCACCAGCTTGTTGCTGATCCAGCCGGTCGCATAGGCGGCGGTAAAGTCCGCGCCGCCGCGCACCAGCACGATCGCGATGATGATCGCCGGCATCCAGTGAATCAGCGTTTCGTCCTTGTGCACGAAGGTGCCGTCAAGCAGCGGCTTCATCAGCGCCGGCAGCAGCGGCTCGGAAATGCCGACGATTGTGATACCGAGGAGGGCCAGCGCGAACACGCGCCAGTACGGCGCGACGTAACGCAGCAATCTCAAATAAAGTTGGGAACTGGTCAACGCCGGCATGGGCGCCACAATAGCAGAGCCTCTTTCAAATGAAAACGGCGCGGCTTCGGCCGCGCCGTTCAAAGAGCGGGCCGTCTTACCTGAACGCGTACTGTGCTGAGGCAAACCAATTGCGCTGGGGGGCCGGATAGGCATCATACGTCGGAAATCCGGTGTAGACACCGTAGCTAAAGTATTTTTCGTCGAAAAGGTTTTTGATTCCGGCGCTCAATAACCAATTGCTTATTTCTTTACTCAGCTTCAGATCAACCAGTGTATAGCTGGGCATTTTTTGTCCGAAGGTGTTGGTCTCATCGCCATCGTAGATTTGTTCACCGACATATCTGGCAACCGCGCTGAGTTGCGCGCCCTTCGCGAACGTCCATGTCACCCCGATGTTCGCCGAGTTGCGCGGAACCAATGGCACATCCTTGTCGGTGACATCAATGCCGCCGAATGATCCTTCAACAAATTTGGCTGCCGCGTACGTGTAGTTGGCATAGACGCTGACCCCCGTGACGATTTCCCACTTACCCTCCAACTCCATTCCATAACGCCGTGTCGGTGGCAGATTGACATTGTTGAATGTAAACGGATCAAGATGGATTTCATTGTTGATGTCCATTTCGTACAGCGCGGCACGATAGTAGGTTTTGGCCGCCTGATACTCAATACCGACTTCTCGATCATGCGAGGTTTGTGGTTCAAGCATGGTGATCGTTGCCGTGAGCAGATTGTAATTATCATTCACGTTCGGTATGCGGAAGCTGTTGCCGAATTTTCCGTACAGCGAGAACACCTCTCCCAAGTGCTGCCGCAGCGCCACTTCGAACGCGCGCAAGTCGCGATCGCGCGAAGCCTGAACATCGTTGACCTCATCCGACACGTCATAGGTAACATCTTGATCACGCACGCCGAGCGATAACGTGGTGGTTGCCGTCAGCGCTGAGGTATTTTGCGCGTACCACGCCAGATCACGTTGTCCGGCAAGCGGGTGGCCTAGCAGGAATCCAGCCACAGAGGTGGTCGAATCGTAGTCCCATTGATCCCAATCGACCCCAGTCACCAGGGTATTGCTGATGCTGCCGAGCATAAAGGGAAGCCGCAACCGCGGTGTTACGCTCCAGGTATCGACCTGCGTGTCGAGATCGTCGCGGTACGGCGTCGCGACGAAATACGCTGCATGCTCTGTCTTACCTCGATATTCGAGATTGAGCGCAAGGTCAGCGTCACCAATCCCGAACTCGCCTCCCAGGTTGGCAATCCCTTCGTAAGTATTGCCGAAATCGCCGGGGGTCGCCGCCTGCTGCGGATTCGTCCGGATTTGCGCTTGAGTCAATGCCCCCGGCAATTGGAGAATCTGATCATCGCCACTGAATTTCGCATATAGCCTGTCGCGGTCACTCCCCCATTGCAGCCCAGCTTGCGCGTTTTGATCGCGCAATTGATTGTTATCGCGATAGTTGTCGGTCTCCAGATGGCGCGCATCGATGATAAAGCCAAAGTTCTGCCCCGCAATATTGGCTCCCGCGATATAGTTTTGAGTATCGTAGCTACCAGCATCGACTCCGGCATATTCGCCATTGCGGTTGGACTGCGGATTTTTTGTGATGATATTGACGGTGCCGCCGGTCGCGCCTCCACCATACAGTACCGCACCACTGCCGCGCATGATCTCGATGCGCTCGATCGATGACAGAGGAATTGCTTCCCAGTCGACGCTGGCCTGCTCGTTTTCGCTGATGCGCTGGCCATCGAGCAGCACCAGCGTGTTCTGGTCACCGAAGATGCCGAAGCCACGCATGTCAACCTGCCAGTTCGGCGAGCCACTGTCGTCCCGCACCTGAATGCCCGCCACGTGTTGGAGCAACTCTGGCACTGCCGCTGCGGTGCTGTTGCGAATGTCTTCGGCGGTAATCACCGTGACACCGACCGGCAATGTTTGCGGCAACTCATCAAATCGTGTCGCGGTGACGACGACTTCCGGTGCAATCGTGGCAGTCGTCTGTTGGGCGTGCACGGTGATAGAAATTACGGCCAGGATTAACGTCTCAAAAATGAAGCGGTGAAGCCTTGCAGAAAGCCCTGTAAAAAAACGCATGATGTTTCCTCATATAAGCACATGCCCGCCGCATGCGGATCAATGAAAGAGGAAATACCGGGGAAAGACGACGAATGGCCGGAGCCTGCGCGCCGCATACCGCTTCCCCGCGGTATCTACTCGCCCGCGATTCAGGCCGGTCTACGGACTGGCGAGACCAGACGCGCCGCCTTCCCGAGTTGGCAAACTCAGTGGCATCATGGCGCGCCCACACTCACTTACCGTTGCGGGGGCAGTACAGGCATTGGTCACAAATGTATGTTGCAACCGCACCTGTTTCCCGATTATTCCGCCGCGAGAAGTCACGGCGGACACCTGAAACCGTGCCGCAGCCAGCACTTGCCTGTTGCTTGCAAGCACGCTACGACATTGACATTCTACCGTGCCATCCATGCCCACGGACAGTGGACGTGGCGGATCGACACTTGGTGGCGGCATGGAAATCGTCAACAGTATCAGCGCGATGGCCAATAATGCAGATTCGCCACTTATACCAAATCACATTCAAAAAGTAGCGTTAGGTATTGACCGGTCAGGATTTTCGAAACTATAGTGTCGAAATGGAGACGGAACTAAAAGCTCTGGAAGACAAGATCAACCAGTTTGTCGCGTTATGCCGACGACTGCGTACCGACAATCGCCTACTGCGTCAACAACTTGCGGCGGCACTCAGCAACAACAAGCAGTTGAACGACAAAATCGGCACCGCCAAGAGCGATCTCGAAAACCTGCTCGCTCAAATCCCGGAAAGTGAACTATGAGCACCGACGACCCGGGCATACAAATCAACATCATGGGACGGGAGTTCCGGGTTGCTTGCGCACCCGAAGAACAAAAATCTTTGCGCGAAGCGGTCGATTACCTGAATCGCAAAATGCAGGAAATCAAGGACCAGGGGAAAGTCACCGGGCTCGATCGCGTTGCGATCATGGCGGCGCTCAATATTTCGCACGAATATCTAACGACGCGCTTCGGCGGTTTTGACGTCGGCGAGATTAAGCGTAGAATGGCCAGCATTGAGACCATCATTGATCAGGCGCTGTCTGAACAAGATGAGTTGTTTTAGCCGGTAGTTACCAGTACCGGCTACAAGAGGTTATCCCCTGCGGTGTGCGTTAGGACTCCAGACTCTGTGAACCTTATAACATTGCTCTCGGGTTGCTGACCAAGACGGCGCTGTTGTGCGCATCCTCTAATAGGGAAGCGCCTGATGCGTCCGGAAAGCGACCACCTTGGACCTTTGGTTCAAGAGGCAAGGTCCGACGGCATCTGCGGGGGACCATATTTCAACGTTCAAATGCGGCCGCGTGCCGCATTTTTCTTGCAACGTTATCACTCAACCCCGGCACCGAGAGTGCGCTGATGCGCTACTGGTTGATGAAGTCCGAGCCCGATGAATTCAGCATCGATGACCTGGCGCGGGCACCGCAGCACACTACGGCATGGTTTGGCGTACGCAATTATCAGGCGCGCAATTTCATGCGCGACGGGATGCGGCTGGGCGACCAGGCGTTTTTTTACCATTCGAGCTGCACTGTACCCGGCATCGCGGGCATCGTCGAAATTGTAAAATCCGCCTACCCCGATGCGACCCAGTTCGATCCTGACAGCAAATACTTCGATCCTGAGGCAACGCATAATCAACCACGCTGGTTCAATGTTGAAGTGAAGCTCGTTACAAAAACCCGCTTGGTGGCGCTGGCGGAACTGCGTGCGCAACGGCAACTTTCCGGTATGCGACTGCTGGCGCGCGGCAACCGGCTGTCAATTACGTCGGTGACCGCTGCGGAATGGCGATTCATTTTGCGCTACTTGATGAAAAAACCGAAGGGATATTTTAATTGATTACTGGTGGACTTACCTGCGCGAGGCACAGCTGGCATGCCTTACCAAGCCGGTTCATTTGCGCTGCATTTTCGCGTTAATTCTTCCACCGCCTGCGACCCGGATACCGTTTAGTTTTCTTTAGCTTCCTCCACGAGTCGACGAAGTATAATTTCGCGCAAAATTCTCTACTGCCCCATGCTTGACATTAACCCCAACCTGCGATCGAGATATCCCTGGATTTGGATTACGATCAGCCTGATCCTGATAGCCCTGATTTCATTGCTCGACGTATACACCGGCAATGAGATAGCCATCGAAACCCTGTATCTAATCCCGATTTTGATCACTACCTGGTGGTGCGGCCGAAAGCTGGGTTTATGGATGACGGCTGCTTCGCTGGCAAGCTGGCTGGGATCCAGTTATCCAACAATTCAAAATTATTCCCATCCCTATTATTTTTATTCAGAGGCGCTATCCCATGCGATCTTATGGACATTATTTCCTGTGTTGCTCGCCAAGCTCAAGGATGCATTGATCAATGCCAACGAACAGTTTATTTCTATTCTCAGACAAACAGACTCCGCTGTTCATGTCTTTGATATAAACAGTGAAGCACTACTTTACTATAACAAGCAATGTCAGAATATGTTTGGCGCAGATGTTCAGCTCACCCATGCCCGACAGATCGATGAACAATTGATGCCGTCACCGCTTGAAATAATGCACCGCGAAGAATTGTCCAGAAACGAGGCAAATACTATAACAATTGAATGCAAGTGTCCCGCCACCAATCACTGGTATCTGGTATCCGTGCGTCCAATAAAATGGATTGGCGGTCAGATGGTGCGCTTGAATACCATGATCGACATTACTCTCCAGAAGCAGGCCAAAGAAATAATTCAACAACAGCGGGAAAAACTGGATTTCGGCGCGCGCCTGTTGACGCTTGGCGGAATAGCCTCCGCGCTCGCGCACGAAATCAGTCAACCACTGGCCGCAATCGTCAATTACAACCGGGGGGGCGTACGACGCCTGCGATCTGGAAATATCGATGCCGCAATGTTGCTGAATGCCATGGAAAAAAGCGCCGAGCAGGCCGAGCGGGCCGGGAAAATCATTCACCGTGCACGCGCGATGGCGCTGCGCCGCGATCCGGAAATGGAGTCACTCGACATCAATGAAATAATCGCCAACCTCAGTAGTATGATCGAGCTTAGTACCCAAAAGCATAATGTGAAATTTGTGATTGCATTGGCACCCTCTTTGCCGCCGGTACGCGCCGATCGCGTGATGCTTGAACAACTCGCCCTCAACCTGACGCGTAACGCGGTACAGGCGATGCAGGATATCCCTCCAGAACTGCGGGTTCTGAAAATCCTTACTGCGCATGACCCCTTGACCGAAACGGTCGAACTGCAAGTCATTGATAGCGGTTGCGGTATGTCCGATGAAATTGAAAAAAACCTGTTTCAGCCATTTCTAACCACCAAGGCCGAAGGCTTAGGATTAGGATTGGCCCTTTGTCGCTCGATCGCCGAGTGGCATAAAGGGCGCTTGTGGGCAACGCGCAATCCCGACCACGGCACTACTTTCCACTTTTCCCTGCGGGCGGAAAATCCATGACCGATCCCGCCGCGATCGTCTACATTGTCGATGATGACGATGCGTTTCGTGATTCGCTGCGCTGGCTTATCGAGTCCAATGGATACGTGGTCGAGACGCACTCCAGCGCGGAAAGTTTTCTGGCTGCATATGATCCGCATCAACCCGGCTGCATTGTGCTCGACATCCGGATGCCCGGGATGAGCGGCATCGAATTGCAGGATGAACTCGAGCGGCGCGGGATCACGCTGCCGATTATTTTCGTCACCGGCCACGGTGATGTGCCGACGGCGGTCGCGGCAATCAAGAAAGGCGCTGCCGAGTTCATCGAGAAGCCATTCAACGACACGAAGTTCCTCGCCGTGATTGAGGGTGCGCTCGCGCGTGATGTTGAAACACGACGCGCACGCACGCGCCAACTGTCGGCGGCGGCGCGCGTCGCGACGCTTTCCCGCCGCGAGCGTGAAGTGCTGGAACGCGCGGTCGCCGGCAAGGCCAACAAGATAATCGCCGAGGATCTCGGCATCAGCATCAAGACGGTCGAGGCACATCGCGCGCGAATGATGATGAAGATGGGCGCTGACTCCATCGCGGAACTGGTGCAGCTCGCGCTCGACGGGATACCGCCGCAGCATCGCTGAAACCGCGCGGTTCAGCCGGTCGTGCGCGCCAGACGGTCGCTGACCGCCGCCCATTCGGCAGCGGATGGCGGTTGTTCAATCAATATCACGCTGCATCGCGCTTGATCGAGATGCCGCAGATTCGCATATAGCTCGTGCGCGTAGCCCGCGGCGTCTCCCGGCGATAATATCCACACCAGATGCCCGCCCGCTGCCGGGGGTGGCACGCTGTGTGCAAGCACTGCGACCCGCTGGCCGCGGCGCAACAGATCGACAGCCCGATCGCGCAGCATGGTCGCGGGAACCAGTACGGCCGGCGTCTGCGGCGCATAGTGCACGGCAAGCGTGCCCGGCGCACGCGGCGCTGTATCGGTGCGCGTGGCAAGCGGCGCACCGAGCGCCCGTTCGACATCCTCTGCGGAGATCCGCCCCGGCCGCAACAGCATCGGCCGCTCACCGCTGACATCGACGATCGTCGATTCAAGGCCGACTTCGCACGGTCCGCCGTCGAGCACTAGATCAATGCTGCCGTCAAACTCTTCGCGCGCATGCTCGGCGGTGGTCGCACTGACGTGGCCGAAACGGTTCGCGGACGGTGCGGCGACCCCGCCGCCGAATGCCGCAAGTAACGCCCGCGCGACCGGATGCGCCGGTACGCGCAGGCCGACCGTGTCCTGACCGCCGGTGATGGCATCGCCAACGCGCGGCGCGCGCTTCAGAATCAACGTCAGTGGACCCGGCCAGAATGCTGCCACGAGTTTGCGCGCGGCCTCCGGCACTTCGCGCGCCCACTGCGGCAATTGTGCGGCATCGGCGAGGTGAACGATGACCGGATGAGCGGCGGGACGGCCTTTCACTGCGTACAATCGTTTGACCGCCGCGGGATTGTCCGCGTCGGCACCGAGCCCGTAAACGGTCTCCGTCGGGAACGCGACCAGTCCGCCGCGCTTGAGAATCGCGGCGGCTTGGGCGATGTCCTGATGGTTCATTCCGGGACGCGACGTCCGGGCAGTCAAGCTAAGCGTGCGCCAACAACCGCAGCGCTTCCCGGTATTTCTCCGCCGTGTTGCGGATGATGTCGGGCGGCAATTGCGGCGCCGGCGGCTGCTTGTTCCAGGGCTGGGTTTCGAGCCAGTCGCGCACGAACTGTTTGTCGAACGACGGCGGGCTGATGCCGGTGCGGTATCGACTGGCCGGCCAGAAGCGCGATGAGTCCGGCGTCAGCACCTCATCAATCAAATACAGCTTGCCTTTGCTGTCGGTACCGAATTCGAACTTGGTGTCGGCGATGATAATTCCCTTGTCGCGCGCGTAATCAGCGGCTTCGGCATACAGTCGGATCGAAGCAGTACGAACTTGAGCGGCACGTTCGATGCCGACGGTTTTTTCCGCTTCGTCGTACGAAATATTCTGGTCGTGCTGGCCCAGCGGCGCCTTGGTCGCTGGCGTAAAAATTGGTTCCGGCAGTTTTTCGGCCTGCTGCAGGCCCGCCGGCAATCTGATGCCGCAGATCGCGCCGGTTTTTTGGTAATCCTTCCAGCCGGAGCCGACCACGTAGCCGCGCACCACCGCCTCGATCAGCAGCGGCTGCAACCGCCTGACCACCATCGCGCGGCCGGCCACCTGATCGCGCTCATTGAGGGCCACCACCGATTCCGGCGCGATGCCGGTCAGATGATTGGGGATGATATGCGCGAGCTTCGCGAACCAGAAGTCGGACAATGCAGTCAATACGCGGCCCTTGTCCGGGATCGGGTCGGACAAGATCACGTCGAATGCCGAGATGCGGTCGGTCTGGATGACCAGCAGCTTGTCGTCACCAACCGCGTAGATGTCACGCACCTTGCCACGATGCAAAAACGGCAGACTTTTCAGATTCGATTCGAACAGTGTTGGGCGCGCCATAATATTTCGATAAAAGGAAAAGTACGCGTCTGACGCGCACAAAAAAGAAAGAAGCGTTAAAGCGTGGGCAGTTTGATCGCCTTGACGGCTTCGGTTTGTTTGCTGCGAAACTCCGTGAGCTGCTTGGCCAGTGTCGCGTTGTTAAGAGCGAGTAGCGTGACCGCGAACAGTCCGGCGTTGGCGGCACCGGCGTCGCCGATCGCAAAGGTCGCGACCGGCACGCCTTTCGGCATTTGCACGATCGATAACAGCGAATCGAGCCCCTGCAGATGTTTGGACGGTATCGGCACGCCGAGCACCGGCAGCGTGGTCTTGGCGGCAACCACGCCCGCCAGGTGCGCGGCGGCGCCGGCGCCGGCGATAAAACAACGGGCGCCGCGTGCGATCGCGGCTTCAATCCATTCGATCAGCAAATCCGGCGAACGATGCGCTGACAGCGCGCGCGCCTCATACTGGATGCCAAAATCCTTGAGCACGCGCGCCGCGTGCTGCATGGTTTCCCAATCGCTCTCGCTGCCCATCACTATCCCGACCAGCGGTTTCTCCACGACCAGCTCCTGATGAATTAAAGCCGTTATATTTTAGCCCACTCAGGCGGCGTCGGGCGCCGTCGGCAGCAGATTTTCGAGCACTCGCAGATATATTTTCGGCAAATCTTCAAGCTCGTCGAGCCGGATGCATTCGTCAATTTTATGGATGCTCGCATTGGTCGGGCCGAACTCGACTACCTGCGGACAGATGTCGGCAATAAAACGGCCGTCCGAGGTACCGCCGCTGGTCGAAAGAACGGTGTCGATAGCGGTGACCTCCTTGATCGCGCGCGCAATCGCATCGACAAGTTTGCCCTTCGCCGTCAGATATGGTTTGCCGCCGTAAATCCACTCGATTTCATAGGTAAGTTGATGCCTGTCGAGTATCGTCCGTACGCGCTGTTGCAGTGATTCGACCGTGCTCGCGGTTGAAAAGCGGAAGTTAAAATGGATTATGGCCTCTCCGGGTATGATGTTATCAGCGCCGGTGCCGGCATGAAAATTCGAAATCTGCCAGGTCGTCGGCGGAAAGTACTCATTGCCGCGATCCCACTCGGTCTGCGCCAGATCGGCCAGCGCGGGCGCGACCCGGTGCACCGGATTGTCGCCGAGGTGCGGATAAGCGATATGGGCCTGTATTCCCTTCACGCGCAGAACTCCGGACAGCGAACCGCGGCGGCCGTTCTTGATCGTGTCGCCGAGTTTGCCGACACAGGTCGGTTCGCCAACCAGACAGTAATCGATTTTTTCGCCGCGCGCGGCGAGCATTTTGCAGACGCGGGCGGTGCCGTCAATCGCGGCGCCTTCTTCGTCCGAGGTCAACAACAGCGCGATCGAGCCTGAATGGTCGGGGTACCGTTGCACGAATTCCGCGCTCGCGATGACAAATGCGGCGAGCGAACTTTTCATGTCGGAAGCGCCGCGACCGTAGAGCACCCCATCGCGCACCGTCGGCGTAAACGGGTCATTCGTCCACTGCTCGAGCGGCCCGGTCGGCACCACGTCAGTATGGCCGGCAAAACACACGAGCGGACCTGTACTGCCGCGCCGCGCCCATAAATTATCGACGCCGCCACCGCTGATTTTTTCGCGGCTGAAACCCAGCGGCTTCAGATGATCGCATAAAAGATCCAGACAACCGGCGTCGTCCGGCGTAATCGAACGCCTTGCAATCAACTGCCTGGCGAGAGTAATGACCGCAGATTCCATGGGCACGTGCTTCAGGACGATATTTCACGCATCTTAGCAAATCGGCGCGACCGGCCATACCACGTGATCGCGCTGCGATGCTCCGGCTCGGGCTAAGTTAGCGGCCGCGGTACTCGCCGACTCTGACGATTTTCATCGTATTGGTACCGCCCGCCTTGCCGATCGGTTCACCGATGGTAAGCACGATGTAATCACCTTTACTGACCGCGCCGCGCTTCAGCAGCTCGTCCTCGGCGCGCAGCAGCGCGCGTTCCGGATCGCGCGTGGATTTGAAATTCACGGGGTAAACGCCGCGAAACAGGGTCACGCGGCGCTGCGTTTCAGGCACCGAAGATAATGCATAAATCGGCACCCGGGTGTTGGAGCGCGACATCAGGAGCGCGGTTTTACCGCTTTGCGTCAACGCCGCGATGGCCTTGATCTCGAGGTTATTCGCGGTAAACACCGTGGCGCGCGCGATGGCCTCTTCGACGCCCTGCGGTGCATGAGAGCCGCGGCGTTCGGAAAGGAAAATCTCCTCTTTTTCGGCCTCAATGCACACCCGCGCCATCGCTGCCACCGCTTCCGCCGGATAGCTGCCGGCCGCAGTCTCGGCCGACAGCATTACCGCATCGGTGCCATCGAGCACGGCGTTCGCGACGTCGGACACTTCGGCGCGCGTCGGGATCGGGTTGTTGATCATCGACTCCATCATCTGGGTCGCGGTGATCACTATCTTGTTTTGTTCGCGCCCCATGCGGATCATGCGCTTTTGCAACGCCGGTACCGCGGCGTCGCCGACCTCGACCGCAAGATCGCCGCGCGCGACCATGATCGCGTCCGAGGCGGCGATGATTTCCTCGAGCGCCGGGATCGCCTCGGCACGCTCGATCTTGGCGACGATCATGCTGTTGCCGCCGGCTTTCAACATCAGTTCGCGCGCGCGCCTGATATCGGCGCCCGAACGCGGGAAAGAGACCGCGACGTAATCGGCCTTCAACCGCGCCGCCAGCTCGATGTCGCGCATGTCCTTGTCGGTCAGCGCCGGCGCGGACAGTCCGCCACCCTTGCGGTTGATGCCTTTGTTGTTGGACAGCACGCCGCCCTGTTCGACGACGCAGAATATGCGTGGGCCGCGCACCGCGGCCACTCCCATCACGATGCGGCCGTCGTCGAGCAACAGCGTATCGCCCCGCGCGACGTCCTCGGGAAGCTTTCGATAGTCGAGTCCGACGCATTTCTCATCGCCGAGCTTGCATTCTGCGTCCAGAATAAACTCGTCGCCGACGTGCAGCGTGATTTTATTGTTCTTGAAGCGGCCGATGCGGATCTTGGGCCCCTGGAGGTCGAACAGCATGCCGACCGGGCGACCGGCCTTGTCGGCAATTTCGCGCACCAGGGTGGCGCGCGCGATGTGGTCGGCGGCCGCGCCATGCGAAAAGTTCATGCGCACCACATCGAGCCCGGCCGCGACCATGCGCTTCAGGGTTTTCTTGTCGCTCGATGCGGGGCCGAGAGTGGCGACGATTTTGGTGCGGCAAAGCACGATTTTTATTCCGCGGACCTAGTTGGCGCGCTGCTCCAGAATCTCGACGGCAGGCAGCTTCTTGCCTTCGAGAAATTCGAGGAATGCGCCGCCGCCGGTTGAAATGTACGATACCTTGTCGGCGATCCCGTACTTGGCGATGGCCGCCAGCGTATCCCCGCCGCCGGCAATCGAAAACGCGTCCGATTCGGCAATCGCGCGCGCGATGCGCGCGGTGCCGCCGCCGAATTGATCGAACTCGAAAACACCGACCGGCCCGTTCCAGACTATGGTGCCGGCGCGCGCCAGAATCTGCGCAAATTGTTCGGCCGTTTGGGGACCGATGTCGAGCACCATGTCGTCGGCGGCGATGTCGCCGACATTCTTGGTCGTGGCCTGCGCCCGCGCCGAAAACTCCTTCGCACAAACAACGTCGGTGGGAATCGGCACATCGCCGCCCTTGGCCCGGGCTGCGGCAATGATGTCTCTTGCTTCCTGTACCAAATCCGGCTCGGCCAGCGATTTCCCGATACCGTGACCGGCGGCAAGGATAAATGTATTGGAAATACCACCGCCGACGATCAGCCGATCCACCCTTGCCGACAGCGTTTTCAACACCGTCAGCTTGGTCGATACTTTCGAGCCGGCGACTATTGCAACCAGCGGGCGGCGCGGTTTTTCCAGCGCCTTGCCAAGCGCATCGAGCTCCGCCGCCAGCAGCGGGCCGGCGGCCGCGACCGGCGCAAACTTCGCGATACCGTAGGTGGTCGCCTCGGCGCGGTGGGCGGTACCGAAAGCGTCATTGACATAGATATCGCACAGCGCCGCCATTTTTCTGGCCAGCGTTTCGTCGTTTTTTTTCTCGCCCTTGTTACAGCGGCAATTCTCGAGCAGCAGCACCGTGCCCGCCGGCGTATTGATGCCGTCCGTCCAGTCGCGCCGTAACGCGACCGGCACGCCGAGCAATTCGCTCATGCGCAGCGCGACCGGCGCCAGCGAGTCCTCGGGCCTGAGCTCGCCTTCGGCCGGCCGGCCGAGATGCGAGGTCACCAGCACCGCCGCACCGGCCTGCAATGCCCGCTGGATCGCCGGCAATGACGCGCGGATCCGGGTGTCATCGGTGATGTTGCCGTTGTCGTCCTGCGGCACGTTGAGGTCGGCGCGGATGAACACGCGCTTGCCGGCGAGATCCAGATCGGTCATGCGGATGAAATGCATACAGGATACGTTCGAAAGTGAATAATGGACGGCAGCGAGACTCGTCACTCGACCGGATTTATTTGGCGTTCATCAAGGCAACGGTGGTATCGAGCATGCGGTTGCTGAATCCCCACTCGTTATCGTACCAGGCCAGCGCCTTGACCAGCGTGCCGCCGGTGACCTTGGTCAGCGTCGCCTCGAAAATGCTCGATGCCGCATTGTGATTGAAATCGACGGATACCAGCGGTGCGTCGTTATATTCGAGTATCCCCTTCAGGTCGCCGGTGACTGTCGCGGCCTTGACCGCCGCGTTGACCTCCTCGACGGTGGTCGCGCGCGCCGCGGTAAACACCAGATCGACCAGCGACACGTTGATGGTCGGCACGCGCACCGCGAAGCCGTCGAGTTTTCCGTTCAATTCCGGCAGCACCAGACCGACCGCGGCGGCGGCGCCGGTCTTGGTCGGAATCATCGACATCGTCGCCGAGCGCGCGCGGCGCAGGTCTTCGTGATAGACGTCGGTCAGCACCTGATCGTTGGTATAGGAATGTACCGTCGTCATCAAACCCTGCACGACGCCGATTTTTTCATGCAGCGCCTTGACCAGCGGCGCCAGGCAGTTGGTGGTGCACGAGGCGTTCGAAATCACCGCGTGGCTCGCTTTCAGCGACTTGTGGTTGACGCCAAAGACGACGGTGGCGTCGACATCCTTGCCGCCGGGCGCCGAGATGATGACTTTTTTCGCGCCGGCGGCGAGGTGCGCGCCGGCTTTTTCCTTGCTCGTGAACAGTCCGGTGCATTCGAGCACGACATCGACACCGAGGTCTTTCCACGGCAATTCCGCCGGATTGCGCTTGGCGAGAACCTTGATCCTGTCGCCGTTGACGAGCATCGAGTCGCCTTCCACCGCGATGCTGCCGTTGAATTTCCCGTGCACCGTGTCGTAGCGCGTCAGGTGCGCATTGGTTTCGGCGTTGCCAAGGTCGTTGATCGCGACGATTTGAATCCCGTGTTTTTTGCCGCTCTCGTAATGGGCGCGCAAAACGTTGCGTCCGATCCGGCCGTAGCCGTTGATTGCTACCTTAATCGTCATGTGGCTCCCCTCCTGGTAAAAACTCTCGTTTGTTTATTGCGGCCGAGCGCCGCGGGTAACCGCGCGTAACCGCCGGAAAACAGTCAAAAAGCGGCCGCCGGCCTCGCGAAAGCCGCCAATTATCTTAGAAACCGGTGGCTTTGGCTACTTCCCCGCGACGATTTATCCGGATTATTCGCTGCGGCGGTTGAGCTTGACGCCGAGTTGCTTGAGCTTGCGATAAAGGTGGGTGCGCTCGAGCCCGACGCTTTCCGCGACCCGGCTCATGTTGCCGCCTTCCTTCACGATGTGATGCTCGAAGTAAACGCGCTCAAACGCGTCGCGCGCTTCGCGCAACGGCAGATCGAGCGGCAGGCCGAGCGGGGCGGACGATTTGGCGCTGAACTGCGCGAGCGCCTGATTCACCTCGTTGGCGCTGATTTCCTCGGCGAGCGCGGTAATCGCCACCGTGTGCACCACGTTCTCGAGCTGGCTCAGATTGCCCGGCCAGTCGTAGTTGCGCAGCGCGTTCAACGCGGCGGTGCTGAAACGCCGCGGCGGCACCTGTTTCGCCTCGATGCTGCCCGACAGCAGCCGGTTGGCGAGATCGGGAACATCTTCGCGGTGTTCGCGCAGGCTCGGCACACGGATCGTGACGGCGGCGAGCACGCCATACAGCCGCTCGTCGAAAATCTCCTGCGCGACCAGTTCCGGCAGCGCGCGCGAGGTCACGCAGATCAGGCGCGTGTTGTATTCATCAAGCTGGTCGACGATCGACAACAGTCCTTTCTGTTCGGCGGCAGTCAGGTCCCCGATGTCGTGCAGAAACAAGGTCCCGTCGCGCGCCTGTTTTGCCAATTCAAGCGGCGCTTCGGCCAGCGCCGCGAGACCGGCGGGCTCGACCCAGGGTGTATTCTGCGGATGCAGCAGGCGCGCGCACGCTTCGGCTCCGCTGCCCGGCTCCGCGTAGAACAGCAACGGCGACCGCAACCCCTTGACGCGTTCCAGTTGCTGCTTGAAAGCGGTCATCGCCGGTGAGCGTCCAAAGGTTGCCAGCGTCACATCGGGCTGCACGCGCTGCTCATCGCTTTTGAGCGCGCGACCGACCGTCGTCAGCAGTTTCTGCAGTGTGATCGGCTTTTCGAGAAAATCGTAGGCGCCGAGGCGCGTCGCTTCGACCGCGCTGTCGATGGTGCCGTGACCGGACATCATGATCACCGGCATCGTCAACGAACCCGCGGTCGCCCACTCCTTAAGCAACGTGATGCCGTCGGTATCGGGCATCCAGATATCGAGCAGCACGAGGTCGGGACGCGCCTGGTTGCGCAACAGCCGCGCGCGTTCGGCGTTTTCAGCCAGTTGCACCTCGTAGCCCTCGTCGTGCAGGATCTCCGACAGCAACTCGCGAATGCCCACCTCATCGTCCACCACCAAAATCCGCTGCATCTCCCGGCCCCGTCCCGTCTAAGCGCTTGCCGCGGTCTTTTGCTCGACGCGATGCGCCGCCGCGAAAGGCAGCATCAGCGTTACGCGCGCGCCGCGCGGCCGCACATTCTCGATCCGTACTGTACCACCATGTTCTTCGATGATCTTCTTCACGATTACCAGGCCCAGGCCGGTGCCCTTCGGTTTGGTCGTCATGTACGGCTCGAATGCGTGCCGCATCAATTGCTCGGGGAAGCCGCTGCCGTTGTCGGTAATCGTGATCCGCATTACACCATCCGCATTTTCCGAACGTACCAGAATCCGGGGCTGATCGACGCCCGCCAGGGCATCCTGCGCATTCTGCAACAAATTATGTATCACCTGGCGCAGCCGTGCTGGATCGCCGAGAATCGGCGGCAGGCGGTCCGCGAACTCGATACGAATCAGGCCGCCGGTCTCATATAAGGTCAGGATTTCCCGCAGCAGAGCGTTGACATCCACCTGCTGCAATGCAAGTTCCGGCATGCGCGCATATTGACGGAACGCATCGACCATGCGTTTAAGCGCGCTGACCTGGTTGATGATGGTCTGCGTTGCGCGTGTCAGCATTTCGGCGGCGGCGCCCGAAAGTTTGTCGGCGAGCTTGACCTGCAGCCGTTCGGCCGCAAGCTGGATCGGCGTCAGCGGATTCTTGATTTCGTGCGCGAGCCGGCGCGCGACCTCGCCCCATGCGGCATCGCGCTGCGCCTGCAGCACGTGGGTAATATCGTCGAATACCACCACCAGCCCGGTTCCCGTGCCGGCGGGCAGCCGCGCGCCGCGCACCAGCAGCGTTTGCACGCCGTCGTTACGCGCGCGCTCGATCTGGGTTTCCCATTCCAGCGCCTCATTGGCCTGCAATTTACCCGCGATTTCGCGCGCGAGCGCCTCCAGCTGCGGCGCTCGCGCGCCCCATTGCTCGAGTGTCGCTCCCGCCAGCTGCGAAAAATCCGTGCCGAGCAGTTCGCCCGCGCTGCGATTAAACGAGCGCAGCCGCAACTCCTCGTCAAACGCGAGCACCCCCGCCGACAGATTCGCGAGCACTCCCTGCAAGTAGGCGTGGGCATTGGCCAGCTGCGTCTGGTTGCGCTCGGCGCGCGCACGCGCCTCGGCCAGTTGCTGCCGCATTATGTTGAACGATTGCGTCAGCATGCCGAGCTCGTCATGACTCGCGGCAAATTCACGCTGACTGAAGTCGCCCTGCGCCACGGCGCGCGTACCCTCGGCCAGATAGGAAAGCGGCGTACTCAAGCGCTCGCTCAGCAGAAATGCGAGCGACAGCGCCGACAGCAGCGCCAGCAGCAATGTAAGCGTCAGGGTCAGGCCATATAACCGGCGCAATCCCTGCCGCGCGAGCGTCAGTTCCTGGTACTCGCGCTGGCCGGTCTGCACGATTTCGGCATCGCGCGCGAGGTCGGGCGGCACCGGCTGCAATAATTGCAACACCCGCATGTCCTCCGACACATTGAGCAGGTTGACCGGCACCACTACACGCAGATACAAACTTTGGTCGGGAGCGGTCTCGACCATGCTGTAACTATGCTGCAGACGCAGCTGGCGGAAGACAGCAGGATCCGGCACGCTCGGCATCAGCGCTGCCGAATTGCCGCCCGCCGAAAATGCGATCACCTCGCCGCGCATGTTAAACAATGCCGCTTCCTGTACGCCCAACTGCTCGCGCAGGGTGTTAAGCACTGCAAGATGATCGTGTGGCGTCTTCGTCGCCAGCGTGAAGGCCATCGCATCGGCCTTTTTTACGAGCTCCCTGAGCTGGTTGTCGAGAGTGGAGCGCCCGAGATTGAGCCCGCCTTCGAGCGCTTTTTCGACCCGCACGTCAAACCACGACTCGATGCTCTTGGCAACGAACTGCACCGACACCGCATACACCAGCGCGCCGGGCAATACCGCGATCAGCGCAAACAGCGTCAGCAGGCGCAAAGTGAGCCGGGAACCGAACACGCGCGCCCGGAGTTTCCGCCGCAAGGTCCATAATTGATAGCCGAGTAGCAGCGCAAGGCACGCGACAAGTCCGCCGTTCAGCGCCAGCAGCAGCGGATAATTCTGCGCAAACAGGTCGGTATTGGCGCTCGCGGTCGCCAGCAGATAAAGCGTGAGCGCGGCGGCGGCCACGCACAACGCGAGCAGGTATTTGACAGCGCCGTGCCGCAGCGCTGCGCGCACCGTCGACAGACTCTTCATGACTTGACCTTCCAGCGATACCAGCCGGAATCGATGTTCCAGTCGCGCGAGCCGAAGGCGTCCAGTTGAAAAGGTTTGGGCAATTCCGACACATCAAGCCGCATGCGCACCGCGGCGGTGTAGGTGCTACCCGCGCCCAGCGCGTCGGGTTCAAGCACTTCGCGCCGTCGCACGCGACTCAGAAAGGCCAACGCCTCCGACAAATCGTAAAAATTTTGGGATACACCGCCGATACCGATGCGGTACTGGCGCGTCAGCGCATCGAACGACAGACGGTACTGCTGACGGGCAGCGACGAGTTTTTGATCGAGCCAGTACCAGCGCGGATGGATGATTTCGAATTCGAACAGAAAATAAAGCGCGACCCCCTTGTTGAGCACTTCCTCGAGCGTCGGATTAAGCGTGATTCCGAAATCCGCCTCGAGAACATAGCCGTCCTCTCCCGCAACGAGCTGCGCGTTGCGGACTTCAATGCCCTCGGCGGCGGCCGGCGGGCTGAGCAGCAGCGGCCACAGCAGCGCGACCAGCGGGCTATATTTTCTGCAACAGCGCGTAAAAAAATCCGTCATGCCCGCGATCCGGCAGCAACTGGCCTTCGGGTGCCCCGCCCGGTATTGGTGTCCCGCTCCACGGCAGTAATTTGGCATCAGGGTGGTGTGCCAGGAAATCCGCGATTTGCTGCGCATTCTCTTCCTGGAAAACCGAACAGGTTGTGTACAGCAATTTACCACCACTGGCGAGCAACCGCCACAGGGCGTCCAGCAGCGCGCGTTGCCGAAGCGCGAACTGCGCGACGTCCGTCGCGCGCCGCAGCCATTTGATATCGGGGTGGCGTCGCACCACGCCCGAAGCCGAACACGGCACGTCGGCGAGGATGCGCTGGAATGACCGGCCGTCCCACCACGCCTCGGGATGACTTGCGTCCCCGCAAATCAGTTGTGCTTTGAATTCGAGCCGCGTCAGATTCTGTCGCACGCGCTCGAGTCTGGCCGCGTTGTCGTCGAGCGCGACCAGATCGAGGTCGGCAAGCTCGAGCAGATGGGCGGTCTTGCCGCCGGGCGCCGCGCAGGCGTCGAGCACGCGCATGCCGGCGCGCGCATCGAGCAGCGGCGCCGCCAGCTGCGCACCGGCATCCTGCACCGACACCAGCCCTGCGCTGAAGCCAGGGACCTGCTCGACGGGCAACGCGCGCTCCAGCCGCACGCCGTACTCGCCGGCCGCAGCGGCGGCGATTTCATGCTGCGCGAGCAATGCGAGATATGCGTCGCGCGTGATGCGGCGCCGATTGACGCGCAGCGTGAACGGCGGATGGGCGTTGCCCTCCCGCAGCATCGCCGCATAGTGCTGCGGATACTGGGCACGCAATTTGTCTATCCACCATTGGGGGTAAGCATAGTGTGCGGTTTCCTTTTGCGCGGATTTTGCGAACAGGGCTTCGCGTTGGCGCAGAAAATTGCGCAGCACCGCATTGACCAGCGACTTGGCGTATGGCGCACCGAGCGCCGCCGCGCAATGCACGGCATGATCGACGATCGCATGCGGCGCGGCACGCGTATGCTGCAACTGATACAACGCGACCAGCAGCAGCCGGCGCAATACCTTATCGCGCAGCGGCACCGTCAACAATTGATCGAGCACCGCTTCGAGCTGCAGGCCGAAGCGCAGCGTGCCGTACACGAGATCGGTGATCGCGGCGCGCTGGCGGGAAACGAGCTGGGGATGCCGCGCCAAAGTCTCGCCCAGCGCCGCGTTCAGATTGCGGCCATGATCCATGACCGCCGCAACGGTAAGGGTCGCCAGCCGCTGCGTCTCAAGCACAGCGCGGGCGGATCAGCGCGCCATCGCCAACAGGCGCGCGATGCGTTCCTGCGTCGAAGGATGAGTACTGAACAGGCCGGCGATACCGCCGCCCGACAACGGGTTGATGATCATCATCTGCGCGGTTTCCGGGTGCTGCTCGGCGGCATTCAGCGGCGTTCCCTTTGCGTAACGCTCGATTTTCTCTAGTGCCGCAGCAAGTGCCTGGGGATCGCCGCTGATCTCGGCGCCGCCGTGGTCGGCGCCGAACTCGCGCGCGCGCGAGATCGCGAGCTGAATCAGCATCGCCGCGAGCGGCGCGAAAATCATCACCGCCAGCGCGACGAGCGGATTGGGCCGTTCGTTGCCGCGGCCGCCGAAAACCATGAAGAAATTGACAAGACTCGAAATCGCGCCAGCCATCGTCGCCGCGATCGTCGAAGTCAGAATGTCGCGGTGCTTGACGTGGGCGAGTTCGTGCGCCATCACCGCGCGCAATTCCTGCGGCGGCAACAATTGCAAAATGCCGGTGGTCGCGGCGACCGCCGCATGCGTGGGATTACGGCCGGTCGCGAACGCATTCGGCTGCGCCGCCTCAATCAGGTAAACCCGCGGCATCGGCAGGCCGGCGCGCTGCGCCAGCTCATGGATCAGCCCGTAAAATTGGGGGGCGCTGGCCGCATCGACTTCCCGCGCGTCATACATGCGAAGCACCATGCTGTCGGAAAACCAGTAGGCGAAAAAATTCAGCGCGCCGCCGAGCACCAGCGCGAACAGCATTCCCTGACCGCCGCCGAGCGCCGCGCCGACTGCGCCGAACAGCGCGACGATCGCCGCCATCAACAGGGAAGTCTTCAACCAGTTACCCACCATAAAAGCGCTCCGTTTTTGCCGAACTGGAACAGGCCAATAAGATAAGCGCCGCCGCGGAAAGTTCAAGTGCCGAGGCGCGCGCCGGCGGGCAACGCGAATCCGGCAAGAAAAGCGCCGGCGGCAAGCCGGCGGCCACCCTCTTTCTGCAATTCCCCGATCGCCAGCGCGCCATTTCCGCATGCGACGACGATGCCGGCGGCGTCGGCGGCAAGCACCGTTCCCGGCGCACCGCCCGCCGCGACTTCCGGCCGCGCGCGCCACAGCTTGAGCCGCACGCCGCCAACCGTCGTCGTCGCGCCCGGCGCCGGGTTGAGTGCACGAATGCGCCGCGCGATATCCGGCGCCGCCTGTGCCCAGTCAATCATCGCCTCTTCCTTGCGGATTTTGGCGGCGTATGTTGCGCGCGCATTGTCCTGCGCGCGCGGCGGCGGGGTCGTCGCCAGCGCCTGCACGATCAGGCGCGCGCCCAGCGTGGCGAGTTTATCGTGCAGGGTTTGCGCGGTGTCCTCGTCATCGATCGCGATTTTTTCCTGCAACAGAATCGCGCCGGTATCGAGACCTTCGTCCATCTGCATGATCGTAATCCCGGTCTCCGGGTCGCCGGCGAGCAATGCGCGCTGGATCGGCGCCGCCCCGCGCCAGCGCGGCAGCAGTGAGGCGTGAATGTTGAGGCAGCCGCGGCGCGGAATTGCAAGTACCGGCGGCGGCAAAATCAGTCCATACGCGGCGACCACCATTGCCTCGGCCTCCAGCGCGCGCAATTGCTGTTGCACTTGCGGATCTTTGAGACCCGCGGGTTGCCCGAGCGGCAGCCCGCGCGCCAGCGCGAGTTGCTTGACCGCGCTCGGCTGCGGCTGCAGGCCGCGGCCCGCGGGGCGGTCGGGCCGCGTGAGCACCAGTGCGACCTCATGGCGCGCCGCGAGCAGCGCTTCCAGCGCGGTCGCGGCGAACGCCGGAGTGCCGGCGAAGATCAGTTTCATGGCGGAGCGGCGCGTCCGGAAAATCTACATCGTCTCACGACGCTGTTTTTTAAGTTTGGCGCGGACGCGGCTTTGCTTGAGGCGCGACAGATATTCAACGAACACTTTGCCTTCAAGATGATCGATTTCATGCTGAATGCATACCGCGAACAGGCCTTCGGCGCCGAGTTCGAAAGGTTTGCCGTCGCCGTCGAGTGCGCGCACCGTGATGCGCTCGGCGCGCTGCACTTTTTCGAAAATGCCGGGCACCGACAGGCAACCCTCCTCGCAATCCGCGCTACCGCTGCGGGCGATGATCTCGGGATTGATGAACACCTTGAGCTGGTCGCGGGTTTCCGAGGCATCGACCACGATTATCCGCTGATGAACATCGACCTGGGTCGCGGCCAGGCCGACACCCGGAGCCGCATACATGGTCTCGGCCATGTTTTTGATCAGCGCGCGGACCGCGTCGTCGACGCGCGCGACCGGCGCGGCCACTGTGTGCAACCGCTCGTCGGGATACTGCAGAATGGGCAATATCGCCATATTAATATTGATACTTTAATAAATTATGGGCACAATTTAAACCAATGTATGATGTTTGAGCCTGGTGCGGGAGCGTGGGCCATGCTCGCGAGAAGGGGGAAATCGATGCGTACTCTTTTAATTATATCGTTGCTACTTTGGTGCAGCGCGGCCGGCATCGCGGTCGCGGCGACTTCCGGCGACCTCGCCGCCGACGCGCCCGAGCGTTACATCGTAGTACCCGGCGACACGCTGTGGAGTATCGCCGGTCGTTTTCTGAAGGATCCATGGCGCTGGCCGGAGCTATGGAAAAACAACGAAGACCAGATCAAAAATCCCCATCGTATCCGTCCCGGCGACGTGCTGGTGCTCGACCGCTCAGCGCAGGAAATGCGCCTGAAGCTGCTCAAGTCGCAGCCCGTGCTTGAAACCGTCAGGTTGTCGCCGCAAATCATCGCGACAGAACACGAACCGCAACCGGTACCGACGATCCCGGCCGCCGTAATCGCGCCGTTCCTGAGCCAACCGCTGGTCGTCGCGCAAAACGAACTCGATTCGGCCGCGCGCATCGTCGCCACGCAGGAAGACCGCGTTGCGCTCGGCGCCGGCGACATCGCTTACGTAAAGGGCATTACCAAGGAAAAGGGCGACAGCTGGCGGATTTTCCGCCGCGGCGACCCGCTGCTCGACCCGGACACCAAGGAAACGCTGGGCTATGAGGTGATCTATCTCGGTGACGCGCACGTCGTGAAATTCGGCGACCCCAGCACCGTCGAGATCGTCAAGTCGACGCTGGAAATATCGGCCGGCGATTCTCTGCTGCCGACGGCGCGCGACGTCGTCGTCAACAATTATTTGCCGCACGCTCCCGGCGCGAAAGTTGCGGGGCGCATCATCGACATTTACGGCGACCTCGGTGAAACCGGCCCGAACTCGATCGTGGTGCTGAACAAAGGCTCCCGCGACGGTCTGGACGCCGGCAGTGTGCTGGCCATCTATCGCGATCTCAACTCGCCGACCTACCAGACGCGCGACTCTCCGAATATCAAGTACCACAATGAACCGATGGGAGACCGGAACAGCCCGATTTATGGCCGGGTCGGGCCGGCCGGCGGGGAGTTCAAGGACGACAAAAGTAAAAACCTGCCCAAAGTGCGGTTACCGGATGAGCGTTACGGATTGTTGATGGTATTTCGCACGTTCGACCGCGCTTCGTACGCGCTGGTCATGAACTCGAGCCGTCAGGTCACCGTGTTCGACACCGTTACCAACCCCTGAAGCTCCGCACTCGGCTTCAGCGCGCGCCGTCTGAAGCATGCCTTCGCCCTCTCCGACCGATCTCGAGCCGTGGCTGCGGCTCACGCTGATTCCCGGACTCGGCAACAGCGCGCTGCGCAGGCTGCTGACTGAATTCGGCTCGCCCGACGGCGTGCTTGCCGCCGGAAGAAGCGCGCTCGACCGTTACGTGGACGCCGCAGCTGCAGCCGCGATCACCGCCGGCGGCAATCAGGAAGACGCGGCAAAAACACTCGCCTGGCTCGCCGATCCGGCCAACCGGATACTCACGCTGGCCGATGCCGACTATCCACAGCAACTGCTGGAACTGCCCGACCCGCCGCCGCTGCTCTACGTCAAGGGCCGGCATGAACTGCTGAACCGTCCCGCGCTGGCGATCGTCGGCAGCCGCAACGCCACCGCACAGGGCATCGTCAACGCCGAAGAATTCGCGCGCACATTGAGCGACGCCGGCTTGACCATCATCAGCGGCCTCGCGCTCGGCATCGACGCCGCCGCGCACCGCGGCGGATTGGCCGGCGCCGCCAGCACGATCGCGGTGGTCGGCACCGGTCTCGATATCATTTATCCGGCACGCAACCGCGACCTCGCGCATGACATCGCCGCGCGCGGCGCGCTGGTTTCCGAGTTTCCGCTCGGCACGCCGGCGCTCGGCAGCAATTTCCCGCGCCGCAACCGCGTCATCAGCGGACTCACGCGCGGCTGCCTCGTGGTCGAGGCCGCGCTGCAAAGCGGGTCGCTGATCACGGCGCGGCTCGCCAACGAACAGGGCCGCGAAGTGTTCGCGCTGCCCGGCTCGATTCACTCGCCGCTCGCCAAAGGCTGCCACCGGCTGATCAAGCAGGGGGCGAAACTGGTGGACGATGCCAACGATATTCTGGAAGAGCTGCGCTTGCCGACAATCGCGCTGGCGATGTCATCCGGTGCCGGCGCGCCGCCCGACGCGCAGGCGGAAAAACTGCTGGAACATCTCGGTTTCGATCCCTGTGACCTCGACACGCTGTGCGCGCGCAGCGGCCTCGGCGCCGACACGGCAAATGCATGGTTACTGCAACTCGAGTTGCAGGGCCTGGTGCAGACGCTGCCCGGCGGGCGATATCAGCGCGTACGGTGACCGCGCGGACGGCCGCGGAGACCCCTTTTCCATAGTACCGCGGGCACGGTCGTGACCTGGTGCCCTTGCGCGGGTCAAATTCTGTTCGCTATCATCCGCTCCCTGCGCCTTTCGCGCCGGTCCCTCTCATGAGCAAAAAACTGATCATCGCCGAGAAGCCTTCGGTCGCCAACGACATCGCCAGGGCCCTGGGCGGCTTCACCAAGCACGGCGATTATTTCGAGAGCGACGATTTCGTGCTGTCGTCGGCGGTCGGCCATTTACTGACCATCGTTCCGCCGGAAGGCGTCGAGGTCAAACGCGGCAAGTGGTCGTTCGCGCACCTGCCGGTGATCCCGCCGCATTTCGATTTGAGTCCGATCGAAAAATCGGCGGAGCGCCTCAAGGTCCTGACCAAACTGATCAAGCGCAAGGATGTCGCCGGCCTGATCAACGCCTGCGACGCGGGACGCGAGGGTGAACTGATCTTCCGCTATATCGTACAGCACACCAAAACCAGCAAGCCGATCGAGCGGCTGTGGCTGCAGTCGATGACGCCGACGTCGATCCGCGACGGCTTCGCGCACCTGCGCAGCGACAAGGACATGCAGCCGCTGGCCGACGCCGCGGTGTGCCGCTCGGAATCCGACTGGCTGGTCGGCATCAACGGCACGCGCGCGATGACCGCGTTCAATTCGAAATCGGGCGGCTTTCACCTGACCACCGTCGGCCGCGTACAGACGCCGACGCTGGCGATCCTGGTCGAACGCGAGGAGAAGATCAAGAAATTCGTGTCGCGCGATTACTTCGAGATCCACGGCACGTTTTCATGCAAGGCCGGCGAATACGCAGGGCGCTGGTTCGACGAAAAATTCAGCAAAGACAAAAAAAAATCCGACGATCCCGATCTCAAGGCCGAACGGCTGTGGGAGCGCAAGCGCGCCGACGCGATTCGCGCCAAGTGCGAAGGCAAGACCGGCGTCGTCGAGGAGGAAAGCAAACCCTCGACGCAATTGTCGCCGCTGCTCTACGACCTGACCAGCCTGCAGCGCGATTCCAACTCGCGCTTCGGCATTTCCGCACGCAACACGCTCGGGCTCGCGCAGGCGCTGTATGAAAAACACAAGGTGCTGACCTACCCGCGGACCGATGCGCGCGCGTTGCCGGAAGATTATCTGGCAACTGTAGTCACGACGATGGAAACGCTCGATGCTCCGTATCAGCCGTTCGTCAAGCAGATCCTCAAGAACAAATGGATCAAACCGAACAAGCGCATCTTCAACAACGCGAAGATTTCCGATCACTTCGCGATCATCCCGACCGGCGTCACACCCAAGCATCTGAGCGAGCCGGAAGCCAAGATTTACGATCTCGTCACCAGGCGTTTTCTCGCGGTGTTTTTCCCGGCCGCCGAATTCCAGATCACGACGCGCATCACGCGCGTCGAAGGCGAACCGTTCAAGAGCGAAGGCAAAGTCATGAAGAACGCCGGCTGGCTCGAAATCTACGGCAAGGAGGCGGAAAGCGACGACACGCCGGCGCTGGTGCCGGTCGCGGCGAAAGAAACGCCGCGCGCGGAAGAAGTCGTGGTGCAGGCGCTGCAAACCAAGCCGCCCGCGCGCTACAGCGAAGCGACGCTGCTGTCGGCGATGGAAGGCGCCGGCAAGCTGGTCGAGGATGAAGAGTTGCGCGAAGCGATGGGCGCGAAAGGGCTCGGCACGCCGGCGACGCGCGCGGCGATCATCGAAGGTCTGATCTACGAGAGATACGTGCACCGCAACGGCCGCGAGCTGCAGCCGACCGCCAAAGCATTTTCGCTGATCACGCTGCTGCGTGGGCTCAAGATCGATGAATTGTGCTCACCGGAACTGACCGGCGACTGGGAATACAAACTGTCGCAGATGGAACACGGCAAGCTCAAGAAGGAACAATTCATGAAACAGATTGCCGACATGACGCGCCACATCGTCGAGCGCACGAAGGGCCACGAAAGCGACACCGTGCCGGGCGATTTCGCAACGCTCAAGACACCGTGCCCGAAATGCGGCGGCTTGATCAAGGAAAATTACAAAAAATTCCAGTGCCAGAAATGCGATTTCGCGCCATGGAAAATCATTGCCGGCCGCCAACTCGAGCCGCACGAAGTCGAGGAACTGATCGAAAAGAAAAGCATCGGCCCGTTGCAGGGGTTCCGCAGCAAGATGGGCAAGCCGTTCGCCGCGGTATTGAAGCTCACGCCCGAATTCAAGGTCGAGTTCGACTTCGGGCAAAGCAATGAAAACACCGAACCGGTGGATTTTTCAGGGCAGGAGCCGCTCGGCAAATGTCCGAAATGCGGCGCGCGCGTGTTCAGTCACGGCGTCGCCTACGTTTGCGAGAAAGCGGTCGGTCCGAACAAGACCTGTGATTTCCGCTCGGGAAAAATCATTTTGCAGCGGAACATCGAACCCGAGCAGATGCAAAAGCTGCTGGCGACCGGCAAGACCGATCTGCTGCACCGTTTCATCTCGAAGAAAGGCCGGCCGTTCTCCGCGTTCTTGGTGCGCGGTGCCGATGGCAAGGTCAGCTTCGAATTCGCGCCGCGCGAACCCAAGGCAGCAGCAAAAACCAAATCCGCCGCCAAGCCGCGCAAAGCCGCGGCGTCCTGAGTTTTTTAGCCAAGCAGCGCTACCCACCGCCGCAGGTGCCGCCCCACCTTGCGCCACATTAACGCATTTGTTAATATGCGGGGTGGCTTGGAGAATCGTTTATTACGCGGCTTCCCTGCAGAAAGAGATTCTTGCATTGCCGGCGGGAATCCAGGCGCGGTTTCTCCGGCTCACGGAAAGAATGTTGGTGATTGGCCCGGATCTCGGTATGCCGCACACACGGGCGCTTGGCGGCGGGTTATTCGAAATTCGCGCCAAAAGCATTGAAGGCATCGGCCGGGCGTTCTACTGCACGCTGACGGGCCAGCGCATCGTGATGTTGCATTGCTTTGTCAAAAAATCCGAGGCCACGCCGCTTAGGGAACTGCGACTCGCACAACAACGCATGAAGGAGATGAAGAATGCTGACGCATAAACAATTGGTCAAAAAGATGCTGCGGAATCCCACGGTCAGGCGTGAATACGATGCGCTGGCCGGAGAATTTGCACTATTCGATGCCTTGGTGCAAGCACGCGCTACCGCCGGGCTGTCGCAAGCCGAGGTTGCGCGCCGCATGGGTACCAAGGTTCCCGCCGTTTCCCGTCTCGAAACCGGAGGCGGCACCCAAAAGCACTCGCCCAGCATCAGCACGCTGCAGCGTTACGCAAAAGCCGTCGGTTGCGAGCTGGAAGTGCGGCTCAAGCCGGCAAAACAGAAAAGGGCCGCGTAGTTTACGGTCACCAACAAATAAATGGCCCCGACCCTATTTAGCGCATGTGACAAACTACCTATCGTCTCAGTCGACTTTGTTTTTCAGCCGATCGCCTAACTCTAGTTAGAGCGCATACACCGATGAAGCTGCCGGCCGAAACCATCGTGAGCATTTTGGGGGCAAGTTACTTTCAGCCTATCGCTGATCTGGTAGATCGTTCATTGAAGTGGCCCGCAACAAAACGAAATGCGGTTAAGGCTCTCCACTATGACAACAGCTATTCCGTATCCATAATTCTTCTGCTAGTGGCGGCTCTGGAGTCTTACGCTACGCGCCTCCGCTATTTCCACGGTGCACCACCGAAAGGTAAAGGTGGCACCGTGGCGAAGTACATTAAGCACGTGCTTCCTGGTTTCCGCATGGTAAAGGCATTGACTGAAGTCTTTGTCTTGCGCGATGCAATATTCCACAACCACTTGTGGGAGGTCGATTTCACTTGGCGGTCTATGACATTGAAGTCCGCAACGCTAGTGCCGTACAAAGAAGATGCCAAGTTCAGCGCGGTTGTAAATTCAGCCACGCGAAGAACAAAGAACCTTCGTCTTCACGTTGTGCCAACGCGCGTAGATCGTAGAGATGCGCTGAAGGTATTTGACGTTATTTGGAAGACATTGCTCTTTCTGGAGCGGAAGAATCGCAACTACTGCTATGTGTCCGACCAGAATGTCGCTTTCCGTGGACGCATGCAGTCTTTTGTCGGCCTAAGAGAGGTGTTGGCCAATGCGCTCTAACCCGGCAAGTCAACCGGACCTGCACAAAAAGCCGCACAGACCGGTTACTTTGAATGTTAGCGCTCTTGCCCAGACACTTGGGAGCTTGCCGTCCGCTCCCACCAAGCGCCTTGACCAGCAGCACGCTCGCCGCCATGCGGCTGCTGAAGATATTCACCGCGGTTCTTTGTTTTCTTCTTCTACTCCTACGTCACGATACTTTAATCGGACGGTAGTTGTGACGCGCCCCAACTGCCGCCGAGCGCCTTGATCAGCGTCACGCTCGCGGTCAACCGGCTGCTCAGGACGGTAAGTGCGGTGCGTTCGTTGCTGAGTGCCGCGGCTTGTGCGCTGACCACGGTCAGATAATTCTGCGTGCCGGCCTTGTACTCGTTGAGCGCGATCTGCAACGCCTGCTCAGCCGCTTTCACCGCTTCGTCCTGCACCCGCGCTTCCTGTTCAAGGATGCGCAATGCGGCGAGGTTGTCTTCGACTTCCTGGAATCCGCCCAATACGACCTGGCGATAATTCGCAACGCTCGCATCATAGGCGGCGCGCGCCTGCTCGACTTGCGCGCGCCGCGCGCCGAAATCAAGCAGCGTTTCGGCGAGCGCGGGGCCAAGCGACCAGAAACGGTTCGGCGCCGAAATCCAGTCGGCGAAGGCCGCGCTTTGATAGCCGGCCGTCGCCGACAGCGTAAGATCGGGGAAATACGCCGACTCGGCGACACCGATCTGCGCATTGGCCGACGCGACCTCGCGCTCGGCCTGCGCGATGTCGGGCCGGCGTTCGAGCAGTTCGGACGGCAGCCCCGGCGGAATCACCGGGATGGTGAACGCCATTTTTTCGGGCGCGATCGAGAAATCCGCCGGCGGCTTGCCGATCAGCACCGCAATCGCGTGTTCGAGCGTGGCGCGTTGCACGCCGTTGTCGATCGCCTGCGCCTGGGTCGTCTTGAGCTGGGTTTCCGCCTGCATCACATCGAGTTTGGCGGCGACGCCGGAGGCATATTGGTTCTTGGTCAGGTCGAGCGCCTTTTGGTAGGCGGCGACGGTGTCGTCGAGCAACCGCTGCTGATCGTCGAGCACGCGCAATTGAAAATAATCGGCCGCGAGTTCGGCGAGCAGGCTCAGGCGTGTCGCTTCGAGTTCGGCGGCGCTCGCCTGCGCGGTCGCGGCGCTGCTTTCAACGGTGCGGCGCACCTTGCCCCAAAGGTCGGGTTCCCAGTTCACATCGAGCGGCAGCGAATATTGATTGGTGATCGTGCTGCCGCCGGTGCCGCCGCCAACCACCACGCCGTTCGAAGATACGAACGGGGTGCTGCTGCCTTGTCCGCGGCCGGAGCGCGTCGCCGATGCGGATATCGCCACGGTCGGAAAAAACTGCGCGCGCGCGCCCGCAACCGCGGCATGCGCCTGGCGGTAGTTGGCTTCGGCCTGTTTGAGCGTCTGGTTGGAAATGTTTACCTGCGCCATCAAATCGTCGAGCGCGGGATTGCCGTAAATTTTCCACCATTCGCCGCGGCGCACGTCGTCTTTCGGCGCAGCGACTTTCCATTCCTTGTACGCGGCCGGCGCCGCTGCCCCGGGCCGTTTATAGTCTGGCCCGACCGCGCACGCGCCGAGCGCTGCAATCGCGCCCGCCAGCGCGACGATTTCGATATGCCGCAGCGTTGTCATGCGTTCTCCGTTTTTATTCGCCCGCCGTTGCCGGTCACACGCCGCCAGTTGCGCAAGCACCACAGCCTGAAACGGTCGAGATAAAGGTAGACCACCGGCGTCGTATAAAGTGTCAACAACTGGCTCACCAGTAGACCGCCGACCACCGCGATGCCGAGCGGACGCCGCATTTCCGCGCCCTCCCCCGTACCCAGCGCGAGCGGCAGCGCGCCGAGCAGCGCCGCCATCGTCGTCATCATGATCGGACGGAAGCGCAGCAGACAGGCTTCATAAATCGCCTCCTCCGGTTTCCTGCCGCGCGTGCGCTCGGCGTCGAGCGCGAAGTCGATCATCATGATCGCATTCTTCTTGACGATGCCGATCAGCAGAATCACGCCGATCAGCGCAATGATGCTGAACTCGGTACGAAACAAGAGTAACGCCAACAGCGCGCCGATACCGGCCGACGGCAGCGTCGACAGGATCGTGATCGGATGGATGTAGCTTTCATAGAGGATGCCAAGCACGATATAGACGGTGAGCAGCGCGGTCAGGATCAGTATCGGCTGGTTTTCAACCGACGCCTGGAACGCGCGGGCGGTGCCTTGAAAACTGCCGGTGATCGAGCCCGGCATCCCGATACGTGCCATGGTATCGTAAATCGCCGCCGTCGCCTCGCCTAACGACACGCCGATCGGCAAGTTAAAGGTGATCGTCGAGGCCACGAACTGGCCCTGATGGTTGACCGCGAGCGCGGTGTTGGTCGGCTCGTAATGCGTAAATGCCGACAAGGGAACCAGTTTTTCTGCGGAAGTACTGATCGCGTTAGCCAACGTTGTCGGCGCGCTGCTGCTGTTGCCGCCGGTAGCCGTGGTGGCGGTGGCGCATCCGTTGACCGTGATAGAAATGCAGCCGCTGGTGGTACCCGTGATGTTGCCGCTGGAAGTCAGGATCTGGCTGCCGCCGCTGGTGGCGGTTGCCAAGCTACCGCTCGATAAGCTTATCGGGTTGGCCCGCACGTAAATGTACTTAAGAGCATCCGGGCTCTGCCAAAATTGCGGCGCCACTTCCATGACCACATGGTACTGGTTGAGCGGCTCGTAAATCGTTGACACCAGCGCCTGGCCAAATGCATCGTTGAGCGTCGCATCCACCTGCTGCGGCGTAATGCCGAGGCGCGCCGCGGTCGGGCGGTCGATGACGAGCGAGGTCTGCAGGCCTTTTTCCTGCTGATCGGAACTGACGTCGGCAAGTTGCGGCACCTCGGCCAGCGCATGTTCCAGGCGCGGCACCCAGGTACGCAGTTCGTTCAGATCGTCGGCTTGCAGCGTAAACTGATATTGCGCGTTGCTCTGCCGCCCGCCCATGCGGATATCCTGCGCTGGCTGCAGGAACAGCCGCGCGCCGGGCTCATGGGCGAGCTTGCCGCGCAACCGCGCGACGACTTCGTCTATCGAAAGCTTACGCTCGGCCAGCGGCTTGAGGGTGATGAACATCATCCCGCCGTTGCGCTGGCCGCCACCGGTGAACGCCGCGACGCTTTGCACCGCCGGATCGTCGCGTACGATTTCGACAAAATCGGACAATTTCTGGCGCATCGCCTGAAACGAAATGTTCTGGTCGGCCTGAATGCCGCCCATCAGTCGCCCGGTATCCTCCTGCGGGAAAAATCCCTTCGGCACGATCACAAACAGGTAGATGTTCAAGCCGACGATGGCCAACAGCAGCAACATCATGAACGGCGCGTGGCGCAGTGCCCATTTCAGGCTTTTTTCGTAGTAGCCGAGTGCGCGGTCGAAAATCCGCCCGCTCGCGACATAAAATCGGCTGCGCCACGCTTCGCTTTCGGGTTTCAGGTAACGGGCACACATCATCGGCGTCATCGTCAGCGACACTATCAGCGACACCAGGATCGCCACCGACAGCGTGGCCGCGAATTCGCGGAACAGCCGGCCGACGATGCCGCCCATCAACAGAATCGGCAGGAATACCGCGATCAGCGACAGGCTCATCGAAAGCACGGTGAAGCCGACCTCGCGCGCGCCGCGCAGCGCCGCGGCATACGGAGCCATGCCGGCTTCGATATGGCGGGAAATGTTTTCCAGCACGACGACCGCATCGTCGACCACGAAGCCGGCCGCGATCGTCAATGCCATCAGCGACAGGATGTCGAGACTGTAGCCGAACAGGTACATCGCGGCGAAGGTCGCAATCAGAGACACCGGCACCGCGACGACCGGGATCAGCGTCGCGCGCCCGCGGCGCAAAAACAGAAACACCACCAGGATGACCAGCACGACGGAAGTCATCAGCGTACGCTCGGTGTCGTGCAGCGAAGTACGGATGGTGCTGGTGCGCTCCATCATGACTTTCATGTCGATCGCGCTCGGGATCGAGGCGCGCAGTTGCGGCAGCAGTTGCGTGACGCGGTTGGTGGTGCCGATGATGTTGGCGCCCGGCTGCTTGTTGAGGATCAGCACGATCGACGGTTTGCCGTCGGCCGATCCGGCGTTGCGCAGATCCTGCACCGAGTCGATTACCTCGGCGACATCGGCCAGGCGCACTGCGATACCGTTGCGATAGGCGATGATCAGGTTCACGTACTCGCTGGCGGTCTTGGCCTGGTCGGTCGCATAGACTTGCCAGTTGCGGTCGTCCTGCTCGACGATGCCCTTCGGCCGATTGGCGTTGGCCGCGCCCAAGGCGCTGCGCACGTCTTCGGTGCCGATCCCATATTTGTTCAACGCCGTGGGATTCAACTCGACGCGGACCGCGGGAGCAGCGCTACCACCGACACTGACCTGACCGACGCCCCGCACCTGCGAAAGTTTCTGCGCCACTATGGTTGATGCGGCATCGTAGATCTGCCCCAAATCCATCGTGTCGGAGGTCAGCGCAATGATCATGATCGGCGCTTCCGCCGGATTCATCTTGCGATAGGTCGGGTTGCTCGGCATCCCCGTCGGCATCAAACTGCGCGCGGCGTTGATCGCGGCTTGCACGTCGCGCGCGGCGCCGTCGATATCGCGGCTCAGATCGAACTGCAGGGTGATGCGGGTCGAACCGAGCGAGCTCGATGAAGTGATTTCATTGACGCCGGCGATGCGTCCCAGCGCGCGCTCCAGCGGCGTCGCCACCGTCGCCGCCATCGTTTCCGGGCTCGCGCCCGGCAGTTGGGCCTGTACCGAAATGGTCGGGAAATCCACCTGCGGCAGCGGCGCGACCGGCAGCAGATTGAACGCGACTGCGCCCGCCAGCGCCAGCGCAAAGGTAAGCAGCGTGGTCGCGACCGGCCGCCCAATAAATGGCGCCGAGATATTCACGGCCGCCCCTCCGGCACGACATTGCCAGCAACCCCGCCCTGCCCGCGGAAGCGTTGCGCAAGGCGGTCGAAGGCGAGGTAAATCACCGGCGTGGTGAACAGCGTGAGCGCCTGGCTCACGATCAAGCCGCCGACCATCGTGATGCCGAGCGGATGGCGCAGCTCGGAGCCGACGCCGGTGCCGAGCATCAGCGGCAACGCGGCGAGCAGCGCCGACATCGTCGTCATCAGGATCGGGCGGAACCGCAACAAACAGGCTTGATAAATCGCCTCGCGCGGGGACTTGCCCTCCTTGCGCTCGGCGTCGAGCGCGAAGTCGATCATCATGATCGCGTTTTTCTTGACGATGCCGATCAGCAGGATGATGCCGATGATGCCGATCACGCCGAGATCGGTGCGCGAAATCATCAACGCCAGCAGCGCGCCGACGCCGGCTGACGGCAGCGTCGACAGGATCGTGATCGGATGTATATAACTTTCATACAGCACGCCGAGCACGATGTACATGGTGACGATCGCGGCGAGAATCAGCAGCAATTCATTGGCAAGCGATGCGCGAAACGCCAGCGCCGCGCCCTGGAAGCTGGTCTGCACGCTGGGCGGCAGGCCGATTTCCCGTTCCGCCGCCTCGATCGCCTTGACGGCATCGCCCAGTGATGCGCCCCGAGCAAGATTGAACGAAATCGTTGCCGCGGGAAACTGGCCAAGATGGTTGACCACCAGCGAAGCCGGCAACTCGGTGATTTGGGAGACCACGCCCAGCGGCACTTGGGTGCCGAACGGCGATGCGATAAAAAGATCGTTGAGTGCCTGCGGGCCGCTCCGATACTGGGGCTGCACCTCCAGTACCACCCGGTATTGATTGGACTGGGTGAAGATAGTGGACACCAGCCGCTGGCCGAAGGCATCGTAGATCGTGTTGTCGATCGTCGCCGGCGTGATGCCGAGCCGTCCCGCGGTGTCGCGATCGATCGTCACCAGCGCCTGCAGGCCCCGATCCTGCAGATCGGTCGCGACATCCGCGACTTCAGGAAGTTGAGACAGGCGATCCATCAAACGATGTACCCAGATGCTGAGCTCGTCCGGATTGGCATCCTCGACCGTGAACTGGTACTGGGTGCGGCTGACGCGGTCCTCGATGGTCAGGTCCTGCACCGGCTGCATGAACAGCGAAATGCCCGGCACCTGGGCCAGTTGCGGCTTCAGCCGCTCGATCACCTGGCTGGCGCTGACGTTCCTCTGAGCATGCGGTTTCAGGTTGATCAGCAGGTTCCCGCTGTTCAACGTGGTATTGGTGCCGTCCACGCCGATAAAGGACGACAGGCTTTCGACCGCCGGGTCCGCCAGCACCACGCGCGCAAGCGCCTGCTGCCGCTCGGCCATGGCGGAAAATGAAATCGATTGCGGCGCCTCGGAGATGCCCTGAATGACGCCAGTGTCCTGCACCGGGAAAAATCCTTTCGGCACGAAAATGTACAGCAGCACGGTCAGCACCAGCGTGGCGACCGCGACCAGCAGCGTCGCGGGCTGCCGGTCCAGCACCCAGTTGAGCATGGCGCCGTAACGCGCGATCACGCGGTCGAACAGCTGTCCGCTGGCGCGATAAAATCTCCCCTGTTGTGCCTCCGGCGTGTGGCGCAGCAGACGCGCGCACATCATCGGCGTCAGGGTCAGCGACACCGCCGCCGAAATCAGGATTGAAACCGCGAGCGTGATCGCGAACTCGCGGAACAGGCGGCCGACGACGTCCCCCATGAACAGCAGCGGGATCAGCACCGCGATCAGCGAGAACGTCAGCGAAATGATCGTGAAGCCGATCTGCTGCGAGCCTTTGAGCGCGGCCTGCAGCGGCGGTTCGCCCTCCTCGACATAGCGCGCGATGTTCTCGATCATCACGATCGCATCGTCGACGACGAAGCCGGTTGCGATCGTCAGCGCCATCAGCGTCAGATTATTGACGCTGAATCCGGCGAGGTACATGACGCCGAACGTCCCGACCAGCGACAGCGGCACCGCAATGCTCGGGATGAGGGTGGCGGAAAGATTGCGCAGGAACAGGAAAATCACCATCACCACCAGCGCAACCGCCAGCATCAATTCGAATTGCACGTCATGCACCGACGCGCGGATCGTCGTGGTGCGGTCGGTGAGCGCCGCGACGTCCAGCGCCGCCGGCAACGCATCGCGCAGTTGCGGCAGCAGCTGTTTGATGCGGTTGACGGTTTCGATCACGTTAGCGCCCGGCTGGCGCTGGATGTTGAGGATCACCGCCGGCGCTTCGTTCATCCAGGCGGCGAGCCGCACGTTTTCGGCGTCCTCGACGACATCCGCAACATCCGACAAATGGACCGGCGCGCCGTTGCGATAGGCGATGATGATCGAACGGTACTCTGCCGCCGAGCGCAGCTGGTCGTTGGCGTCGATCGTCGACGCCACGGTAGGACCGTCAAAGCTGCCCTTGGCCTGATTGACGTTGGCCGCCGTGATCGCAGTACGCAGATCCTCGAGGCTCAGCCCGTTGGCGGCCAGCGCCTTGGGATTCGCCTGCACCCGCACCGCCGGCCGCCGGCCGCCGCTGATGCTGACCAGCCCGACGCCGGCAACTTGGGAAATCTTCTGCGCGAGCCGCGTATCGACCAGATCTTCGACTTGCGTCAGCGGCAGCGTTTTGGAAGTAATGCCCAAAGTCAGTACCGGCGCGTCCGCCGGGTTGACCTTGTTATAGACCGGCGGCGCCGGCAAGTCCTGCGGCAGCAGATTGCCGCCGGCGTTGATCGCGGCCTGCACTTCCTGCTCGGCGATGTCGAGGCTTAACACCAGATCGAATTGAAGCGTGATGACCGAAGCGCCGCCGGAACTGGTGGACGACATCTGCTTGAGTCCCGGCATTTGCCCGAATTGGCGCTCGAGCGGCGCGGTCACGGACGAGGTCATCACATCCGGGCTGGCGCCGGGATAAAAGGTGACGACCTGGATCGTCGGGTAATCGACTTCGGGCAGCGCGGAGAGGGGAAGGAAACGGTAGGCGACGATCCCGGAGATCAGAATCGCCGCCATCAGCAGCGAGGTGGCGACCGGCCGCAGAATGAATTGCCGGGACGGGTTCATTCTCCGCCTTTGCTATCACCTGCCCCCTCGGGCGGCGCTCTCTTAAACCGCCTCTCGTGTGTCCCTTTCTGAGAACCATCCCATGCATGATGCTGCCTCGGCGGCGCCGAGGCACTTTGGTCGGACGACGCGGTTTCGACCTTGGCCCCCTCGCGCAGGCGATCGGTACCATCCACCACAACCTGCTCGGCCGGTGCCAGACCGCTTGCGATCGTTACATTTTGACCACTATCATCGTTGGGGCCAACGCTAACCTGCCGTACCGCAACCGTCTGGTCCGATTTCACGACATACACGAAACTCCCCTGTGCCCCGCGCAAGACCGCCGCCACGGGAACCACGGTCGCCCCATGCAAGGTATCCACCAGCATGCGGATATTGACGAATTGATTCGGAAACAAACTGGCGTCGCTGTTATCGAACTGCGCACGCAGTTTGACGGTGCCTGTGGTCTGATCGATCTGATTGTCTACCGAAGCGAGAGCTCCAGTAGCGAGTTTGGTCTTCTGTGCGCGGTCATAGGCCTCGACCGGTAATTGATTCCCCGCGCGCCACGGTTTTATCACCCGAGGAAGATCGTCCTGGGGGATCGTGAAAATCACCGAGATCGGTTGCATTTGGGTGATTACCACCAGCCCGGTCGCGCTGTTCGCCTGAACGATGTTGCCCGGATCCACCAGACGCAACCCGACCAGCCCTCCGACTGGCGCGGTGATGCGGGAGTACGTTAACTGCAGTTTGGCGGTATCGACCTGTCCCTGATCCGTTTTAACCGTGCCCTCATATTGATGCACGAGGGAATCTTGAGTGTCGAGTTGTTGTTTGGCAATGGAGTCCTGGGCAAACAGCGTGCGATAGCGGTCGAGGTCGATGCGGGCTTCCTTGAGCAGTGCCTGATCCCGCACCAGCGCGCCTTCAGCCTGCCGCAGCTGCGCCTGGAACGGTCGCGGGTCAACCTCGGCAAGCAACTCCCCTTGCTTGACCATCTGGCCCTCGTGGAACAACACTTTCATTAGTTGCCCGGTCACGAGACTATTGACCGTAATCGTATGCAGCGGCGTTACCGTTCCCAAGCCGGAAAGATAGACACCGACATCCGCGGTGCGCACGGCGGCGGTCCTGACCGGGGTAATGCGGGGCGTTCCCGGGAAACCCCCGAAAGTTCTGCCCGGCGGCTGGCCGCCGGATTCGCGGCGGAATTCGTGTTGTTGTGAGTTACCGCTGTTATTGGCGCCGCCTTGCCGCTGCTTGAAAAACCAAAAGGCTGCACCGGCAACGATCAGGATGAAAAGCAACAGCGATATCCTGAGCCGCCATTTGCGATTCTTTTCTTGCGGAAGTATCGACATTGTTGAAGAAGCCTTCAATCCAGCTTGGGCGGCGAGCCTTTTTAAAGATCACTGACATGGCCCATGGCTTGCAAACTCAAGGAAAATCCTCTCAACATTGAAGCAAAGGAATGTAACCGGCTTGTTTCCTTTTTACAACAAAATATTGCAACAGGACGGGTAACGGAACACGGGCGTATCTTACTAGACGTCCAGATTGTGCACGCCCAGCGCATTGGTTTCAATAAACGCGCGGCGCGGTTCGACCAGATCTCCCATCAGTGTCGTGAAAATTTCATCGGCTGAGATCGCATCCTCAATCTGCGTGCGCAGCAGGCGGCGCGTCTGCGGATTCATCGTCGTTTCCCATAATTGCTCCGGGTTCATCTCCCCCAGTCCCTTGTAGCGCTGAATCGAGAGGTTTTTCTTCACTTCATCAAGCAGCCAGGACAAGGCGTCCTTGATATCACGCACTTGGCGGCTGTGTTCACCGCGTTTCACATATGCGCCATCGTGAAGCAGTCCTTGAAGCACCAACGCGGTTTTCTTGATCTGTTCGTAGTCACCGCCATGCACGAATTCGGCGTCGAGCGTGCTTTGGCGCAAATTGCCATGCTGCATTCGACTGATCATCAACAGGTAACTCTTGTTTTTATCGTCGTATTGCGATGAAATTGATATGCCATCCGCATCGCCGAGTACCGCGCTCAAAAGGCGCGCGCTTTGCGCCGCGTTTTTTTCATTCGACAGATCAATCTGCGGACCGCCCAGCAACGCCTCGAGCACCGCCGGATCAATCCAGCGGCCCAGGCGTTCGATCACCGCTTCGGCAAGAAAGTATTCCTTGGCGACCTGTTCAAATACACCCTTGTCCAGCGGGCGGGCATTGGCTGCTGGATACAGCTCGGCGTCGTCAAGCGCCAGCTTGAGCAAGTATTCCTTCAGCCCATGTTCGTCCTTCAGGTAGCGCTCGCTCTTGCCGTGCTTGATCTTGTAGAGCGGTGGTTGCGCGATGTAGATGTGGCCGCGCTCGACCAGCTCCGGCATTTGCCGGTAGAAAAAAGTCAGCAGCAAAGTGCGGATGTGCGAGCCATCGACATCGGCATCGGTCATGATGATGATGCGGTGATAACGCAATTTGGCAGGGTCATATTCCTCCTTGCCGATGCCGCAACCAAGCACTGTGATCAGCGTCGCAATTTCAGCTGATGACAATATTTTGTCGAAGCGCGCCTTTTCGACATTAAGAATTTTGCCTTTGAGCGGCAGGATCGCCTGGAATTTGCGATCACGCCCCTGCTTCGCCGAGCCGCCGGCCGAATCACCTTCAACGATGTAGAGCTCGGACAGCGTGGGGTCCTTCTCCTGGCAATCGGCAAGTTTGCCCGGCAGGCCAAGCGAGTCGAGCACCCCTTTGCGGCGGGTCATTTCACGCGCCTTGCGCGCAGCCTCGCGCGCGCGCGCAGCCTCGATGATTTTAGTGGTGATTATCTTTGCGTCGTTCGGGTTTTCGAGCAGGAATTCGTTGAGCTTGGCGGCGACGATTTCCTGCACTACCGGCTGCACCTCGCTTGATACCAGTTTGTCTTTGGTCTGTGAAGAAAACTTCGGCTCCGGAACCTTGACCGACAACACACAGGTGAGCCCTTCGCGCATATCGTCGCCAGTGGTTTCGACCCTGGACTTCTTGGCGATTTCGCTCTGCTCAATGAAATTATTGAGCGTGCGCGTCATTGCCGCACGCAGGCCGGTCAGGTGCGTGCCGCCGTCGCGTTGGGGGATATTGTTGGTGAAGCACTGCACCGATTCGGCATAAGAGTCGTTCCACTGCATTGAAACCTCGACCGTGATGCCGTCTTTTTCCGCTTGGGCATAAAAGATCTTCTGATGCAGCGGGGTCTTGCTGCGGTTCATGTACTCGACGAAACCCTTGACTCCGCCGCTGAAAGAAAAATTATCGTGCTTGCCGGTTCGCTGATCGGCAAGCACGATCTTGACACCGTTGTTCAGGAATGACAGCTCGCGCAGCCGCTTGGCGAGAATATCGTAGTGGTATTCGATGTTGCCGAAAACCTGCTTGCTTGCAAGAAAATGCACTTCCGTGCCGCCCCGCTCGGCCGGACCGATCTCGCGAAGTGGCGCTACGGTCGCGCCATCCTTGAATTCAATAAAATAGGTTTTACCATCGCGCCAGACCGTGAGCCGCAACCATTCCGACAGCGCGTTCACGACGGATACCCCAACGCCGTGCAGCCCGCCCGAGATCTTGTATGAGTTGTTGTCGAACTTGCCGCCCGCGTGAAGCTCGGTCATCACGATCTCGGCGGCTGAACGCCTGCGCTCGTCATCTTCCTTGATGTCGACCGGTATGCCACGGCCGTTGTCGACAACGCTGATGGAGTTATCGGGATGAATGGTGATGGTGATGGCGGTGCAGTACCCGGCGAGCGCTTCATCGACGGCATTGTCGACGACTTCAAACACCATATGGTGCAGGCCGGTGCCATCATTGGTGTCACCAATGTACATTCCGGGACGCTTACGAACGGCTTCCAGGCCCTTCAGGATCTTGATGCTTTCTGCATCGTACTCGCCTGGATCCGCTAGGCGAGAGCCTTTATCTGTCATCTATAATACCTGCTGCTAGATTCTCATCGGCATCACAACATACCGGAAATGCTCATCCTTTGGTATGGTGATAAGCATGCTGCTGTTTGCATCGCCGAACGAACATATAATTTTGTCACTACTGACGTTGCCCAGAACATCCAATATGTATGTTACGTTGAATCCTATATCCAGCGTGTCTCCCTTATACGAAACATCAATTTCCTCTGTCGCCTCTTCCTGCTGATTATTGGCGCAGGAAATCCGTAGTTGACCATCGTTCAAAACCCAGCGTACCCCACGAAATTTTTCGCTGGAGAGAATGGATACCCGCTGCAGCGCGCCCTGCAGTGCTTCACGCTCAAGCACCAGCTGCTTGGTATGCGTCTCGGGTATTACCCGCATATAGTCAGGGAACTTCCCATCTATCACTTTAGTAACCAGATTGACCGGGTTGATGTTAAATCTCGCTTGTGTCGGCGAGATGGCTAGCCCGATCTTGTCCTCGGTATCCGTCAGCAGCTTTACTATCTCCTGAATTGCCTTGCGTGGAAGAATCACTTCTTGGCGAGGCGCTTTCTTTTCGAGAGCAGTTGTCGCATAGGCAAGCCGGTGACCGTCCGTAGCGACAGCTTTTAGAGTATCGCCCTCGACCACTAACAGCATGCCATTCAAATAGTACCTGATATCCTGCTGCGCCATTGCGTATTGAACAAGCAACAGCAGGGAACGCAACGCTTTCTGCGAGATCGTGATTTCGGCGACATCCTGCGCTGCCGTCGGCGCGAGCTTGGGAAGGTCCTCGGCCGGGAGGATTTGCAGATTGAAGCGACTTTTTCCTGCTCTAACCTGCAAACGGTTCTGCTGTACTTCCAGGATAACATCTGTTTGCTCTGGTAGCGCCCGGAGAATATCCTGAAGTTTGCGCGCAGACACCGTAACTTGAGCGTCCTCCGTACTTTTCTGGGGGTTGCTGAAACTAGTGGTAATCTGTATTTCCAAATCGGTTGCAAGCAGATGCACCATGTCTGCTACGCGCTCTATCAGTACATTGGAAAGAATAGGAAGCGTATGTCGCTTTTCAACTATCCCGGAAACCGCTTGTAAAGGGTTGAGCAGGTCGTTGCGCTTGGCTTGTATTAGTTTCATTTGAGTTCTTTGTTGTTGCTATTATAGGCGGTGTTCTTGTGGATAAGGGTTTTGTTTCGGGGGGTGGAATTGTCGTGGGAAGTCTTTGGGTAATCTATGGGTGTCTTGTGGGTATATTGTTGATGGAATTCGGGTTGTGGCTGACGCATCAGTTGTGCACAATCTCTTCACAGCCTTTCAGCTGCGCAGCACCCTTAACAAAGAATCGAAATCCCTGGTGAGCTCGTGATTGGTGGATTTTAGCGAAGTGATTGTACGGCAGGCATGCAGCACGGTGGTGTGATCCCGCCCGCCAAAAGCCTCTCCAATATCCGGCAAGCTCAGTTGCGTCAGCTCTTTCGCCAAGGCCATTGCGACCTGCCGAGGACGAGCCACGTTGCGACTGCGTTTCTTGGAATACATTTCCGACACCTTGATTTTATAGTAGTCAGCGACGGTTCTCTGGATGTTCTCGATGGAAATCTGGCGGCCACGGATCGTGATCAGATCCTTGAGTGCTTCGCGGCAGAGGTCGGTGGAGATGGTCTGCCCGACAAAGCGCGAGTGAGCAAGCACACGATTGAAAGCCCCTTCCAGCTCACGCACGTGAGAGTGGCAGTGGTTGGCGATGAAAAAAGCGGAGTCCTGATCCAGTAAAATGCCGCCAGCCTCCGCTTTCTTGAGAAGGATCGCAACGCGCATCTCCAGCTCGGGCGGCTCTATCGCCACGGTCAAGCCCCACCCAAAGCGCGTTACCAAGCGATCCTCGATACCGGAAATTTCACGCGGGTGAGTGTCGCAGGTGATGACAATTTGTTTCCGGGATTCGATTAATGCGTTGAACGCGTAGAAAAACTCCTCTTGGGTACGGCTTTTGCCGCTGAAGAAATAAATATCATCAATCAACAGCAGATCAAGCGAATGATAGTAGCGCTTGAAGTCGTCAAAAGACTTGTGCGTGTAGGCACGCACCATGTCCGAGATGTACTGATTGGCACTGATGTAAAGAATTCTTGCCTGATTACCGTGTTCCTGCACTAAATTGCCGATGGCGTGGATCAAATGCGTTTTGCCGAGCCCTGATCCCCCGTAAACGAACAGGGGGTTATAGGCTTCGCCCAAGCGCTCCGCAACTTGTAGTCCTGCAGCACGCGCCAGTTCGTTGGCCTTGCCGGTGACAAAAGCCTGAAAAGTGTACTCGGGGTTGAGTCGTGAGAACTCACGGTTACTGGGCTTGGGCGTAACACCGATGGGCTGGGATTTCACAGCGACCGGCTGCGACTCCCGCTCCGCAAGCCGTAAGGTTATGGTGGCCTCTTTGCCAAGCTGCTCCTGTGCTAAGCGCTCAATCTCTGACAGGAACCGATCGCGTATCCATTGCAAAACGAAACGATTGGGCGCTTCCAGAATTACTTGGTTCTCATGGAACTCGAACTTGAGTTGCGTAATCCAGGTTTTGAACTGCTGTGGAGGCAGTTGCTGCTGGAAATGGTCAAGGCAGAATTGCCAAAAGCCGTTCATCGAGAGATATCGTTATTGATTCTTGAGCAGGTAGAATAATGCTGCTGCTAAATTTATAATTTTAGCGTTTTTGCGACTTGGCATCTACCCATTTGCTCTTGTCTTTATTCATTCTGGCGGAGAACGTTGACAGTACGCCATGTTAGCGGTTGTAATAGCGGCCTTTTTACGAGAACACTGGCGAAAAATCATGAAACGCACATATCAACCCTCTACTACGCGCCGCAAGCGCACTCACGGGTTTCGTGTACGGATGAAAACCCGCGCAGGTCGAGCGGTGTTACGCGCACGCCGCGCCAAGGGACGCGCACGTCTGGGCGTTTGATCCGCGCGACCGGCCATCGCGGTAACGGCGGGTGGCGGTTGCATGGGATGCACGCCTACGCGGCGGTGTTTGCTTTCAGGTGCCGGGTTGCTGGTGAACGGTTTCATGTTTATGGCAAACCAAACCAGATAGGGTTTGCTCGTCTCGGCATTGTCGTGAGCAAACATATCATGCCGCGCGCGGTGGATCGCAATTACTACAAGCGCTTGGTGCGGGAGGTGTTCCGGCAGGAGCGCGGACTGCTGGGAGGCTTCGATTTCGTAGTCCGGCCGTCCAGCAAAATGTTCTCGCCGCCCGCCGCCCGCGCCGAATTGCGCGAGTTGCTGCTGGGCGCACTGCGAAAATGCGGCGGACGGAATCCGGCGGTTGATTATGGATAACCAGAGATTATTCCTGTTTTTGCTGTTTTGCTTTTCGACTTTCTTTCTGTTCCAGGCCTGGCAGAAAGAGAAACAGGTGGTGGTGTCACCACCGCCTGTTTCTGCGATCCCCTCGCCCGCCGCCTCCGCAGCGAAGCCCGCTGCTTTTACTCAAACTCAAGCGGTACCCGGGGAAGGATCTGTGGAAAAAGGTGAGACGGTGCGCGTTGAAACCGACTTTTTCGTCGCCGAGATCGACACGGATGGCGGCACCCTGTCCCGGCTTGAATTGCGCAAGCATCGCGATACCCTGAATAAAGACAAGAACTTTCCGCTCTTTGAACGGCAGCCACAGCATATTTACGTCGCCCAATCCGGGCTGCTCGGCGTCAGATTGCCGGATCATCATGCGCACTACACAGCGGCGGCACTTGATTACAAACTTGAAGCAGGCGCAGATCATGTCACGGTGCGGTTAACCGCGCCCAACACCGGCGCCTGGGGGATCGTCAAAACGTTTACCTTCCATCGCGCAAGTTATGTGATTGATGTCGGCTACGAGGTTGAGAACAAGACCGGTGCGGCGGCTCAGGCAAACGCATACTTCCAATTCGTGCGTGATGGTAAGCCGCCGGCTGGAAGTCCGGCAATGGGGGCCGGGGCCACTTTCACCGGTGCCGCGGTGTATACCGAAAAAGAGAAATTTCACAAGATTTCATTTACCGATGTCGATAAAGGCAAGGCGAACTATCCAAAAACGAGTAATGACGGATGGATAGCGCTTCTGCAGCACTATTTTCTAAGTGCATGGCTGCCCTCCGGCAACGTTTCTCGGGAGTTTTACGTGCGGCGCCTGGACGGCGATCTTTATTCGATCGGCGTGATCATACCGCTCGGCAGCATTTCTCCGGGCCAACAAGCAACATTGACGGTTCCTCTTTATGCGGGCCCCCAAGAACAGGATAAACTTGCGGCGCTCGCGCCCGGGTTGGATCTCACCGTTGATTACGGTTGGCTCACGATTATCGCCGCGCCGCTGTTTTGGTTGCTGCGGTGGTTACATCAGTGGGTCGGTAACTGGGGGGGTGCAATCATCGTTCTCACGGTGATCATCAAGGCCCTGTTTTATCCGCTCTCGGCCGCAAGCTACCACTCCATGGCGCGCATGCGCGTGCTTGCGCCACGCCTGCAAAAACTCAAGGAGCATTATGCGGATGACCGTCAGCGCTTAAATCAGGCGATGATGGAGTTATACAGAACGGAGAAAATCAATCCGCTTGGCGGATGTCTGCCGATCCTGGTGCAAATTCCCGTATTCATCGCGCTTTACTGGGTGCTGCTCGCCAGTGTCGAGTTGCGGCACGCTCCATTCATGCTGTGGATAGATGACCTGTCTGCGCCTGATCCATATTATCTGTTACCGGCGCTGATGGGAGCGACAATGATTATTCAAACCATGCTTAATCCGAAGCCGCCCGACCCGGTTCAGGCGAGCGTCATGAAAATCATGCCGGTGGTGTTCAGCATTTTTTTCTTTTTCTTTCCGGCCGGATTAGTGTTGTACTGGCTTGTCAATAACGTGCTTTCCATTTTGCAGCAGTGGTACATCAATCGCACGCTGGAACGCGCTGGACTCGCGCGCAAACCTTAGCGCGCTTCGCTTATAGCATGCGGCGGTATACTCGCTGCCGATGACGGAAGACATCATTGCGGCAATTGCCACGCCGCCGGGTCGTGGTAGCGTTGGCATTATCCGGGTTTCCGGTCCACGCCTCGACTCTTTATTGAGAGGACTGGTAGGCCACGCTGTTCCAATCCCTCCGCGTACCGCGGTATTGACAGATTTTTGCACCGACGCCGGTGACTTGATTGACCGTGGACTGGTATTGTTTTTCCCGGCTCCGCACTCTTATACCGGAGAGGATGTGGTCGAGTTGCAGGGGCATGGCGGGCCCGTTGTGACCCAACTTCTGCTCCAGCGCTGCTTTGAGCTTGGGGCGCGCCCAGCGGAGCCGGGCGAGTTTACCAAGCGCGCATTTCTTAATAATAAAATCGATCTTGCACAGGCAGAGAGTATTGCCGACTTGATCGATGCCGCCACAGCCGAAGCAGCGCGCTGCGCAGCGCGTTCGCTGCAGGGGGAGTTTTCGCGTGAGATCACCGCGCTGGTCACGGCGTTGATAGAACTGCGCGCACAAGTCGAAGCGACTCTCGATTTCCCCGAAGACGACATTTTGTTGCCGGAGCACGCGCAGATTAAGCGCGACCTCGAAAAGCTGCGCGCTAAACTAAAAGAAGTGCTTGCAGTTTCCTGCCAAGGTAGTCTGTTGCGGGAAGGCGTACGCGTAGTGTTAGCGGGGCAACCGAATGTTGGCAAATCCAGTTTGCTCAACCGGCTCGCGGGAGAAAATCTGGCGATCGTTACCGATATTCCTGGCACGACACGCGACGCAATCAGACAAATGATAAGTGTTCAGGGAGTCCCCCTTCACATCATTGACACCGCGGGTTTGCGCGAACCTAGAGACGAAGTAGAAAATATAGGAATATCAAGAACATGGATAGAAATCTCGAAAGCGGATATCGTGTTGTGGATTAGCGACGCAGTGCGTACGGAAACATGGACGGGTATCCCTGAAATACAACAAAGGCTACCGGTGGGAGCAGCACAGATTCAGGTTAAAAATAAAATTGATCTGATAGAAGCACAGCCAGAAAAGCGCATTCTCGATGAAACTATGGAAATTAGTATTTCGGCAAAAACAGGTGCAGGCATTGATTTATTGCGCACAGCGATACTTGATGCAGCCGGCTGGAGTCGACGGGGGGAAGGAATATATATGGCGCGTGCACGGCATTTGCAGGCTTTGCGTGAGGCGGCGAACCATTTAACGCAGGCCATCGCACATATTGGACAAATCGATTTATTGGCAGAAGAATTACGCCTCTCACAGCGCGCGTTAGCAGAGATCACCGGTGAATTTGCTTCTGATGACCTATTAGGTGAAATTTTTTCCCGATTCTGCATCGGTAAATAATTTTGATCCTATGTTTCACGTGAAACATAGGATATCTATATTTCGTTCTGTAACTATCTTGGGGTATTATGCTGGGAATTATTTAATGCAAAATTTCCATGTATTCGTCTGAAAGATTTGATGTAATTGTGATTGGAGGGGGGCATGCCGGAACCGAAGCAGCATTGGCAAGTGCGCGCTTGGGGCGGCGTACGCTATTGCTTACACATAATATCGAAACACTGGGACAAATGTCGTGCAATCCATCAATCGGCGGCATCGGTAAAGGCCATCTTGTCAAAGAAGTGGACGCGCTGGGCGGTGCAATGGCATTGGCGGCGGACGAAGCTGGGATCCAGTTTCGCGTTCTGAATTCACGAAAGGGGCCGGCGGTGCGCGCAACCCGCGCTCAAGCCGATCGGCAACTCTATAAAAAAGCTATTCGCAGACAGCTGGAAGTACAACATAACCTATTGATTTTTCAGCATCAAGTTGATGATCTATTATTAGAAAACCAACAAATAGCAGGAGTCATAACCCAAGCCGGGATACGATTTGCAGCGAATGCGGTGGTACTCACAGCAGGTACCTTTTTGGCGGGACTGATCCACGTAGGGCTTGAGTGCCATGCTGCCGGTCGTGCCGGTGATCCGCCCGCAGTTCGTCTGGCGCAACGCTTGCGCGAGCTCAAACTCCCGGCTGGGCGCCTGAAAACGGGCACGCCGCCGCGCATTGACGGGCGCAGCATTGATTTTTCAGGGCTAGCCGAACAGCCTGGAGACAACCCAACGCCTGTGTTCTCATTTATCGGGTCGACCGCGCTGCACCCCCCGCAAGTGTCGTGCTGGATAACACATACTAATTCGCATACGCATGACATCATTCGTAACGGACTCGGCCGCTCGCCGCTTTATACCGGAATGATCGAAGGAGTGGGCCCGCGCTATTGCCCGTCTATCGAGGACAAAGTTGTACGTTTCACCGACAAGATGTCGCACCAGATTTTTCTTGAGCCGGAAGGTTTGACGGTCAAGGAATTTTATCCCAATGGCATATCTACCAGCCTGCCGTTCGACGTACAATGCGCGCTGGTGCGTTCGATCAAGGGGCTTGAACGCGCGCATATCACGCGGCCGGGCTATGCGATCGAGTACGATTACTTTGATCCACGCGGGCTCAACCCCACGCTTGAGACCAAGGCGATCCGCGGCCTGTTTTTCGCCGGTCAAATCAACGGCACGACCGGATATGAAGAAGCTGCCGCCCAAGGCTTGCTTGCCGGGGTCAACGCTGCGCGTTTCGTGGTTGGGGCGGAGCCGTGGTATCCGCGCCGTGATCAGGCGTATCTTGGAGTGCTGATTGATGATTTGATTACCCGCGGCGTCTCCGAGCCGTACCGCATGTTCACCAGCCGTGCCGAGTACCGCCTCAGCCTGCGTGAAGACAACGCCGATATGCGTTTAACTGAAGCGGGACGACAGCTTGGTTTGATTGGTGACCGCCGCTGGAGGCATTTCGAGCGCAAACGCGAAGCGGTCGCGCGCGAGGTCGAGCGCCTGAAGTCTTCATGGATCGACCCCAAGATTATTGCTCAGCATGAAGCGCAACGCGTGCTGGGCCGGTCGATTGAGCGCGAATACACGTTGCAGGATTTGTTGCGCCGCCCGGGTGTGGCTTATGCCGAGTTGATGACATTGCCTGGCGCCGGCCCCGCTGTCGAAGATCCACAGGTTGCCGAACAAGTCGAAATACAAAATAAATATCACGGATATATCGAGCGACAACGTGAAGAAATAATGCGCCAGCAGTTGCAAGAAACGACGCGACTGCCCGCCGACGTTGACTATCGAAATGTGCGTGGATTGTCGGTCGAGGTTCAGCAGAAGCTCAATTTGCATCGGCCCCAGACACTGGGGCAGGCGGCACGGATTTCGGGTGTCACGCCAGCGGCGATTTCAGTGTTATTGGTGCATTTGAAGCGCGGTTTTGTGATGACGCCCAAACAAAAGTCGGCATGAATGGTGACTTGCTTGCGCACGGTATCGCCAAGCTCGGCCTGTCGGTACCCGAGGCGACACAGCATCGACTACTTGATTATCTGGCGTTGGTTGAAAAATGGAATCGCGTCTTCAACTTGACCGCAGTGCGCGATCCGAAGGACATGCTGTACCGGCATTTGCTGGATAGTTTGGCTATCGTGCCATATGTGAGCGCTCGCTTGGCGCTGGACGTGGGTAGTGGGGCGGGATTCCCGGGAATCCCATTGGCTATGGTAAGGCCACAAACCCAGGTTACTTTACTCGATAGTAGCCAAAAAAAAACCGCATTTCTGCAACAGACGGCAATCGAGTTAGGACTTACTAACATAACAGTTGTATGCAAACGCGTGGAATCGTGGTGGCCTGAGCGCAGGTTCGATCTCGTAATATCACGCGCATTTTCGGGCTTGTCGGAGTTTGCGGAAGCTGCTGGTCGGCTGTGCGCGGTCAACGGGATATTGGCTGCAATGAAAGGTGTTTACCCGCATGAAGAACTTGCACAGTTGCCGCCAAAATTCAAGCTCGAACGCGTGATTTCACTTACCGTTCCCGGCTTGAGCGAGGCGCGGCATCTGGTGCTGCTCAGGCCGGCGCATTGAGACCATGGCAAAAACTCTCGCTATAACCAATCAGAAAGGCGGGGTCGGTAAAACAACGACGGGTGTCAACCTCGCTGCCAGTCTGGTCGCAGTCAAGCAGCGCGTGCTACTGGTTGACCTTGATCCGCAAGGCAATGCGACGATGGGCAGCGGCATCGACAAACGAACCCTGGCCACCACGGTGTATCAGGTTTTGCTGGGAAATGCTGATATCGGCACGGCAATTATCGCCTCGACCAGCGGCAATTACGATGTGTTGCCGGCCAATCGCGAGCTCGCCGGCGCGGAAGTGGAGCTGGTTGATCTTGAAGACCGGGAGACACGGCTGAAGAATGCGCTGGCGAAAGTGGTCGATAACTATGACTTTATTCTGGTTGATTGCCCGCCCGCGCTCAATTTATTGACCGTTAATGGTCTCATCGCGGCCGATGCTGTATTGATTCCGATGCAATGCGAATACTACGCGCTCGAAGGATTAAGTGATCTGGTGCAGACGATCAAGAAAATACGTGAACATTTGAATCCAACGCTGCGAATCGAGGGGTTGTTGCGTACTATGTATGATCCGCGCAATACGCTCGCGCAGCAAGTCTCCGCGCAGCTGCAACAGCATTTTGGAGAGAAGGTTTATCGCACCGTGATCCCGCGCAACATTCGGCTTGCCGAGGCGCCGAGCTTCGGCGTGCCGACGCTTGATTTCGACAGAACGTCCAAAGGCGCACAGGCCTATTTAGCGCTCGCTGGAGAAATGCTCAATCGCGCAGCGCAGGATGCCTAGGAGGAGACCATGGCAAAAATGAAGGGGCTTGGCCGCGGACTTGATGCATTGCTCGGTGGTGAAGAGATTTCGTCACCGGTTAGTGGCATGCATGGCCTTGCCGAGTTGCAAATAGAAGCGTTGCAGCCGGGCAAGTACCAACCGCGCACTAGCATGGAAGAAGAGTCGTTGCGCGAACTCGCGGACTCGATAAAAGCGCAAGGCCTGATGCAGCCGATTTTAGTGCGCCCGATCACGGGTGGGCGATATGAAATTGTCGCTGGTGAGAGGCGCTGGCGCGCGGCGCGGCTCGCCGGCTTGGCAGTGGTGCCCGCACAGGTGCGTGCGGTTCCTGATAAGGAAGCCCTGGCAATGGCGTTGATCGAAAATATACAGCGCGAGGACTTGAAACCGCTCGAACAGGCGAATGGGATCCAGCGCCTGGTCGAAGAGTTCGGCATGACCCACGATGCGGCGGCCCAAGCTGTTGGGCGCTCACGTACCGCAGTGACCAATTTGCTGCGATTACTGGCATTGACGGCGCCGGTACGCGAATTGATGCAGAGCGGACAGCTCGATATGGGGCACGCCCGAACGTTGCTTGCCCTGTCTGGCATGCAGCAGGTTGACGCGGCGCGTGAAGTCGCAGCGCGCGGGTTGTCGGTGCGCGAGACAGAGCGGTTGGTTGCGGCGCGACTGGGCGGCAGGAATGGCAAGCGGGGACAATCGAAGCCCAAGGATCGTGATGTGTTGCGGCTGCAGGATGATCTGGCCGAAAAGCTCGGCGCCAAAGTGCGGTTCCATCACGGCGTGCGGGGCAAGGGGAAGGTGATTATTCATTACAGCAGCCTCGACGAATTGCATGGCATTCTGGCGCATATTAAGTAAGTAACGTTGGTTGTAATAACCGCGGTATCCACGGTTACAAAAAATAGCCCATCCATATTTACTTTGCCCCTTATGGAAAGAGCAGTTTTTATGCTCCGCAAAACCGTTTTCCCCGTGTTACATGCTTGCGAGGCCGGGGGGCGCAAGGCTATAATGCGGCTCGTTTTTTAGGCTGAAAATGAACCAGCCCAAAAGTACCGGGCTGTTGCTGATAGGGGTCGGTACGATATTGACCTCTATGGTGCTCGCCGGATTTTTATTAGGCTATGTGCTGGATGTTTGGCTCGATACCAAGCCCGTGTTTATGGTGTTGTTGTGTGGGCTGGGTTTCATTGGCGGCATCCTGAAAGTCTATAAACTTTTAACTCATCCAGCGTCGCATTGAATAAAGCCGCGCACGAGGTTGATGACCCGGTCCGCAAGGTTGTCGCTTGGCAGGTAATAGGCAGCATGTTGGCTGCCGCTGCTTTTTTTGTCGGTAAAGGATGGGGAGCGGCACAGGCCGCGCTGTGCGGAGGAGCAATCGGAGTCGCTGCGACATTGTTGTTGAGTCGCAGCGTGAAAAAGGCCGGCAGAGCCGCCGATGATCCGAACGCTGGTATGCGTATTCTGTATTTAGGGGCAGCGCAGCGGTTCTTTTTTGTGCTGGGAGCGTTTGCTTTGGGCTTGGCGGTATTGAAGTTGGAGCCGCTGGCCTTGTTTGTAGGCTTTGTGCTGGCCCAGGCCGGTTACTTCATAAATGCGCGCGGCATGACGCGCAGAGAATAGGGGGATGGAGAGTTGAGCGAGGCAGCATCTTCAGGCGGCGGGTCGGTCGAGTACATCCAGCACCACCTGACCAACTTATGTGTCGGGCCGGACTGTGGACACGGCGGGTTCTGGGCGCTCAATGTGGATACTTTGTTTTTCAGCGCCCTGCTCGGCGCATTGATCGTCTTTGCGAGCTGGCGCCTGCAGCGCAACCTGGAGACGGGGAGACCTGGTGGTTTTCAAAATTTCGTCGAGTCAATTCTCGACTTTGTTTCGGGGCAAGTGCGGGACGCTTTCCCGCATCCCAACCCATTAATTGCGCCGCTGGCGCTGACGATTTTTGTATGGGTGTGGATGATGAACTTCATGGATCTGATCCCGGTCGACCTGCTGCCGTTTTTGGCAAAGCATTTGGGCGTGCTGCACCTGAAGGCGGTACCTACCACCGATCTCAACACCACACTCGCGATGTCATTCACGGTGTTTCTCTTGATCGTGTTTTATAGCATCAAGGAAAAGGGCATTGTCGGGTATGTCAAAATGTTCCTGTTTCATCCGTTCGGCAAGTTTTTCATACCGGTCAATGTCGTAATGACGCTGATCGAAGAGTTGGCCAAACCGTTGAGCTTGGGGCTGCGCCTGTTCGGCAACCTGTTCGCCGGCGAATTGGTGTTTCTGCTGATCGCTTTAATCGGTGGCACGCTTGCGGTGGGATGGGCCGCCATGTTTTGGTTGCCGCTGCAGGTGGTGCTGGATCTGGGTTGGCTGATTTTCCATTTGCTGGTCATCACCTTACAGGCTTTCATCTTCATGGTGCTGACTATCGTATATTTGAGCATGGCGCATGCTACTGATCATTGAGCAAATTTGCGCGCATGCACCGGTTTGGAGTTTTTAATAATTGTATTGTTGAAGGGAGAACACGATGACTGCTGAAATGCTTGCCACCATTTATGCCTATACCGCGGTTGGGGTGGGCGTTATTTTAGCCGCCGCCGGACTGGGGTCGGCGATCGGCTGGGGTCTGATTTGCGCCAAAACCCTGGAAGGGATTGCGCGCCAGCCGGAAATGCGCCCGGCGCTGATGACCAACATGTTCATTTTCGCGGGCCTGATGGAATCGTTTCCGTTCATCATCCTGGCGTTCGCCATGTGGTTCCTGTTTGCCAATCCGTTTGTCGGCGCCCTGCAGGCGGCAATCAAAACGTTGGGCGGCTGATTGCCGTGCGTTGATTTATCACCGGTGAGAGAAACGAGACCATGAATATTACCGTCACGCTTATCGGTCAGATGGTGGCGTTCGCCTTGCTGATTTGGTTCGTCAACAGAGTGCTGTGGGGCCCGTTGTCGAAGCTGATGGCGGATCGGCAGGCACGCATCGCCGATGGGCTTGCGGCGGGCGAGCGCGGCAAGCAGGAACTCGAGCAGGCTGCCAAGCGCACTACGCAGGAACTGGATGCTGCCAAGAGCAAGGCTTCGGAGATCATTGCGCAGGCGGAAAAACGCGCCAGCGAAATCGTTGAGGAAGCCAGGGTCAACGCCAGGGCCGAAGGCAGTCGCATCCTGACCGGCGCCAAGGCCGAGATCGACCAGCAAGTCAATCGTGCCAAGGAAAGCCTGCGCGAACAAGTGACTCAATTGGCCGTAGCTGGGGCGGAAAAAATTCTGCACCGCGAGATCGATGCGAAAACCCACGCCGAGCTATTGACTCAACTCAAGCAGGAAATTCACTGACGCCATGGAAAACGCCACGATCGCGCGCCCGTACGCAGAAGCGGTGTTTGCGCTGGCCGATGCCGGCGGAGCGCTGGATAAATGGTCCGGTCTTCTCGCCGCGATGGCAGCCGTGGCCGCAGATCCCGAAATGCGGGCGGCAACCGGCAACCCCAATTTCTCCAACGAGCAGCTATACGGAATATTCGTTGCCGCCTGCGGCGGGGCATTGATGATCGAGGCGCAAAACTTTGTGCGAATTCTGATTGAAAATGACCGCCTGAATCTCCTGCCGGAGATTCGCGTGCTGTACGATGAGCTCAAGAACGAGCGCGAAGCCGTGGTGAACGCGCAGATTTCCTCCGCTTTCCCGCTCGATGAGGCGCAGATCGCGGCATTGGTCGCGGAGCTCGAGCGCCGCTTCAAGCGCAAAGTGAAACCACAAGTGATTGTCGACAAGAAACTTATCGGCGGCGTACGCATGCAGGTCGGCGATGAAGTGATCGATGGATCGGTGCGCGGCAAACTCATCACCATGGCCGGCGCCCTCAAAAATTAGTCATTCAGGGAAAATTTATGCAACAACTCAAACCTTCCGAGATCAGTGAGCTGATCCGCAGCAAAATCCAGAACCTGGCCTTGACGGCAGACGTCCGCACCCAGGGTACGGTTGTATCGGTGACCGACGGCATCTGCCGCATCCACGGGCTCGCTGACGTCATGCAGGGAGAGATGCTGGAATTTCCGGACAACACCTTCGGTCTCGCGTTAAACCTTGAGCGCGACTCCGTCGGCGCGGTGATACTTGGCGAATACGAGCACATCACCGAGGGCGATACCGTCAAGAACACCGGCAAAATTCTGTCGGTGCCGATCGGCCCCGAGTTGTTGGGGCGCGTCGTCAACTCGCTCGGCCAGCCGATTGATGGCAAGGGGCCGATCAATGCCAAGCTGACCGACGTCATCGAGAAAGTGGCGCCCGGTGTGATCGCGCGCCAGTCGGTGGCGCAGCCGGTGCAGACTGGCCTGAAAGCGATTGACGCGATGGTGCCGGTCGGCCGCGGCCAGCGCGAGCTGATCATCGGCGACCGCCAGACCGGCAAGACCGCGGTCGCGATTGACACCATCATCAACCAGAGGGGCAAGGACTTGTTCTGCGTTTACGTCGCGATCGGTCAGAAGGCCTCAACCATCGCCAACGTCGTGCGCAAGCTCGAAGAGCACGGCGCGATGGCGTACACGATTGTGGTCGCTGCGTCGGCGTCGGAATCGGCGGCGATGCAGTACATCGCGCCGTATTCGGGCTGCACGATGGGCGAATACTTCCGTGACCGCGGGCAGGACGCGCTGATCATTTACGACGATTTGACCAAGCAGGCGTGGGCGTACCGCCAGGTATCGCTGCTGCTGCGCCGGCCGCCCGGCCGCGAGGCCTATCCCGGCGATGTGTTCTATCTGCACTCGCGGCTGCTCGAACGCGCCGCGCGCGTCAACCCCGAATACGTCGAGAAATTCACCAAGGGGCAGGTCAAGGGCAAGACCGGTTCGTTGACCGCCTTGCCGGTGATTGAGACTCAGGCCGGCGACGTCACCGCGTTCGTACCGACCAACGTGATCTCGATCACCGACGGCCAGATCTTTCTCGAAACCGATTTGTTCAACGCCGGCATCCGGCCCGCGATCAATGCCGGCATCTCGGTGTCGCGCGTCGGCGGCGCCGCACAGACCAAGATCATGAAGCGCAAGGATACGGGTGGCGGCGTGCGTCTCGCGCTCGCCCAATATCGCGAGCTCGCGGCGTTCGCCCAGTTTGCCTCCGACCTCGATGAGGCGACGCGCAAGCAGCTCGAGCGCGGCCGCATGGTGACCGAACTGATGAAGCAGCCGCAGTACCAGCCGCTGCAGGTGTGGGAAATGGCGCTCACGCTGTTCGCGGTCAACAACGGCTATTTCGACGACATTGACGTCAAGAAAGCGCTCGCTGCCGAGCGCTCGATGCGCGACCATTTGAAGAGCAAATACGCGGCGCTGGTGAAGACGATGGAAGACAAGAAAGACCTGTCCGGGGACGACGAGAAAGCGTTGCACGCGGCGATCAAGGACTGGAAGCAGAGCGCTTCCTACTAGGACACCGAAGCGAGACCACCATGCCCGGCACCAAGGAAATCAGGGTCAAAATCCGCAGTGTGCAGAACACGCGGAAGATCACCAAGGCGATGGAAATGGTTGCGGCGTCCAAAATGAAGCGCGCGCAGGAGCGCATGCGTCATGCACGGCCCTACAGCGAGAAGATCCGCAACGTGGCGGCACGCGTCAGTCATGCGAATTCGGAGTACCACCACCCGTTTCTGGTCGAACGCGACACCGTCAAGCGCATCGGCGTGATTCTCATCACTACCGACAAGGGGTTGTGCGGAGGACTCAATACCAATGTGCAGCGTTTGCTGCTGGGGCGCTACAAGGAATGGCTGGCGCAGGGCGAACAAATCGAGGCGTGCTGCATCGGCAACAAGGGGCTCGGTTTCATGCAGCGGCTCGGCGCCAGCGTCGTTTCGCAGGCGGTCCATCTCGGCGACCGGCCGCAGCTGGAGAAGCTGGTCGGCGCGGTCAAGGTGATGCTCGACGGTTACATGGAGGATCGCTTTGACCGCCTGCTGCTGTTCTACACGCGATTCCTCAACACGATGAAGCAGGAACCGCTGATGGAGCAATTGCTGCCGTTGTCCGGCGAGCGCCTCGGCGCGCCCGAGGGCACGTGGGACTATATTTACGAGCCGGACGCGAAAGCGGTGCTTGACCAGGTGCTCACGCGTTACATCGAGATGATTGTCTATCAGGCGGTGACTGAAAATATGGCCTCCGAACAGTCGGCGCGCATGGTCGCGATGAAGGCCGCGTCCGATAACGCGGCGACCCTGATCGACGAGCTGACGCTGATCTACAACAAGAACCGTCAGGCCGGCATTACCAAGGAAATTTCCGAAATCGTCGGCGGTGCGGCGGCAGTATGACGAGCGCGATGGGCGATTGGGCGACACTCACATGCTTGCATGTGACGGGGAGACCAAATCTCCTAAGTGCGGCGGCGGTATAAAGATGATATTTACCGCGGAGACGCGGGGAACGCAGAGAAAAACTTGATCAATTAGGGACTAGAATCATGGCACAAGCACAAACTGCAACACAAGGCACCATCGTTCAATGCATCGGCGCGGTGGTCGACATCGAGTTTCCGCGCGATCACCTGCCTGGTATTTATGATGCGCTCCGTCTCGAAGAATCAGGTGATAAGGGACTTGCCGAAAAAGGGCTGACGTTTGAAGTCGAGCAGCAACTTGGCGACGGTGTCGTGCGCTGCATCGCGCTCGGCTCGAGCGACGGCCTGCGCCGCGGCATGAAAGTCAAGAGTACCGGCGCGCCGATTTCAGTTCCTGTCGGCAAGGGCACGCTTGGCCGCATCATGGATGTGCTGGGCCGCCCGATCGATGAAGCCGGCCCGATCAAGTCCGACAAGCTGCGCTCGATCCACCAGACCGCGCCCAAATTCGATGAGCTGTCGCCGTCGGTCGAACTGCTCGAGACCGGCATCAAGGTGATCGATTTGATCTGCCCGTTCGCGAAGGGCGGCAAGATCGGCCTGTTCGGCGGCGCCGGCGTCGGCAAGACTGTCAACATGCTCGAACTCATCAACAATATCGCGACCCAGCATTCAGGGCTGTCGGTATTCGCCGGCGTCGGCGAGCGCACTCGCGAGGGCAACGACTTCTATCATGAAATGGCGGAAGCCGAGGTCATCAAGCTCGACAAACTCGAAGATTCCAAGGTCGCGATGGTATTCGGCCAGATGAACGAGCCGCCGGGCAATCGGCTGCGCGTTGCGCTGACCGGCCTGACGATGGCAGAGAGTTTCCGTGATGAAGGCCGCGACATCCTGTTCTTCGTCGACAACATCTACCGCTTCACGCTGGCCGGCACGGAAGTGTCGGCGCTGCTTGGCCGCATGCCGTCGGCGGTCGGTTATCAGCCGACGCTGGCCGAGGAGATGGGACGCTTGCAGGAACGCATCACTTCGACCAAGACCGGCTCGATCACCTCGATCCAGGCGGTTTACGTGCCCGCCGACGACTTGACCGATCCGTCGCCCGCCACCACCTTCGGCCACCTGGATGCGACCGTGGTGCTGTCGCGCGATATTGCTTCGCTCGGCATCTATCCGGCGGTCGATCCGCTCGACTCGGCCTCGCGGCAGGTCGATCCGAATACGATTGGCGAGGAACACTACAACACCACACGCGCGGTGCAGGCGACGCTGCAGCGCTATAAGGAGCTGCGCGACATCATCGCGATTCTCGGCATGGATGAATTGTCGCCCGAGGACAAACTCGCGGTCTCACGCGCGCGCAAGATCCAGCGCTTCCTGTCGCAGCCGTTCACGGTCGCGCAGAACTTCACCGGCACGCCGGGCAAATACGTGTCGCTGAAAGACACCATCAAGGGCTTCAAGATGATCGTCAACGGCGAATGCGACAGCCTGCCCGAGCAGGCGTTCTATATGGTCGGCGCGATCGAGGAAGCATTCGAGAAGGCGAAGACGCTGCAATAACATGGCCGCGACCATCCACGTTGATGTCGTCAGCGCCGAGGAGGCGATCTACTCCGGCGACGCGGAGTTCGTCGTGCTGCCCGGCGAAGAGGGCGAGCTCGGCGTTTATCCGCGGCATGCGCCGTTGCTGACGCGCATCCGGCCGGGATCGGTGCGCATCCGCAAACCGGGCGGCGAGGAAGAGTTGGTATTTGTCGCCGGCGGTGTCCTTGAAATTCAGCCCCAGACCGTCACTGTGCTTGCCGATACCGCAATCCGCGGCCACGACCTCGATGAAGCGAAAGCGATGGAGGCCAAGCAGCGCGCCGAGGATGCGCTGCGCGCCGCCACCGACAAACAGGAAATCGCGACCGTCGAGGCCGAACTGGCGATGCTGGCCGCGCAGATCGCCGCGATTCGCAAACTGCGGAAGAAGTAACCCCGCCCCCGATGGTCCGGGACCAAGGCGGCTGCGGCCGCCTTTTTGCTGCCTGGAGCGCAGCCGCCGCACCGGATGCCTTATGGGATAATTCGCGCGTGGGCACCCATCTCAACGTCGTAATTCTGGCCGCCGGCCAGGGCAAGCGCATGCACTCCGACTTGCCGAAAGTGCTGCATCCGCTCGCCGGTGCGCCCCTGCTCACACATGTCATCAACGCCGCACGTACGCTTAAGCCCACTCGCATCTGCGTGGTGTATGGCCACGGCGGCGAACAAGTGCCGCAGGCGCTGGCGGCAAAGGATTTGGTGTTCGTCAGGCAGGACCCGCAGCTCGGCACCGCGCATGCGCTGGCGCAGGCGCTGCCGCAGCTAACGCCGCGCGGGGCGACGCTGGTACTCTATGGCGACGTGCCGCTGGTGCAGCCGGCAACGCTGGCAACGTTGATCGCACAACGCGGCGACGGTATCGCTTTGTTGACCGCGCTTCTCGAAGACCCACGCGGCTATGGCCGCATCGTACGTGACGCCAAGGGCAACATCAAAAGCATCGTCGAGGAAAAAGACGCGACGGCAAAGCAACGCGCGATCCGCGAAGTCAACAGCGGCATCATGGCGCTGCCGTCGGCGCCGCTCGCCGGCTGGCTGAAGAAAATCTCCGCCCACAACGCGCAGCGCGAATACTACCTGACCGATATCGTTGCGCTGGCGCTGAAGAGCCGGATCAAAATCGAAAATGTGATGCCGCCGGCATGCTGGGAAATCTTCGGCGTCAATGGCAAGCAGCAACTCGCGCAGATCGAGCGCATCTATCAGTGGCGGCAGGCGACGCGCCTGCTCGAAGCCGGGGCTACGCTCGCCGATCCGCTGCGCATTGATGTGCGCGGCGAACTTGTCTGCGGGCGCGATGTTCGAATCGATGTCAATGGCGTGTTTGAAGGCAAAGTCGAACTCGGCGACAAGGTCGAAGTTGGCGCGCATTGCGTAATCAGGAATGCCAAGATCAACACCGGCACCCGGATCGAGCCGTTTTCACTGATCGAGGACGCGGTGATCGGCAAGAATTGCCGGATCGGCCCCTATGCGCGCATCCGGCCCGGCACGCGGTTGGCCGAGGATGTCCATATCGGCAATTTCGTCGAGGTCAAAAACACCAGTATTGCCGCACATACGAAAGCCAACCATCTTTCGTATCTCGGCGACGCCAGCGTCGGGCGCAACGTCAATATCGGCGCCGGCACCATCACCTGCAATTACGATGGCGCCAACAAGCACCGCACCGTGATCGAGGATGATGTCTTCATTGGCTCCGACACCCAGTTGATCGCGCCGGTCACGGTCAAGCGCGGCGCGACCATCGGTGCCGGCTCGACGATTACCGAGGATGCGCCGGCCGGCGAACTCACGCTGTCGCGCGCGCCGCAGACCACGATCAGCGGCTGGCAGCGGCCTCGAAAAAAACAAGTGAGGAGGAAGGGGTGAGGAGAGTGGCGTCGAACCAGGCTCTGTGGCATGGCGTGGTGCGTTCTCCAGCCAGGGGTTTTCTCCTCACTCCCCTCGCCTCTCACCTCACGGGGTTTTAGCATGTGCGGAATCGTCGGAGCGATCGCGCGGCGCAACGTCGTGCCGATCCTGCTGGAAGGGCTCAAATGCCTCGAATACCGCGGCTATGATTCGGCGGGGATTGCCGTCATCAACGGCAAACTCGAGCGCAGCCGCAGCCCCGGCCGGGTTGCCGAACTGGCGGCGCTGACCGAAAAGCAGAAGCTCGCCGGTGACATCGGCATCGCGCACACGCGCTGGGCCACGCACGGCGTGCCGTCGGAGCGCAACGCGCATCCGCATATCAGCGGCGGCATCGCCGTCGTGCACAACGGGATCATCGAAAATCACGATGAAATCCGGCGCCGGCTGCAACAGTCTGGCTACCGGTTCGAATCGGATACCGACAGCGAAGTCATCGCGCATCTGATCCACGCGCGGCTCAAGGAAGGCGGCGATCTGTTCGCCGCGACGCGCGCCGCGGTCGCCGAATTGCGCGGTGCCTATGCGATCGCGATCGTTGCCGAGCGCGAACCGCAGCATTTCGTCGTCGCCCGCATGGGCGCACCGCTGCTGCTCGGTTTGGGCGAAGGCGAGAATTTCGCGGCATCGGATGCCGCGGCGCTGCTGCAGGTCACTCGCAACATGATTTACCTGGAAGACGGCGATGTCGCAGAGGTGCGGCTGGACGGCGTGCGCATTTGCGATGCTACTAGTAAACCAGTCGATCGCAAGGTGCATGTCAGCGAGCTGACCGCTGACGCGGTCGAACTTGGGCCGTACCGGCACTTCATGCAGAAGGAAATTTTCGAGCAGCCGGGCGCGGTCGCGAACACGCTCGAGATGGTGACCGGCGCGCAATCGATCTCGCCGCAGTTGTTCGGCGTCGACGCCGAGAAAATATTCCGGGCAATCGACAGCGTGCTGATCCTCGCGTGCGGCACCAGTTATCACGCCGGCGTCGTCGCGCGCTACTGGATAGAAGCGCTGGCAGGACTGCCCTGCAATGTCGAGATCGCGAGCGAATACCGCTACCGTGCTTCGGTACCCGATCCGCAGGCGCTGGTCGTCACCATTTCGCAATCCGGAGAGACCGCCGACACGATCGCGGCGCTCAACCACGCGAAAAGCCTCGGTCATCAATTCTGCCTGACCATCTGTAATGTGCCGGAAAGCACCTTGCTCCGGCTGTCCGACCTGCGCTTCCTGACGCGCGCCGGCCCCGAAATCGGCGTCGCTTCGACCAAGGCGTTCACGACCCAACTCGCGGCGCTGGTGCTGCTGACCACCGTATTGGCCAAATTACGCAACCGCATGTCAGCCGGGCAGGAAGGTGAATTGATCCGGGCGTTGCGCCATTTGCCGAGCGCGCTGTCGCACGTATTGCAAGTCGAACCGCAGATCGAACAATGGGCGTCACGTTTCGCCAAGCGCGAACACGCACTGTTCCTCGGCCGCGGCATCCATTACCCGATCGCGCTCGAAGGCGCGCTCAAGCTCAAGGAAATCTCCTATATCCATGCCGAGGCGTATCCGGCCGGCGAGCTCAAGCACGGCCCGCTCGCGTTGGTGGACAGCAACATGCCGGTGGTGGCGATCGCACCGAACGATGCGCTGCTGGAAAAACTGAAGTCGAACATGCAGGAAGTGCGCGCGCGCGGCGGAGAGCTTTACGTGCTCGCCGATCAGGACGCACATATTGCGGCAAGCGATGGCGTGCACGTGATCACGCTGACCGACCACGCCGGCATGCTGTCGCCGATTTTGCACACGGTACCTCTGCAACTGCTCGCATATCACGCGGCGCTCGCGCGCGGCAACGATGTGGACAAGCCGAGGAATCTGGCGAAATCGGTGACTGTGGAGTAAGCCTGTTTTGGATTAAGATAAATACTAATAGCATAAATGACACTGACTCCATTTATGAGTGTGAAAATGTGCGCGCTTGTCGCGGTGCTTGTAATTGCGCTCGGCATGGCGCAGGTGATCAACGCGGGACCGTTGCAGGATGCTATTGCTATTTTTAATAGCGGAGATCATGAAACCGCGCTCAGTCTAATGCGATCCATGGCAAATGAGGGAAATGTGGACGCGCAGACCACGCTCGGAGCTCTTTACCTGAAAGGAAGAGGTGTCACGCAGGACTTTGATGAAGCAAGGAAGTGGTTTCAACTCGCCGCAACCCAGGGCGATGCAGATGCACAGAATTTTCTGGGTGGGATATGTTCCGAGGGGATCGGTGTCGCTCCGGACTATGTCGAAGGAGTAAAGTGGTATCGACTTGCAGCGAATCAGGGTAATGCGGCAGCACAGAACAGCCTCGGTGCGTCGTATTCCGAAGGGTTAGGTGTCCCGCAGGACTTTCCTGAGGCAGTAAGATGGTATCGCCTCTCAGCTGATCAGGGCAATGCGACGGGGCAGTTCAACCTTGGAATAATGTATTACAAGGGACAGGGCGTCCTTCAGGACCACGTAGAAGCGCATAAATGGTTCAACTTGGCTGGTATCGGAGGCATGGAAAGAGCGGCGAAAGCTCGCGCGGGCGTTGAAGGCACAATGACCCCGGAGCAGATTACGCTTGCGCAGAAATTGGCGAAAATATGCCTGACATCCAACTATAAGCAGTGTGGTGAACCCGAAAATGTCGAGACAACAAGCATTATTCCCTCCACGATTTCTCATTCTCCGAATAAATCCAGTTCAGGGAAAGTCGCCGCGATATCAATGCAAAAGCAGGGTGGAACACTCGTCGTACCCGTTCTTATAAACAACGCAATCAGTCTAGGTTTTATCGTTGATTCTGGGGCAGCGGATGTGAGCGTCCCCGCTGACGTCGTGCTGACATTGATACGAACCGGAACGCTGAAACAATCGGATTTCCTCGGTGAGAAAGTCTATGTTCTTGCAGATGGTTCTAAAGTGCCATCGAAAACATTTCGAATTCGATCTATGAAGGTGGGTGATAGAGTCATCGAGAATGTAACGGCGGCAGTAGCGCCATTGCAGGGTAGCCTGCTGCTCGGACAAAGTTTTCTCAGTCGCTTCAAGTCTTGGTCCATTGACAATGCCAAGCAAGCACTTTTGCTTGAATGATTTTGGATGAAACTAATAATGCGCGCAGCTAATCGGAATAACTACGATTGGTTAGTGAAAAGACGATGTAATATTCAAGAATTTCTTCTGGTGCTGCATAAGCGACTCCTAAGGTCGAAACGCAAATCAAAACCACGTCAAATACTTCATTTGCTTTTAGGGGTTGGCTTTTCTCTTTGGCGAGCAGCATTTCTAATCCATAAGCATAAAAAATCGCAAGATGACTGCGCGATAGAATTTTTAAAAACCTTGATAGAGGAAAATGCAATCGCCTTTAGACAAGACAAAGACGCAAGCGCATGGACGGTCGGATACTATCTTAACGATGCATATTTCCGACTTCAGATGGCGTACCAGATGCTTAAAAGTAAGAATATGAAACTAGGAAAAACCGTCGATAGTTTTTTTGAAAAACAGAAGAAAATCGACAAAATTCCTGATCCAAAGAAATCCTGGGATAATGCCTATAAATCAGCAAAAGAAATATTTAGAAATAATCGTTAGCGTCGCGGCTTGTGCGGTGCGCGTAGGAAAAACTGGTCATACAACCAATTCGGCAGCATACGCATCACGCGCGCGACGATTGCCATTTGCCACGGAACCACCGCGTAGTTCTTGCCGCTGTCTATAACGCGCGCGAATTTGCGTGCCGCGGTGTCGGCGTCGATCAGAAACGGCATCGGATAAGGATTCTTCGCGGTCATCGGCGTCGCGATATAGCCGGGGCAGATCGTGACGACGCGGATGCCGCTGGTTTTCAATTCGACGCGCAGGCTTTCGAGATAGGAAATCGCCGCTGCCTTCGACGCCGAGTAGGCGGCAGATCCGGGTAGTCCGCGATAGCCGGCGACGCTCGCAATTCCGACCAGCACCCCGCTGCGTGCTTTGCGCATCGGTTCGATGAATGGTTGAAACGTCTTGACCATGCCCATCACGTTGATGTCGAACACATCCTGAAAGGCAGTCAGGTCTTCCGGTATTTGCGTCAGGGTGCCGACGCTGACGCCGGCATTGGCGATCACGATATCGGGGCAGCCATGCTTCGCGATGAAATCTTCCGCCGCTGCTTGCAGCGCCGCCGCGTCACGCACATCAGTGGAATAGATCTGTACGGGCGTCGAGAATTGTGCCGCCAGTTGTTCGAGTTCGTTACGGCGGCGCGCGATCAGGCCGAGGGTTGCGCCGCGCCGCGCATAGTATTTGGCCAGCGCGGTGCCGATGCCGCTGGAAGCGCCGGTGATGATGACGCGTAGCGGCATGGCCGCGGGATTATTTGTTGTTGGCGACGCGTTGCTCGCGCGCGAGCTTGATCAACCCGTCGAGGATCGGGATCAGGTCAGGCAGGTCGTTGACCATGCCGCCGGAAGTCAGATAGCGGCCGTCCACCACCAGCGAGGGTGTTGCATCGATATCGTATTGCGCGGTAAGACCGCGCGTCTTTTCGCCCTGCTGCGCGGGCTGCGGGGAGTTGTCGGCGACCTGTTGCAGCACCTGCGGGGAGTTATAGGCAGCCAGCCACTTCTGCCGGTCGATGCCGTTGTCAACCGCCCACTTTTCCATTACATCGGGCTTGCTCATATACAGCTTATCGACGTGATAGCCGTAATAGACCTTGGAGTGCAGCCGTTGCAGCTCGCCGAGCGCCTCCAGCGTGTAGTAGATGCGCGCGTGCTGCGCCCAATTGGTATGAAGAATGGCGGGTATCAGGCGAAACTCGACATCGGCCGGTTTATGCTTGAGCCATGCCTCAAGCGCCGGCTGCAGTTCGTTGCAGTACGGGCAGCCGTACCAGAAGAATTCGATGACTTCGATTTTGTTGCCGGTTGCCACCGGCTGCTGCGGGATCAGGCGGTAATCGACGCCCTGCCGCAACTGCTGGGCACCGGCAGGCAGCGCGGCGAGCGCGAGGCAGCAACATGCGATTGCCCGCCGCGCCCATGCCGGCCATGCGCCCATGCTACTTCTTGCGTCCCTTGCGCTCCTGCGCGATCAACTGATCGACGGCATGGAAAAACGCGGCGTAATCAATCTGACCGTCGGTGGCATAACCATCCATGTGCGGCGCGATCAGGTATTTCCCATTGATGACGAGTGTGGGCGTACCGTCGATGTTGTAGGCGCTCGATACATCAACCGCCCGTTGCGCGCGGCCGTTGACCGCGAATGAATTGTAGGCATCCAGGAATTTCTGTTTGTCCAGCCCCTTGGTCGCCAGCCAGCTTGCGATCGCATTCGGATCGGTGACGAGGTTCCTTCGGTTTTCCTTGTGAATCGCGTCGAAGATGGCGCTGTGGTACTTGTCGGCGACGCCCAGAGCCACGAGCGTGTAATAGGTGCGGGTCAGCGGCATCCAGGCGGGCTGGAGTACCGCCGGCACGCGGCGAAACTCGACATCGGCCGGTTTGTGCTTGAGCCAGGCATTGAGCGGCGCCTCGAGATGGTAGCAATGGATACAGCCGTACCAGAAGAATTCGATGACTTCGATTTTCTTGCTGTTTTCCGTCGGCTGCGGCGGGCTGAGCGGCATATAGTCGCGGCCCTGAACCAGCTGCGCCGCGGCGTTGTTGATCATGAGCCCCCACAACAGAATCGTGGCAAGGAGGATGAGTTGTCGTTTCATTTACCGTCTCCTGGAGAACTGCCCGGAGGCGCTTCACGCACCCGGATCAATGTGGTTTCGATGCCGTTCTGCTTCAATATATCGCGCACGTTATTGAGTTCGCCGATATCGTTATAGGGGCCGGCACGTACGCGGTGCCACATGCCCTTGTCCGGCGATGTTACGGTCTGCACCGTGGCCTCGACGCCGAGCAGCGCAAGTTGAGCTTTACGGTTGTCCGCTTCGGTTGCGTTCTGGAATGCGCCGATCTGCAGGAAAAATGCTTCTTTGCCCGGCCCGGCCGTCCCTTTCTGCTGCGATTCTTGGAGTTGCTGGTCGGTGATCGGTTCCTCGCTGCCCGGCAATATTTTGTAAAAGTCGAAATGCGGCTTGGTGTCGGCAGGCTTCGCCGCCTCGGGCGCGGCGGGGCCTTTTTCCGCCGGCGCGCCGGGGGTGACGAACGGCGACGGCATTTTGTTGATGTACCACGCGACGGCGAGCGCAATTACCAAACCAAGCAGCAGGCCGATCAGCATGCCGAGCAGCAATGATCCAGCGCCACCTTTGCTGGCGCGGGTTTTATTTGCCGGTTTGTAGTCTTTGCTCATGAGGTTCGTTATCTTACATTTTTTCCGGTGCCGAAACACCCAGCAGCGTGAGCCCGTTGCGGATGGTTTCACGCGTCGCCACCGCCAACGCGAGGCGCGCCTGCCTGAGCGGCTCCTCCGGCACCAGCAGCCGTGTCGCGTTGTAGTAACTGTGGAACTCGGCGGCGAGGTCTTTCAGGTAGAACGCAACCAGGTGCGGAGCGAAATCGCGTGCCGCACTCGCCACGATATGCGGGTAGTCCATCAGGCGCGACAGCAGCGAGATTTCCTGGTCGCCGGTCAACAGCGACACGTTCGATTCAAGCAGGCCGGCGGGATCACCGCCCCATTGTTCCAGCACGCTGCATACACGCGCGTGCACGTATTGCACGTAATAAACGGGGTTATCGCTGGTTTGGGATTTGGCGAGGTCAAGATCGAAATCGAGATGCTGGTCGCTTTTGCGCAGCACGTAGAAAAAGCGCGCCGCATCATTGCCGACCTCCCGCCGCAACTCGCGCAGCGTTACGAATTCCCCGGCGCGCGTCGACATTGGAACTTTTTCCCCGCCGCGGTACAGCACCGCGAATTGCACGAGCGCGATTTCGAGCCTGTCGATATCGAGCGCCAGCGCCTGTACCGCCCCGCGCACGCGCGGGATGTAGCCGTGGTGATCGGCGCCCCAGATATCGATGATGCGGTCGAAACCGCGTTCGAATTTGTTCAGGTGGTAGGCGATGTCGGAGGCGAAATAGGTGTACTGCCCGTTTTCACGCTGTACGACGCGGTCCTTCTCGTCGCCGAAATGCGTCGAGCGAAACCACAGCGCGCCGTCCTGTTCGTAAATGTGCCCGCGCTTCCCGAGGGCGGCGACGGCGCGCGCGACCAGCCCCGTGTCGAACAGCGATTTTTCGGAAAACCAGACGTCGAATTCGATGCCGAATTCCGCGAGGTCATCCCGCAGATCGGCCATCTGCTCGGATAACACATGGTCATGCACGTCGGTGTAATGCTCGTCGAGTAGCCGCTTGGCATTCGCGATCAGCTTGTCCAGGTGCGCTTCCGGGTCCGCGCCTACGTCGGGCGCGTCGCGCAGCACTTCTCCGGCGCTGGTGCCGGCGTAGCGTTCGCCGTGGGCCTCGCGCAGCGTGCGCGCCATTTCGGCGACATAGGCGCCCTGGTAGCCGTTCGGCGGAAACGGCACGCGAATGCCGTGGAGTTCCAGATAGCGCAGCCAAGTGGACAACGCGAGAATGTCCATCTGGCGGCCCGCGTCGTTGATGTAGTACTCGCGCGTGACGTCGAACCCGGCGGCGGTCAGCACATTGGCGAGGCTCGCGCCGTACGCAGCGCCGCGACCGTGGCCGACATGCAGCGGGCCGGTCGGGTTGGCCGATACGAATTCGATCTGCATTTTTTGCCGCCGACCGATATCGGTTTTGCCGTAACCGGCACCTGCGGCAAGGATGTGCGGCACGACGGCCTGCTTGGCCTCCGGCTTTACAAACAGATTGATGAATCCGGCGCCCGCGATTTCGGTCTTGGCGATATAGGGGGACGGCGGTAGTGCGTTGAGTAGCGCGGTCGCGATTTCGTGCGGGTTGCGTTTGAGTTGTTTGGCAAGCTGCAATGCGATGTTGCATGCATAGTCGCCATGCTGCGACTGTTTTGATTGTTCGACGACGATGGCCATCTCGCCTGAGTCGGGCGCCACGGCGGCAAGCGCGGTTTTAAACAGCCCCGCGATATGTGAGCGCAATTCAGGAAACGGGCGGGGCCTCATGATTTATCGTTGATTTTCAAGAGCATTGGGGGCGGCAAGGCGCAGGATTCTAACATGTCCGCGGTGCTTAAAACCGTTACAGATCCAGAGGATCTACCTCGAGCGCCCACCGCACTTTGCGTTCCGCAATCGCCTCCAGTTGTTGACGCCATTTGGACAGAAAATCCTGGAGCGCCCGTCGCGAACGCGATTCGACCACCAGATGTGCGCGCTCGATACCCGCGCGGCGCGTTACCGCCGCAGGAACCGCGTCGAGAAGAGTGACTGCGTCGGCAATGCGCGCACCGCGGTCCGCCGCGCGCGCGAGAAAATCAAGTGCTGCGGCGAGCCGCGGCGCCTCGGCGCGCAATACGGCCTGGTGAACAAATGGCGGCAGGCCGGCTTGTTTGCGCTCGGCGAGTTGTGCCTTGGCGAACCCAACGTAGTCATCGCGGCACAGCGCCTGATACAACGGATGATCCGGGAAATCAGTTTGGACCAGTACCCGGCCGGGTTGCGGGCCACGGCCGGCGCGCCCCGCGACTTGGGCCAGCCGCGCATACAGCCGCTCGCCGGCGCGAAAGTCAGTACTGTAAAGCGCGCCGTCAGCGTTGAGCACGCCAACCAGTGTAATCCGCGGAAAATCGTGCCCCTTGGCGAGGATTTGGGTGCCGATCAGAACATCTACTTGTTGCGACCGGATTTGTTCGCGCATTTCGCGCCAGGTATGCTTGCGGCGCGTGCTGTCGCGGTCGACGCGTAGAATCCGCGCTCCCGGCAACATCCTCGCCAGCGCGGCTTCGACCCGCTGGGTACCGTGGCCGACCGGCAACAGGTCCTGATTGCCGCATTGCGGGCAAGCACCCGGCACCTGTTCGGTATGGCCACAGTGGTGGCAGCGCAGCAGGCGCTCCTGCAGGTGCAGTACCAGTTTGGCGGAGCAACGCCGGCAGTCAGAAGTCCAGCCGCAGCTGCGGCACATCAATACCGGCGAATAGCCGCGGCGGTTGATGAAGACCAGACTTTGCTCGCCGCGCTTCAGCGTTTCTTTTAACGCGATAAGCAGCGCTTGGGATAATCCATCAATCAGCGGTTCGTGGCGGGTGTCGACGCATTCGATGCGGGGGGGCTGGGCGTTGATGCGCTGCGATAGCGTAAGCTGCCGGTAACGGCCGGAGAGCGCCTGCTGGAAGGTCTCGAGCGATGGCGTAGCCGAACCGAGTATGATCGGGATGCCCTGCTGTTTGGCGCGCAGCAGCGCGATGTCCCGCGCCGAATAGCGCAATCCCTCGGTTTGTTTGAATGAGGGATCGTGTTCTTCGTCGACGACGATCAGCCCGAGCTTGGGAAGGGGCGCAAATATTGCAAGCCGTGTGCCAAGCACGATGCCGGCTTGTCCGGATTGTGCGGCCAGCCAGTTATGTAACCGCTCGCTTTCATTGAGTGCGCTGTGCAGCGTCGCTAGGCGCGTATCGGGGAAGCGGGCCGCTATCTGTGCTTCGAGCTGAGGGGTCAGATTGATTTCCGGCACCACCAACAACGCCTGTGTGCCGCATGCCAGCGCATCCGCAATCAAGTGAAAATAGATTTCGGTTTTGCCGCTGCCGGTAACACCGCGCAGCAACCATGGCGTGAAACCATCGCCGCAGTGTGCGCGAATTTGTTTGAGTGCGGTGTGTTGTTCGGTGCCCAGCACCGGTCCGGGCACGAAACTGGGAAGGGCCGGAGCGATTTGAGCGCTTGCCGGCGGCGGTTTGACCGGGCGTGTCTGGCGCAACCGCAGCGGTAACGTGCTTAATATCGTCGCGCCGATCGGATATTGGTAATAACTGCTGCAGAACTTCATTAATCTCAACACATCCATCGATAGCGGCGGGACGTCATGCAATACGTGCAGGGCGGCACGTACGCGCTGCGGAGGTAGAACGCTGCTGTGCGCGACCTCTAGAATTACCCCCAGCGCGATTTTGCGCCCGAACGGCACGATAACCCGCGCACCGATATCCGCATGTGTCGCATCCGGCATGCGATAGTCGAACAAGGTGGCCAACGGCACGTCGAGGGCAACGCGAATAAACGTCATGATGCAGTTTAACTGCGGCAGATAGTTGGCATGAGTGCCTAGAGCGGATTCTCGTTTTTGGGGGCAACTATTTTATCGGCCTAGGGATTTCGTTTCGCCCTCCTGTGGATAAATCTGTTGATTACTGGAGTAATGGGGATAGTCAAAATAATCAATTGCTACCCTGATTTTTCTGCGTTTTCTGGAAATGTAAATAAAATCCAATATAAACATGTTATTAGGAGAATATGCTTCAGTAACAATTGAGTAGCACGAACTTAAAGGAAGGTAAGTCCTTGCTGTGCATAACATTTGCCGGCGGCCCTGCCCGCAAGCCTAGCAATGGCGCGGGTTTTCAGTGATGGGCCATGCTTATGCTGTGCACCGTTTCAACCAGCGCGGCCACGTTTTCAGGGGGGGTATGTTGGGAAATTCCGTGGCCAAGATTGAACACGTGTCCGCTGCCGCGGCCAAAGCGTTCGATAATGCGTTGTGCTTCGCTTTGCACTGCTTCGGCGGATGTCAGTAACACCGTTGGATCAAGATTGCCCTGCAATGCCACATGGTTGCCAACGCGGTTGCGTGCTTCGCCGATATCGATGGTCCAGTCGAGGCCGACGGCATCACAGCCGATGGCGGCGATATTCTCGAGCCAGATGCCGCCGCCCTTGGTAAACACGATGCTCGGCACGCGCCTGCCACCATGCTCGCGTTGGAGGTTGGCGACGACGCGTTGCATATAGGCAAGCGAAAACTCATGAAACGCAGCATGCGACAGCATGCCGCCCCAAGTGTCGAAAATCATCACTACCTGTGCACCGGCCTCAATTTGTGCATTGAGATAATCGATGACTGCGGTTGCGGTCACCTCAAGGATGCGGTGCATTAAATCCGGGCGCTTATAAAGCATGGTCTTGGCGTGCACGAAATCATCGCTGCCGGCGCCTTCGATCATGTAGCAGGCGAGTGTGAACGGACTGCCCGAAAAACCGATCAGCGGGACGCTGCCGGCGAGTGCCTGACGGATTTGCCGCACCGCGTCGAGAACATAGCGCAGATGGATGGTCGGATCAGGCGCCGTTAAATCACGGATTGCCCACTCTTCGCGCAGCGGTCGCTCGAATTTGGGCCCCTCGCCCTCGGCGAAATAAAGACCGAGCCCCATTGCATCGGGTATTGTCAGGATGTCGGAAAACAGAATGGCTGCATCGAGCGGAAAACGCGCAAGCGGCTGCAACGTGACTTCGGTCGCAAGATCCGGGGTTTTGCACAAGGCGAGAAAACTGCCGGCGCGTTTGCGCGTTGCGTTGTATTCGGGCAGGTAGCGGCCAGCCTGGCGCATCAGCCAGATCGGAGTATACGGCGTGGGCTCGCGCAGCAGCGCGCGGACCAAGGTGTCGTTTTTGAGTTTGGACATTGGTTGTTTGGTAAAGACGCGATTATGGCGCAAAAAAGGCCTGGGTTTCCTGCTTCCCAAGCCCCGGACTTGAAAATCTGCTCAACGCGGCAACAGCGATTCGCCCATCAGAAACTCATCCACCGCGCGCGCGCATTGGCGGCCTTCGCGGATTGCCCATACCACCAGAGATTGGCCGCGCCGCATGTCACCAGCGGCGAAAACTTTTGGCATATTGGTATGATAGCAGCCCATGCCGTCGGTGGTTGCCTTGGCGTTGCCGCGCGCGTCTTTATCAACGCCGAAAGCATCAAGTACTGCCTGCACCGGAGAGACGAAACCCATCGCGAGCAATACCAAATCGGCAGGCATCGTGAATTCCGAGCCCGGAACCTCGCTCATTTTGCCGTCTTTCCATTGTAGGTGCACGGCCTTCAGCGCTTTTACCTTGCCGCGCATTTCTTCCTCCCCGCCGATGAACTCCTTGGTCGCAACTGACCAATCGCGTGTGGCGCCTTCCTCCTGCGAACTTGAGGTGCGCAGCCGCGTCGGCCAGTACGGCCACACCGGATTACTTTCCACATCGGGCGGCATCGGCAAAAGTTCGAACTGGGTGATCGATTTTGCGCCGTGGCGATTGGAGGTGCCGATGCAATCGGAGCCGGTGTCGCCGCCGCCGATGACCACCACATGTTTATCCTTTGCCCACAGGTCCTTGACGTTTTTGTCGCCGGCCACGCGTTTGTTCTGCAATGGCAGGAATTCCATGGCGAAGCAGACGCCTTCGAGATCGCGCCCGGGGATCGGCAAATCGCGGGGTTGTTCGGCGCCGCCGGCGAGCACGACGGCATCGAACTCTTCCAATAATTGCTCCGGCGCGACGGCCTGCGTCGCCCAGTCGTTGACGCCTGTACCGGGCCGCGCCTTGCCGACGAAAACCCCGGTGCGGAATTGCACGCCTTCGTCGCGCATTTGCTCGAGACGGCGGTCAATCTGCGATTTTTCCATTTTGAAGTCGGGAATGCCGTAGCGCAGCAGTCCGCCGATACGATCGTTCTTCTCGAATACCGTTACCTCGTGTCCCGTGCGCGCGAGTTGTTGCGCGCAGGCCAGACCTGCGGGACCGGAACCGACGACGGCAACCTTTTTTCCGGTTCTGTGCGCTGCCGGCTGCGGTTTGATCCAACCCATCTGCCAGCCTTTGTCGGTGATCGCATGCTCGATTGATTTGATGCCGACCGGGTCGGCGTTGATGCGCAGGGTGCATGCTTCCTCGCATGGCGCCGGGCAAATGCGCCCGGTGAATTCCGGAAAGTTGTTGGTCGAGTGCAATGTATCGAGCGCATTTTTCCAGTCCTGCCGGTAAACGAGATCATTCCAGTCGGGAATGATGTTGTTGACCGGGCAGCCGGTCATGCAAAACGGGATGCCACAATCCATGCAGCGCGCGCCCTGGATTTTCGCTTCCTCGTCCGTCAAATGGTGGATGAACTCGTGATAGTGCCTGACGCGCTCGCGCGGTGCTTCAGCAGCCTCCTGCAGGCGCTGGAACTCCATGAAGCCGGTGATTTTTCCCATGGGTAATTAGAAAATAAAATGCGAATACTGCGTCAAGCGGCGATCTTGCGGCTGTTCTGCGCCAGTTCGCCCAACGCGCGCTTGTACTCGTGCGGGAACACCTTGACGAACCTGGCGCGCGCATTGATCCAATCTTCGAGCAATTGCCGCGCACGCACGCTATTGGTATAGCGCAGATGGTTTTCGATCAATCGTTTCAGGAGTGCTTCGTCGGCGAGCCCCATGTGCCAGAGATCGCGTGGCAACCTGGCCTCCTGTTCGACTTCCGCCACCACCGGCTCGAGCGCGACCATCGCCGGGTTGCAACGCCGGGCGAAAGTACCGTCAGCATCGAACACGTACGCGATGCCTCCGCTCATGCCGGCGGCAAAGTTGCGCCCGGTGTGCCCGAGGACCACGACAGTGCCGCCGGTCATGTATTCGCAGCCGTGATCGCCGCTTCCTTCGACTACCGCCTGGCCGCCCGAATTGCGTACGCAGAAGCGTTCGCCAGCAACGCCGCGGAAATAGGCTTCGCCGCTGATCGCGCCGTACATCACGGTGTTGCCGACGATGATGTTTTCTTCCGGCACGCCGTGGAATTTGGGCGACGGCTGGACGGTGATCCTGCCGCCGGACAACCCCTTGCCGACATAGTCATTGGCTTCGCCGATCAGATCGAGGGTAATGCCATGCGCGAGGAACGCGCCGAAGCTCTGTCCCGCGGAGCCGGCCAGCCGGACATGGATGGTATCGTCCGGCAATCCGGCATGGCCGTATTTTTTCGCGATTTCTCCCGACAGCATCGCGCCGACCGTGCGGTTCACATTGCGGACTGGCACCTCGATTTTCACTTTCTCGCCGCGCTCGATGGCCGGTTGGGCCAGTTCGATCAGCCGGTGGTCAAGCGCTTTGTCGAGGCCGTGATCCTGTTGTTCGCTGTGGTGGCGGGCAACATCGGCCGCTACCCGAGGCTGGTGGAAAATTTTCGAGAAGTCGAGTCCCTTGGCTTTCCAGTGCGTGATCCCTTTTTTCATGTCGAGCAGGTCGGAGCGGCCGATCAAATCGTTGAACCGGCGAATACCCAGTTGTGTCATCAGTCCGCGAATTTCTTCGGCTACAAAGAAAAAGTAGTTGATCACGTACTCGGGCTTGCCTTGGAACTTCTTGCGCAATAGCGGATCCTGCGTCGCGACGCCGACCGGACAGGTGTTGAGGTGACACTTGCGCATCATGATGCAGCCTTCGGTGACCAGCGGCGCGGTCGCGAAGCCGAACTCATCGGCGCCGAGCAGCGCGCCGATGACGACGTCGCGGCCCGTTTTCATCTGTCCATCGACTTGCACCGCGATGCGGCCGCGCAGACGGTTGAGCACCAGCGTCTGCTGTGTTTCAGCGAGTCCCAACTCCCACGGCGTACCGGCATGTTTGATCGAGGACCATGGCGAGGCGCCGGTGCCGCCGTCGTGTCCGGCGATCGTCACGTGATCGGCCTTGGCCTTGGCCACGCCCGCGGCGACCGTGCCGACGCCGACCTCCGACACCAGCTTGACGCTGATCGACGCGCGCGGATTCGCATTTTTCAGGTCATGGATCAGTTGCGCGAGGTCCTCGATTGAATAAATGTCATGGTGGGGCGGCGGCGAAATCAGCCCGACGCCGGGAACCGCAAAGCGCAGCTTGGCGATGTATGCGCTGACCTTGTGGCCGGGCAGCTGTCCGCCTTCGCCGGGCTTGGCGCCCTGTGCCATTTTGATCTGGATCTGGTCGGCGCTGTTCAGGTACTCGGCGGTCACACCGAAGCGGGCGGAAGCCACCTGCTTGATGCGCGAACGCAGCGAATCTCCTTCCCGAAGCTCGATATCGGTGACTACGCTGTCGATGCGCGACTTCAGCGATTCTCCCGCGCGGATCGGCGCATAGCGATGCGCGTCTTCGCCGCCTTCGCCGGTATTGGATTTGCCGCCGATGCGGTTCATCGCGATCGCCAGCGTAGTATGCGCTTCGGTCGAGATCGAGCCGAGCGACATCGCGCCGGTCGAAAAGCGCTTGACGATGTCCTTGGCGGATTCCACCTCCTCCAGCGGCACCGGCTGCGGCGCGAACTTGAATTCGAACAGCCCGCGCAACGTCATGTGCCGCTTGGACTGGTCGTTGATGATTTGCGCGTATTCTTTATATGTCGCGTAATTGTTCTGGCGCGTCGAGTGCTGCAGCTTGGCGATCGCGTCGGGCGTCCACATGTGTTCCTCGCCGCGCACGCGGAACGCGTACTCGCCGCCGGCATCGAGCGCATTGGCCAGCACCGGGTCGTCGCTGAACGCCTGCCGGTGCATGCGGATCGCTTCTTCGGCGATATCCAGGACGCCGATGCCGCTGACATTGCTGGTGGTGCCGGTGAAATACTGATCGACCAGCGGTTTCGCCAGCCCGACCGCTTCGAAAATCTGCGCGCCGGTATACGACATATAGGTCGAGATGCCCATCTTCGACATCACCTTGAGCAACCCTTTGCCGATCGCCTTGATGAAATTGTTGACCGCTTTTTCCCCGGCGATTTCGGCCGGCAGCAGGCCGTTCATCGCAAGCACGGTTTCGAGCGCCAAGTAGGGATGAACCGCTTCAGCACCGTACCCCGCGAGCAGCGCGAAGTGGTGGACTTCGCGTGCCGAGCCGGTTTCAACCACGAGGCCGGTGCTGGTGCGCAGTCCCTTGTTGATCAAGTGTTGATGGATCGCCGAAGTCGCCAGCAGTGCCGGCACCGCGACTTGTTCCCGGTCAATGCGGCGATCCGATACGATCAGAATGTTGGAGCCGGAACGCACCGCGTGCTCGGCCTCGGCGCACAGGCTCGCAAGCCGCGCTTCGATGCCCGGATTGCCCCATGCAACCGGATAACAGATGTCAAGCTCGTGCGAACGGAATTTATGGTCGGTGTGCTCGGCGATATGGCGGATTTTTTCCATCGCCGTGAAATCGAGAATCGGCTGCGATGCTTCGAGCCGCAGCGGCGGATTGGTTTCATCGATGCCGAGCAGGTTCGGGCGCGGCCCGATGAATGATACCAGCGACATCACCAGCTGTTCGCGGATCGGATCGATGGGCGGGTTGGTGACCTGCGCGAACAACTGCTTGAAGTAGTGATAGAGCGGTTTCGGACGGTCCGACAATACCGGCAGCGGGCTGTCGTTGCCCATCGAACCTACCGCTTCTTCGCCGCTCGCCGCCATCGGCTGCATCAGGAATTTGATGTCCTCCTGGGTATAACCGAATGCCTGCTGCCGGTCGAGCAAGGCAACCGTGCTCGGTTGCCGCTCGGGTTTGGGCGTTGGCACTTCATCGAGCTTGATGCGGATGCGTTCAATCCATTCGCGGTACGGCTTGGCACTTGCCAGCGTATCCTTGATCTCCTTGTCGTCGATGATGCGGCCGGCCTCCAGATCGACGAGGAACATGCGGCCCGGCTGCAGCCGCCATTTCTTGATGATTTTTTCCTCCGGCACCGGCAGCACGCCGGCTTCCGATGCCATGACCACGAGATCGTCACTGGTGACAAGATAACGCGCCGGGCGCAGTCCGTTGCGGTCGAGCGTGGCGCCGATCTGGCGGCCGTCGGTGAAGGCAACCGCCGCCGGCCCGTCCCACGGCTCCATCATCGCGGCGTGATATTCGTAAAACGCGCGCCGCCCGGCGTCCATCAAGGCGTGGCCTTCCCACGCTTCGGGAATCATCAGCATCATCGCGTGCGCGAGCGAATAACCGCTCATCACCAGCAATTCCAGCGCATTGTCGAATGACGCCGAGTCGGATTGTCCGTCATTAATCAGCGGCCAAAGTTTCTCCAGGTCCTTGCCGAGCACCGAGCTTGAAATCGCGCCCTGGCGCGCGCGCATCCAGTTGATGTTGCCACGCAGGGTATTGATCTCGCCGTTGTGCCCGATCATCCGGAACGGATGTGCGAGATCCCAGGTTGGAAAGGTATTGGTCGAAAAGCGCTGGTGCACGAGCGCGAGCGCCGATATCATGCGCGGATCCCGCAGGTCCTTGTAGTAGGCGCCGACCTGCCCCGCGAGCAGCATGCCCTTGTAGACGATCACTCGCGCCGACATCGACGGCACATAGAATTCCTCGCTGTGATGCAATCCCAGTGCGCGAATTGCGCGACCGGCGGTAACGCGGATTACGTAAAGCTTGCGCTCGAGCGCGTCGGTGACGGTTACGCCCTTGCCGCGGCCGATGAATACCTGCCGGACCATCGGCTCGATTTTCTTGACCGATTCACCGAGACATGAGTTGTCGCGCGGCACATCGCGCCAGCCGATCAGTTGCTGTCCTTCGGCACGGATTGCCCGCTCGATTTCCTGTTCATACGCGAGCCGGCTGGCCGGATCCTGTGGCAGAAATACCATGCCGACCCCGTAATGGCCCGCCGGCGGCAGTTTGACCCCCTGCCGGGCCATTTCCTCGCGGAAAAATTCATCGGGGATCTGCAGCAGGATGCCAGCGCCATCTCCCGCCAGCGGGTCGGCGCCGACCGCACCGCGATGAGTTAAACACTTCAGAATCTGTAATCCCTGTTCGACGATGGCGTGGGTTTTTTTGCCTTTGATATGCGCGACAAAGCCGACGCCACAAGCATCATGCTCGTGAACCGGGTCGTACAGGCCCTGTATTCGGGGGGGCAGTGGTTGATTCACACGCTACCTCGCGAGTCAAAAAAAGCCGGGTTATCCGGCTTGGCGTATGTGCGCTTGCAAAAAACGATCCTGAAAGCAGTTTCAATATACCGCCTATATCCCTACGCATCAAGACCTTGCCGGTCTCGGCTCCAGCCTGAGCGGGGACGTTCAATCGTAAGTTCTTGATGTGGCGGCGCGAGTCATATTTCGTCCACTGCGAACAGCCGGCGGTGCTCGCGCATCGCGTAGCGATCGGTCATGCCCGCGATGTAGTCGGCGACCGTGCGCGCGACGGCGGTCTGCGGGGTTCCTTGGTATTGCGGCGGCAGCAAGCGAGGTGCGGCGACGAACGCCTGGAACAGGTCGGTTACGACGCGTTGCGCTTTGGCGGTCATGCGTACTACCTGATAATGCTGGTAAAGATGCTGCCGCAGGAAATGCTTAAGTTCTTGTTGTTCATCCTTGACGGTTGTACTAAAAGTGATCAGCGTTGGCAGACGGCGCACATCGTCGAGCGAGGCCGGGCGGTGGCGGCGGATTTGTTTGCGGCCGTGTTCGGTGAGGTCGACAACGAGGCTGCTGATCATGCGCCGCACGGTTTCGTGCACCAGCCGCCGCCCGTCGATTTTCGGATATTCGCGGCGCACCGCCTGTATGTGGCGCGCAAACATTTTGACGTTGGACAACTGTTCGATAGTCAAAAGTCCCGAGCGCAGGCCATCATCGACATCGTGGTTGTTATAGGCGATTTCATCCGCGATGTTGGCAAGTTGTGCCTCGAGCGATGGACGCTGTCTTCTGATGAAGCGTTTGCCAAGTTCGCCAAGCCGGCGTGCGTTGTTGAGCGAACAATGCTTAAGGATGCCCTCGCGTGTCTCAAAGCATAAATTAAGTCCGTCGAACGCGGCATAGCGCTGTTCAAGCATATCGACGACCCGCAGCGACTGCAGATTGTGCTCGAATCCGCCATACGGCTTCATGCATTTGTGCAATGCATCCTGTCCGGCGTGGCCGAATGGCGTATGACCGAGGTCGTGTGCGAGCGCGATCGCCTCGGTAAGATCTTCATTAAGCTGCAGGCTGCGTGCGACCGAGCGCGCGATTTGCGCGACCTCGAGACTGTGCGTCAACCGTGTGCGGAACAGATCACCTTCGTGATTGACGAATACCTGGGTCTTGTATTCAAGCCGCCGGAACGCGGTCGAATGAATGATGCGGTCGCGATCACGCTGAAATTCGCTGCGGCCGGCCGGCGGCGGCTCCTTTAGACAGCGGCCACGGCTGTTATGCTGACCGACCGCGTACGAGGCAAGTTCAGGCATGGCCGACCGAGGCGTCCAGCGCGGCCGTGACCGCCGCGGGCGCGACATCCGCCGTCAGAAATGCCGCCCCGATGCCGCGCAACAGGACAAAACGGATTTTGCCGGCCTCGACTTTTTTGTCGAGGCCCATCAGCTGCAGATAACGGTCACTGCCGAGATCAGGCGCAACCACCGGCAAACGGGCGCGTTTGAGCAGCGCGACGATGCGGTCGACGTCGGTGGCGCCGAGCAATCCAAGCTCCTGCGATACGCGTGCGGCGATGACCATGCCTGCGGCGACGGCCTCGCCGTGCAGCCATTGACCGTAGCCGAGCCCCGCCTCGATTGCGTGGCCGAATGTATGCCCGAGGTTGAGCAGCGCGCGTTCACCGCTTTCTTCGCGCTCATCGGCGACAACGACCGCCGCCTTGTTGGCGCACGAGCGCTGGATGGCATGGGCGAGCGCATGCGGATCGCGTGCAACGAGCGCATCCATATTTTGTTCCAGCCATTCAAACAAAGCCTGATCGCGGATCAGGCCGTATTTGATGATTTCCGCCAGGCCGGCCGGAATCTCGCGCGGCGGCAGCGTGTCCAGAGTCGCGGTGTCGGCGATTACCGCCTGCGGCTGGTAGAACGCGCCGATCATATTTTTGCCGAGCGGATGGTTGATCGCGGTCTTGCCGCCGACTGACGAATCGACCTGCGCCAACAATGTGGTTGGAATCTGGACCAAAGGCACGCCGCGCAAATAGGTTGCCGCAGCGAACCCGGCGAGATCGCCGACCACGCCACCGCCCAGCGCGATCAGCGTTGTTTTGCGTTCGCAGTGCGCGGAGAGCAGCGCGTCAAATACCATATTCAATGTTTGCCAGTCCTTGTGATCCTCGCCCGCGGGGATGATGATTTTCGTCATGTCGACGCCGGCTGTCGCGAGCGCGCGTGCAAGCGGACCAAGATAAAGCGGCGCAACCACGCTGTCGGTTATTATCGCGGCGCGCGGGCGCGGCAAATGGCGCAGCAGCAACTCGGCCTGCGTAAGCAATCCCTTTCCGATGTAAATCGGATAGCTGCGGTCGGCAAGAACGACTTGGACGATTTGCATGGGACTAGCGTTGTCCGGCGGCATTTTTCCCGTGCGCGGCCGGCGGTATGTTGTGGAAATGGTTCTGTAGGCGTTGCTCCAGAGCGCGGCCAAGCGCAGCCAGGTTTTGGTCCCCGGTCTCGATAATGATGTGCGCGGTTTCACGATAGAGCGGGTCGCGTTGTTCCAGCAATTGTCGTAATGTCGTGCGCGAATCGGTGGTTTGCAGCAGCGGCCGATTGCGGTCGTGTCGGGTGCGCCGCCATAGCTCATCAATGGTGGCGTGCAGGTAAACGACCGTGCCGTTCTGTTTCAGGAGACGGCGGCTGTTTTCAGTCAGCACTGCGCCGCCGCCAGTCGCGAGCACGATGTCGTGCAATTCCACCAATTCACGCAATATCGCCATCTCGCGCGCCCGGAATCCCGGTTCGCCCTCGATTTCGAAAATTACCGGAATCTTGACGCCGGTGCGGCGCTCGATTTCCTGGTCGCAATCGTAGAATGCCTTGTTTAGCCGTTTGGCAATGAAGCGCCCGACCGACGTTTTTCCGGCGCCCATCAGCCCGATCAGGAAAATATTTCCCGGCACGGCGCCAGACTCGGTATGCTTGCTCATCAGCGAATTGTAACGTGATTCGCCGTTGGCGCCGGAGCTTGTGGGTCTTACAAAAGACGACGGCCGGGTCGCCCGGCCGTCGTTCCGGAAGAGGCGGAATCAGCGGACCGTCAAATTATCCTTGATGATGCGGGGGCTGATGAAAATCAGTAGTTCGCTACGATCATCCTGCTTCTGATTTTGTCTGAACAGAAATCCGAGATACGGTAAGTCACCCAACACCGGAATTTTGATGGTGGTGTCATTCTGAGTTTGGGTATAAATACCGCCGATTACGACGGTGCCGCCATTTTGTACCAAAACCCCTGTTGTTATCTGCTGGGTGTTGATAGACGGGCCGGCGGTCGTATTGGCGCCGACGCTGTCGTTGTGGATTTCGAGCGCCATGATGATGTTGTCGTCTGGGGTCACCTGGGGCGTGACTTTGAGCGACAGGGTCGCCTTTTGGAAGGCCACTGTTGTCGCGCCGCTGCTGCTCGCCTGCTGATATGGAATCTCCGTGCCAGACTCAATGGTGGCTTCTTTCTGGTCTGCGGTGACCACACGAGGGCTGGAAATGATCTTGCCTTTGCCGTCCGCCTGCAGCGCGGAGACTTCCATGTTCAGGAAACGCGACAGGGATTCGTTGAAAATGGTCATTGCAAATACCCCGGGACTATTGCCGTTTATACCCGGCGCCTGCAAATTGACCCCAAGCAATTGCGGAAGCGCTGGAATCGGCGTTGTGACCTGGTTCGTATAGAAACCGGTAGCGTCGAGAGACCCTCCGATGGTTACACGCTGTGCGGCCTTGCCAATGAGCGTATCTCCCGGAGGAGAGCCGGCCTCAGTTACCCCAAGCCGCGCTCCGAGATTGCGGCTGAACGTGTCGGAAGCCTGGACGATCCGGGCCTGAATTTCAACCTGCCGCACTGGCACGTCGATCTTGCGCAGAAGCTGGCGCACCTGGTCGAGATGGCCCGCCGTGTCCTGCACGAACACCGTATTGGTGCGCGCATCGACGACCACGCTGCCACGTTTCGACAATATGCGCTGCTCCTTGTTGGTCAGGGTGCTCTGAAACGCATCCGCCTTCTGGTAATTGAGCTGGAATGACTCGGTGCGCAGCGGCTCAAGATCCTCGATATCCTGCCGTGATTGGAGCGCCTGTTTTTCCTTGACCGCGATTTCGTCGCGCGGCGCGATCCAAACCACGTTGCCGTCCTTGCGCATGTCGAGTCCCTTGGCGTCCAGAATGATCTTGAGCGCCTGGTCCCACGGCACGTCCTTGAGACGCAAAGTCAGATTTCCGGACACGCTGTCGCTGGTAATAAAGTTGAAACCGGTGAAATCGGCGATTACCTGCAGCACTGCGCGCACTTCGACGTTTTGGAAATTGAGGGACAGCTTCTCGCCGGTGTACCCGGCATGGCTGCCCTGAATCAGCTTGGTCGGATCCTCGACGATCGGCTTGACGTCAACGATGAATTGCCTGTCAGTCTGGTAGGCGGCGTGTTCCCATAGCCCCTTGGGCGAGATCAGAATGCGCGTGTTGTTGCCTTGGGCAAGCACATCGTAGGTTTGTACCGGCGTGTCGAAATCGACGGCATCGTAATGTTTTTCGAGATTTTTCGGCAGTGTGGTGTCCAGAAAATCGATGATCAGATTAGCGCCTTGCTGATGCAGATCGATGCCGATACCGGTGTCGGAAAGATCGACGATGATTTTCCCTTCACCGTTGGGGCCGCGGCGGAAACTGACGTCGCGCAAACTGTGTCGCCCTTCTCCCGCCGGTTGAGCCTCAGCAAAGTGCGCCGCACTGGAGGGAAGAGGGGCGGCGGAAGCGGCGCCGGGCATTGCAGCGCCCTGTAACGTAACGATTAAATTCTTGCCTTCAATTTTGGTGTCGTATCCAAGCGGTTTTAACAAATTCATCACCAGCCGGGTGCGATCGCCGACTTGTACGATGTTCAGCGCGCGCAAATCTCCTTGATCGATATCTTGGGTGTTCTTGCCGAGTGCATTGACTGTATTGGGAAAGTCAAACGCGATTCGCGGCGGGTTGTTGATCGTGAACACGCCGGGCTGGCCGGCAAGCGGTTGTTTGAGTGCAATTTGAACCACCACGTCCCCACTTTGCTGTACGCTGACCTTGATGTCCTCGATACTATTGGCGTTGGGCGTCGTGAGCTGCTGTGCGGGGACGCCGAAAGCGGCCATGCCGAGCAACAGCCAGACGATTCGATGCGCGGTTTTGCGCGCGTTGTTGACAATAATCATGATGGTTTCTCCTGAGTTGCGCCGGTTGATATTGCACTCCATGATTACTTTCCTTCCTCGATTAGCGTTAGAGTGCTCACCCGTTCGGTCCAGTCGCCAGTGCTGTCTTGAACGATTTCTTTGAGCTTGACCGACGATTCATCGATGTCGGTGATCAGGCCGAAGTTTTGCCCCATGTAATTGCCGGGCTTGACGCGAAATAAATTGTTGTCCGGGGTCTTCACCAGTGCGTAAGTCACATTACCCTGCTGGATCGTCCCCACCATGTGGAGATTTTCCAGTGGATAGGCCTCAAGCGGTTCCTTGCGCCGTGTAAGATCGGGCTGGAGACCGCCGCCCGCACCCTTCGGGGGCTCAATCTTGCGCGGTTTGAACGGATCCAAAAGATCATAGGCATCGTAGTTGAACGGCTCAAACGGTTTAATGCCCGGCAGCGGTGGAACACGACCGCGGGGCAAATTGTCGGCGTCTTTGACGAATTGTTTAAGTTCCGAATATTTTTCGCCGCCGCAGGACGCGAGTCCGAGGCAGGCGAAAACCAGCAGGAAAACACCACGCATCATTTTTTAGGCGCCTTGTTTTTGTCTTTTGCTGATTTTTTCTGTTGCGCTACTTCTTCTTCGTCGAGGTAGCGGTAGGTTTTGGCCACTGCATCCATCGCGAGCACGCCATCCTTGTTCGGCGTCAACGAAATATCCTGGAGTAGCACGATGCGCGATAATTTTGCGATATCGCTCGCGAATGCTCCAATGTCATGGTAGTTCCCAGTTACACGGATATTGATGGGCCGCTCGGCATAGAATTCGGTGAGGGTTTCCTGTGCCGCGGGCTTGAAAAGTTCGAACTGCAGTCCACGCCCGAGACCGGCCTGATTAATGTCGGTCAGCAGGGCCTCCATTTCCGACTTGCCGGGCAGCTGCTTGAGCAATGTTCCGAAAGATTTTTCAACTTCGGCAAGTTGATTGCGGTAGGCATCAAGGTCAATGGCCTGCTTTTTCTTGTCAATAAAAGTATCTCGCAAGGCAAGTTCTTTTTTCGCCGCCGCATGTATGGCCTCAAGCTGGTTTGACCAATCGAGGAAATAGCTTGCGATGACAATCACGACCAGCGTGATCAACAGCAAGCCGAGCTTGACCGGGGCCGGCCAACTGCCGATGTTCTTGGGATCAAGACGCCTTATGTCGTCAAGTGTCATCATAGGCGGTTATTTTGCATTGACGGCACCGGTTTTTAGCGGGCTTGGTTTTTTTCCGGAATCCGGTTCTTCTTCCTTGGGGCGCGTGAGCTGCACGCTGAGGCTGAATTCATTGACCCGCCGGCTTTGGTCGGTCGTGCCCCGGATTTCGATCAGGTTCGGATTTTCGAGATAAGGAGAGGATTCCAAGTTACGCATGAAAGTGGACACCCGCGCGCTCGATTGCGTATAACCGGTAATGTTGACCACAGCGCCCTTTTGCTGAACGCTTTTCAGGTATATGCCATCGGGCAACTGGCGTACCAGCTGGTCAAGCAGCAAGACAGTTTGGTTGCGGTTTGCTTGCAGCGCTTCCACCACCTTTTTCCTCTGGAGCAAGGCCGCCACTTGGTCCTTCAGTTTCTTGATTTCCTCGATTTGCTTGTCAAGCAGGGCAATCTGGTCTTCAAGGTACTTGTTGCGTCCCTGCTGGTCTTCAAGGCGGCCGCTGAGATAAAGATGGACAGCGAACCAGACCACCACGCCGAGCGCCACTACGGTTCCCAGCATGGCAAAAAATTCTTTTTGCTGCCGCTTGCGCTTGATTTCACGATGCGGCAACAGGTTGATGCGCATCATGCGTCGAACCTTCTCATCGCGAGACCACATGCGACCATTAATGACGGAGCATCGCTGATCAGGTTTTTGGGCCTGATTTTTGAAGACAGCGCCATGTTGGCAAATGGATTTGCCACCAATGTATTTACCTGGGTGCGGCGCATTACCGCTTCGTCGATGCCGGGAATCGCGGCACACCCGCCAGCGAGCAGAATATGATTGACCTGATTATATTGAGTTGAGGTAAGGAAAAACTGCAGCGCGCGCGCGACCTCGAGTGCCAGCGTATCCATAAAAGGCGCCAGCACGTCAGACTCATAGTTGTCCGGCAGGCCGCCAGCGCGTTTGGCGGCTTCCGCCTCTTCCGGCGACATGCCGAATACACGTTGGATTTCTTGGGTCAGCTGATTGCCCCCAAATGGTTGTTCACGCATGTAAATCGATTGACCATTGCGTAGCACGCTGAGGTTCATCATCGTGGTGCCGATGTCAAAGATCGCGACATTTTGATCTTTGCCGCCATCCGGCAACTGACGTTCGATCAACTCAAACGCCGTTTGCGTCGCAAAGGATTCGACATCCAGTACCACGGGCTTGAGCCCCGCCGCCTCGGCGGCGGCGACGCGGTCTTCTATTTTGTCTTTACGTGCGGCGGCGATTAGTATTTCGACATCGCCAGGGCTGTTCGGTGCCGGGCCCAATACCTGAAAGTCGAGGTTGACCTCGTCAAGCGCGAAGGGAATGTACTGGTTGGCCTCGGTCTCGACTTGCAGTTCGAGTTCATGTTCCTGCTGCCCGGCGGGCACGATGATTTTTTTCGTAATCACCGTCGCGGTCGGCAGTGCCAACGCGAGATTTTTGATATGGGTGCCGAGGCGTTTCCAGCCGCGCTTCAGCGAGTCGCTGACCGCATCGAGGTTATTAATATTTCCCTCGACTACGGAATCGCGTGGCAATGGCTCGATCACGTAGCGCTCGACGCGATAAAGGTTTTTCCCAGCGTCAACGATCTCGACTAGTTTTACCGCCGATGAGCTGATATCGCAACCCACCAGCGGCGGTGCCTTCGACTTGAAAAACTGCTCGACCGTTTCGAGCCCGGACACTAATTTTTCCTTAATCATGGGTCGGTTAGAGCCAGTTTATATAATTTACATTAAATGCTAACAACAACTCCTCATCATGTAAAGTATTTCCTAGTCGTTCCTTTTTGTGGAATGGTAAGTTTATAATTACAGTAAGTTAGTTTAACTAGGATGCGTGCGTTCGGCCATGGCATGCATCACACCTCGAGCCGTATGGCTTTGTTTGTTCTAATTTTTATCTGCATGGGTTGTTATTAAATAAATGCCGCGTTGGTGGGTATTCCCCCTCATATTGTCCTGTGCCACTGCATTGGCTGCGGTATTAGTCATTGTTTTTTCAGCAGTTATCATCTATCCCACTTTGCCGTCTCTGGAAACGCTTACCGATTATCAGCCCAAGATCCCGTTGCGCGTTTATAGCGCCGATGGAGTTTTGATCGGCGAATTCGGAGAGGAACGGCGCGCTTTGGTCAAAATTGAACAAGTGCCGCAAACGATGCGCAATGCAATTCTCGCTGCCGAAGATGAGCGTTTTTATCAACACGGGGGGGTCGATTATGTCGGTGTGTTGCGTGCCGCGCTGTCCAATTTTATTTCAGGCGGCGTACATCAGGGGGCGAGCACAATCACCATGCAGGTGGCACGCAATTTCTTTTTGACCAAGGAGAAGAAATTCACGCGCAAATTTGCCGAAGTATTGCTCGCATTCAAAATTGAGCACAACCTGAGCAAAGATCAGATCCTCGAGCTTTACATCAATCAGATATATCTCGGGCAACGCACTTACGGGTTTGCGGCGGCGGCGCAGACCTATTTCGGGAAATCGCTTGAACAGTTATCGCTTGCCGAAATGGCCATGCTGGCGGGCCTGCCCAAGGCCCCGTCGCGTTATAACCCGATAATCAATCCCAAACGCGCCCAACTGCGCCAGCAATATGTGTTACACCGCATGCGGGAATTGAATTACATTTCCGATGATCAATTACGGACTGCTGAAAAGCAATCGCTGATAATTAACAAGAACGCCAATAATTTCGCCGTGTCGGCGGATTATCTCGCTGAGATGGTGCGGCAAGCATTGTATGATCGCTTTCAGGACGATGTCTATAGCAAAGGGTTCCGCGTTTACACCACGTTAGTCGCGGCGTATCAGATGGCTGCATATGACGCCGCGCGCAAAGGCGCGCTCGAATATGACCGGCGGCACGGGTATCGTGGCGCTGAACGCTATGTTGAGCTTGAGCCGCAACCGAGCGATGAGGCCCTTGAGGATGCATTGCAGGACGAAGCCGAGAGCGATGACATTGTTCCAGCAGTGGTACTCGACGCACGCGCCAAATCGCTCAAGGTTTATCGCAAGGGCGGGGAAACGATCGAAATTAATAGCGAGGGACTCCAATTCGCGCAGAAAATGCTCGGCGACAAGGCACCCAAAAATCAGCGCTTGCGGCATGGTGCAATCATTCATATTCAGAAAGACGAGAAAGGTCATTGGCAAGTAACCCAATTGCCACAGGTCGAAGCGGCGCTGGTGTCGATTGATCCGCAAGACGGTGCCGTCCGCGCATTGGTTGGCGGGTTCGATTTCGCGCGCAACCAATACAATCATGTGACCCAGGCGTTGCGCCAGCCGGGCTCCGGTTTCAAGCCTTTTATCTATTCGGCCGCGCTCGAGAAAGGATTTACTCCCGCGACTATCGTTAACGACGCGCCGATCACATTTGATGCGACTGAAACCGGCTCCGAACCATGGGAGCCGAGGAATTATGACGATAAATTTGATGGTCCGATACGCATGCGCATCGCGCTGGCCAAGTCGAAAAATCTAGCGTCGGTACGAATATTACAGGCGATCACCCCACAATATGCGCAGGATTACATCAGCCGTTTCGGATTCGATCCCAAAGACCATCCACCCTACCTGACCATGGTGTTGGGCGTTGGTAGCGCGAGCCCGTTGCAGATGGCGGATGCATATGCGGTATTCGCCAACGGCGGTTATCGCGTGATTCCGTATTTCATCGCGCGGATCGAGGATTCCAAGGGCAATGTCGTCGCGCAAGCGCAACCCGAGCGGGCCGGCGAAACGGCATTGCGCGCGATCGACGCGCGCAATGCATTCATCATGAACAGCATGCTGCAGGATGTGGTGCGGATCGGCACGGCAACCCGCGCGCTTGAGCTGGGGCGCAACGATCTCGCCGGTAAAACCGGCACCACCAATGATTTTGTCGATGCCTGGTTTTGCGGCTATGGCACCGGACTGGTCGCCGTGACGTGGGTCGGATTCGACAATCCGCACACCCTTGGCAATAATGAAACCGGCGCGCTTGCCGCGTTGCCGATGTGGATTGATTATATGGGCAAGGCGTTGAAAGGCGTTCCTGAAGAACAGCCTGCGGTACCGGAAGGAGTGGTGATGGTGCACATCAATCCCGAAACCGGACTGAGAGTGACGGATGGCGGTGTGCCGGATTATTTTTATCAGGAATATTTGCCGCCTGAAGCGGAGGGCGGCACGCCGCCGCAAACACCCGCCGGCGTTAAACCGCCGGAAGAAGTAAAAGACCAGTTATTCTGAAAGCGCGCGCATGCCACGTGACTTCGGACATAATCACGCACGCGAGCGTATCGCTCATCTGGCGGCGCGCCTGATGGCGGAGGACGGGATCGAAGATTATGCGCTGGCAAAACGCAAAGCGGCACGCCAAATCGGTGCGTTCGGTTTGCGGCAGCTGCCGGACAACGATGAAATAGACGCTGCGCTCAAATCGTATCGCGCGCTGTATTGCCAGGAACATGCGCATGAATTACAGGAGTTGCGTAAATTGGCGCTGACCATCATGGGCGAACTTACGCAATTCAACCCGCATCTTGTCGGCCCGGTGTTGAGCGGCAATGCCGGTAAATTTGCAGCTATTCAGCTCCAATTATTTACCAACAATGCAAAGGACGTGGAAATTTATTTAATCAATCGCGGTGTTGAATATGGCGGTGGTACTGGCCGGCTCTACTCCGGAAAACTTCCATTTGACGCGCCAACGTTGGCATTTGTCCACAGTGGCGTCGATATTTGTCTGACACTTTTATCTTTGAGTGACCTGCGCCGCACGCTTAAAACCAGCGCGGATGGCAAACTGATCGAGCGCGCATCCCGCGCTGCGGTCGCAGTACTCTTGGCCGCAGACTAAGCAGGTGCGGCTTTACGGTCGTTTGATCCAGTTGGCGACGTCAACCGCGAAATAAGTCAAAATTGCATCGGCGCCAGCGCGCTTGAATGCAGTCAGCGCTTCCAGCACACACGATCGCTCGTCAAGCCAGCCGCTTTGGGCCGCGGCTTTCAGCATCGCGTATTCGCCGCTGACTTGATACACGAAGGTCGGGGCCCTGAATTCATCTTTCACGCGCCGCACGATGTCAAGATATGGCATGCCGGGCTTGATCATCACCATATCGGCCCCTTCGGCAAGATCGAGCCCGACTTCCCACAATGCTTCGTCACTGTTGGCGGGATCCATCTGATAGTTGTATTTGTTGCTGCGGCCGAGCGTGGCGGCCGAACCGACTGCATCGCGAAAGGGCCCATAGTAGGCAGACGCGTACTTTGCGGCATAGGCGAGAATTCGCGTATGGATAAATTTTTTGCTGTCGAGCGCGCGGCGGATCGCTCCGATGCGGCCGTCCATCATATCGGACGGCGCGACGATGTCGACACCCGCTGCGGCGCAGACCAAAGCTTGTTTGACCAGCACGGCGGTTGTTTCGTCGTTCAGCACGTAGCCGGATTTGTCGAGGACACCGTCCTGGCCATGCGTGGTGTAGGGATCCAGCGCGACATCCGTGATTACACCGAGTTCGGGGAACCGCTTTTTCAGGGCCGCGACCGCGCGTGGCACTAACCCCTTGGGATTGGCCGCCTCACGGCCATCCGGCGTTTTCAAATTGCGCTCGATTGACGGGAAAATCGCCAGCGCAGGAATACCGAGTCTCAGACAAAGTTCGGCGTGCGGCAGCAGTTTATCGATGGTATAGCGCTGAACCCCCGGCATTGAGCCGACACGCTCAGCCCGGCTTTTGCCGTTGATCACGAATACGGGGTAGATCAAATCGTCGCAGCTTAGACGATGTTCACGCACCAGCCGGCGCGAAAATTCGTCATGCCGGTTGCGGCGCATGCGACGTTGTGGAAATTGACCGAGAATTTTCATGGGCGATTATTAACAATTTGAAACAAAAACGTTTTTCTTGGTGCGGAACTTGGTTTTACCGCCAAGGGTCTCATAAACAGACGGCTTAAATCGTCTCCCGCTTCTCCTCCCTGAGCGGGTGCCTTAATGCTAATTAAGGCTTCCACCCCCGGTTTATTCCCCTTAACCGGGGGTTTTTTTATGGATTCTCCGCGTTCACCAGCCATTTGCTCTGTCAGCATCCTCTTACAATAGCGATTTTATGCGCGCTCGAAAAGGGTCGCACATGGGCGTTAGTTGGGTGGCAAGCCCTATAGTGCTGGCTCCGCACCTGTCCGTTTGAGTGAGGTGCTGCTCGGTTCGTGTGAACGGGTAACATCCCATTCGCCAGTATCTTGCGCCGCAATGCAGCCTCGTCGTATGGGGATTAGGATTTAACGATGGCAAAACACTCGCGCGCGGCCGCAAGCGTTTGCTCAAGCTCGACGGCACCGTGCGCGGTGGAAACAAAGCCCGCTTCGTATGCCGACGGCGCGAGATAAATGCCGCGCTCGAGCATGGCGTGAAAGAAGCGATTGAAGGCTGCCTTATCGCACTCCATGACTTCGGCGTAGCTGCGCGGCGGCGCAGCTCGAAAGTAAATGCCGAACATGCCGCCGACGGCCTGGGCTGAAAAGACAACCCCATGCGCGCGCGCGGCCGCTGCCAAGCCATCGGTCAGTGATCGTGTCGTTGCCGCAAGCTGATCAAAAAATCCCGCGCGCTGGACCAATTTAAGCGTGGCATTGCCGGCGGCAACCGCGACCGGATTGCCCGACAGCGTGCCGGCCTGATACACCGGCCCCGCGGGCGCCAGACATTGCATGATGTCGCGCCGGCCGCCGAAGGCGCCGAGCGGCATGCCGCCGCCGATGACCTTGCCGAGCGTGACGAGATCGGCGGTGATGCCGAATAGACCTTGTGCCCCCTGTGGCCCGACGCGGAATCCGGTCATCACTTCGTCAAAAATCAGCACGGCGCCGTGCCGCGTACAGAGGTCGCGCAGGGTTTGTAAAAATTCGCGGTCCGGCAGCACCAGGTTCATATTGCCGGCAACTGCCTCGACAATGACGCAGGCAATGGTGTCGCCAGCACGCGCAAATGCTGCTGTCACGGCTGCGCTGTCGTTGTATGGCAGCACCAATGTTTGCGCGGCGACTTCCGACGGCACGCCCGCAGAACTCGGATTGCCGAACGTCAGGGCACCGGAGCCTGCCTTAACCAGCAGCGCATCGGCATGGCCGTGATAACACCCCTCGAATTTGATTAGCATGGTACGGCCGGTGAAACCGCGTGCGAGCCGGATCGCGCTCATCGTCGCCTCGGTGCCGGAACTGACGAGGCGCACCTGTTCCATGCCGGGCACCGAGCGGCACAGTAATTCCGCAAGCTCGGTTTCCGCCGCCGTCGGCGCGCCGAAACTTAACCCCTGACTGGCAGCGCGTTGTACGGCCTCCACCACCTCCGGGTGGGCATGGCCGAGGATCAGCGGTCCCCACGAGCCGACATAGTCGATATAGCGCCTGCCATCGGCGTCCCAGACATGGGCGCCGCTGCCGCGTGTGAAAAACCGCGGCGTGCCGCCGACGGCGCGAAACGCGCGCACCGGAGAATTGACGCCGCCCGGAATTACGCGCTGGGCGGCGGCGAACAGTTCATCGTTATGCGAAGGCATGGTTTTCCAAAGTGAACAAATTGCCGAATTCACGCGCGGCGGCCGCGATGTCGTCCGCGGCGAACAGCGCCGAGATCACCGCAACAGCGTCGGCGCCAGCGCCAATCACCGAGCGCGCATTGTGCAGATCGATGCCGCCAATCGCAACCAGCGGCAGCGCAAGCTGGCGCCTCGCCTGCCGTAGCAGATCAAGGCCCGGGCGCGGCGCATCGGGTTTGGTGGGCGAGGTAAAAAAACTGCCGAACGCGACATAGTCCGCGCCTTGTGCTGCGGCGACGCGCGCGCGTTCAAGGTCGTCGTAGCAGGAGACGCCGATGATTTTACTGGCCCCGAGTGCTGCGCGCGCGGTGTCAATGGCCGCATCATGCGCACCGAGGTGTACGCCGTCGGCATTCACTTTGGCCGCGAGATCAACGTCGTCGTTGACGATGAACAGGGTCTCGCGGGTACGGCACAGCGCGCGCAGCGCGCCGGCCTGCGCAAACCGCAAGTGCGCGTCCGCGGTTTTGCTGCGATATTGAAGAACGCGCGCGCCGCCACTGAGCGCGGCCTGTGCCTGCCCGAGCAGAAACGCGGTATCGGCACAGTCGGGAGTGATGGCGTAAAGCCCGCTAATGATCATCGGCCGATTCATCTTCGCGCGCCCAGAACAAACGGTCCGGAATGTTTTGCCCCATGCCGGGACGGAACGCCGCCTTCAGCGTTTGCCAGGTATATTCCTGCGCGTCCCTGACTGCCTCACCGATGCCGAGGCCGTTCGCGATGGTGGCGGCAATCGCGGAAGCGAGAGTGCAGCCCGAGCCGTGGTAGCTGCCGGCGAGCCGCTCCCAGCTGTCGCTGCGCACTATGCCGTCGTGGTTGTAAAGGGTGTTGATGACCTGCGGCGTGCTTTCGTGCGTACCGGTGATCAACACGTACTCGCAACCCGACTCGATCAGCCGGCGCGCGCATTCGGCAGGCGCGATTTCGTCCGGGGTTTCATTTTCGGTCAGCACCATGCGGCGGGCCTCGATGCTGTTCGGTGTAATGATGGTAGTCTGCGGAACCAGCAATTCGCGTAACGCACCGATGCTCTCGTCAGTGGCCAGCTCGTCGCCGCGCCCCGACGCGAGCACCGGATCCAGCACGAGCGGAATTTCCGGATAGTCGGACACGATTTCAGCGATGGCTGCGATGTTTTCGACGCTGCCGGGCAACCCAATCTTGAACGCTGCGACCGGCATGTCCTCGAGCACGCAACGCGCCTGGTCGACGACCCATTCAGTATCGAGCGGCAAAACGTCCTCGACGCCCATCGTGTCCTGGATGGTCACCGCAGTTACCACCGACAGCGCGTGACAGCCCATGCTCGACAACGTCACGATGTCGGCTTGCAGCCCAGCACCACCGCTCGGGTCGGTCGCCGCAAATACCAAAACGATGGGCGGCGACACGGGAGGAATGGATTGATCCATCGGAAATTTGTTGTTGAAGAACGGACAGAATCGTTAAAATCGCATTTTATCTCAGATTGAACATTTCCCCATGACCGGCGATATAAACTCATATAAAACTTATATGTGTCTCATTTGCGGTTTCATCTATGATGAAGCCGCCGGCTTACCGGAAGAAGGCTTTGCGCCCGGCACGCGTTGGGAGGATATACCGATTAACTGGACATGTCCCGAGTGCGGGGCGCGCAAGGAAGATTTCGAAATAGTGCAAATTTAACGATGTGCGACAGCCGATGAGGATCTTGCACACCATGCTGCGGGTCGGGAATCTTGAGCGCTCGCTCGCTTTCTATACACAGGTACTCGGGATGAAGGTATTACGGCAGCAGGACTATCCCGAAGGGCGGTTTACATTGGCGTTTGTCGGTTACGGCGACGAGGCAGAGGAAGCGGTACTCGAACTTACACATAACTGGGACACGACTGCATACCAAATCGGCACCGGCTACGGGCATGTCGCGATTGAAGTCGATGACGCCTATCGGGCATGCGAGGAGGTCAAGCGGCGCGGTGGCAAGGTTACGCGTGAAGCCGGCCCAATGAAGCACGGCACGACCGTGATCGCGTTTGTCGAGGACCCGGACGGCTACAAGATCGAATTTATTCAAAAGAAAGCTGCTTGATCAGGCGTTGCGCGCACTGACGTGATTGGCCATCGCGACGAACTGCGCGACGCTTAGTTCTTGGGCGCGCGACCGCGGGTTGATGTTGAGCGTAGTGAAATCCGGCGCTGCAAGATAGGCGTTGAGGGAATTGCGCAGCGTTTTGCGCCGCTGCGCGAATGCCGCGGCAACGACGCGCGCAAACAATGTTTCGTCGCGTGCCGGCCACGGCAGGGGACGCCGCGGTGTCAACCGTATCATCGCGGATTCGACCCGCGGCCGCGGGTCGAACACCTCCGGCCCGACGTTGAACAATTTTTCCACCGCAAACCGGTATTGCAGCATCACCGACAGCCGGCTGTAGTCACTGTCCGCTGGCGAAGCAACGATGCGGTCAACCACTTCCTGTTGCAGCATTACGTGAATATCGCGTATGCATGCGGCGCAACTTTCCAGATGAAACAACAGGGGCGTTGAAATATTGTAGGGCAGGTTGCCGACGACCCTGATTTCCCTGCCGAACTGTGCGAAATCGAATCCCAGTGCGTCGCCGGCATGCACGGTCAGTCGCGGATGCTTGCGTTGCAGATCGGCCGCGAGGTCGCGGTCGATTTCTATCACGTGCAGATCATCGACCAGCGCGAGCAGCGGTCTGGTGAGCGCGCCCAGCCCCGGGCCGATTTCGACGACCAGATCGCCGCGCCCGGGACGCAGCGCGGCGATGATCGCGGCGACTACCGACTCATCGATCAGAAAATTCTGGCCGAATCGTTTGCGCGGTTGATGTTTCACTGTGTCGTGTTGGAGTCCGCCGCGCGAGTGCGGCGGCCAGGTCGAGCGCGGCGTAGAGGCTGCCGGGATCCGCTTTGCCGGTGCCGGCGAGTTCAAGCGCGGTGCCGTGATCGACCGAGGTGCGTATGATCGGCAGGCCAAGTGTGATATTGACGCCGTGGCCGAAACTCGCGTGCTTGAACACCGGCAGTCCCTGGTCGTGGTACATTGCGAGCACGCAATCGAATTCGGCCAGCCGCTCGCGTTGAAACAGGGTGTCCGCCGGCAGTGGCCCGCTGATTCGCCAGCCCTCGCCGCGCAACTGTTTGATCAGCGGCGCGATAATTTCAATTTCCTCGCGACCGAGGTGGCCACCTTCGCCGGCGTGCGGGTTGAGCCCGGCAACCGCGATGCGCGGCGCCGCGATGTCGAAGCGCATGGTCAAATCACCGTGCAGCACGCGCAGCGTTTTTTCCAGATTTTCGCGTGTGATGTGACGCGCAATGTCCTTGACCGCGAGGTGTGTCGTCGCGAGCGCGACGCGCAGGCTGCCGGCGACAAGCATCATCACGACATGCGGAGCATGGGTGCGCTCGGCCAGAAATTCGGTATGTCCCGTGAACGCGATGCCCGCATCGTTGAGGATGCCCTTGTGCACCGGCATGGTCACCATCGCGTCGAAACGTCCTTTCATGCAACCTTCGACCGCGGTTTCAAGCACGTGCAGCACGTAAGGTGCGTTCGCCGGGTCGAGTTCACCCGGGATCACCGGCGTCGCGACAGGCACCGGCAGCACCGTCAACGTGCCCGGCGCATGAGGGGTTTCACGCGCGGAATCGAACAGAACGCCGCGCCAGGGGAGACCGAGCAGGCGCGCGCGCTGCGCGAGCAGCTCCGGATCGCCAACGAAGACCAGGCGCGCCGACGGCGCGCGCTGGGCGAGCAGGACGCACAGGTCTGGGCCGATGCCCGCGGGCTCGCCCGTGGTGACGGCGACCAGCGGCGGCGGCAAAGATGAGTGTGAGATGTTGGCAGACACGAAACGGATACCATGAAGGTGCCGGACTTCCACGATAATCCGGAAGCCGGAACCTTGCTATTTGTCTTCCAGGTGGTACTCGACGTACGCCTTGTCGCGCAATTCGCGCGCCCACTCTTGATATGCTTCGTCCGCCTTCTGCGCGCGCAGTGCCATGCGCGCGCGCAGCCGCTGCTGTTCTTTCGTCATGTCGGCGTCACGACGTTCGAGTACCTGGATCAGGTGCCAGCCGAACTGGGTCCGGATTGGATCGCTGATTTCGCTGGGCTTCAACGCCGCCATTGCTTTTTCGAACTCGGGTACCGTGTCCCCGGGCGACAGCCAGCCGAGATCGCCGCCCCGCGTGGCGCTTGCGACATCTTCCGACTGCAGCCGCGCCAATTCCGCAAAGTCCGCCCCATGATCGAGCCGTTCCTTGATCTTGAGCAGGCGGTCCTTTGCTTCGTCTTCCGACACGATTTCGTTGGTTTTGATCAGGATGTGCCGGGCATGGGTCTGTTGCACGATGACCGGCGCATTTTGTCCACGCCGGTCATTGACGCGCAGGATATGCAGTCCGTTCGGACTGCGCAGGATTCCGGTCACTTCCCCCGGGTGCAACGGCGCGATCGCTTCCGCGAACAATGCCGGCAGCTGGTCGGATCCGCGCCAGCCGAGCGCGCCGCCCTGCGTCGCGTCGGGCGCATCGGAAAAGCTTGCCGCCACCTGGCGGAAATCAGCGCCGGCCTTGATCTGCTTGAGCGCCTCTTCGGCGCGCGCGCGGCGCTGCTCAAGCTGTTCCGGCGGCGCCTGTTCCGAGACTCGGATCAAAATGTGCGACAGGTTGAATTCTTCGGCACTACCGCCTTTTTCGCGCTGGGTCTTCAGAAAGCTGTCAACTTCACCGTCGCTGACCACGATCCGGTTGTCAACGTCACGCTCGCGCAGCCGCGCGAGCGTGATCTCGTCGCGTATCTGTTCGCGGAACTGCGTAAAATCAATCCCGTCTTTTTTTAGTGATTCTTGCAGTTGCGCGATCGAAATATTGTTTCCCTCGGCGATGCGCGTGATGGCCTTTTCGACTGCGGCGTCATCGACGGTCAGACCGGTTTCCTTCGCGTGCTGCAGTTGGACCCGGGAGAAGATCAGACGTTCGAGCACCTGCTTTTCCAGCACGTCTGCTGGCGGCAGCGGGGTGTTTTGCCGCTGAAGCTGCATCGTCACGTTCCTGATCGCGTCATCGAGTTCACGGCGTGTAATCGCTTCGTCGTTGATGATCGCCACCACGCGATCGAGTGTCACCGGCCGCGCGGCGGCGCCGGCCCCCGCCGGCTGCTGCGCGGTTTGCGCAAGCACCACGGACATGGCCACGGTCAATCCCAGGCTGGCTGCGGCCAGCAATGCGCGTTTCAGAATCTCATTCATTATTTGCTGTGACGGTATTCGACTCAATGCGTTCCCAGCGTATCGGTCGCCGGCGGTGCTGGTTGCTGGGAGTACCCGCTGATGCTGCGGTGTAAGAGTTCTAGTGGATTAGAGCCGAATTGAGATACGCCGTTCAATTCAAGCTGGATGAAAATCGAATTTACCTGGGCTGTTGTCGAAGTCGTGAAGCTGTGGGCTACCATGCGGATTGCCCAGCAGCAGCCATTATTGTATTCAAAGCCCGCCAATCCTTCGAGCAGGGTGTGGCCTTCGAGTGAGTAGTTCCAGCGTCCGAGCAGGCTCCAACGCTTGGTAATTGGCCATTGAGCAGAAATATCCACCTGCTTTTCCACGCCCGGAAGACCGTTGATATTGGTCAAGCCCAAAAGATTGCTTTCTGCGAGAGAGACATAACGGTAACCGATGTTGAAAGCCTCGCCGGGAGCAGGTGCGTAATGGGTGTCGATCGACAGCCGCTGCGTTTGTGACAAATTGGTGGTGTACTGCCAACCGAAATCAGTAGTCCAATGAGGGGCGATTGTCCCGCTTACGAGCGCCATTAGGTCTGATGCATTGCTGGTGCGTACCGGGGTGCCGGGCAGCGTGACTTCCTGGGTGCTGAAATAATAGCGCTGAGCGAGTCCGATTCGCAGTCGCTCTTCGCCGTCTTGCTCGAGGAAGCGCGTAGTGACAGCGGCGGTAACCTGATTGGCGTCATTGATGCGGTCGTAACCGCTGAACTGGTTTTCGGTAAACAGCGTCGCGAAATTCAAATCCTGCAGACCGCTGTCGAAATTTGGCAGGGTGTTTTGATCGCGCACCGGTATATAAACATAATAAAGCCTGGGCTCGATTGATTGCGTCGTGCCTTCACCGAACAATGACGTGTTGCGCTCGAAAATCAAACCACTATCGGTCGAGAATATCGGCACGGTGCGGTTCTGGTCCGTGGCCAGCTGAGTCGTCGACGCATCAAGGTCATAATGGGTGAAATTTATCCCGATTTTCGGAGTAAGGTAAGCAAAAGATGTTTGCAGCGGCAAGCTCAGGGTAGGATACGCCACCGAGCGCCGGCCATTGACCAGTGTCGGATGGGTAAAGTCGGTGAAGTTGCTGTCAAGGTTGAAGTCCAGCAGACTGAGGTTTTGCCCGGCAGAGAGCGTCAATTGAGGAGCGCGGTCATAAGGCACACCCACCGGCTGCAGCGGATCCGGCTGTAACGTCTGCCAGCGTTGCATCAACGCGCCGAAACTCCAGATGCCGTTCCCCCAAGTGCCGCTGTGATTAATAGCACCTTGACGCGGCAACAATATCGTTGAGGTGGCCGTCACTTGTGTCGAAAGGTCGGTGAAATAAGTATTGTCGGACACCTTTTCGATGTCAAGCGCGCCGCTCCAGCCGTTCCATGTCTGGGTATGTTTGAGAAAGATGCCATAGCGGTTCTGCCCATCGTCAACGCGGTCATCGGGCAGGATTTCGTATTGAAATTCGCCATGGTAGGTTGGTTCGAGATAGCGGAAATTGGTGTTGAGTTGCGTGCCGCGCTTGGACATTTCGCGCGGCGTGAATGTTGCATCGTAGTTTGGTGCGATATTCCAATAGTAGGGCAGGGAAACTTCGATGCCCGAATTACCGCTGCTGCCCGCTGTCGGCGCCAAGAATCCCGACTTGCGCTGCTTGTCGAGCGAGAAACTCAAGTACGGTGTGTAGAAGATGGGCACCCCCATGAACACGATGCTTGCGTTGCGCCCGGTGCCGACTTGGCGCTGCTTGTCGATCTCGAAATCGTCAGCGCTGATTATCCAAGCGGGGTCGTCCGCACGGCAAGTCGTATAGTTGCCGTTGACGAGACGGTACTTGCCCTCACCCTCGAGCAGCAGCTGGTCGGCCACTCCGTGGCCGCGGGTTGCTTTCACCACGACTTCGTAATTGGGCTTATCCAACTCCCCGCGCTCAGTTCCGAGGTTGAAGCGCAGCCTGCTGCCATTGAGCACATCGTCATCCTGCTCGATGCGCACGTTGCCGCGGGCGTTGATTTCGTCCTCGGGCTTGTCGTAACGCAGCCAGTCGGCGTAGAAGGACTGACCGCGCCGCCAGACCCGCACCCTGCCCTCCGCTTCGGTTTCCTGCTCCTGGTGGCCCTGGAGCTGGTCCGCTTCGAAAAACAGCGGCAATTGTTCGCGCTCGCCCGGCATCAGCGGGATCAGCGCCGATTGCCATTTGAGGCGCACGCCGTTGTCATCGGAGTCGGGCGCCGGAGTTGAATCGTCCGCGGTGGCGCACGTGCACCACAGCAGCAGAACGAACGGCGCGACGCGGAACGTTTTCATTATCGTTATGGGCCGGAGGGAATGATAAAATCGCACAATTTTCCGAATAAGGCAATGCGCGAAGTGCCCCGGCAGCAGCAGCTTCGGCAATGGGTTGAAGCGCAATTGGGTGCCGCGGTATCGGCATTCGAACCGGCGTCGCAGGATGCGAGCTTCCGGCGCTATTTCCGGGTGCGCGCCGACGGTACCTCGTTCGTCGTGATGGATGCGCCGCCTGAATGCGAAGACTGCCGCCCGTTCGTACGCGTCGCCGCGTTGATGGCAGACGCTGGCGTGCATGTGCCGCGCGTAATTGCCCACGATTACGAACGTGGCTTCCTGCTGTTGTCCGACCTCGGCACCACCAGCTACCTCCAGGCATTGAACGAGGACACCGCCGACGGCCTGTTTCGCGATGCGGTCAACGCACTGGTGCGCTGGCAGCTCGCCAGCCGGCCCGACATGCTGCCGCCATATGACGCCGCGCTGCTCACGCGCGAACTCGAACTGTTTCCCGAATGGTACGTGCAGCATCATCGCGGCATCACGTTGAGCGCCGTGCAGCGGCGGACGCTCGACGATTTGTTCGCGCAGATTGTTGCCGGCAATCTCGCGCAGCCGCGCGTTTATGTCCATCGTGACTACATGCCGCGCAACCTGATGGTGTGCGATCCGAACCCCGGTGTATTGGATTTTCAGGACGCGGTGTTCGGCCCGATCACTTACGATGTCGTGTCCTTGTTCAGGGATGCGTTTATCAGTTGGGACGAGGAACGCATCATCGATTGGACGGCTCGCTATTGGGAGCAGGCCAGGCACGCCGGTCTGCCGGTCGTGCGCGACTTCGATGCGTTCTATCAGGACTTCGAGTGGATGGGCGTGCAGCGCCACCTGAAAGTGCTCGGCATTTTTGCGCGGCTGCATTACCGCGACGGCAAGCGAGGTTATCTGGAAGACACGCCGCGCTTCATCGGCTATTTGCGCGCCGCCGCCGCACGCTATAACGCGCTGGATCCGCTGCTCGCGCTGCTCGACGAAATCGAAGGGCGCCCCGAACCGCGCGCAGGGTATACGTTTTGAAAGCGATGATTCTTGCGGCCGGACGGGGCGAACGCATGCGCCCGTTGACCGACATTACGCCGAAGGCGTTGCTCGCGGTCGGCGGCAAGCCGCTGATCGTGCGGCACCTTGAAAAGCTTGCCGCCGCCGGATTCGGGCAAGTGGTCATCAACCATGCGCATCTTGGCGGACTGATCGAACACGCGCTCGGTGACGGCAGCCGATTCGGGATTTCCATCGTCTATTCGCATGAGTGCGAGGCGCTCGAAACTGCGGGCGGCATCGCCAACGCGCTGCCGCTGCTCGGGGACGCGCCGTTCGCGGCGGTCAACGCCGATGTATTCAGCGATTACGATTATCGGCAGCTCGCGCGGGCGGTCCGGCAGCTCGCGGCGGCGCAATTTCTCGCGCATCTCGTCATGGTGGACAATCCCGAACATCATCCGGCGGGCGACTTCGCGCTGCATGACGAGCGCGTGGTCCTGAGCGGCGGCAAGCTTACGTTCAGCGGGCTTGCCGCCTACCGCGCCGAACTGTTTGCCGGCATCGCGCGCGGCACCAAGGCCAAACTTGCGCCGCTGCTGGTCAGGCAACTGGGACGGGGCAGGGTCAGCGGCGAGCATTTTCGCGGCCGCTGGTGCGACATCGGCACGCCCGAACGACTGGCCATGCTCAACCGCGAACTGGCGGCGGCGAACTGAGATGCGCCCGCCGGGGCTATAATTTCCTCCATGTCCGGTCCCGAACTCGCGACCACGATCCCCGCCGTCTATGCGGAACGCCGCCTGCGTCTCGCGCAGGCGATGCAACGCGGCGTCGCCGTGGTGGCGACCGCGCCTGAACGATTGCGCAGCCGCGATTCGCATTATGCCTACCGCTACGACAGCTATTTTTACTATCTGACCGGATTTCCCGAACCGGAAGCGGTGCTGGTCGTCATCGCCGGCAAGCCGGCGAAAAGCGTCCTGTTCTGCCGCGAGCGCGATGTCGAACGCGAAATCTGGGACGGGTTCCGCCACGGCCCGGAACAGGCGCGCATCCGGTTCGGTTTCGACGAAAGCCAGCCGATCAGCGCGCTGGACGCGCTGCTGCCGCGGTTGCTGGCCGACCAGCCCCGGCTTTACTGCCATCTGGATGGCGGTGATGAAGCGTGGAACCGCCGCGTCCTCGGCTGGATCGACGCGGTGCGCGCACAGACGCGCAGTGGCGTCACGGCGCCGGCCGCAATGCATGATGTGCGCACGTTGCTCGATGAGATGCGGCTGGTGAAGGATTCACATGAACTCGCAGCGATGCGCCGTTCGGCCCAGATTGCGGCCGGGGCTCACCAGCGCGCGATGCGCGCCGTCAAGCCCGGCTCCACCGAATACGAAATCGAAGCCGAACTGCTGCACGAATTCCGCCGCCGCGGCGCGCAGGCGCCCGCCTATACGCCGATCGTCGCCGGCGGCGCCAACGCCTGCGTGCTGCATTATGTGCGTAACGATGCGGCGCTCCAGGCCGGCGAACTGCTGCTGATCGACGCCGGCTGCGAGCTCGACGGCTACGCCTCCGACCTGACGCGCACGTTTCCGGTCAGTGGGCAATTCACGCCGCTGCAGCGCGACCTCTATCAAATGGTGCTCGCCGCGCAGGCGGCGGCGATCGCCGCGGTCGGGCCGGGCGCGGCGTGGATTGCGCCGCATGACGCCGCGGTGCGCGTATTGGCGCAGGGGTTCGTCGATTTCGGCTTGTGCGCGGGCAGCGTGGAGCAGGTCATCGAGACCGGCGACTACAAGCGGTTCTATATGCACCGCACCGGCCACTGGCTCGGACTCGACGTACACGATGCCGGCGACTACAAGCGCGACGGCCAGTGGCGTGCGCTCGCACCCGGCATGGTGCTGACGGTCGAACCCGGCTGCTACATCCGGCCTGCCAACAACGTGCCCGAGCGTTTCTGGAACATCGGCATCCGCATCGAGGATGATGTGCTGGTGACCACCGGTGGCAGCGAAGTATTGACGCAGGCCGCGCCGAAGACGGTCACTGATATCGAAGCGCTGATGCGCGGATGAACGATTCCTTCGATATCGTCATTGCCGGCGGCGGTCCGGCCGGCGCGGCGTTCGCGCTCGCGTTGCGCGACTCCGGCTATGGCGTCTGCGTGGTCGAGCCGCGCACAACGCCGCCGACCGACGAGGAGGACACGCGCAATCTTGCATTGACGCATGGCAGCCGGCTGATTCTCGAGCGGCTCGGCGTATGGGAGGCGCTGGCGGCGACGCCGATCGAAACCGTGCTGGTATCCCAGCAGCGTGCCTTCGGGCGCGCCGAATTCACCGCCGGCGAAGCCGGCGTGCCGGCGCTGGGGTATGTGGTGCGCCACGCGCAGCTGCGCCGCGCGCTGGCGGCGGCGCTTGATTCCAGCGGCGTCCACGTACTGCGCGGCCACGCGGTGCGCGGCGTCGCGGCGGATGCCGCAGAGGCGCGCGTCGATGTTGAGGGGGCCGCCGGCACGCAGCTGGCTTTGAAGGCAAAGCTGCTCGCGGTCGCCGACGGCGGCGCCGGTGCCGATTGGGCGGAAGTCAAAGTGCGCCGCTATCCGGAGGTCGCGCTGGTCTGCGACGTGGCGTCACAACAGCCGCATCGCAACCGTGCGTTCGAGCGCTTCACGCCCGGCGGTCCGCTTGCGCTGTTGCCGATGCCGCACGGCTGGTCGCTGGTATGGATTACCGCGCCGGAACGTGCGCAAGCGCTCGCTACGCTTGATGCCGCCGATTTTTGCCGCGAATTGCATGTCGTGTTCGGCGACGCACTCGGAGATTTCTCGCTGCTCGGCGCGCGTCAGACTTTTCCCCTGACGCTCAAGTACGCGATTGCGCCGCGCACCCCGCGTACGGTGCTGATCGGCAACGCCGCGCAGACACTGCATCCGGTCGCGGCGCAGGGTTTCAACCTCGGCTTGCGCGATGCGTGGGAGTTTGCGCGCATTCTTGTTGTGCAGCGGGCAGCCGATCCGGGCACCGCGGCGGTGCTCGTCGCGCATCGCCGTGCGCGCCGCCACGACCGCATTGCAACCACCGCTTTCACGGATTCGTTGATCCGGTTGTTTTCCAACGATATCCCGTTGCTGCGTCATGCGCGCGGCATCGGGCTGGTTGCGCTCGGCGCAATGCCGCCCGTGAAAAAGTTGTTCATGCGGCGCATGTTGTTCGGTTCGCACGGTTAAATTTTTATATAAATTCCAACACACCGCTTTTCTTGGCGAAGGCGCGCGATTACAATGATGCCCTTTCCCGTAACTTTCATTTTGCACACGAACGTCTCGCGCGATGCGTATCGGCCCGTATCAACTGAAGAACAATCTGATCGTCGCGCCGATGGCGGGCGTCACCGACCGGCCGTTTCGGCAGCTGTGCAAGCGCATGGGCGCCGGTATGGCGGTGTCCGAGATGGTCGCCAGCAACTCGCTGCTGTGGGGCTCCGAAAAAACGCGCCGCCGCGCCAATCACGAAGGCGAAGTCGATCCGATCGCGGTACAGATCGCGGGCGCCGATCCGCAGATGATGGCGGACGCCGCACGCTACAACGTCGAGCAGGGCGCGCAGATCATCGATATCAACATGGGCTGCCCGGCCAAGAAGGTCTGCAACGTGATGGCCGGTTCGGCGCTGCTCAGGGATGAGCCGCTGGTCGGCCGCATACTCGACGCGGTAATCGGCGCGGTCAAGGTGCCGGTCACGCTCAAGATTCGCACCGGCTGGGACAAAGCAAATAAGAACGCACTGACGGTCGCCAGGATCGCCGAAGACAGCGGCATCCAGGCGCTCGCGATGCACGGCCGCACCCGTGCTTGCGCCTACACCGGAGACGCCGAATATGACACCATTGCGGCGGTCAAGGCAGCGGTCAAGATCCCGGTCATTGCAAATGGTGACATCACGACACCGGAACAAGCACAGCATGTTCTGCAATACACCGGCGCGGATGCGGTGATGATCGGCCGCGCCGCGCAGGGGCGGCCGTGGATTTTCCGCGAGATCGAACATTACCTGAATACGGGTCGCCATCTGCCGGCGCCCGAGGTCGTGGAAATCCACCGCGTGCTGATTGCGCATTTGCACGATCTTTATGAATTCTATGGCGCACACACCGGTGTGCGTGTCGCGCGCAAGCACATTTCGTGGTACACCAAGGGTCTCGCCGGCTCGGCGGCGTTCCGCCATGCGATGAACCAGTTGCAGACGGTGAACGAGCAGATCGCTGCGGTCAATGCTTTTTTCGATGAGCTTGCTGGATATGGCCGGCAGCTCGCTTATGTTGATGGATCCGAGGCGCTGGCCGCGTGAGCGACGAGAACGATATCAGCCGGTGTGTGCGCAAGGCGCTCGACGGCTATTTCAGGGACCTCAACGGCGAGAAAGCGCGCGGCGTTTACGACATGGTGCTCAACTGCGTTGAAAAACCGCTGCTCGAATCGGTGTTGAACAAATACAAGGGAAATCAATCGCACGCGGCGATCGCGCTCGGCATCAACCGCAACACGCTGCGCAAGAAAATGAAGCAGCACGGCATCCGGGGCTGAGCGATCCAATTGCTGATAAACCGGCGGCCGGAGGTCGATGAATAAAGGCCGCGTTTCTTTTTTTGCTTTGTTATGGCTGCCATCAAGACCGCGCTGATCAGCGTTTCGGATAAGAACGGCCTCGTCGAGTTCGCGCGCGGCCTTACCGGGTTCGGCGTCAGGATCCTGTCCACCGGCGGCACCGCCAAACTGCTTGCCGACAACGGCATCACGGTCACCGAGGTATCCGAACATACCGGGTTTCCGGAAATGCTCGACGGCCGTGTCAAGACGCTGCATCCGAAAATCCACGGCGGCATTCTGGCGCGGCGCGATCTGCCGGCGCATATGAACGCGATCGACAAGGCGGGCATCCCGCCGATCGACCTCGTTATCGTCAATCTTTATCCATTTGCACAGACTGTCGCCAGGCCCGGCTGCACGCTCGAAGAGGCGATCGAGAACATCGACATCGGCGGTCCGGCGATGGTGCGCAGCGCGGCGAAGAACCACGCGCACGTCGCGGTCGTCACCGATTCCGCCGACTACCCGGAAATTCTCAGGGAAATGCAGGCAGCGCAAGGCGCATTGACTGCCGCCACCAAATTCCGCCTCGCGCAGAAAGCGTTTTCGCATACTGCCGCTTATGACAGCGCGATCAGCAATTATCTGACCGCGCTCGATGCCACTGGTCAGCGCGCCGCCTATCCGGCACGCCTCAATCTCAACTTCGATCTCGTGCAGACCCTCCGTTACGGCGAGAATCCGCACCAGAGCGCGGCGTTCTATCGCGACCTCGACCCGGCGCCCGGCAGCCTCGCGCGCTACGTGCAGTTGCAGGGCAAGGAGCTTTCATACAACAACATCGGCGATGCCGACGCGGCGTGGGAGTGCGTAAAAACTTTTGATGCCTCTGACCAAAAAGCGGCGTGCGTGATCGTCAAGCACGCGAATCCGTGCGGCGTCGCGGTCGCGGCGAATCCGCTCGATGCCTACAGGCTTGCGTTCGCGACCGATCCGACCTCGGCGTTCGGCGGCATCATCGCGTTCAACCGCGAGCTTGACGCCGCGACCGCGCAGGCGGTGTCGGCGCAGTTCGTCGAGGTGCTGATTGCGCCTAGGGTGTCGGACGAAGCACGCGCGGTACTCGCGAAAAAGCAGAACGTGCGCGTGCTTGAAGTGCCGCTGTCTAAAGAGGTCAATGCGCTTGACCTCAAGCGTGTCGGCGGCGGGCTGCTGGTGCAGACCCCCGACAATTACAACGTCAGCGCCGCGCAACTGAAGACCGTGACCAGGGTCAAGCCGACGCCGCGGCAGGTCGAGGATCTGCTGTTTGCCTGGCGCGTCGCCAAGTTCGTAAAGTCGAACGCGATCGTATTCTGCGCGCACGGCCAGACGCTCGGCGTCGGCGCCGGCCAGATGAGCCGCGTCGATTCGGCGCGCATCGCGTCCATCAAGGCGCAGAACGCGGGACTCAGGCTCGCCGGTTCGGTGGTCGCGTCGGATGCGTTCTTCCCGTTCCGCGACGGCCTCGATGTCGTGGTTGACGCCGGCGCGGTCGCAGTGATCCAGCCCGGCGGCAGCATGCGTGATGACGAAGTCGTTGCCGCGGCCGACGAGCGCGGCGTCGCGATGGTGTTCACCGGCTACCGCCATTTCAGACATTGATTGGATTAACCGCAGATAAACGCGGATAAACACAGATAAAATTGAAGCGATGAACTGCTTTTCAAAATCCGCGTTCATCTGTGTTCATCTTCGGTTACAAAGGTTTTCATGAAGTTATTGGTTATCGGTTCCGGCGGCCGCGAACATGCGCTCGCATGGAAGCTCGCGCAGTCGCCGCGCGTGTCCAAGGTCTATGTCGCGCCCGGCAACGCTGGCACCGCGCTCGAGCGCGGCGTCGAAAACGTCGCGATTACCGATCACGCGCAGTTGATCGCGTTTGCCCGGCGCGAGCATGTTGCGCTGACCGTGGTCGGCCCCGAAGCGCCGCTCGCCGCCGGCATTGTCGATGCATTTCAGGCGGCGGGACTCAAGATTTTCGGTCCGACGCGACAGGCCGCGCAGCTCGAAAGCTCGAAGGATTTCGCGAAAGCTTTCATGCGGCGGCATGGTATCCCGACCGCCGCATATCAGACCTTTACCGATGCCGAAGCCGCGCACGCGTATGTGGAGCAGCACGGCGCACCACTTGTGATCAAGTCCGACGGACTTGCCGCCGGCAAGGGTGTTGTCGTCGCGGCCGATCTGCAGCAGGCGCACAGCGCGATCGACGCGATGCTCGCCGGCCACAACATGGGCGCGGCGGGCGCACGCGTCGTGATCGAGGATTTTCTCGACGGCGAAGAGGCAAGCTTCATCGTGCTGGCCGACGGCAAAAATGCGCTGGCACTGGCGACCAGTCAGGACCACAAGCGTTTATCGGATGGCGATACAGGGCCCAACACCGGCGGCATGGGCGCTTATTCGCCGGCGCCCGTCATCACGCCGGGCCTGCACGCGAAAGCGATACGCGAAGTGATCCAGCCAACACTCACCGGCATGGCGAAGGAAGGCATGCCGTACACCGGTTTTCTCTATGCCGGCCTGATGATCCAGGGCGGCAATATCAGCGTGCTCGAATTCAACTGCCGCCTGGGCGACCCCGAAACCCAGCCGATCATGTTGCGCCTGAAGAGCGATCTCTGCGTACTGCTTGAACACGCGACCAACGGAACGCTCGATAAGATCGAGGCGGAATGGGACACCCGCGCGGCGCTCGGCGTGGTGCTCGCCGCGCACGGCTATCCCGCTGCGCCGCGCACGGGCGATGTCATTGCTGGTTTGCCGCTGCAAGTGGAGGATGGCCATGTGTTTCATGCCGGCACCGCGTTGAAGGGAAAAGAAGTCGTCACCAGTGGCGGCCGCGTGCTGTGCGTGACGGCGCTGGGCGCCACCGTCAGGGCCGCGCAACGCCGCGCCTACGAAATCGCCGGGCACATCCGCTTCGACGGCATGCAGTACCGCCGCGACATCGGCTATCGGGCGCTTGCGCCACGCCGGTAAAATAGGCCGCAACTGAAAACACCAAAGGATGAGAATGATGGATGTCGCAGCAGTCAAAAACTATTTGCTGGATTTGCAGAACCGCATCGTCGCCGGCCTGGAAAAGATCGACGGCAAGATTTTCCGCCGCGACCGCTGGGAGCGCCCCGAAGGCGGCGGCGGCATCAGCGCGCTGGTCGAAGAGGGCAACGTACTCGAGCGCGGCGGCGTCAATTTCTCGCATGTGACCGGACAGAACCTGCCGCCGTCGGCGAGTGCCTCGCGGCCCGAAGTCGCCGGCCGCTCGTTCGAGGCGATGGGCGTGTCGCTGGTGCTGCATCCGCGCAACCCGTACGCGCCGACCGTGCATATGAACGTGCGTTTCTTCGTCGCGCATCCCAAATCTTCCCCGGCTGCGCCGATCTGGTGGTTCGGCGGCGGAATGGATCTGACCCCGTATTACGGCTACGAAGATGATGCGATTCATTTCCATCGTGTTTGCAAGGACGCGTTGGCCCCGTTTGGCGCCGATACCTACAAAAAATACAAGCAATGGTGCGACGAATATTTTTATCTGAAGCACCGCAAGGAACCGCGCGGCATCGGCGGCGTGTTCTTCGACGATCTGAGCGCGCCGGACTTCGATACCTGCTTTGCGCTCCAGCGCAGCGTCGGCGACGGTTTTCTCGACGCCTACGCGCCGATTCTCGAACGCCGCAAGGACGTGAAATACGGCGAGCGCGAGCGCGATTTCCAGGCCTATCGCCGCGGCCGCTACGTCGAATTCAATCTGGTCTACGACCGCGGCACGATCTTCGGGCTGCAAAGCGGCGGGCGCACCGAATCCATTTTGATGTCGCTGCCGCCGATCGTGAAATGGCGCTACGACTGGCGGCCGCAGGCCGGCACGCCGGAAGCGAAGCTCTACACCGATTTTCTGGTCGGCAAGAATTGGCTCGGATAAATCCGCGCGCGAAGTGACGCCGTGTACGAGCACAAAACCCAACGACTGGCGCCGCTGCCGGTATTCGCGCGTCGCGTCGCGCTGCATCTCGGCCTCGCCGCTGGGCTGGTCGGCTGCGCGCTCGGCATCGGCATCGCCGGCTATCACTGGATCGCGCGCCTCGCCTGGGTGGACGCGCTGCTCGACGCTTCGATGATACTCGCCGGCATGGGGCCAGTCGCGACGCTGACGACCGACGGCGCGAAAATATTCGCGTCGTGCTACGCGCTGTTCAGCGGGCTCCTGTTCATTTTCACGATGGGCATCGTGCTGGCGCCGCTCGCGCATCGCTTCCTGCACAAGCTGCATCTGGAAGAGAAAGACAAATAAGGGAAACGGGGAAACATGGCGGACACCGACCTCGAGCAGGAACTCAAAACCATCGCGCTGCAGGAAGAGAAGCTGCAATTCGAACGCTTCGATGCAACGACGGCGTTTGACATCGGCACGCGCATCAAGGCGCTGGCGGAGAAACGCGGCGTTGCGGTCGCGATCGACATCCAGCTGCACGGCTGGCCGCTGTTTTATTACGCGATGCCCGGCACCACGCCGAACAACGCCGACTGGATCCGCCGCAAGCGCAACACCGTGATGCGCTTCCACAAAAGCTCGTATGCAATCGGCCTGCAGATGAAGCAGCAGAAGACCACGCTCGCCGAGCGCTATGGCGTCAACCCCGGAGATTATGTCGCCGCCGGCGGCGGGTTTCCGCTCAAGCTGCGCGACACCGGCTGCGTCGGCACGATCACAGTGTCGGGGTTATCGCAGAAGGAAGACCACGAACTGGTGGTCGAAGTGCTCGCGGGTTTTCTCGGGCAAGCGCGCTAAAGGGCGCTCCAGACGTTTTCCCCACCGAACAATCGTAGAGGCAATGAAAACGGTAATTGTCACTGCTACCGCCTTGTTCTTGTTTAGTGCAACAAGTATGGGTCAAATTCCGACTGATTCATCAGGGCGGGTGATTCTCTCGGGCGTGTCTATTCAGCCACCGCAAGAACCGAACTGGCAGACGATAGTAGTGAGTACTTATCAGCTTAGTTTGGGGAAACGAGGGCCAAGACGCAATGAGACCTACATAGCGAATGTTCAGCTGTACCCGTTGCCCGACTTTGCTTCGGAGCAGGAATTTAAGAAAGCTGTGTCGGACGGAAGGTTGGCTGAACCAGACACCGGCAGATTTCGGCCACTGACAAATATCGAGAACCTCGTCTCAACGAAGGGAACATGGTGTGTTGAATACCACACTATCGCTGAAGACAGAGCAGCCAAGACCGCGGATGGCCCGATAACAATGATACGCGATGAGTACGGTTATCACTGTCAACACCCGCGGAAAAAGAATGTTGGGGTGTTCTTCTCATATTCGTTACGGCACGCGCCTGGCGACGAGGATGTCGAGCTACAACGGAAGGCGAAAGACTTTCTCGAAAACGTAAACTTTGTTGATTTTTGACTTCTCGCGTATTGCGATTCGAGTGCGCGTCCTCTATGACTAACTTCCGTGCAATGACTTGAGACTTCCCAGAATCCGCTGGCCAAGCGAAGATGCGCGCATTTCCACGGTCGGCTCGACATGGTGTTCCGCCGTCAGTTCCGGTGCCTGCTTGTAAGTCAGATAGCGCTGCAGCGCCGCTTCGAGGTGGCCCTTGAGCAGCTTCACCTGCACCGGTTTGTTGAGGAAACGGAAAATCTGCGCCTGATTGATCAACTCGATCACCAGCTCGGAATCGGATGCGGTGGTGATGACCATCGCAAGGATACGCGGGTTTTCCTGCTTGAGCAGCTTCAGCATCGCGGTCAGTTGTTGCTGGGCGGTTTCGACGTCCACGATCACGACCGCGATTTCGTGCGTCTGGATTGCCGTCAGCGCGTCGTCGAGTCCGGCCGCAAACACCACCGGACAGCGGCCGCCGACCACTTCGCGCACCACGCGCGCGATGCCTTCGTCCTTGTCGATGACCAGCACGCCGGCGTCCATTTTCTTCGGCAGTTCGGCGGTGCGCGCCCTGGTGTCGGCGAGCTCGCGCGCGATGGTCGCCGCCTCGGCGATGATGGTGTGCAGCTCGGTGTTGTCCCACGGTTTGCTGATGAAGCGGTAGACCTCGCCGTCGTTGATCGAGCCGACGATCGCGGTAAGGTCGGAATAGCCGGTCAACAGGATGCGCACGCTGCGCGGCGAGATGTCGCGCGAACGGCGCAGCAGCTCGACGCCCTTCATCTGCGGCATGCGCTGGTCGCTGATGATGACGTGGACGTGGTATTTGCCGATGAAATCGAGCGCTTTTTCCGGATCGGTGGTCGCGAACACGTGGTAGCGCGTCTTGAACAGCGATTTGAGGGCGGTCAGTATCCGTTCTTCGTCGTCGATGAACAGCAGCCGCGCCTGGCGCACGCCGGTGTCGATGCTGATGGTGCTGTCGCCGGCCAGCACCGGCAGCACGTTGTCCACCGGGGACGTTGCTTTCGCGGAGCCAAGGCCGAGCAATCGCGCCGCATTGAGCAGTGCCGCGCTGTCGGGCGCCGCCGGGGGCGGCGTCACGGTGCCGAGATTGAGCGAGGACTCGACCGCTTCGCGCAACGCATCGGCGAACTCGCGCGCGGTCTGGTAACGTTCCTCGCGTTTTTTCGCCAGCGCCCGTTGCAGCACGCGGTTGATCAGCGGCGACAGCTTCGGATTGATCTGCGACGGATCGGGCGGCGGCTGGTTCAGCACCAGCTGCATGACGGCCGCGGTGCTGCCGAGGAACGGTTTCCTGCCGGTCAGCAGTTCATAGGCGATCACGCCGACCGAATAGAGATCGGCGAGCGCGTCGATCTCGCCGCCGAGAAACTGCTCCGGCGCCATGTAATGTGGTGTGCCGAGCACGTCGCCGACCTGTGTCAGCTCGGACGCCTCGATGTGCGCGATGCCGAAATCGCTGATCTTGATGCGGCCGTCACTGTTGATCATGATGTTCGACGGCTTCATGTCGCGGTGGACCACGCCCTGCGCGTGGGCATAACCGATGCCGTCGAGCACCTGCCGGATGATTTCGCCGGCCTCACGTACGTCGTAACGGGTTTCCTGCGCAAGGTGCTGGGCAAGCGTTTTGCCGTTGACCAGCTCCATCACGATGTAGGCGATCTCGTCGTCCTCGCCGTAGTCGTAGATTTGCACGATGCGCGGATGATTGATGCGGCCGACCGCCTGCGCCTCGTGGCGGAAACGATTGAGCACGTGCCTGCGTTCCTCGGCAGGAAGCGATGCTTTGGCGATGGTTTTGATCGCGACCGCGCGCGCGATCGCGCGGTCATAGCCCTTATAAACGACGCCCATTGCGCCCTTGCCGAGCACGCCCTGGATTTCGTATTTACCGATTTTTTCCGGCAGCGCGGCCATGATGCGATCAGGCGGGCGCGGCTTCCACCGGCGGTTGCAGCGGCAGCCATACCGTAAATTTGGTGCCGGCGCCGGGCTGCGATGTGACGTTGATGCGGCCGCCGTGCTGCTGCACGATTTTGTATGAAATCGACAGCCCCAGCCCGGTGCCCTTGCCCGCTTCCTTGGTGGTGAAGAACGGATCGAAAATCTTCGGCAGCACGTCAGGCGGAATGCCCTTGCCGTTGTCGGCGATTTCCACCGCGATGCCGTCGCCGTCGCGGCGCGTTGTCAGCGCAATCGTGCCCTTGCCGCTTTCCATCGCCTGCACTGCGTTAGTCACCAGGTTCAGGAACACCTGATTGATCTGCGATGGCGAGCAGGTGACCGCCGGAATGTCGCCGAATTGTTTGTTGACGGTGACACTCTTGAGCAGGTGCTTGGCGAGCAGCAACGTGCTGTTCAGGCCGTCATTCAAGTTAAAGCTGGTGACCTTACTGCGGTCGAGCCGGCTGAAATCCTTGAGATTGCCGACGATTTCCGCCATCTGGCCGGTGCCGTAGAGCCCGTCGTTGACCAGCCCCCCAAGCTCCGCCAGCACGCGCTGTTGCTGGAGTTGTGCGATCTGCGCCGAGACCGTCGCAAACTGTTGCGCCAATTGGTTGGGGTCGGCGTTGGCGCCCGCCTGCAGCAGCGTGAGCAGCTTCTCGCAGTTGACGATGACGGTGTTGATGTCGGGCAGCTTGCCGGCGACCGCGCCGAGACTGTTCTTGACGTAGGCGAGCGGCGTGTTGATTTCATGCGCGACGCCGGCCACCATCTGGCCGAGCGCGGCCATTTTTTCGGACTGGATCAGCTGGGTTTCCGATTCCTTGAGGTGCTTCAGCGCTTCTGACAGTTCGCGCGTGCGTTCCTGCACGCGCTGCTCAAGGCCTTCGTACGCAGTCTTCAGCTTGAAGCCGAGCCAGGCGATCAGGATCAGCAGCGCGCCGGCATAGGCGACCAGATAGGCGCGGTAACGTTCTTTCTCATCGAGCGTGGTTTCGACCTCGCGGTCGAACGCGAACATCGTGCTGTCAAGCCGCGGTCCCGCGGTGATCACCGCCAGTTGCGCGGACAACTCCCGCTCGTCGGACTTTGCCTTGAGCAGCGTTTGCACCGCTGCATCGAGCTGTTGGGCCATGTCATGCAGGTTGTCCGGCACCTGCGCATATTGCAGCTGCGAGGCGGCGACCTCGAGCAGGGACTTCTGCGCATCTTCCGCGAGCAAGTAGTATTGTGGCGCGACTGTCATCAGCGTGCGCAGCGCCTGTTCGAGCATCAGCGAGCGCTTGCGCAGTCCGCCGATCTGGGCGTTGATCGCCGGCGCGTTCTTGAGCACTGTTTGCAGCGCTGCTTTGGCGTCGTGGTTCGCGGCCCGGAACTTCTGCATCAAACCGGATTTTTGCGTGACCGCTTTTTCCAGTTCGGGCAGCACTGCGGCCAGCGCGGCGCTGTGGACACTGCGCGCTGCCGCGCCAAGTTTTTGCAACGCCTTCGCGGCGTCGGCGCTGCGGTCGGGTGCGGGCACGGTGTCCGCGGATATCTCGACGCGCGCGCTCAATACGTCCGCATCCCAGCGCACGTCAATGTCCTTGAGCTCACGCAGCAGGCCGCTGATTTCGTCGCGTTCGCGCAGATCGACGGCCTGCGTTTTGGCGTAGAAAAACGCGAGCACCGCGACCAATGCCGCAGCCGCGCCGGCGAGCAGAATATTGCGTGTCGAGTGGCTGATCTTCATGCGCCGGCTCATTCCCCCAGATAGGCGCTCTTGACGCGCGGATTGGCGAGCAGCCCCGCCGCGTCGCCGCTGAGCGTGATCGCGCCGCTTTCCATCACATAGCCGCGCTGCGAGATTCCGAGCGCGAGCCTGGCATTTTGTTCGACCAGCAGCACTGTGACGCCCTCCCTGGCGACCGCACGAATGGTTTCGAATATCTTTTGCACCAGCAGCGGCGCGAGTCCCATGCTGGGCTCATCGAGCAGCAGCAATTTCGGCCGGCTCATCAACGCGCGGCCAATCGCGAGCATTTGCTGTTCGCCGCCGGACAGCGTGCCCGCCGCCTGCGTGTGCCGTTCGGCGAGCCGCGGGAACATCTGGTACACGCGTTCAAGGTCGGCGCGCACCGTGCCGTCATGGCGGCCGGTTTTGCGATGATAGGCGCCGAGCTCGAGGTTTTCCTGCACGGTAAGCCGGCCGAAAATGCCGCGCCCCTCCGGCACCAGCACCAATCCCAGTTCGACCAGGCGGAACGTCGGCAATGCCGTGATTTCAATGTCATTATACTTAATGCTGCCGGCGGCGGGCGCAACCAGCCCGGTCAGCGCCTTGAGCGTGGTGGTCTTGCCGGCGCCGTTGGCGCCGATCAGCGTGACCATTTCGCCCGCCCGCACGTCGAAGTCGATGCCTTTGACCGCTTGAATGCCGCCGTAAGCGACTTGCAGTCCCCTGACCTCAAGCAAGCGCGTCCCCCAGATAAGCTTCTATGACGGCGGGATCGCGCTGCACTTCGCGCGGCGCGCCCTCGGCGATTTTCCTGCCGTAGTCGAGCACCACGACGTGATCACACAGCCCCATCACCAGTTTCACGTCGTGCTCGATCAGCAGGATCGTCACGCCGTCGGCGCGGATGCGTTCGAGCAGCTGCTTTAGCGCCGCCGTTTCAGTTGCGTTCATGCCGGCGGCCGGTTCGTCGAGCGCGAGCAGCTTGGGTTCGGTCGCCAGCGCGCGCGCAATTTCCAGCCGGCGCTGATCGCCGTACGACAGGTTTTTAGCGAGTTCGTTCGCGCGCGGCGCGATGCCGACATAGTCGAGCAGCGCGTGGGCGCGGGCGGCGATCGCCGCTTCCTCGACACGCGTTGCGTGGTCGCGCAGGATCGCGCCGGGCACGCCGGCGCGCGTGCGCACGTGCCGCCCGACCATCACGTTTTCGAGCGCGGTCATGTTGGCGAACAGCCGGATGTTCTGAAACGTGCGCGCGATGCCGCGCGCGGCCATGCGGTGCGGTTTGAGATCGCTGAGAGGTTCGCCGTCAAACCTGAATTCGCCGGCATCCGGCACATACAATCCGGTCAGCACGTTGAACAGCGTGGTCTTGCCGGCGCCGTTGGGGCCGATCAGACCGAAGATCGCGCCGCGCGCGATATTCAGACTGACATCGGCGAGCGCGGTGACGCCGCCGAAACGTTTGGCGACGTTGGTGATCGAGAGCAGCGGTTCCATGGCCTTATTCCGCCGCTGCAAATTCACGCTTGCGGATCGGCGACGGCCACAACCCGGACGGCCGCAGCAGCATCATGCCGACCAGCGCGAGCCCGAACAGCAGCAGTCGCAGATCGGAGGGATCGACCACGATGCGGCCGAGCAGCGCGTTTTGCAGGTCGCCGATGTAGCGCAGCGCTTCCGGCAAGATCACCAGCAGCACGGCGCCGAGAATCACGCCCGGGATATGCCCCATGCCGCCGAGCACCACCATGCACAGGATCATCACCGATTCGATCAGCGTGAAACTTTCGGGGCTGACGAAGCCCTGAAAGCTTGCGAACAGTCCGCCCGACAGGCCGCCGAAGCTCGCGCCCATCGCGAACGCAAGCAGCTTGATGTTGCGGGTGTTGATGCCCATCGCGGCGGCGGCGACCTCATCCTCGCGGATCGCGACCCAGGCGCGGCCGATGCGCGAATTTTCAAGCCGCAGCGAGATGAAGATCACCACCAGGGCCAGCAGCAGGAACAAGTAGTAGTGGTTATAGAGTCCCGGCATCTCGATCCCAAGCAGGCTATGCGATTGTGCGAGCGACAGCGTACCGAATCGCAGCGGATCGATACGGTCGATGCCCTGCGGGCCGTTGGTGATGTTGATCGGCGCATCGAGATTGTTGAGGAAGATGCGGATGATTTCGCCGAAGCCGAGCGTGACGATCGCCAGATAATCGCCGCGCAAGCGCAATGTCGGCGCGCCGAGCAGCGCGCCGAATACGCCGGCGACCAGCGCGCCCGCCGGCAGCAGCAGCCATGCCGGCAGATGCAGCCCGAAGTGCGGCGACGCGAGCAATGCGTAAGCATAGGCGCCGACCGCGAAGAACGCGACGTAGCCGAGATCGAGCAGCCCGGCAAAACCGACCACGATGTTGAGGCCGAGCGCCAGCATGATGTAGAGCAGCACCGACGCCAGAATGCGCACCCACGCGTTGCCGGCGACGGCGCCCACGGCGAACGGCAGCGCGGCGAGCAGCAGCGCGAGCGCCGCGTACGTGCTCCATGCCACACGCGGATCGCGTTTTAGGGTTTGCCAGCGGTCAAGAAAAATCATATTAACCGCAGATGAACGCAGATAAACACGGATTAAAGGTCATTTACGATACGTTTGACTTCCACCTTCGGCCGGCCGAAATTAATCAACAGGCAAACGCTTAGACCAGTGGCCTTCAAGTAATTCAGGCACTGTGCGGTATGAACATCGTCAAGAGCTTTCATCGTTTTAAGTTCCACGATGATCTCACGATTCACCAGCAGGTCTGCGGCGTACTCGCCCACGATATCTTTGCCGTAGCGGACTTGAATGTCGTGTTGCTGCGCAACTTCAAGTCCCGCTTTGCGCAGTTCTATCGCAAGCGCGTTTTCATACACCTTCTCGAGAAATCCACACCCTAACGTATTTCCGACCTGGTAGACGCACCCGATAATTTTATCGGTTACGTCGTTAATCTTTAATCGGCGTTCATCTGCGCTCATCTGCGGTTCCATGTCGTTTTTCATGCCCGGTCTGCAATACGTTCGCCGAGCAGGCCCGAGGGTCGGAAAATCAGCACCAGGATCAGCACGAAGAACGCGAACACGTCCTGGTAATTGCTGCCGAAGACGCCGCCGGTCAGATCGCCGATGTAGCCGGCGCCGAGGCTTTCGATCACGCCGAGCAGCACGCCGCCGAGCATCGCGCCGCGCAAATTGCCGATGCCGCCGAGCACCGCCGCCGTGAATGCCTTGAGTCCGAGCAGAAACCCCATGTAGTAGTGCGCGATGCCGTAATACGCGCTGACCATCACGCCGGCGACCGCGGCGAGCGCGGAGCCGATGATGAAGGTGGCCGAGATGATGGTGTTGATGTTGATGCCCATCAGGCCGGCGATCGCCTGGTTCTGCGAGGTCGCGCGCATCGCGCGCCCGAGCGACGTGCGGTGCACCAGCCATTCGAGCGCCGCCATCAGCAGGCACGCGAGCAGAACGATGAAGATCTGCAGATCGCTGATCGTTGCGCCGCCGAGGTTGTGCGTGACCGGCGACGGGATCGGCGGAAGCGGCAGATAGCGGCGGCCCCAGATCATCATCGCGACGTTCTGCAGCACGATCGACATGCCGATCGCGGTGATCAGCGGCGCGAGCCGCGGCGCGTGGCGCAGCGGGCGGTAAGCGACGCGCTCGATGGTGTAGCCGAGCAGCATACAGCACGGGATCGCCGCCAGGAGCCCGAGCCCGATCATGACCGGCGGCGGCAGCGCGATGCCGCTGCCGAACAGCGCCTGGATCACCGACAACGCGATCATCGCGCCGATCATCACCACTTCGCCGTGCGCGAAGTTGATCAGCCCGAGAATGCCGTAGACCATCGTGTAGCCGAGCGCGACCAGCGCGTAGATGCTGCCGGCGACGATGCCGTTGATGAGTTGCTGCAGCAGGATGTCCATGATTTTTCGTTCGCCGACGCTAAAACGGCACCTTGCGGTGCCGTTCATATTACAGGATCAGCGCGGCATCAATGTCCGGCGCCGGCGGCGCCCGATACTTCGAGCGTCTGCCATTGGCCGTTCTTGACCTGATAGATGGTGACCGCGCTGTTCTTGAGGTCGCCGTTGGCGTCGAATTCGATCGGTCCGGTCACGCCGTCGCGCTTGATCCCGGCGAGTACCGGCAGATATTTAGCCGGATCGGTCGAGTCCGCCTGCTTCATCGCGGCGACCAGCGTCATCACCGCGTCGTAGGCGAACGGCGCGTAATTCTGGATCGGACCGTATTTGGCGACGAACTTGTCGGCGAACGCCTTGCCGCCCGGCATTTTTTCGAGCGGCAGCCCGGGCGTCGAAGCGATCGCGCCTTCGGTCGCCGCGCCGCCGAGCTTGAGGAACGCTTCGCTGCGCGCGCCGTCGCCGGACAGGAATTGCGCGGTGATGCCGAGCGATTTCATCTGCACGACCATCGGTCCGGCCTGGGTATCCATGCCGCCGTAGAAAATCAGATCGGGATCCTTGCCTTTGATGCTGGTCAGAATGGCGCGGAACTCGGTTTTCTTGTCATCGACGTATTCGCGGTCCACGATCGTCGCGCCGGCGGCAGTCGCGACTTTTTCGAATTCATCGGCCAGCCCCTGGCCGTAGGCGGTGCGGTCGTCCACGACCGCGATTTTCTTGGCGCCTAATTTGCTGACCGCGAATTCTCCAAGCGCTTTGCCCTGCCGGTTGTCGTTGGCCATCATGCGGAACAGCGTCTTGTAGCCCTGCTGGGTGAGGTCGGCCGCGGTCGCCGACGGCGTGATTTCAGGAATGCCGGCGTCGCTGTAGATTTTGGCGGCGGGGCGCGTGGTGCCGGAATTGAGGTGGCCAATCACGCCGGCGACCTTTTCATCCACCAGCTGCTGCGCGACGATCGCGGCGGTGCGGGGATCGGCCTGATCATCCTTGCTGACGAACTCGAATTTGACCTTCTTGCCGCCGATGACGAGACCTTGCGCGTTCAATTCGTCGATTGCAAGGCGCGGGCCGTTCTCGTTGTCCTTGCCGAGATGCGACTGCGGGCCGGTCAGCGGCGCCGCCGAACCGATTTTGACCACGACTTCGGAGGCGTTTCCTTCGCCGGCCGGCTTGTTGCAGCCGGCCAGCGCCAGCGCTGTTGCCAAAGCAATGCCGTACCAACGAATGGAATTCATCAGGTTCTAAGATAAGTGGTTGTTGCGACGCGCCAAACGATTATCCCGACGCGTTTTGGCGTTGTCAATTTGCTTCGAGCGTGGCGAGCAGAGCGTCAAGCTTGTCAATCGGCGGCAAACACGCGGTGCCATGGCAAACGTAGGCGCAGGCGGAGCCGTGCGGCGGTTTGTCGAGCGTCGTCGGTAATCCGGACACGCCGTCGGGCAATGCGAGCACCATCGTTTGCGGTTGATAATGGGAATCCAGTTTCTTTCGCCACGGTGCGATTGCAGCGACATCGCCGCGCAGAATCACTATCGTCGGCGGCGTCAGATGTTCTTCGAGCGCGCTGCACAGGCTCGCATGCGAGCTCGCCTGCTGGTCGAGCGCGGGCTTGAACGCGCGCAGCGCACGCTCCGCCGTTTCGAGATAGCGTGGTTCACCGATCAGATGACCGAGCCGCTGTAGGGCGAACGCGGCGATGCCGTTGCCCGAGGGAATCGCGCCGTCGTGGGCAGTCTTGGCACGCTGGATCAGCGCTTCGTGGTCGTGGCTGGTGAAAAAGAAGCCGCCATGTTCGCGGTCTTCGAATTGTTCGAGCAGCAGTTGCGCAAGATCATTCGCCCATTCCAAATCCGCGCTGCGGAAATCGTGCTGCATCAGTTCGAGCAATGCGTCGAGCAGGAACGCGTGATCGTCGAGGTAGGCGTTGAGATGCGACTTTCCGTCCTTGTGCGTCGCCAGCAGCCGGCCGTTTTTCCAGAGATGCGCGCGGACGAATTCCGCCGCCGCGCGCGCCGAAGCCAACCATTCCGGCTTGTCGAACACGCGCGCCGCGCGTGCCATGCCCTTGATCATCAGCGCGTTCCAGCTGGTCAGGATTTTTTCGTCGCGGCCGGGGCGGATGCGTTTTTCGCGCAGCGCGAATAATTTCGCACGCGCTGCGTCGAGCAACGCTTGCGCGCGCTCAAGCGATAGGCCCAGTTGTTGCGCGACCATGGCGAGCGGCTGCGTTACGCGTAAATTCCAATGCGCTTCGAAATTCGGGCCGGTGGTGAGGCCGAAATGCGGCGCGGCGACCGCGTATTCCTCGGCGCTCAGCGCGGCGCGTGCTTCATCCGGCGTCCAGACGTAGAACTTGCCTTCCTCATGCTCGGAATCGGCGTCGAGCGACGAATAGTAACCGCCCGCCTTTGATTGCATCTCGCGCATCACCCACGTCGCGGTGTCGGCGACGATGCGCTGGTAAAGGGAGGGCTGCGGGGATGACTGCGGCGGCTGCGGATCGGCGCGCCCCGCGTCGCTGTACGCATCCGCATAAAGCGCGAGCAGCAGCGCGTTGTCGTAGAGCATTTTCTCGAAATGCGGGATCGTCCACTCGCCGTCCACCGAATAGCGGCAGAAACCGCCGCCGAGCTGGTCGTAGATGCCGCCCTCGGCCATCGCGGTCAGCGTGCTCCTGACCATGCCGAGTGCGTAGTCGTCGTGCGTGATGTTTCCGCGGCGCAGGCAGAAACCGAATTCGACCGGATGCGGAAACTTCGGCGCACGGCCGAGGCCGCCGTGTTCCTCGTCGAAATGGTCCTTGAGTTCGCGCAGCGCGGTGTCGAGCGGCGTCACCCGCAGCGGCGCGTCGGACGCCGGCGCTTCGGCGTGCGCGAGGATCGCGCGCAGGTGTTCGTTCTGCTGTTCGATCTCGTTGCGCTTGTCGCGGTAGGCGGCGGCGACCTGCGCGAGCACATCCTTGAAGCCGGGCATGCCGTAGCGTGCTGTTTTCGGGAAATAGGTGCCGGCGAAAAACGGCGTCTGATCCGGCATCAGGAACATCGTCAGCGGCCAGCCGCCGTTGCGCTGCGTCAGCATGGCGTGCGCGGTCTGGTAGATCTGGTCGAGGTCGGGGCGTTCCTCGCGGTCCACCTTGATGTTGACGAACAGTTCGTTCATCAGCGCGGCGGTCTCCGCGTCCTCGAACGATTCATGCGCCATCACGTGGCACCAATGACACGCCGAGTAACCAATCGACAGCAGGATCGGCTTGTCTTCGCGTTTGGCTTTCTCCAACGGAGCGGGCCCCCATGCATACCAATTCACCGGATTATCAGCGTGCTGCTGGAGATAGGGGCTTGTTTCCTGTGCGAGGTGGTTGGGCATTAGCTAATGAGCTGGCCACAAAATGCCGCTAACGTGACGACATCAATTTCGGCCCGGATCCATCCCCACTTTTCCGTATCACGTGAACTGCAGATAAGAATCGGTTTGTTTTCAGTAGATAAATCCCACGCTAAATCGGAAGCGTGAATAATTTTGTTGGCGACTTCCCTTAATTTAAGCTCCTCGTCGGGTTTGTCTTTCATAATCAAACGACCAAAGTTGGGCTCACCCGTTTGTCTTAAATACCCGGATATATTTTCCCCATCATCTAGTAGTCGCATGAAGACTGCCAATTCAATACAAGCTTTGAAAGCGTGTTGCTCCGACATTGAGAACAACGGTTTTCTTAGATACTTCCACTCACCTCTAAAGTTTGTTTCTACTAATTTTTCGAGCGGCTGCCTTGAGAAGGCAAAATTCATCACGACAGAAAGATTCTCGTGAATGATTTGTGTCAGCGGCAGCGAAAACTGAGACATTACGATTTAACTAAAAAACTATTCACCATCCGTAACTGCACCCTTGCTCGCAGTCGAAACCAGCTTGATGTACTTGCCGAGCGCGCCGCGTGTGTAGCGCGGCTGCGGTTGTTTCCACGCTGCGCGGCGCTTTGCGATCTCCGCGTCGCCGACATTGAGCTGCACCACGCGCTTATTGGCGTCGATCGTGATCGAGTCGCCTTCCTGTACCAGCGCGATCACGCCGCCGTCGTACGCTTCCGGCGCGACATGGCCGACCACCATGCCCCAGGTGCCGCCTGAAAAGCGGCCGTCGGTGATCAGGCCGACCGAGGCGCCGAGCCCCTCGCCGATCAGCGCCGAGGTCGGCGCCAGCATTTCCTGCATGCCGGGACCGCCTTTCGGCCCTTCGTAGCGGATCACGAGCACGTCGCCGGCCTTGATCTTCTTGGCAAGGATCGCTTCCATTGCCTGCGGCTCGGAATCGAACACGCGCGCCGGGCCGGTGATCTCCAGACTTTTCAGTCCGCTGATTTTCGCGACGCAGCCTTCGGGCGACAGGTTGCCTTTCATGATCGCGAGATGGCCTTGTGCATAGAGCGGCTTCCCCCACGGCCGGATCACTTCCTGGTCCTTGCGCGGCTCATCGGGAACGTCCTTCAGTTCCTCGGCGAGGGTCTTGCCGGTGATCGTCATGCAGTCGCCGTGCAGCAGATCGTGGTTGAGCAGCATCTTCAGCACCTGCGGCACGCCGCCGGCCTGATGGAAATCGGTCGCGACGAAACGCCCCGACGGTTTCAGTTCGCACAGCACCGGCACTTTTTCGCGCACGCGCTCGAAATCGTCGATCGTCCATTCGACCTCGGCGGCGTGCGCGATCGCAAGGTAGTGCAGCACCGCGTTGGTCGAGCCGCCGGTCGCCATCACCAGCGCAATCGCGTTTTCGATGGATTGACGCGTAATGATGTCGCGCGGTTTCAGGTCGAGTTTGATCGCGTTCACCAGCACTTTTGCTGACGCCGCGGCCGAATCGGCTTTCTCAGGGTCGGGCGAGGCCATCTGGCTCGAACCGAGCAAACTCATGCCGAGCGCTTCGAACGACGACGACATCGTGTTCGCCGTGTACATGCCGCCGCAGGCGCCGACCGTCGGGCATGCGTTTTTCTCGATGCCGATCAGATCTTCTTCCTTCATCTTGCCGGCGGTGAACGCGCCGACCGCCTCGAACGGCGAAACGATGGTGAGTTTTTCGCCTTTCCAGAAACCGGGCTTGATGGTGCCGGCGTAGACGAAGATGCCGGGCACGTTGATGCGCGCCATTGCCATGATGCTGCCGGGCATGTTCTTGTCGCAGCCGCCGACCGACAGCACGCCGTCCATCGCCTGGCCGTTGACCGAAGTCTCGATCGCATCGGCGATGACTTCGCGCGACACCAGCGAATATTTCATCGCTTCGGTGCCCATGCCGATGCCGTCGGTCACGGTCGGGAAGCCGAACACCTGCGGCATCGCGCCGGCTTCCTTCAGCGCGGCGATCGCGCGGTCGACCAGCACCTGGATGCCGGCGTTGCACGGGTTCATCGTCGAATAACCGTTGGCGACGCCGACGATCGGCTTGTCGAAATCGCCATCCTTGAAGCCGACCGCGCGCAGCATCGCGCGGTTCGGCGAGCGCGCCACGCCCGCGGTGATTAAGCGGCTACGTCTGTTGAGTGCCATTTGCTTTCCCAGCTCCGTATAATCAGGCAATTTTACCGCGAGACCACCGCCACATGCTGGTTCATCCGCAATTCAATCCCATCGCAATCGATCTCGGCAAGTGGGATGTTTTCGGCCTTTCCCTGCATCCGGCCATTCATTGGTACGGTCTGATGTATCTGATCGGATTTGTGTTGTTTCTCGTGCTCGCCAAATACCGCGCGCGCCGGAATTTGCTGGCCGGCTGGCACCCGCGTGAGATCGAGGATTTGCTGTTCTACGGCGTGCTCGGCGTCATCATCGGCGGCCGGCTCGGCTATGTGCTGTTCTACAAATTCAGCGATTATCTGGCGGCGCCGTGGCATGTGTTTTATCTGTGGGAAGGCGGCATGTCGTTTCACGGCGGATTTCTGGGCGTGCTGGTCGCGATGCTGCTGTTTGCCCGCCGCAGCCGCAAGCATTGGCTGGCGGTCACCGACTTCATCGCGCCGCTGGTGCCGCTGGGGCTGGCGTGCGGCCGGCTCGGCAATTTCATCAACGCCGAACTGTGGGGGCGCCCGACCGACGTGCCGTGGGCGATGATTTTCCCGAATGTCGATCAAATACCGCGTCATCCGTCGCAGCTTTACGAATTCGGACTGGAAGGCGTGACGCTGTTTCTGATCCTGTGGTTTTACTCGGCCAAGCCGCGGCCGCGCGGCGCGGTGTCGGCATTGTTCCTGATCGGCTACGGAACGTTCCGCTTTCTGGTCGAGTTCACGCGCGAGCCGGACAATTACCTCGGCCTGCTCACGTTCGGCTTGTCGATGGGGCAGTGGCTGTCGCTGCCGATGATCGTTGCCGGCGCGGCGCTGATGATCTGGGCTTACCGCCGCAAAGCAGTCAGTTGAGTTTGCTGGGCCCTGCCGGCGCCGTTGCCGCAAGCGCCGCGCGGCGTCCCAGCAAGCGCTCGAAATTGGCGAGGGAAAACAGGTGTGCGTAAACGCAGCCGAGAAAGTTTTTCTGCGCCAGTTCCTCGAGGCTACCGGCATCGAGCGCAGCGAGCTTGGCCTCGGCAATGCGGAACAGGCCGGTCATTTGCAGTGGTTGTCCCTGGTTCGGCAGCGCCTGCATTACGAACGGTTCGAGCAACTGATGTTCCGCAAGCAGCCGGCACATTTCCTCGGTGCGCGCCATGTCGGCTTCGTATTCGAACAATAGTTTTTCCAGCGTCTGCCATTCCGGCGCCGGGTTGCCCTGCCGGTCGAACAGCGCTGCGCCATGGTCGTCGAGCGCCTGTTTTTCGATGCAGGTGACGCGCTCAGGGCGCACCTCGCCGTTGACGGTGATGCGGGTCATGCAAAACGGATAGCGCCGCACGTACGCTGGAAGATAGACCGCGGCGTCCCACGTCCCATCCGGCTGCACGAACAGGTTTTGCCGCGCTTCGAAGCCGAGCACCGCCATCGGAGTGAAAGTTCTGCCCTGGTCGCCGCTGATGAATGCCAGCGGATAATCGCGGCTTGCCAATGGAAATTCAGAGCAGCTTACCGGTAGCAGCGTCATGCTGCGAAACGTCGGCGGCACCGTGCGGCCCTGCGGTACGCGCACGCGGTGGGTTTTGGTCAGCGGCACGACTTCGCTGAATCCGTACGGCGGAGTGATCTGCATCGGCGGCCTCGTTGTGAGCATTCGATTATAACCGTCCGCCCGCGCCGGTTTTACGCCCCTGCGGTTTGCCGGTAAAATACGCGCCTTTCCACGGGGACGTAGCTCAGCTGGGAGAGCGTCGCGTTCGCAATGCGAAGGTCGGGAGTTCGATCCTCCTCGTCTCCACCATAAATTAAGAAGCCATCATGCCGCGTAATTATGGCCAACAAAAAACCCCTCTTGCAGGGGTTTTTTGTTTTGCAAATACCTCACCCACAGGGCGATCCACTCCACCTATGCAAGCAGACCAACCCTGAATTTTGCGTCTGCCGAGATAAACCTGAACCCTCTTAGATGACGTTATTACTTAACATCTATCCAAAAAAAGCTGCCTCTTCGCAGTTCTTTAATGCCCTGTTCTTATCAACCCGCGTTTTCATGCCGGGCCATTAACTTATTTCATTTTTTCTTCTTTTAATATGCTTGTCCAGTTCTGATTGTCCAATACAGCGACAATTATCGGAAACACGATAATTGAAAGCATGATAATGACAACAGTATCCATTTTATGCCTCCTTTTAAATGAGGGCTCAAGCCGTATCGTTTCATTGCTGTTGGCGAAATCCATAAACCAATCAGGTGAAAGATCTCAGTGCCCGGCACAACTATGACCACTCGTTTCGCTATATGACTCCAATTTGGTTTGGCCGTCATTGACATAGCTCAAGATTTGGTTTTCACGGGTTCAATGTATCTGTACGGTTTTCTTTGGGACGTTCTCTGATAACCTATTGTCATTTCATCGAAATTTGACGGCAACATCAGGGCAAGGCGCATCCTCATTTTCAGCCGTGGACAAGGCGTGATTCAGAGGGTGCGGGAATAACAACCACTTGTGTTTGAATAACGCATTCAAAGAGGCAACCATGGCAAAACAACCGATCCAGACCCACGCCGCGCCGCAAGCGATAGGCACTTATTCGCAGGCCGTTCGTGCCGGCGGTAATGCCATCTATTTATCGGGGCAAATCGGGCTCGATCCATCGACGATGCAGATGGTGGATGGCATCGAAGCGCAGATCGTGCGCGTATTTGAAAATTTGAAAGCAGTCACGATCGCGGCCGGCGGCGGACTCGACAACATCGTCAAGCTTAATGTCTATCTGACCGATCTCGCGCATTTCGCGCGCGTCAACGAAATCATGGCGACGTATTTCACGCTGCCCTATCCGGCACGCGCGGCGGTTGGTGTCGCGAGCCTGCCGCGCGGGGCGCTGGTCGAGATGGATGCGATCATGAGTTTGGAGTAGGTCGGAAGCGTGAGGGGCAAGACAGGCAAGGGCCGCACCTCCTCAGGTTCTTCCTCCGCGCTGGAAAAACTCGGCATCCAGCGCGGGTCCGATCTCGTGCTGCATTTGCCGTTGCGTTACGACGATGAAACCCGGCTGTGCCGGATCGCCGATGCGCCGCACGGCCAAACGGTGCAAGTCGAGGGCATCGTCGTCAACAGCGACATCAAGTACCGCCCCAAACGCCAGCTCGTGTTGGCAATCGAGGACGGCTCGGGAACGCTGGTGGTGCGGTTTCTTAATTTTTATCCGAATCAAGCCAAACAGTTGGTGCCGGGTACACATGTGCGCTTGTTCGGCGAGATCCGCGAGGGATTTTTCGGCGCGGAAATGGTGCACCCCAAATACCGGGTGGTGCGCGAAGGCACGCCGTTGCCGGAAACATTGACGCCGGTGTATCCGACCACCGCCGGCCTGAGCCAGGCCAATCTGCGGCGGATGATCGAGCATGCGCTGACGGCCAGCACGCTCGACGACACCTTGCCCACCGATCTGCTCGCGCGGCTGAAGTTGCCGGCGTTCGAGGACAGCATCCGTTTTTTGCACGCCCCACTCCCCGGCACCGTGCAGAAAGTATTGCAGGAACGGAAGCACCCGGCTTGGCGGCGGGTCAAATTTGATGAGCTGCTCGCGCAGCAACTGTCGATGCGAATTCATCGTGACCGAAGGCGGCGTGTCAACGCGCTTGCGTTGGCGCCGCGTGACCGCCTGACGCAAGCGTTGCTGGAGCGCCTGCCGTTCAAGCTTACGCAGGCGCAGCAGCGCGCCGCCGCCGACATTCGCAATGACCTTGCCCAGCCACACCCGATGCAGCGCTTGTTGCAGGGCGATGTCGGCAGCGGCAAGACGGTGGTCGCCGCGCTTGCCGCGCTGCAAGCCATCGAACATGATTGTCAGGTCGCGGTGATGGTGCCGACTGAAATCCTCGGCGAGCAGCATTACCGCAAATTTTCCGCCTGGCTTGCGCCGCTGGGCATCACCGTCACCTGGCTCGCCGGCAGTCTGAACCGGGCGCAAAAGCGCGCGGCTCTGGCTCAGGTTGCCGGTGGCGCCGCGCAAATCACGATCGGCACCCATGCGCTGTTTCAGGATGAGGTCGAGTTTCACCAGTTGGGACTGGCGATCATCGACGAGCAGCACCGGTTCGGCGTGCGCCAGCGGCTCGCACTCGGACGCAAGGGCGAAAAGCATGCTGCGTTGCAGCCGCATCAACTGATGATGAGCGCTACGCCGATTCCGCGCACGCTCGCAATGAGTTATTACGCCGACCTTGATGTGTCGATAATCGACGAATTACCGCCGGGACGCACCCCGGTTACGACGCGGCTCGTCGACGACAGGCGCCGGGATGAAGTAACCCACCGCGTGCGCGATGCGTGTATTTCCGGCAGCCAGGCGTACTGGGTCTGTCCGCTGATCGAGGAATCCGAAGCGTTGCAGTTGCAAACAGCCCTGGAAACCCATGAGCGCGTAGCGGCGCTGTTCCCGGAGCTGAAAGTCGGTCTGGTGCACGGACGGCTCAAGAGTGAGGAAAAAACCGCGGTCATGGAGGCGTTCCAGCGCGGCGCCATCCGGTTGCTGGTTGCGACCACCGTGATCGAAGTCGGCGTTGACGTGCCGAATGCGACGTTGATGGTGATCGAGCACGCCGAGCGCATGGGACTCGCCCAGTTGCATCAACTGCGCGGCCGCGTCGGCCGTGGTGATGGACAAAGCACCTGTATCCTGCTGTATCAGACGCCGCTGTCGCCGTTGGCACGCGAGCGCCTGAAGATCATTTACGAAAACATCGACGGTTTCGAAATCGCGCGCCACGACCTGCGGTTGCGCGGGCCCGGGGAGATGCTTGGCGCGCGGCAGAGCGGCGTCCCGCTGCTGCGCTTTGCTGATCTCGATACGGATCTCGATTTGCTCGACGCCGCGCGCGCCGCGGCAGACATGATACTGAAAACACATTTGCAAATCGCGCAACGGCATCTTGAGCGCTGGCTGGGCGACAAACAGCGTTATCTCGGTGTTTAGGCGATAATTGCCGCCTGAAAATGCGGGCGATGAAAATATCCGATACTCACTGGTCGCCACACGTAATATGTCCGGATGAAAGAATGCGGCGCTGGCTGATCGATCACGGGTCGTTGACCGCGCGCATTGAACGGCGCTGCGATCGCTTTGGCGTCAGGCTGCTGCGACAGTCTTTTGCCGCTCCGGCGCCGGATGAACGCCGCATGATAGGCCTGCGCGGCGGGATGCGCTGCGTGGTACGCGAAGTGACTCTCGATGGCGACGGCCGCTCCGTCGTATTCGCGCATTCGGTGCTGGTGCACCGTGCGTTGCGCGGTCCGTGGCGCATGGTGGCCGGACTTGGCCGCCGCCCGCTCGGCGCCGCACTGTTCGCCGATCCGCGCATCGAACGCCACCCACTGCATTTTCGCAGGCTGCAATGCGGGAATGCGCTTTACCGCCGCGCCTGCGATCTGGTCGATCGGCCGCCTGCCGCGTTATGGGCACGCCGGTCGTTGTTTGTGTTGCGTGGCGCGCGGCTGCTGGTGACCGAAGTATTTTTGCCTGCCATACTCGATCTTGCGCCATGACTCTGACCGAACGGCTTAACGTTTACGAAAAATTGATGCGGCTTGATAAGCCGATCGGGATATTGCTGCTGCTGTGGCCGACATTGTGGGGGTTATGGCTGTCGTCTTATGGTTCTCCGAATCCCGCAGTGGCCGTGATTTTCATTCTCGGCGTGGTGTTGATGCGTTCGGCGGGGTGCATAATCAATGATGTTGCCGATCGCAATTTCGATTTGCACGTTGAACGCACCAAAGACCGTCCGCTTGCCGCGAAACTGATCCCGCCATGGGAAGCGCTGTTGTTGGCCGGCGTGCTGATGTTGTTGGCGTTTCTGTTAGTGCTCCAGCTCAATCGCCTGACCATTGAACTGGCAGTAATCGCGTTTTTACTGGCAGTGATTTATCCGTTTCTGAAGCGTTTTTTCTGGTTGCCGCAGGCCTGGCTCGGCATCGCGTTCGGTTTTGGCATCCCGATGGCATTCGCCGCCCACCATGGAACCATCGTGCCGATCGCATGGGTAATCATGATCGCCAACATGTTCTGGGCGATTGCCTATGATACCGAATACGCGATGGTGGATCGCGAAGACGATGCTAGGCTCGGGCTCAAATCATCGGCGATTTTGTTCGGCCGGTTCGATGTGCATGGCGTGATGGTATGTCATGCATTGTTTCTGTTGACGATGGCGGGTGTCGGTTGGCGCGCCCATCTTGGCGCGCTCTACTTTGTCGGCTTGGTTGCCGCAGCGCTGCTGGTTTACTATCAATTTCTGCTGATTCGCGGCCGCCAGCGCGAACTTTGTTTCAAGGCATTCCTAAACAATAACTTGGTCGGAGCGGTGATTTACGGCGGCATATTGTTGGATTTCTTGTTTCGCATACCGTTATTTTTTATTCGTTGAAATCTGGCTAGCAAAATAAAAAAGCCCGGTTCATCCGGGCTTTTTTATTCAGAAGGATTGCTTAAAAAAAAGTATAAATCAAATTTGCCGAGAAAAGATCCACGTCGCCCTTTCCGCTGCCGTTTGTACCCAAGCTAAAATAGCGCTCCCATTCTCCACGTACACCGAAATTACGGTTGAAATCGAATTGAGCACCTAGGCCAGCCATTCCCTTCAAGTCATCGCTGCTATCCGACACAATTCCTGCAGCCGTGAATGCGGCAGCAAGCGCGGGGGTCGCGCTAACGTCTGTTTTGCTTGATGCGTAAATCCCACCGCCTTTAGCATAAAGCGAAAAATTCTCGGCCACCGGCCAAATCCCGACCAAATCGAGAAAAGGCCCGGAAAACTTGATGTCCGCGGAAAAAGCGGCCGAAATAGGCGCTGTAATATTGGCCGACAAGTTGAATTTACCAAGGTCAACGTACCCACCTTCAATCGCGAAATTCGGATTGAAATTGTACCCGCCGAAGATTTTCCAACCGGTATCATTTTCGTCTTTAGACTGCGTGAAAGTTACACCGGCGATTGGAGGAATATCGTCAATGCTTACTTGGGAATATCCGACACCAGTTCCTATATACCAGCAACCACATTTTTGACTTGCAGCCGCTTCGCCGTCGGCAAACGCACTTGAAGCGCCGGCCAACAGGCAGCCACTCGCGATAATTACAGCAATTTGTTTCATATTTTCTTCCCTAATTAACCAATAGACTAAGATTTTTTTATTACGTTTTCCATTTTATCTTATAAAAACATGACACTATAAAAATGTCAAGGACATGAGTATCTTGCAAAAAAATAGCCGGGGAGCTACCTGGCCATATAGACAAAGGCACAGTTTTTTCGTCAGAACTTTATTACTGCGCCAGCTGACATCAAATTGACTTTACTGTTTCCAGTAGTATCGTTATTACCAACGCCATTATATCGCTCGAATTCGGCACGCAAACCGAAGTAATCGTTGAAGTCATATTGCAAGCCCGCGCCAAATTTAATATCCCATCCCCTATCGGTGACATCTGTCGTTGTGCCTGACGCCAGTGGCACGTCGGAATCTGTTTCCCAGTTATAAACACCGAGACGGCCCAGCAAACTGAAATTACCCCCCAGCGGAACATAGCCAACAGCGTCAAGATTTATAAGCTTGGTCCTGGAGTCGCCGTTGAAGATCCCGAGATCGGTGACGCTGGTAAAGTTGCTCCTGCCCAAGGAGGTGTAGCCGCCTTCAATCGCGAAATTACCAAAGCGGTAACCGAGTTGAGCTTTGTATCCGGTATCGCTGGTGGTGCTGGTGGTCGCTGATGACATAAACCCATCGCGCAGTACATTTAATGCGTCAATCGAGGTGTTGTCCGTGCTGATGTTGCTACGTCCGATGCTGCCAAGTACATAAAAATTGTTGTTATCGGCCTTGGCTCCGGGGGCGATAGAAACCAGCGCAAGTAACGCAAGTGGCGGGAAAAATATCTTTGACGTCTTCATATTAAAGTCCTTCCTCAATGCTGAATTATAGAGAGCAAAAATTCCCAAGCTAAGCAAAGTTTAAAGAAAAACTTTAACTTGTCAACATAAGCACATGCTATAAATAAAGAATATTTGTAATATATTATTCCACCATTCGTTATGTTGTTGTTTTAATTTATGTTAATAAGCGCGCTTTATCTGGCATACAGCCACTCCAGCAATGCATCTTGTGCTGATTGAGCATCACCAGCATTGGGGTGATTGACGAGAAAAACGACAACAAGACGGTGTCCATGACCATCTAGTAAATAGCCGGCGACGGACCGCGCGTCTTCAAGTAGGCCGGTTTTGATATGCGCCTGCCCCGCCACGCCTGTGCCCAGTAGTCGTTTCCGCATAGTGCCGTCAACGGCGACGATCGGTAGCGAAGCCATCAACTCCGACATGACTGGGCTGCGGAATGCGTCAAGCAGCAGCGTGCCCAGACTTTTTGCGCTGATGTGATCAGTGCGTGATAGCCCTGAGCCGTTTTCCATTGTGAGTTCGGGAAACACCAACCCTTTTTGCATAAGCCATTGCTGAACGACATGTGCGGCGTTATTAACCGTTCCCGGTGGACCTTCACCGGTTGAAGCGCCGAGCGTTAGAAACAACTGCCGTGCCATAACATTGTTGCTGAATTTGTTGATATCGCGCACCGTTTCCGCAAGCGGCCGAGACTGGTGCGCGGCGAGCAGACGTGCGGTTGGCGGCACTTTCCCATCGCGCACGCCGCCATTGAATATCCCGCCGAGCTCGCGCCACAGCAGGGTCAACAACGCATGGACATAATGCGGATGATCGAGCACGCTGTATTCACGTTCTTGTTCTTCGCATGTAATCGAATAGTTGCCACTGATAAGCAATTGCGCGTTTGCCCCATCGTCGGTGACGGTGGGCTTGAGTCGTTTGGCCCAGTCACCACAGGGTTCGTTGTCAAGCACGATATGGTTGCGTACCCTGATTTGAGGCAGAGGCGGCGACGTCAGGATGGTTAATGCGTGGCGTCCCGGATCCGGAATGAACTCAAGCCGCACCGCTTTGAAATTAACGAGAAGTGCATCAGGCAAGGTGTTATAGGGACGAGCCGGCTCGTTGTCGAAACGCGCTGGGTCGGCCGTTGCCGGTTCGAAATAACTGCGGTCGAGCACAAGATCGCCGCGGATCTTGCGCACCCCGCGCTGCCGCAGTTCACTGAGCAACAGCCAGAAATCTTCCAGTGTGAGCTGCGGGTCGCCGTAACCCTTGATAATCAGATCCCCTTTCAGCACTCCGTTGCGCAGGGGCGCATCCGAATAGATTTCCGTTTTCCAGGTATAAGCGGGGCCGAGTAAAGAGAGTCCAGCGTAAGTCGTCACGAGTTTCATTGCCGAAGCGGGGTTGAGCGCGCGCTCGGCGCCGATCGCGAGCAGTGGTTTGTCGGCGTCCACGTCCTGCACATAAAGGCCGATGCTGGTCGGCGGGATGCCGGCCTGCGTCAACGCTGCCGCGACCGGCGGCGGCAGGTCCGCAATGTCCTGAGCCGTTGCGGTGATCGCGTAGCACCACAAACAGGCGGTTATCGTTATCGGCCAGCGTAATCCGCGCATATCAGATTATTGCGGTCGAATGCGCGGCCGGTACCACGGCATTCCAGCCCAGTTGTGTCTGCACCGTGTCGCGAAAGATGTGTGCGATGTCGGCTTCGCCGTGGACGATGAAAGCTTGCCGCGGCGGGCGCCGGAAATGACGCAACCATGCGAGCAGTCCGTTCTGATCGGCGTGCGCCGAGAGCCCGCCGATCGTGTAAATATCGGCCTGCACGGGAATTTCTTCGCCGAAAATGTGCACGTGCGCGGCGCGGTCGACAATCCGGCGGCCGAGGGTTCCTTGTGCCTGAAATCCGGTGAAGACAATGGTACATTCCCTGCGCCCAAGATTATGCACGAGATGATGCTTGATGCGGCCGCCCTCACACATGCCGCTTGCCGAAATGATCAATGCACCGCCGCGGATGCGGTTGAGCGCGATCGACTCTTCGACGCTTTCGACGAATGTCACGCGCGGCCGGCCGTTTTCCGCCAACATTGCAACGAGCGTGTCGCGTGTGTGCGGTGCGAGCAATGCGCGATGGCGGAGCATGATTTCAGTGGTCTGCGTCGCGAGCGGCGAATCGACGTATATATGCAGGTCCGGTACCGCTCCGCGGCGGTAGAGATCGCCGAGCAGATAGAGCAAATCCTGAGTGCGTCCGACCGCAAACGCCGGAACGATTATATTGCCATGCTTGCGCGTCAGCGTGTCATTGATTGCGTGAGTCAATTCCTTGATCGTATCCGGCAGGGATTTGTGCAGGCGGTTGCCGTAGGTGGATTCGACGAGCACGACATCGGCATCTTCGATCGGCGTCGGCTCGCGCAATAGCGGTTTGCCCTGCCCGATGTCGCCGGAGAATACGATTTTGCGTGTTTGACCGCCCTCTTCCACCCATGTTTCGATGATCGCCGCACCGAGAATATGTCCCGCGTCGCGGAAGCGGCAGCGCACGCCGCGATGGGGCGTGACCGTTGCTTCATAAGCAACACCATGCAGTTGCCTGATACATACTTCGACATCGCGTGCGGTATATAGCGGCTCCAAAAGTTCCTGTCCACGTTTGTCGCGCGAAGCGGAGCGCCGATGCCATTCAGTCTCCTTTTCCTGAATGTGTGCGGAATCAAGCAGCATCACGCGCAGCAAATCCGCGGTCGCATGTGTCGCGAATACGGTACCGGTGAAGCCTGCCGCGACCAGCCGCGGCAGCAACCCTGAGTGGTCTATATGCGCATGCGTGAGCAGCACGAAATCAAGCGACCGCGGATCGAAGCCGAACGGCGCCCGGTTCTTGGCATCGGCCTCATGACCGCCCTGGAACATGCCGCAGTCGACGATGAAGCGCGCAGCGGCGGTTTCGACCAGGTAGCAGGAACCGGTAACCTCTCCGGCGGCGCCTAAAAAAGTCAGCTTCATGTCGTGCCGGCGGCAGACCGGTCCACCAGCGTGAGCACACGCTCGGCAAGCAAACTTATTTCATCTTCGGCGATCACATAGGGCGGCATAAAATAGACGGTGTTGCCGATTGGGCGCAGCAGCAATTCTTTGTCGAGTGCCGCCGCGTAAAACTTGCGGCTGAATTCCGGGTCCCCTGTTTCGATATCAAATGCCCAGATCATGCCGAGGTTGCGGAAGTGTTTGACGCGTGGATGTCGCGCCAGCGGCTCAAGCGCGCGGCTTAAATGCGCAGCTTTGATGCGGTTTGACTCCAGCACGCGGTCTTGCTCAAAGATATCCAGGGTCGCGAGCGCGGCGCGGCATGCCAGCGCATTTCCGGTGTAGGAATGAGAATGCAGAAATCCATGCGCTACATCGTCATCATAAAATGCCGCGTACACCGCATCGGTGGTCAGCACGACTGACAACGGCAAATATCCCCCGGTAATCCCCTTCGACAGGCACAGGAAGTCGGGGGTAATGCCCGCCTGTTCGTGCGCAAAAAAAGTGCCGGTGCGGCCGAACCCGGTCATGATTTCATCGGCAATTAAATGTACTTGGTAGTGGTCGCACAGCATGCGCGCGCGGCGCAGATATTCGGCATCGTACATCGCCATTCCCGCTGCGCCTTGCACCAGCGGCTCGATGATCAACGCCGCAGTTTCGGCATGATGGCGTTCGAGATGACGTTCAAGCGCGTCCGCGCAGCGCTCCGCGCAGGCGCGCGGAGACTCGCCGGGTTCGGCGCGCCGCTGGTCGGGGGTGGGTACCTGCGTGCTGCGCATCAGCAGCGGTGTGTAAGTGTTTTTAAACAATGCGACATCGGTAACTGCCAGCGCCCCCAGCGTTTCGCCGTGATAGCTGTGGGCGAGACTGATGAAGCCGGTCTTTCGAGGGCAGCCACGGTTGCGCCAGAAATGAAAGCTCATTTTAAGCGCGATTTCGATCGCAGACGCGCCATCGCTGGCGTAGAAACAGTGACCAAGCCGGTTCCCGGTCAATGCACGCAGGCGCTCCGACAATTCAACCACCGGTTCGTGCGTAAAACCGGCGAGCATCACATGTTCGAGCGTTTCGAGTTGCGCGGCAAGCGCGACGTTGATGCGTGGATTCGCGTGGCCAAACAGGTTTACCCACCACGAACTGACCGCATCGAGATAGCGCCGCCCGTCGAAATCATACAGCCATACACCCTTGCCCCGTGCGATCGGTACCAGCGGCAGCATTTCGTGCTGTTTCATCTGCGTGCAGGGGTGCCATACAGCGCCGGCGCTGCGTGTCAGCAAAGAAGTATTGCGAGTGCTGGCAATCATGGAAAATGGTTTGCGATTCGGAGATATTTGCCAGCGAACTGGCGAGCGCAAAATGACGCAATCGCGCTATGCAAATCGGTCTGGTTTTGTTGATATCATGGCATCAATTTTGCTCGGTCGAAGTGTAGCATCCCATCGGAGGTTTCATCATGGAATTGCTCGATCGAATTGAGGATCAAGTGGCGGTTACCGGCCTGCCGTTGTTTGCAATCACGCTCGCCGCGGTGCCCTGCCCTGATACGCCCGTTATCCTTACCTTGCACTGGCATGGATTCGTCAAGGAGAAACTCGCGGATACCGACTACGCAGCGGCGATTTCTTATGCGCCGATCCCCAGTTCAGCGCTGCAACTTAACGAACGCTGGGAGGAGCTTACGACCGTCGATCGCGCGGCGATGGAAGCGGCCTGGGAACTCGGCGCATGGGATGTACATCGCGCCGAGCGGCCGGCATGCTTGCGAGCCGGTGCGGATATGCGAGAGGCGTTTGAATGCCTGCAGGCATTCGGTACATTTCCATTCGGCATCGATGGCCATCAGGTGGTTGTTGCCGATACGCCGGATGCCGACGAGCTGATTGGGGTCGCGGCGCGGCGCGGTTATTTGATGTGGATGTTTCGCCCGGTGCGTGGCGGCATCTGGGGCGAGTATGCCGACGACGCGACGCTCACCGAAGATGGCAGCCGTTCCCCGCCCTGTCCCCATCGGCCAATTCCTCCCACCTGCGCAGGTAACCGCAAAACAGTTTACCGTTTTGGAGTTTCCACTTCCGGCAGCGGGCAAGCTTCCAGCAGGTAGAAACGACCTTTTTTATAAAAGGTTATTGAGGCCGCCTGCGCTGGCCAAGCTGCCGGAAATGTTTTTTTGCTACAACCCCTTGAAATATTTCGCCTAGGTGATTATTATTGGCACTCTCTTTAACAGAGTGCTAACAATAGTTTTCAGCCCAAGAGGAGATGCATTTATGAAGATTCGTCCGTTGCATGACCGCGTTATCGTCAAGCGGTTGGAAGAAGAACGCAAGACCGCTTCCGGCATCGTGATTCCCGATACTGCGGCGGAAAAGCCCGATCAAGGTGAAATCAAGGCGGTAGGCAAAGGCAAGATACTGGAAGACGGCAAAGTCCGCGCGCTTGACGTTAAGGTCGGCGACAAGGTGCTGTTCGGCAAGTATTCCGGCCAGACCGTCAAGGTTGAAGGCGAAGAACTGCTCGTGATGCGCGAAGAAGACATCATGGGCGTGATTGAGTAATCCACACTCATCTCAGGAGAAATTACATGGCAGCAAAAGACGTCAAATTTCACGACACGGCTCGCGCCAAAATCATCGCGGGCGTCAATGTGTTGGCCGACGCAGTCAAAGTGACTCTCGGCCCGAAAGGCCGTAATGTCGTGCTTGAGCGTTCGTTCGGCGCGCCGACTATCACCAAGGACGGTGTGTCGGTCGCCAAGGAAATCGAGCTGAAAGACAAGTTCGAGAACATGGGCGCGCAAATGGTGAAGGAAGTTGCTTCCAAGACTTCCGATGTGGCCGGTGACGGCACCACCACCGCCACCGTGCTGGCACAGGCGATCGTGCAGGAAGGCATGAAATACGTCGCCGCCGGCATGAACCCGATGGATCTGAAACGCGGCATCGACAGGGCGGTGGTTTCAGTGGTCGAAGAACTGAAAAAACTGTCCAAGCCCTGCACCACGAACAAGGAAATCGCGCAGGTCGGTTCGATTTCCGCCAACTCCGACACCGTGATCGGTCAGAAAATCGCCGAAGCCATGGAGAAGGTGGGCAAGGAAGGCGTGATTACCGTCGAGGACGGCTCGGGTCTGGAAGACGAACTCGAAGTGGTCGAAGGCATGCAGTTTGACCGCGGCTATCTCTCGCCGTACTTCATCAACAACGCCGAAAAGCAGCGAGCCGTTCTGGAAAATCCCCACATTCTCCTGCATGACAAGAAGATCTCGAATATCCGTGATCTGCTGCCCGTGCTCGAGCAGGTGGCGAAGGCGGGGCGTCCGCTGCTGATCGTCGCCGAAGACGTGGACGGCGAAGCACTGGCTACCCTGGTGGTGAACAACATCCGCGGCATACTCAAGACCTGCGCGGTCAAGGCGCCGGGATTCGGTGATCGTCGCAAGGCGATGCTCGAAGACATCGCAATTCTTACCGGCGGCACCGTGATCGCCGAAGAAGTCGGACTTACGCTTGAGAAGGTGTCATTGAACGATCTCGGCCAGGCCAAGCGTATCGAAATCGGCAAGGAAGAGACCACAATCATCGACGGCGCGGGTGATACCAAGGCGATCGAAGGTCGCGTCAAACAGATCCGCGCCCAGATCGAGGAAGCCACCAGCGATTACGACCGCGAGAAGCTGCAGGAACGCGTGGCGAAGCTCGCCGGCGGTGTGGCGGTGATCAAGGTGGGCGCCGCGACCGAAGTGGAAATGAAGGAAAAGAAGGCGCGTGTCGAAGATGCGCTGCATGCAACCCGCGCCGCGGTGGAAGAAGGCATCGTGGCGGGCGGCGGCGTGGCGTTGATCCGCGCCCGTTCGGGCTTGGCCAAGCTCAAGGGCGACAACCTTGATCAGGACGCGGGCATCAAGATCGTGCTGCGCGCACTGGAAGAGCCGCTGCGTCAGATCGCCCAGAACGCCGGCGACGAGCCGTCAGTGGTCGTCAACAAGGTGGTGGAAGGCAAGGGCAACTTCGGCTACAACGCCGCCACCGGCCAGTACGGCGACTTGGTGGAAACCGGCGTGCTGGATCCCACCAAGGTCACACGCTACGCGCTGCAAAACGCGGCTTCGGTTGCCGGTCTGATTTTGACTACCGACGCAATGGTGGCCGAATTGCCGAAGGAAGAGCATGCTCACGGCGGCGGTGCCGGCATGGGCGGTATGGGTGGCATGGATATGTAATGTAATGCACCGCGCTTCATGCGCGTTTTCGTCGTCACACTGTAAAAAGCCCCGCTAAAACGGGGCTTTTTATTTTGCTGCCTTGACGCATTTGGGGAATACGGGTTTAAATAGCGCCCTTTTGTTGCGCCATTCGCATTCGCGGATGGTTCCGCGCGGCCAAGTAGCTCAGTTGGTAGAGCAGCGGACTGAAAATCCGTGTGTCGGTGGTTCGATTCCGCCCTTGGCCACCAATAAACCGAAGATTTTCAGGTGGCCGAAGCAAAAAAGGGCGACACATTTTATGTCGCCCTTTCGAATGCTGTTAATGACGCGCTCAGCTTTTCTTTCCCTGGGAGCCTGATTTGTTGTCGCTTTTCATTTTGTCCCCGGAGCCGTCACAGGCCAGCGCGGAAACCGAAGCCAGGGCGAATATATAACGGCAAAAAATGCAGCGTAGCGTTTCATTCAGGTATCTCCGCAAAGTTTGGTTAATATAACTTGGCAAACGGTAACCCAAAACCCCGAGGCGCTTCAAGCGCCTCCAAACCGATCAAACGAAACGCGGGGGGCACGAAATATTCCCACCATGCAGGCGCTGTGGTCATACCAATGCTCGTGTTGTCGCTAGGCGATCACAGGAGTAAGATACCGCACCGCTTTAAGGCCCCGAATTTATGAGGTTATTTGCATTCGGCATCAATCATCGGACCGCACCGCTGGCGTTGCGCGAGCAGGTGGTTTTTCACGCCGAAAATCTGGTCCAGGCGCTGCGTGACTTGGTCGATCAGCGTCCGGTCAAGGAGGCGGCAATTATTTCCACCTGCAACCGCACCGAGGTTTATTGTCATACCGATGAGCCCGCATTCGCGGTGCACTGGCTTGCCAATTACCATCAACTCAAGGCGCAGCATATCGAGCCGCACCTTTACGAATTGCCCCAGGAACATGCGGTCAAGCACGCATTTCGTGTCGCGAGCGGCCTCGATTCGATGGTGCTTGGCGAACCGCAAATCCTCGGCCAGTTCAAAGACGCGGTGCGCACGGCCGAATCGGCGGGCACGCTGGGCGTGCTGCTCAATAAATTATTTCAGCGCACGTTTTCCGTTGCCAAGACGGTGCGTTCTGAAACTGACATCGGCGCGAGCACGGTATCGATGGCCGCCGCCGCTGTACGTCTCGCCGAACGCATCTATCCGAGCATCGCGGAACAGCGCATATTGTTCATCGGCGCCGGTGAAATGATTGAGCTTGCCTCGACCCATTTTGCCGCCCAGCACCCGCATCACATGACGTTTGCCAATCGCACGCTCGAGCGTGCGCAACATCTCGCGGACCGTTTCCGCGGCCATACCATCACCTTGAATGATCTCGGTTCACAACTCGCGGTGCATGACATTATCGTCACCTGTACCGCCAGCCCGTTGCCGATCATCGGCAAGGGCATGGTCGAAAGCGCGCTCAAGGCGCGCAAACACCGTCCGATATTGATGATCGATCTGGCCGTGCCGCGCGACGTGGAGGCCGAAGCCGCGGAACTCGACGACGTGTTTCTTTACACCGTCGATGATCTTGGCAAGATCGCGCGCGAGGGACTCGATATGCGCGAGTCCGCGGTGGTGCAGGCTGAAGCGATCATCGAGACCGAAGTCGATGACTTCATGCAATGGGTCGAAAACCGCGAACTGGTGCCGATGATCCGTGCATTGCGCGATGACGCCGAACGCGCCCGGCGGCGCGAGGTCGAGCGCGCGGTGCGGCGATTGACGCGCGGTGATGACCCGCAACAGGTACTCGAGCAGTTGAGCCACGGTCTGACCAACAAATTCCTGCACGCGCCGACTCATGCACTGAATCACACCAGTAACGACGACCGCGATCAGCTGGTGGCATTGCTGCGGCGACTGTACCAACTCCAACCCCTGGAATGAAGCAGAGCATCGCTGCGAAGCTCGCGCAGCTCACGCTCCGGCTTGAAGAACTCAACCGCCTCTTGAGTTCCGAAAGCGCGACCGCCGATCTCGATGCCTATCGAAAGCTTACGCGCGAGCATGCCGAAATAGCACCCGTCGTCGAACTCTATCGCTCGTGGCAGCACGGCGAGCGGGATATTACCGCCGCCCAGGAAATGACGGCCGACCCGGCGTTGCGCGAATTTGCGGAGACCGAAATCCGCGATGCGCGGGAACGCATGGCGCAACTGGAGGCCGAGCTCCAGAAGCAGTTACTGCCGCAAGACCCGAATGACGAGCGCAATATTTTTCTTGAAATCCGTGCCGGTACCGGCGGCGATGAGTCGGCCCTGTTTGCCGCCGATCTGTTCCGCATGTACTCGCGGTTTGCCGAACGCAGCGGCTGGAAGGTCGAGGTGATTTCGCAGAGCCCGAGCGAACTTGGCGGCTACAAGGAAATCATCGCCAAAATCATCGGGCGCGGCGCCTACTCAAAACTCAAATTCGAGTCCGGCGGCCATCGCGTGCAGCGCGTGCCGCTGACCGAAACGCAGGGCCGTATTCATACTTCGGCGTGCACGGTGGCGGTGCTGCCGGTGGCGGACGAAGTCGGCGACATCGTGCTCAACCCCGCCGAATTGCGTATCGACACTTTTCGTGCGTCCGGCGCCGGCGGGCAGCATGTCAACAAGACCGATTCGGCGATCCGCATCACGCATCTGCCGACCGGCATGGTGGTCGAGTGCCAGGACGACCGCTCGCAGCACAAAAACAAGGCGCGCGCGCTATCGGTGTTGGCTGCCCGCCTGAAAGACAAACAGATCCGCGAACGGCAGGCCAAGCTGGCGGCAACGCGCAAGTCGTTGATCGGCAGCGGTGACCGCTCGGAGCGCATCCGCACCTATAATTTCCCGCAAGGGCGCGTGACCGATCATCGCATCGGCCTCACGCTCTATAAAATTGCCAACATCATGGATGGCGATCTCGGGGAGCTGATTTCGGCGTTGGCTGCCGAGCATCAGGCCGAACAACTCGCGCTGCTCGCCGAAGAAACGCAGGCCGCGTAATGCAGGGCGTGCGTGCAATGCAGCTTCCGCTTTCGGCCGATTATTCGATGACGGTCGCTTCCGCGCTGACCGCCGCGCGCGGATTACTCGACGAAATTGACGCGCGCGCCCTGTTGCGATATGTGCTCAGCGTAAGCGATGCGCGGTTGATCGCATATCCCGAACATGCATTAACGTTCGCCGAGCGGCAGCGGTTCAAGCAGTTCGTTGCGCGCCGCATGGCGGGCGAACCGCTCGCCTACTTGACCGGAGAACGCGAATTTTTCGGCCGCACTTTCAGGGTGACGCCGGCAGTGTTGATCCCGCGCCCGGAAACCGAGTTTCTGGTCGAGTCTGCATTGGAACACATTCCGACCGACCAGCCGTGCCGCGTGCTTGATCTTGGCACCGGCAGCGGATGCGTCGCGGTCAGCATCGCCCTCGAGCGGCCGCTGGCGCACGTAGTCGCGGCCGATGTCAGCGCGACCGCCCTTACGGTCGCGCGCGGCAATGCCCGCATGCATGGAAGCGGCAACGTCGAATTTGTGCGCGGCGACTGGTTAAGGCCGTTTGGCGGGGAAGATTTCGATGTCATCGTATCCAATCCGCCGTACGTTGCCGCCGCCGATCCACATCTGGAACATTTGCGCTTCGAGCCGGCGCTGGCGCTGATGTCGGGCGGCGACGGACTGGATGCCATACGCGCAATTATCGCCGCCGCGCCGCGGTATTTGACGGAAGGCGGCTGGCTTGCATTCGAGCATGGTCATGACCAGGCTGAGTATTGCCGCCGGCTGCTGGCAAACGCCGGGTTGCAAGATGTTTTTTCGCGGCGCGATCTTGCCAAGATTGAACGCATCAGCGGCGGGCGCTTGCAGGCGGATGCGGTAACCCCGTAAAATACCGTACGATATTTGTCGGGTATTATTAAAGGTGAACCATGAATATTCAGGATGTTATCAAGGAGCAGGTTACTCAGAACCGGGTTGTGCTCTACATGAAGGGCTCACCTGATTTCCCGCAGTGCGGATTCTCGGCCAACGCCGTCGGCATTCTGCATGCATGCGGCGTCGGCAATTTTTTCTCGATCAACGTGCTGGAGGATGAAGCCATCCGGCAAGGCATCAAGCAGTACGCGAATTGGCCGACGATCCCGCAACTCTACATCAATGGCGAATTCATCGGCGGTTCCGACATCATGGTAGAGCTGTACGAAAGCGGCGAACTGCAAAAAATTCTGCAGCAATAAAGACCGCGCCTATTTGGTGCATGGCATCGGCAGCCTATGATATTCAATGATCATATAGCCAAAAATGTGGAGGCCATTCTGCGGCCAATAGTTGCCATTCAGATGCTACAGTTCGAACCCGAGGTGGCGCGGGTAGTGCACAGGTAGGCTCAGCGGTTCGCGACCTGGTCGAGGCCGAACCACACGACCGCGTAGTAGAGGACCGCGAAGACCGCGTTGCTGATCGCCAGCGGCAACCAGAGCCGGCGCATTTCGACACCCAGCCAGCGGAGCGCCACCAGGATCGGTTCCTGGCCGACCAAGGCGCAGCCGAGGGAGAGGCCGCCCCAGACTCCCCACCTGTTGGCGATTGCGACGCTCCTCGGCGTGCGCAGCCGCGCGATCCACCGGTTGATGAGACCGATTCGCGTGCTCTCGCCGGCGAGCCAGGCGACGACGAGCCCCTCGAGGTAGCTAGCTGCCGCGATCACCGGCACGAGGACCCACGGGCTGTAGTGCGCTGCGATGCCCAAGCCGACCGCTGCCGATGGCCCCAGCACCAGGTTGGGGGTCGCCGACAGCCCGACGATGGAGGCCCATGTCCAGAAGTTCGTCATAGGGATAGAAAATTTAACCGCATAAATAAAAGTATCAATGACCGCCGCACTCCGGTCAATGCCAAATTTTTTGTTAACTCCCACATAAAATCCGAATTCCGCATCACCCACACGCGTGAGGGCAAGAATTCCTCAGCCCGCACGGAAAGCCAACCCAGCGCTTTGTAGAAATCAAATGGCTTACAGAATACCAACACTATTTACAGACACAGCCATTTCGAACCGGTCGCAGCGATGAAAGCGAGTTTTTCCGCTTGCCTCAGGAACATCGTGCCGTTTCTGGCTTATGGAGTTGTGATCATGGTTTTAAGCATTGTCGCGGCAATCCCCTTTGGCCTTGGATTGCTGGTGCTTGGCCCGGTAGTCATCGCCTCAATCTATACCGCCTACTGCGATAATTTTCCTGCCGCATAAAATGCTAATGCAACTCGGCGAGAGTCTCGTCGATCATCGCCGCGGCCTGCTGCGCGTAGCCACTGCCGAACAGATTGAAGTGGTTCAGGATGTGATACAGATTGTAAAACGTGCGGCGCACCGGATAACCGGCAGCGCGCGGATAGGCCGCATCGTAGGCGGCGTAAAAATCGCTGCCGAAGCCGCCGAATAGTTCAGTCATTGCAAGATCGGTCTCGCGGTCGCCGTAATAGACGGCGGGATCGAAAATCACCGGCACGCCGCTGCCGTCGAAACCGGCATTTCCTCCCCACAGGTCTCCGTGCAATAGAGCGGGTTGTATTTCGCGCTCCGCAAACAGCGGCGCACAGTCTGCGAGCAAGCGCTCACCTTGGGCCAACAGCCGCCGTGGCGCGCCGTTCTTTGCGGCGAGTTGGAACTGAAAACCGAGGCGCCGACCGCGCCAGAATTCGAGCCAGTCGTCGCTTGGGGTATTGATTTGCAGTGTCGCGCCGATCGTATTGTCGCGTTTCCAGCCGAATTTTCCGGCCGTTACCCGGTGCATCGCCGCCAGTTGCTCGCCTAGTTTGCGACCATTGCGCTGGCTGCCGAACCCAATGTACTCGAGCACCAGCCAGCTCGCTTCGTCGTTGCGGCCAGCGCACACCGGCTGCGGCACGCGGATCGTGCTGCTGCGCGCGATTTCGCGCAGCCCCTCGGCTTCGGCAACGAACATGTCGTGACTTTGGGGCGCATTGGTTTTGACGAAGAAGGCGCGACCATTGCCGATGACGCGATAGGCGGCATTGATGCAGCCGCCGCCGACCGCCTGTTGTTCTTCAACGACGAAAGTCTTGCCGGTGGCTTTCGCAATCGAATCCGCGATGTCAGGCCATGGCGACACCGGAAGCGCCTTAACTGAGGGATTTCTTCGCTTTGGCAATCGCCGCTTTGACGCGCGCTGGCGCGGTGCCGCCGATATGGCTGCGCGCCTTGAGCGCGCCGTCGAGCGTCAGTGCGGCGAACATGTCTTCGCCGATCAACGCCGAGAACTGCTGCAGTTCGGGCAAGTTCAGACCGGCAAGGTCGCGGCCGCGTCCTTCGACAAAACGCACCGCCTGTGCGACGGTTTCGTGCGCCTCGCGGAACGGCACGCCCTTTCTGACCAGGTAATCGGCGAAGTCGGTCGCGGTCGCGTAACCTTCCTGCGCGGCCTTGCGCATCGCGTCCGCATTGACCTTGATGCCGCCCAGCATCTCGGCGAATACGCGCAGGCTTGCGCTCAACGTGTCGACCGCGTCGAACAACGGCTCTTTGTCTTCCTGATTGTCCTTGTTGTAGGCGAGCGGCTGCGCCTTCATCAGCGTCAGCAGCGCGACCAGGTCGCCGTTGACGCGCCCGGTCTTGCCGCGGATCAGTTCCGCGACGTCCGGATTCTTTTTTTGCGGCATGATCGACGAGCCAGTGCAAAAGCGGTCGGCGAGTTCGATGAAGCCGAAGCGCGGGTTCATCCACAGGATGAGTTCCTCGCAGAAACGCGACAAATGCGTCATCGCGAGCGCCGCGCCGGCGCAGAATTCAATCGCGAAGTCGCGATCGGACACCGCATCGAGCGAATTTTCGCACACACCGTCGAACCCCAGCTCCTTGGCCACCATGATGCGGTCGATCGGAAACGTGGTGCCGGCCAGCGCCGCGGCGCCGAGCGGCAGCCGGTTGGCGCGCTTGCGGCAGTCCGCGAGCCGCTGCGCGTCGCGCGCGAACATTTCGAAGTAGGCGAGCAGATGGTGCGCGAACGACACCGGCTGCGCGACCTGCAGATGAGTGAAACCGGGCATCACGGTTTCGGTATGCTGCTCGGCGAGATCGATCAACGCACGCTGCGTTTTCTTGATGAGATCGAGTATGTCGTCGATCGCGGCGCGCAGGTAGAGCCGCACGTCAGTCGCGATCTGATCGTTGCGCGAGCGTGCGGTATGCAGCCGCTTGCCGGCGTCGCCGGCAAGCTCGGTCAGGCGGTATTCGATATTGAGATGCACGTCCTCACGGTCGAGCGACCACGTGAAAGTGCCGGCGCGGATTTCATCGAGAATCTGGGCCAGTCCTTTTTCGATGGCCGCGAGGTCCCCGGCGCTCAGGATGCCGACTGCGTGCAGCATGCGCGCGTGCGCGCGCGAACCCTCGATGTCGAATTCGGCCAGCCGCCGGTCGAAGCCGACCGACGCGGTAAAGCGCTTGACCTCGTCGGCGACCGGTTCGCTGAACCGTCCCGACCACGGCGCGTCACCTGCGATCGATTTTTCTTGCGTCACGTAACTACCTTGTTCAGAATTGATTTTCAATGGGAAGTATAAATCAAAACGCCAACGCGAGCGCCCTGCCGAACTTCCGCAACCTCGGAATTCTGCTGCGCATTTTGGTGATTGTTGACGGCGCGTGTCTGGCCGCGGCGCTGTTCAAAACCAGCGAGCCGCTGGCGCTGATGGAAGAATTGATCGATCTGTCGGCGACGGTGCAGCCGACGTTGCTCGCCAGCCTGCTCGCGCTTGCGGCCATGAACAATTGGTTGCGCCGCCTTGCTTACTGGCCGGCGATTGCGGCGGTCATCGCGCTCGAGCTGGCGGTGGCAACCGCTGTTTATTTTCTCGGCCGCGGCGTGTTCGACAACCCAGGCGCGCTCGAACGCTACTGGATCTTCACGCTGCTGATCACCGGCGTGCTGATCGGTTACTTCGATCTGCGCGCCCGCGCGTTGTCGCCGGCGCTGGCCGAAGCGCGGCTGCAGGCGTTGCAGGCGCGCATCCGCCCGCATTTCCTGTTCAACAGCATCAACGCGGTGCTGAGCCTGATTCGCAAAAACCCCGCGCAGGCCGAGCACGCGCTCGAAGACCTGGCCGATCTGTTCCGCGTGTTGATGGCCGACAACCGCGAACTTACATTGATAACGCGTGAAGTCGAATTATGCCGGCAATATCTGGCGCTCGAGCAACTGCGCCTTGGCGAACGGCTGCAGGTCACGTGGGACATTGTGGACATGCCGGCCGACGCATTGATCCCGCCGCTGGTATTGCAGCCGCTGCTCGAAAACGCGGTCTATCACGGCATCGAACCCAGCAGCGTTCCCGGCGTAATCACGATTCGCATCTTCCGCGACCGCGACCAGATACATATCGTGCTGCGCAATCCGTACCGCCCGGACGGCGAGCATCACGCCGGCAACCGCATGGCGCTGGCCAACATCCGCGAACGGCTCGCGCTCCATTTCGACGCCGAAGCCAGCATCAAGACCGATGCGACCGCGGATTCGTACGAAGTCCGCATCGTCGTTCCGTATTTGAAGGGAATTACCTGATGACCGGCGCTTCGCCCCTGCGCGTGCTGATCGTCGACGACGAGGCGCCGGCGCGCAACCGCATCCGCGACCTGCTGTCCGATTGCGCGCTCAAACTGCCGCTCGAAATCGCCGGCGAAGCCGCAACCGGCCGCGAGGCGCTGGAGATGTTGCCCGCCTGCGATCCGGACGTGGTGCTGCTCGACATCCGCATGCCGGAAATGGACGGGATCGAGCTCGCCCAGCACCTGCTCAAGCTCGACGAGCCGCCGGCGGTGATTTTTACCACTGCGTACGACGCCTATGCGCTGAAGGCATTCGAGGTGCACGCGGTCGATTATCTGCTGAAGCCGATCCGGCTCGGCCGCCTGTTCGACGCACTGTCGCGCGCGCGTGAAATCACACCGTTGCGGCTCGAAGTACTGCGCGCGCTCAAACCCGAACCGCGCGCACATTTGTCGGTCAACGAGCGCGGCCGCATCCATCTGATTCCCATCCAGGACATCCTCTTTCTGAAAGCCGAACTCAAGTATGTGACGGCGCGCACCGCGCAGCGCGAATTTCTGCTCGAAGAATCGTTGACCGGCCTCGAGCAGGAGTTTCTCGGCGGCTTCGTGCGCATCCACCGCAACTGTCTGGTCGCCAAATCCGCGATCCGCGGTTTCGAGCGCGTGACCGGCGCCGACGGTGAAAGCCAGTGGGCTGTGTTGCTCAACGGGCTGCCGGAAAAGCTTGCGATCAGCCGCCGGCAGCAGCAGATCGTCCGCGAGTTCGGCAAACACCTGAAATGAAAAAAGCCGTGCTCGCGCTGATGCTGGCGGCCGCGGCAATCGCGCAGGCCGCCGATGCGCCGTACGGGCTGCTCGACATTATGCTGGGGGCGGGTTACGCGCAGCTTGAGCAGACGCTCGATCTGCGCGACATCAACGCCGCGCTTGCCGCCCGGCACGGATCGGGCAAACTCGATCTCGGCCGGCGCGGCTACGGTTGTCTGCCGCGCGAGGACGAGTTTGCCGATATCGGCTGCGTGTCGCACGATGAACGCCTGGACGACGTTGCAACGCGCGAAATCCGGCTGCAATTTCTGGCCGGCCGCCTGCAACAAATATCGCTGACCGCCGAAACGCGCTATTTTGATGTGGTCATCGATTATCTGCGGCGGCGTTACGGCCCGCCGCGCGTGGTGGCGACGGCGGATGCGCCGCGTTACGAATGGGGCAACGCGTCATCGCGCATGTATGCGCTGCACGGACCGAACCTGGTGTTCGTGTCGCTGGAACTGGCATCCTATCAAAATGCGGTCGCGCGCAAGCGCGCACGTGGCGGCAGCGTACCAGAATGCCGCTGAGCGGACTTCTCTATCCGCGCCGTGCCGAGCGCGCATGCTAAAATCGGGACGAATTCGAACTGCCGCAACCAGGGTTTCATTTTATCCACCAGTGAAGATAATCCGTGCCCCGCGCCGCTTTTCCTAATCCGCCGTCCCGCATCGTGATCGCATCGCGCGAAAGCGCGCTCGCGATGTGGCAGGCGCACCATGTGCAGCAGCGCCTGCAGGAAATGTATCCCGAGACCGAGACCGTCATTCTCGGCATGACCACGCAGGGCGATCAGGTGCTCGACAAGACGCTCAACAAGATCGGCGGCAAGGGATTGTTCGTCAAGGAACTCGAAGAAGCGCTGGCCGCGGGCCGCGCCGACATCGCGGTGCATTCGATGAAGGACGTGCCGATGGAATTGCCGCCGGGGTTTGCGATCGCGGCGATTCTCGAGCGCGAAGACCCGCGCGATGCGCTGGTTTCCAATCAATATAAAGACCTCGCACAATTGCCGGCCGGCAGCGTCATTGGTACTTCGAGTCTGCGCCGCGAAAGCCAGTTGCGCGCGCGCTTTCCACAACTCAGGGTCGAGCCGCTACGCGGCAACGTGCAGACGCGGCTGCGCAAACTCGACGACGGGCAGTATGCGGCGATCATTCTCGCCGCGGCGGGACTCAAACGACTCGGGCTCACCAAGCGCATCGCGCTGCCGATCGCGCCCGAACAAAGCCTGCCGGCGCCGGGACAGGGTGCGGTCGGCATCGAATGCCGCGCCGACCGCGGCGATCTGATCGATCTGATGGCGCCGCTCAATCATGCAGCGACCGCGACCTGCGTGCGCGCCGAGCGTGCGCTGTCGCGCGCGTTGTCCGGCAACTGCAACGTGCCACTCGGCGGTTATGCCCTGCTCAAGGACGGCAACCTCTGGCTGCGCGGCTTTGTCGCGAGTCAGGATGGCGCACAGTTCATCTACAGCGAAGCCACTGCCGCAGCGTCCGACCCAGAACAGCTTGGTGGCGAACTTGCCGCGCAACTCAGGGCCAAAGGCGCGGCGGAAATTCTCGCGGCGCTCGCATGAAACCGCTCGCCGGCCGCGGTATCGTGATCACGCGACCGGTGGCTGAAAGCGCGCGGATCGCAGAACTGGTTCGCGCGGCCGGCGGCAATCCGATCCTGTTTCCCGGCATCGAAATCGTCGCCGTCGAAAATACGGTTCCACTGCTTGATCTGATCGACCGGCTCGACCAATTCGAGATCGCGATTTTCGTCAGTCCCAGCGCGGTCAACATGGCGTTCGATTTGATCGAGCCACGGCGCGCGTTGCCGCTGGCGCTCAGAATCGCCGCTGTCGGCGCCGGCTGCGTGCGCGCACTCAAGCGCCATGGCGTGAACGAGGTCATTGCCCCGACCGAGCGCTTCGACAGCGAAGCGCTGCTCGAACTGCCGCTGCTGCAAGATGTGCGGGGAAAACACGTCGTCATTTTCCGCGGCGTCGGCGGGCGCGAACTGCTCGCGGACACCCTGACCGCGCGCGGCGCGCAGGTCGAATACGCGGAATGTTACCGGCGCGCCAAACCGGATCTCGACCCGGCTCCCTTGTTCGCGGCGTGGGAGCGCGGCGAGCTGCACGCGATCACCGCGACCAGCAGCGAGGCGTTGCGCAACCTGTTTGAACTGGTCGGTACGCGCGGCGCGGCGCACTTCAGGAACACGCCGTGTTTCGTCTCGCATCCACGCATCGGGGAAGCCGCACGCGCGCTTGGCGTCACTCAGGTGGTGTTGACCGGCCAGGGCGATGAGCGCCTCATGCAGGGGTTGATCGCGTGGACGGCGGGGGAAGTGCGCGCACGCGGCTGATCGTTTAAAGTTGGATTTAATGGAACCCGCCGCGCCCGCCGAACCGAACCGCCAACGCACGCCGCGCGTCAACACTGCACTGGTAGTGGCCGTACTCGCGGCGTTGTTGATCGCGTGGCAAGGGTATGACGGCCAGCGCCGCGCCAAGGCGTTGCAGCAGCAGACGCAAGCGATGCAGGTGCAGATCGCGACGCTCGAAGACCGGTTGCGTGAAATGCAGGCCCGGCAGGCCGCGCTCGATGCGCTCTATCAGGACCTGGCGCGCAGCAGCGACGAGTCGGTGCTCGCCGACATCGAGCAGACGCTGCTGATCGCCGACCAGCAGTTGCAGATCGCGGGCAACGTCAAGGCCGCGCTCGCCGCAGTACAGGCCGCCGACGCGCGCCTCGCGCGCAACCGCCCCGAATTCGCGCCGATCCGCAATGCGCTCGCGCATGACATCGAACGTCTGCGCCGCGCGCCGGCAGTGGACGTTGCCGGCAGCAGCGCGCGGCTCGCCGCCGTACTCGGCAGCGTTGACACGCTGCCGCTGGCGATGGACGAGCATCCGCCGGCGAATCCGCCGCCGGAGCGCGCGCCCGCCGCCGAAAACACCTGGCAGCGTCTCGCGCGCGAGGTCTGGCAGGAGCTGCGCTCGCTGGTGCGGATACAAAACACCGACCACGCCGATGCTATGCTGCTCGCGCCGCAACAGGTGTTCTTTGTGCGCGAGAATCTCAAACTGTACCTGCTTGCCGCGCGCCTCGCGCTGCTCGCGCATGATGAGGCGGGTTTCAGGGCGGATCTGAAAGCGGTGCACGAATCGCTGGCGCGCTATTTCGCTCCCGGCGATCCGGCGGTCGCCGCGGCGATCGCGACCGTGCAGCAGCTTGCCGGCAGCACGCTGCCGGCGCGGCCGCCGGATGTCGCGGCCAGCCTCGCCGCAGTGCGCGACTACCGGCTGGCGCACGAGTCACGCTGATGCGCGGAGTGTTATGGCTGTTGGGATTGTTCGGGTTGGCGGTCGCGGCGGCGCTGGCGCTGCGGTTCAACACCGGCGACGTGCTGATCGTGACCCCGTCGCATCGCATCGAGCTGTCGCTCAATCTGCTGATACTGCTGACGCTGCTCGGCTTCGTCGTCGGCTATCTATTGCTGCGCTTCGCGTTTGCCGTACTGCGGCTGCCGGCGCAGGTGCGCGCCTACCATGAGCGCCGCCGCCGCGACAAGGCGCGCGGCGCTCTGCTGGATGCGCTGCGCGCGTTTTTCGAGGGGCGTTTCGGCCGCGCCGAAAAAGCCGCCGCCGGCGCGATGGAGCTCGAGGAAATGCCGGCGCTCGGCGCGGTGCTCGCGGCGCGCGCCGCGCACGAACTGCGCCGCTTCCATGAACGCGACGCCTATCTCGCGCGTGCCGAGCAGCTCGCGCCCGACGACGCAGTAATGCGCATCGTCGCGCAGGCCGACATGCTGCTCGAGCAGCGCCGCTTCCAGGAAGCATTGCTGCTGCTGAAGACGCTGCCGAGCAAGCACACCGCCGCGCTGCGGCTAGAGCTCAGGGCGCAGCAGCAGGCGCGCAACTGGGAGCAGGTGTTGAAGCTGATCGATCAGCTCGAAAAGCGCGACGTGTTCGATACGGTGCGTGCCGCGGAATTGCGCCGCTACGCCTACGCCGAAAACCTCAAGCGCAGCGCGCTCGACCGCCGTGCGCTCGAAACCTTCTGGCAAAAAGTCCCGGCGCAGTTGCGGCGCGATAACCGGATTGCCGCGGCCGGCGCGCAATGCTTCATCCTGCTCGGCGGCTGCGCGCAGGCGACCGCGATCATCGAGGAAAGTCTGAAAGATAACTGGGACTCGGAACTGATCGGGCTCTACGCCGAATGCGAGGGACTCGACGTCGTGCCGCGCATCGAGCACGCCGAAAACTGGCTCAGGCAGCATCCGCACGACGCGGCGCTGCTGCGCGCACTCGGCCGACTGTGCATGTATCAGCAATTATGGGGCAAGGCGCAGAGCTATCTCGAGGCCGGCATCGCGATCGAGCCGTCCTATTCGACGCACCTCGATCTTGCGCAGTTGCATGAAAAACTCGGCCACAGCGATGCCGCGCGCGAGCATTACCGCGCGAGCCTTGAACTCGCGGTTGATCAGTTGAAGCAGGCCAGCGGGGGGCGGCGCAAGGCGGTAGCGTGATGTTCTTTAAATAGACTGAAATTTATTGCGCAGTAATATCAGCCGGCGTCCGCGGCAACAATTCGACGTGTTGCTCGTAACGTCCGCTTAAACCAATCACACTGAGCATTTGCCCCGCGCGGAAGTGGCTGACGTCAATCTTGGTTTCGGGCGCGATAAATACCAGCAACTTTCCCGAGCTGTCGTCAAGGTAGATTTTCCATCCCCACGGCCGGTCGTCAACGATGTCGCCGACGATCTTGCCGTGTACTGCGACCAGTTTTCCTTCATTCGCCGGGCCGACCTCGCCGGTTTTCATCGTCACCGGCGATTCGGTGGTTTCGTGGGTAGGGGTGACCATGCAACCGCTGGATAATAGTGTCGCAAGCAGAACAATATTTGCCATCGTTATGGCATGCATCAGCGGTCGAGTTCGATGTCATGATACGAGTCGGGCTGGTCGCGCGGTTCGAGATGGGTGAACACGTGGACGCCGGGCAATGCGGTGCGGATTTCACCTTCGATTTTTTCGAGCAGCGCATGTCCCTGCGCGACCGTCCATTCGTCGGGCACCAGCACGTGCAATGACACGAACGAACGCGCGCCGGCCTGCCGCGTGCGGATCGCATGGAAGCCGATGCCCTGCGCGCGATAGCCGGTGAGAATTTGTTCAACCGTCACGCGTTCCTGTTCCGGCAGCGCCTGATCGAGCAGGCCGCGGAACGAGCGACGCATCAGCTCGACGCCGGTCCATACGATGTGCGCAGCGACCGCGAGCGCCACCAGCGGGTCGAGGATTTGCCAGCCGGTGAACGCAGCAGCGGCGATGCCGACGATCACGCCTGCCGATGTCCACACGTCGGTCATCAGATGCTGGGCGTCGGCTTCGAGCGCGATCGAGCGATGCTCGCCGCCGGCTTTGAACAGTTGCCGCGCGACGGTGTAGTTAATGATCGACGCCAATGCCGAAATCGCCAGTCCCATGCCGACCTGTTCAAGCGGCCGCGGCGTGAACAGACGCTCGATCGCGGTTACCGCAATCGCGATCGCCGCGATCAGAATCAGCATGCCTTCAAAGCCGCTCGCGAAATATTCGACCTTGGTGTAACCGTAGGCATGCTCTTCATCGGGCGGCAGTGCCGCGACGCCGAGCACGACCAGCATCACCATCGCGCCGGTGAGATTGACCGTGCCTTCGAGCGCGTCCGACAGCAAGGCGACCGAACCGGTCAGCCACCACGCCGCCGCCTTGAGCGCGATGGTCGTCAGCGCGGCGGCAATCGACAGCAGAGCAAAATTGCGCAGACCGGTGCGCGCCATGGCGAAAAATCAGCGGGCCGGTTTGGGCGCCGGCGTGAACGCGTCCGAGAAAAACTCCGACTCGGGCAGCCGGCATTGCGTCGTGAAGTCGCGGTGCGCGGCTTCGACCATCGGCGGCGCGCCGCACGCGTAGATCTGGTAGCCGCTGAGATCGGGAATGTCCTGCATCACCGCATGATGCACGAAACCGGTACGGCCGCTCCAGTTGTCGCCGGGTTGCGGCTCGGACAGCACCGGCACGTATTTGAAATTGCCGTGCTCGCGCGCCCAGCGTTCGGGCAGCTCGTGCATGTAGAGGTCGGCGCGCGCACGCGCCCCCCAATAAAGCACCATCGGACGCGGGTCGTTGGTGTGGAATGCGTGCTCGACGATGGATTTGATGGGCGCAAAGCCGGTGCCGCTGGCGAGCAGTATGATCGGCTTGGCGTTGTCTTCGCGCAGAAAGAAAGTGCCGAGCGGCCCTTCGAAGCGCAGGATGTCGCGTTCTTTCATCTTGGTGAAGACCTGCTCCGAGAACGCGCCGCCATAGTTGCGCAAATGCAGTTGCAGAAATTCGTCGTCATGCGGCGGGTTCGCCAGCGAGAAGCTGCGCCGCACGCCATCCTTGAGCAGCATGTCGATGTACTGCCCGGCGAGAAATTGCAACCGCTCGTTGGCCGGCAGCTTCAGATACAGCACCATCACGTCGGGTGCGGGGCGCTCCATCTTCTGCACGCGGCACGGCAGCTTTCTGATCTGGATGTCGTTGACCGCGGCAACCTCGCGGCACTCGATCACGAGATCGCTGCGCGGCCGCGCCTGGCAGAACAGCGCCATGCCGAGGTCTTTTTCCGCCGCAGTCAACGCGCTGTCCTGATAGACGCCGTAATCGACGGTGCCGGCGATGATTTTGCCCTTGCAGGTGCCGCACGCGCCGTTGCGGCAGCCGTACGCAATGACCACGCCTTCGCGCAGCGCGGCGTCGAGTATCGTTTCATGGTCCTGCACGGTGAAAGCGTGGCCGCTGGGCTGGATGGTGACTTGATGTGGCATCGGTTGCTGCGGCGCCAGCGGCGCCGACGTTTTTTCGGTTAAAATTTAAAGGTTATGCGACGTTTATTGATTATCGGTTGCGGCGATATTGCGTTGCGCACGCTGTCTGCATTGCATCCGCGCTACCGGATCTACGCCTTGACCCACAGCCGCGCACGCGTTCCCGAATTGCGTGCGCGCGGCATGGTGCCGATTGCCGGAGACCTCGACGAGCCGGCAAGCCTCGGTGCACTGGCCGGTCTGGCGCACGATGTCCTGCATTGCGCGCCGCCGCCCGCGGACGGCTTGCGCGACTCGCGCACCGCGCATTTGATCGCGGCGCTGGCAAGGGGCGAAAGTCTACCACAGCACCTGGTTTACATCAGCACCAGCGGCGTTTATGGCGATTGCGGCGGCAGCTGGGTCAGCGAAACGCAGCCGCTGCGTCCCGCGACCGCGCGCGCGCAACGCCGCGCCGACGCCGAGCGCCAGTTGCGCGAATGGGGGCGGCGCGGCGGCGTGCGCATCAGCATATTGCGCGCACCGGGCATTTATTCCGAACAGCGCCTGCCGCTCGACCGGCTCAAGGCCGGCACGCCGGCATTGCAGCCGGCGGAGGACGCGTACACCAATCACGTGCATGCCGACGATCTTGCGCGCATGGTGGTCGCGGCGCTGTGGTTTGGCCACGCCGGACGAGCGTATAACGCGAGCGACGACAGCCGGATCAAGATGGGCGAGTATTTCGATCTGGTTGCCGATCGGTTCGGCGTGCCGCGCCCGCCGCGCATTTCGCGCGCCGAGGCCGAGCGGCGTATTCCGCCGGCACTGCTGTCGTTCATGAGCGAGTCGCGCCGTCTTGCCAACCAGCGCATCAAGCGTGAGCTGCGGTTCAAGCTACGCTATCCGACCGTGCAAGACGGCATCCGGGCGGCGCGAACGCGCGGCTGATGTGCGATGGACAATGCGCTGCTGGTGATTACCAACGCACCCGATCGCGCGGTTGCGCTCAAAATCGCGCATGAACTGGTCGAGCGCAGACTGGCCGCCTGCGTGAACATGCTTGGCGACTGCGATTCGGTTTACCGCTGGCAAGGCCGGCTGGAGACCGCGCGCGAAGTGCCGCTGCTGATCAAGACGCGCGAAGCGGTCTATGTCGATGTCGAGGCGGCGATCCGGAAGCTGCATCCTTACGAACTTCCGGAAATTATCGCTGTCCGTATAGAGCGCGGTCTGCCCGAATATCTGCAATGGGTGACGGCGCAAACCCTGACCGATATCAGTTGATCCGATGCGATTAATTACAGCCCTCCTGCTGTTGCTGCCGCTGTGCGCGCCCGCCGCGCAACCCGACTTGCTCGACCCATCGCAGGCGTTCCGTTTTTCGGCGCGCAATCTCGACGCCAGGACCGTCGAAATAAACTATGAAATCGCGCCCGGCTATTTTCTGTACCGCCAGAAATTCAAATTTTCGGCGCAACCGGCCGCGGTCACGTTTGGTGCACCGCAGTTTCCGGCCGGCGTGATGAAGGCGGACAAACTTTTCGGCAACAGCGAGATCTACCGTGACCAGGTGCGCATCGTGCTGCCGGTGGCGGCCGTGGGGCAATCATTGGAACGCTTTAGGTTGACCGCGGTGTCGCAGGGATGCGCCGATATCGGCGTGTGCTATGCGCCGCAGGAGCATAAAGCCGAGGTTGTGCTTGCGGCAACCAGCATGCCGGCAACACCGTTGACCGGCGGCGCCGCGCTGTTTTTACAGCCGGCACCGGCAGCCGCATCCGTAGCGGGATTGTCCCAGCCATTGTCCGAAGACACGCGCATCGCGGCACTGTTCAGGGGCAGCTTCTGGATTTTGGTTGCGAGTTTTTTCGGTTTCGGCCTGCTGCTTGCGTTCACGCCGTGCACGTTTCCGATGATTCCCATTTTGTCGGGCATATTGGTGCCGCATGGCGAGCATTTGACGCATTTGCGCGGTTTCATGTTGTCGCTGGTTTACGTGCTCGGCATGGCGATTACCTATGCGCTGGCGGGCGTGGTCGCCGGGCTGCTCGGCACCATGTTGTCGGCGGCCTTGCAGAACCCGTGGGTACTCGGCGGCTTCGCGCTGATATTTGTCGCGCTTGCCTTGTCGATGTTCGGTTTATATGAGTTGCAATTGCCGAGCGTGCTGCAGACGCGGCTTTCGGTTGCCAGCGGCCGCCTGCATGGCGGGCATTTCGCGAGCGTGTTCACAATGGGAGTCTTGTCGGCATTGATCGTCGGACCATGCGTTGCCGCTCCGCTGGCGGGCGCATTGCTTTACATCAGCCAGCAGGGCGACGTAGTGCTCGGCGGCAGCGCCTTATTTGCAATGGCACTGGGCATGGGCGTGCCACTGCTCGCGGTTGGCGCCTCGACCGGCGCATTGCTGCCGAAATCCGGGCCTTGGATGGAAACCATCAGGAAAGTATTCGGTGTGATCCTGCTGGGTGTCGCGATTTACCTGATTTCTCCGGCGATCCCCATCGTTGCGCAGATGCTGCTGTGGGCGGCGTTATTGATCGTGTCGGCGGTTTACCTGCATGCGATCGACCCGTTGCCGCCCGCCGCCCCCGGTTACCGCAAGCTGTGGAAAGGCGTCGGCATCATCGGGCTGCTGGCCGGTATCGCATTGTTGGCCGGCGCATTATCGGGCGGGCGCGACATCCTGCAACCGCTTTCCGGATTGCGTATCGGCAAATCCGACGGCATGGATGCCGCGTCCGTGCAACTGCCGTCATTCAAACGCGTCAACAGTTCTACTGAACTCGATGACGCCGTGCGTGCGGCGGCTGGACGCCCGGTATTGTTCGATTTTTACGCCGATTGGTGCGCGACCTGCAAGGAGATGGAGCGTTTCACATTTACCGATCCGCAGGTGCGCTCCCGTCTTGACCGGATGCTGATGTTGCAGGCCGACGTCACCGCTAATTTGGATGAACACAAGGCGTTGCTCAAACGCTTCGGGTTGTTCGGCCCCCCGGGAATCGTGTTTTTCGATCAGCGCGGAAAAGAAATCCAAAGTTTGCATGTTGTTGGCTTTCAGCCGGCGCAGGAATTCGCCACAACGCTTGATCGGGTGCTGTCGCGTTGACGCTGATCCGTTACCGATGCTTGATGGGTAAATCTATCTCAAGCCATTAGCCAATAATGTCGCTGGGTATTATTTCCGGGCTCACTTGTTGCGAGCCATGTCGTGATGAAATCCCTGTACGCAATAAATATTATTCATCACTAATTAGCAGAGGCTTAAATTGTTGCTTTTATGATGAAACGTCGTATATATGCGACGAATTTCAGTGAAAAACTGATAAATAACGCCAAAATTATGGCCATCGCTTGACATCCGCTAGTATTTGATGGTCTCCTACCACTCCTTCCAATAAGAATATTGCTAGTTAGAGACTTGCTAATAGGCAGTTTTCATTAATGCCCTGATTAGCGACGAGCAAAAGCGTCAAATGGTAGTTAATTAGCTTCTAAAAGTCTATAAAAGCTTCAATATTACTGGAAATTCGTCGATTTTTCTGAGTTTGCCGTAAATCGCAAAAGTAAGGGGAGTAATTCATACCGGTGGCATGTTTATCAAGCCACTTGCATAGTATGTGACAAACTTCACAAAACCAATGTCTTTGTCCAATCCGGTGAAAAATATCCTCGTCCTTCATGGGCCCAATCTGAACCTGCTCGGTTTGCGCGAGCCTGAACACTACGGCTCGGCCACATTACAGGACATTGACCAGCGCCTAGCCACGCGCAGCAAGCAGGCCGGCGTCAAATTTGCGGCTTTTCAAAGCAACATCGAGGGCGAGCTTGTTAACCGCATCCAGCACGCGCGGCGCGACGGCGTTGACTTCATCATCATCAATCCGGCGGCGTTTACCCATACCAGCATTGCAATGCGCGACGCGCTGGCGGCGGTCAAAATCCCGTTTATCGAAGTGCACCTTTCAAATGTGTTCGCGCGCGAAGAGTTCCGTCATCGCTCGTATTTCACCGATCTTGCAGTCGGGATGATCAGCGGTCTGGGCAGCAAGGGTTACGAGCTTGCGCTTGAATATGCGTTGCAACAGACGACTGGAGACTAGGATGGATTTGCGCAAACTCAAGAAGCTGATCGATTTAGTCGAGGAGTCGGGTATCGCCGAACTTGAAATTACCGAAGGCGAAGAGAAAGTGCGTATTAATCGCGGCGGTCTTGCAACGGTAACTTCGACCGCGCCGCCAACCGTTGCCGCGTTACCGGCGATTGCACCAGCGCTCCCCGTGGCGAGCGGCGAATCGGAACCGGCGGCACCCGAAGGCCATGTATTAAAGGCGCCGATGGTTGGTACTTTTTATCGCTCGGCGTCACCGGGCGCCAAGTCATTCGTCGAAGTCGGGCAAACCGTGAGCGAAGGTGAGACGGTATGCATCATCGAAGCGATGAAACTGCTCAATGAAATCGAAGCCGATCGCTCGGGCACGATCAAGGCCATCTTGGTTGAAAACGGACAACCGGTCGAATATGGCCATCCGCTGATAGTGATCGGCTGAAGCTGGTGATTGTCCGGCATTGAACAGAATTCATGTTTGAGAAAATTTTGATCGCCAACCGCGGCGAGATTGCGTTGCGTATCCAGCGTGCCTGCCGCGAACTTGGGGTCAAGACCGTTGCGGTACATTCCGAGGCCGATGCCGCCGCCAAGTACGTGAAGCTGGCCGATGAATCGGTGTGCATCGGCCCCCCGCCGTCGGCGCAAAGTTATCTCAACATTCCCGCCATCATCAGTGCAGCCGAAGTTACCGATGCTCAGGCGATTCATCCCGGCTACGGGTTCCTTGCCGAAAACGCCGATTTCGCCGAGCGCGTCGAAAAAAGCGGTTTTGTATTTATCGGCCCGAAAGCGGAAACGATACGTCTGATGGGCGACAAGGTAAACGCCAAGGCGGCGATGAAAAAAGCCGGCCTGCAGTGCGTGCCGGGGGGCGAAGGGCCTTTGCCGGAAACGCCGGAAGAAATCCTCAAGCTCGCCGAAGAAATCGGATATCCGGTCATTATCAAGGCGGCGGGCGGCGGCGGTGGGCGCGGCATGCGCGTCGTGCACACGGAAGCGGCCCTGCTTACCATGGTACAAACGACGCGCGGCGAAGCGCAGGCCGCATTCGGTGACCCCACCATCTACATGGAAAAGTACCTCGAGAATCCGCGCCACATTGAAGTGCAGGTACTCGCCGATAAATTTAAACATGCGGTTTATCTTGGTGATCGCGATTGCTCAATGCAGCGCCGTCATCAAAAAATCATCGAAGAGGCGCCGGCGCCCTATCTACCATTGCGCGCCCGGGTACGGATCGGCGAACGGTGCACCGAGGCATGCCAAAAGATCGGTTATGAAGGCGCCGGCACATTCGAGTTTCTCTATGAAAACGGTGAATTTTATTTCATCGAGATGAACACCCGGTTGCAGGTCGAACATCCGGTGACCGAAATGGTGACCGGCATCGATATCGTGCAGTTGCAAATCCGGGTCGCGGCCGGTGAAAAGCTGCCGATCAAGCAGCGTGATGTGGTGATCAGGGGGCACGCGATCGAATGCCGCATCAACGCCGAGGACCCGCTTAAATTCATGCCGTCGCCCGGCCGCATAACTTCATGGCATATGCCGGGCGGGCCGGGCATCCGCGTCGATTCGCACGCCTATAACGGCTATTTCGTGCCGCCGTACTATGATTCACTGGTTGGCAAATTGATCGCTTACGGCGATACCCGCGAGCAGGCGATCAGGCGCATGGGTATTGCCTTGTCGGAGGCCGTGGTCGAGGGCATTCAGACCAATTTACCGCTGCATGTGGAATTGATGCAGGACGCCGCGTTTTTGCGTGGCGGCACCGGCATCCATTACCTCGAACAGAAAATCGCAAAGTTCGCGAAAGCGGCAGAGTAAATCATTACATCCGCGATGGGCTGGCTTGCAGTCACCCTGACAGTGAATGCCGCATGCATCGAAAAACTGTCCGATGCATTGCTTGAAACCGGTGCGCTGGCGGTTGACGTTGCCGACGCTGATGCCGGAACGCCGCGGGAACGTGCGTTGTTCGATGAGCCGGGTGAAACCGGCGCGCCCGCCTGGGAGCTTATCAGAATCAGCGCATTGTTCGCCGAATCAGTCGATGTCGCGGCAAACGTTGCCATTGCATTGGGCGCAGCCGGTCTTGATCCCGCACGGGGGTTCGAGGTAAGCCGTATCGAGGATCAGGACTGGGTGCGCGCGACGCAGAGCCAGTTCAGACCGATACAGGTATCGCGGCGTTTATGGGTGGTGCCGAGTTGGCATCTGCCACCCGATCCATCCGCGATTAATTTGACCATCGATCCGGGGCTCGCGTTCGGCACCGGTACGCACCCGACGACGCGACTGTGCCTCGCATGGCTCGATGCCAATTTGCGAGGTGGTGAAACCGTGCTCGATTACGGCTGCGGTTCGGGCATTCTTGCGATCGCGGCATTGAGGCTTGGCGCGTCGAACGCACGCGGCGTGGACATCGATCCGGCGGCGTTGCTTGCGGCACGTCGCAATGCGATGCAGAATCAGGTTACGGTTGAATTTGAAACAGCCGGGTGCGTCGTAACGGAACCCGCCGACATCGTGCTTGCCAACATTCTTGCCAATCCGTTGAAATTACTTGCCCCGCTGCTTGCGCATGCGACGCGGGGTGGCGGTCGTATCGTGCTGTCGGGCATACTCGAGCCGCAAGCGGCGGAGGTGCGCGATGTGTATCGTGAGTGGTTTAACATGGACGCGGAATTGAACGATGAGGGTTGGGTGCTGCTGTCCGGAACCAGACGGTTGGACTGAGCGAGCACAACCATGAGCATGATTACTACCTGTCCGGCATGTGGAACTTCGTTTCGCGTGACGCCGCAGCAACTGCAGGCACATCACGGCACGGTGCGCTGCGGGCATTGCGCGCATGTGTTCGACGGTTTCCAGTCGCTTGCCACCCAGCCCGCCGACGCGGTGACCGAAACCGAACTCCCCGCAACCACCGTCCAGTCGGCGATCGAGCCGTCGCCGGCCGCGATTGTTGAGCCGCCAGAACCGGCGCCGCAGTTCGTAATGCCGGCGGAAGCGGTCGCGGTACCGAAACAACGCGGGCTGACCTTTGGCATAGCCTTGATGCTGGTGGCGCTGACCGTGCAGGCTGCTTTTTTCTGGCGTGGCGATATTGTGGCCAACGCACCGACGCTGCGTCCGCAGCTTGAAAAACTGTGCGCATTACTGCGCTGCACGATTGCCTTGCCGCAGCAGCCGCGGCAAATCACGATCGAAGGATCGGACATGCAGGTGATCGACCCGGCCGCGCCGGGATTCGTCGTGCTGACCGCGACCTTGCGCAGCCATGCGACTACTCCGCTTGGCTATCCGGCGCTCGACGTCGTGCTGACCAATAACGACGACCATACCGTCGCGCGCCGGGTTTTCCTGCCGGCCGAATATCTTGGCAACGGCAAGGATGCGCACGCGGGCATCGCGCCGAACGCCGAAGTCACGGTGCGGCTCAATCTCGATACCGGCGACCTGGGCGCCGCGGGATTCCGTCTTGATCTGCTGCCCGCGTCCTAGGCGATCGATTAAAATCGGACGCCGGCCGTGCGCTGCTATTGACTTGCGCTGGTGTGCACCAGCGCATATAGTGTCGCCGTCGCGGGATTCGATTGTGGATTCCACGTCGCAGTGGGAGAGTGTGCCGCATTCAGAGATGATGGCGGCGCCGCCGAAGGCGTAACCACCCGGAACCGCTCAGGCAGGACTTTCTTGAGAACCGCTGCGCGCGAGACGACTCTGGAGAGTGCGTGGCCATGTCGGCCCCGCCACCGAAGGGGCACGCGGGGGCCGATCCGGTTTCCGTAATCTCTCAGGTTCAAGGACAGAGGGGCAAAGCCAATGTTGGCTTTGCTTTTTTGTTTGGCAAACGGAGATACGGTGACCGCGCTCAAAACCACGCCGCTCAACGCCGCCCATTACGCGCTCGGCGCGCGCATGGTCGATTTCGGCGGCTGGGACATGCCGCTGCATTACGGCTCGCAGCTCGAAGAACATCACGCAGTACGCCACGCCAGCGGCATGTTCGACGTCGCACACATGTCGGTGGTCGATCTGCACGGCGCCCGCACGCGCGATTTCCTGCGCACGCTGCTGGCCAACGACGTGGCCAAACTCAAGACGCCCGGCAAGGCGCTTTATTCGTGCATGCTGAACGAAACCGGTGGCGTGATCGATGACTTGATCGTCTATTTCGTTGCCGAAGGCCGGTTTCGCCTGGTCGTCAACGCGGCGACCACGGATAAGGACCTGGCGTGGCTCCAACGGCACGCGCCGGCATTCGGCGTCGAAGTGCGTCATCGCACCGATCTCGGCATTCTCGCCGTGCAGGGCCCGCAAGCCCGAGCGAAAGTCCTCGCATTATTGCCGTCCGAACTGGCATCAGCGGCTGCCGAACTCGCGCCGTTCAACGCGGCCTGGAGCGGCGAACGTTTTGTCGCGCGCACCGGCTACACCGGTGAAGACGGTTTTGAGTTGATGCTGCCGAACGCTGAACTTGAACCCATCTGGAAAAAATTGCTGGCCGCCGGCGTCGCGCCGTGCGGCCTTGGCGCGCGTGATACGCTGCGGCTTGAAGCGGGCATGAACCTTTACGGGCAGGACATGGATGAATCCACGACACCACTCGAGACCGGCCTTGCCTGGACGGTTGTCATCGATGCCACCCGCGATTTTTTTGGCAAGAATGCGCTGCTGAACTTGCCGCCGACGCGGCACGCGCTCGGCCTGATCCTGAGCGACAGGGGGGTGATGCGCGGCCATCAGGTGGTAATGACCGCACACGGTGCTGGCGAAATCACCAGCGGCGGCTTCGGGCCGACCCTTGAGCGTTCGATCGCGCTCGCACGCGTGCCGCTGGCGGTCGTGCCCGGCGATCAGGTTTCAGTCGAGGTACGCGGCAAGAACCTGCGCGCGCGGGCCGTGAAGCCGCCGTTCGTACGCAATGGCAAGGTATTAGTCAATGTTTAAACTGCAGAGGGCAGAGAAGACAATAAAAAATATGAAACCACAGATGAACGCAGATAAACACCGATTCAAGACAGGAAAAAACCGGGAATATGAAGCAGAAAGCAGCTTGTTTCTGGAATTAAAGTTCCTGCATTTTGATTTTTATCCGTGTCCATCTGCGTTCATCTGCGGTTCCATTGTTTTTTCAGGAGCAACCAAATGACGATGCCAGCCAATCTCAAATATACGAAGTCGCACGAATGGGTGAAACAGGAAGCCGACGGCAGCGTGACCATCGGCATCACGCATCACGCGCAGGAAATGCTCGGCGACCTGGTTTTCGTCGAAGCGCCCGCGGTCGGTCGCCAGGTCAAGCAGGGCGAGGAATGCGCAGTGGTCGAATCGGTGAAGGCCGCCGCCGACGTCTACGCGCCGCTGTCGGGCGAAGTGCTGGCCGCGAACCCCGAACTGGCCGACGCGCCGGAAAAAATCAACGCCGACGCCTATGCGGCATGGATCTTCAAGCTCAAGCCCGCCAATCCAGCCGAACTCGGCGGACTGCTCGATGCCGCCGCCTACCAGGCGATCGCCGACGCCGAAAGTCATTAACCATTGAACCGCGGAGACGCAGAGACGCAGAGAAAACCATGAATATTGATGGAGGAATTAAAAATATGAATTTCGTCGTTCTCCGCGCCTCTGCGCCTCAGCGGTAAAAGGAATTTCATGCCATTCATTCCGCATACCGAAGACGATATACGCGCGATGCTGGCCGCCATCGGCGTGCGGTCGATCGACGATCTGTTCGATGAAATTCCAGCTGCGCTGCGCAGCCGCGGACTGCAACAGGTGCCGCCCGGCATCAGCGAGATGGATATCACTCGCGTGATGCATGAACGCGCGGCGCAGGACGGCTTTTATCTCAACTTCATCGGCGCCGGCGCCTACGAGCACCATATCCCGGCCGCGGTCTGGCAGATCGCGACGCGCGGCGAATTCTATTCTGCGTACACGCCGTACCAGGCCGAGGCGAGCCAGGGCACGCTGCAGTTGCTCTACGAATACCAGACGATGATGACCTCGCTGACCGGCATGGACGTGACTAATGCGAGCCTCTACGACGGCGCGTCTGCACTGGCCGAGGCGGTGCTGATGGCGGTGCGTACGCACAAAAGCTCGAAGCGCGTGCTGATGCCGCTGACCGTGCCGCCGGTCTACCGCAAGGTCGCGCGCACGCTGGTCAAGGATCAGAATATCGAACTGGTGCCGGTGCCGTACGCGAAAGACAGTGGCCATACCGATTTGCAGGCATTGCAGCAGTATGCAGGACAGGATTTCGCGGCGCTGATCGTACCGCAGCCGAATTTCTTCGGCGTCATCGAACTGGCCGACGAGCTTGCCGCGTGGGCAAAACAGAACGGCATGCTGACGATCGCGCTGGTCAACCCGATCTCGCTGGCATTGCTGCGTCCGCCGGGAGAATGGGGCGCGGACATCGCGGTCGGCGAAGGCCAGCCGCTCGGCGTGCCGCTCGCGAGCGGCGGCCCGTATTTCGGCTTCATGGCGTGCCGTGAGCAATATGTGCGGCAGATGCCGGGGCGCATCATCGGCGCGACCAACGACGCCGACGGCAAGGTCGGCTATACGCTGACGCTGCAGGCGCGCGAGCAGCATATCCGCCGTTCGAAAGCGACTTCCAACATCTGCACCAACCAGGGCCTCGCGGTAACCGCAGCGACGATCTACCTGGCGCTGCTCGGACCCGAAGGTCTCGCGCGCGTCGCGCAGGCAGCGCATGCGAATACGATCGCGCTCGCGCAGAAACTCGCCGCATTGCCCGGCGTCAAGCGCGCCTTTGCGACGCCGGTGTTCCATGAATTTGTGCTGCAATTCGAGGCGCCGGCGGAAAGCGTGTTGCAGGCGCTGTGCGCGCGGCGCATACTCGGCGGCGTCGCGTTGACGCACGATTATCCCGAACTCGGCGAGGCGATTCTGGTCTGCGCGACCGAGACCAAAAGCACCGCTGATCTCGACCATTATGCGCAGGCACTGGCAGCAGTGCTGCAATCCACCACGAACTCAAGGAGACACTCATGGGTAATGTGACGCTGCAAGGCAAACCGATCACCGTCGCCGGCAAATTTCCGCAGCCCGGCGACGCCGCGCCCGATTTCACGCTGACCAACAAGGATCTCGCCGACGTCTCGCTCAAGAACTTCGCCGGCAAGAAGAAAGTGCTCAACATCGTGCCGAGCCTCGATACGCCGGTGTGCCAGAAATCGACACGTGTGTTCAATGAAAAAGCGAACGCATTGCCCAATACCGTCGTGCTGGTGATTGCCGCCGATCTGCCGTTCGCGATGAGCCGTTTCTGCGGTGCCGAGGGTCTGAATAATGTCGTGACCTTGTCCACGTTTCGCGGGCACGATTTTCATACCAAGTACGGCGTCGACATCGCCGACAGCGCGCTCAAGGGTCTGACCGCGCGCGCGGTGGTCGTGCTCGACGAGAACAACCGGGTCAAATATTCGCAACTGGTGCCCGAGATCGCGCAAGAGCCCGATTACGACAAGGCGCTGGCCGCGTTGAAGTAACGCGCAAGTAACCGAACCGCAACAAACCTGCGCTAACCTCCCGCCCCGATGCTGATCTTCGAACTGTCGCGCCCCGGCCGCCGCAATGCTTCGCAGTTGCTGCATGAGGTGCCTGCCATCAGCGCGATTCCCGCACACTGGCGCCGTACTTCGCAGCCGTTGCTGCCCGAAGTCTCGGAGCTCGATGCGGTACGCCATTACACCAATCTGTCGCGCAAGAATTTCTCGATCGACACCCAGTTCTATCCGCTTGGTTCGTGCACGATGAAATACAATCCGCGCGCGTGCAATTCGCTGGCGATGCTGCCGCAGTTTCTGGCGCGCCATCCCGACGCGCCGGCGGAAACCGGCCAGGGCTTTCTCGCCTGCATGTTCGAATTGCAGGAGATGTTGAAGGACGTTACCGGCATGGCCGGCGTGAGTCTGGCGCCGATGGCCGGCGCGCAGGGAGAATTCGCGGGCGTCGCGATGATCCGCGCCTATCACACCGCGCGCGGCGACAGCGCGCGCACCGAAATGCTGGTGCCAGATGCCGCGCACGGCACCAATCCGGCGACCGCCGTCATGTGCGGCTACACGGTCAGGGAAATCCCGACCGATCGCGACGGCAACGTCGATCTCGCCGCGCTCAAGGCCGCGGTCGGGCCGCAGACCGCGGGGCTGATGCTGACCAATCCTTCGACGCTCGGCGTGTTCGAGCGCGCGATCCAGGACATCCAGCGCATCGTGCACGCGGCGGGCGGGCTGCTCTATTACGACGGCGCCAATCTCAATGCGATCCTCGGCAAGGTCAAGCCCGGCGACATGGGTTTCGACGTGATCCACATGAATCTGCACAAGACGTTCTCGACGCCGCACGGCGGGGGCGGTCCCGGCGCGGGCCCGGTCGGCGTCAATCAAAAGTTGCTTTCCTATCTGCCGCTGCCGGTCGTCGCGAAAGAAGGCGTCGGCTATCGTCTGCAGGACGAAAAGGATTTGCCGCAATCGATCGGCCGCCTGTCGGCGCACCTCGGCAACGCCGGCGTGCTGTTGCGCGCGTATATCTATGCGCGGCTGCTTGGGCGCGAGGGCATGCAGCGCGTCGCCGAATATGCGACGCTGAACGCGAACTACCTGATGGCCGAACTACGCAAGGCCGGCTTCGAAGTCGCGTTCCCCAAGCGACGCGCGAGCCACGAATTTATCGTCACGCTGAAGAAACTGAAAGACGAGACCGGCGTGACCGCGATGGATTTCGCGAAGCGGCTGCTCGACAAAGGCTTCCATGCGCCGACCACCTATTTCCCGCTGCTGGTGCCGGAATGCCTGCTGGTCGAGCCGACCGAGACCGAATCGAAGCAGACGCTCGATGCCTTCGTCGCGGCGATGAAGGAGATTCTCGAAGAAGCGCGCGCAACGCCGGAACTTGTGAAAACCGCGCCGCACACGCTGCCGGTGCGCCGGCTCGACGACGTCAGGGCCGCGCGTGAACTCAATCTCGCGTGGAAGCCGACGCCTGTTGCAACTCTAACAACAAATTGAAACCGCAGATAAACGCGGATTAACGCCGATAGAAAGCAAAAACAGAAATGGATAAATCGGTTTTCATCTGTGTTTATCTGCGTTCATCTGCGGTTCCAGGGTTTTTTTGAGATGGAAAGCCCCTACAAAGGCCAAACTGGACTGAAGCGCGTCTGGAACGCGTTTTTTTATTCGCTCGACGGTTTCAAGGCCGCGTTCCGGCACGAAGACGCATTCCGGCAGGAAGTTTTTCTTGCCATCGTCCTGATCCCCCTTGCGTGCTATCTGCATGCCAGCGGCGCCGGCCGCGCGCTGATGATAGCCAGCGTGCTGTTGGTGTTGATCGTCGAACTGCTGAATTCCGGGATCGAGGCGATTACCGACCGCGTATCGCTCGAAGATCACGATCTCGCGAAACGCGCGAAGGATCTGGGCAGCGCGGCGGTGATGTTGACGCTCGTCAATGTGCCAATAGTTTGGGGACTGGTTCTGCTCGGCTAGTGAAAAAGTTTTCGCTTGCGCTAACTTTGTCGCTCGCAGGCTTGGATATCCTCATTTATTGTCATCATAAAACAGAAGCGGTTGTCACAAAAACATCATCAAATTTTAATCAAAAAGTCGCAATCGCGCGGCACCATGCGCGGCACATGGATAGTGCCCAGATCATCTGCCAGCAATTGCCGACCGCGCGCCGCATCATGCGGGTCGCGGTGGTTACGGAAACCTGGCCGCCGGAGATCAACGGCGTTGCGATGACGATCAGCCGCATGACGGACGGCTTGCAGCAGCGCCAACACCAGGTGCAATTGATCCGTCCGCGCCAGCATGCGCGGGACAATCCCGCGGTCAGGCCGGGATTCGAGGAAGTGCTCCACCGCGGCATGCCGATCCCGAACTATCAAAATTTGAAAATTGGACTGCCGGCAAAGCAGGCATTGCTGCGTTTGTGGGCGGTCAAGCGGCCCGATATCGTGCACTTGGTGACCGAGGGACCGCTCGGCTGGTCGGCGCTGGCGGCGGCGACCAAACTCAAGATTCCGTGCAGCAGCGATTTTCATACCAATTTTCACAGCTACAGCAAGCACTACGGCATCGGTTGGCTCAAGAAGCCGATCGTCGCCTATCTGCGCAAGTTCCATAACAAGGCGGACTGTACGCTGGTGCCGACTTCCGCCCTGCTCGAGGATCTCGAAAAACACGGTTATCTGAATCTGCGCGTCGTCGCGCGCGGCGTGGATACGCATCTGTTTCATCCCGGCAAGCGCAGCGAGGCGCTGCGTACGCGATGGGGGGTGCGGCCCGAGCAACCGGTGGCGATTTACGTCGGCCGGCTGGCACCGGAGAAAAATCTGCCGGTGGTGCTGAAGGCATTCCACGCGATGCAGGCGGTGTGTCCCGAGGCGCGACTGGTGCTGGTCGGCGACGGGCCCGAGCGCGCGGCGCTGCAGGCCGCGCATCCCGCCTCCATTTTTGCGGGGATGCGCAGCGGCGAAGATCTCGCCATGCATTACGCATCGGGTGATATTTTCCTGTTTCCGAGCCTCACCGAAACCTACGGCAACGTGACGGTCGAGGCGATGGCGAGCGGGCTGGCGGTGATCGCCTACGACTATGCGGCGGCGGCCGAACACATCCGACACGGCTTCAATGGCATGGTCGCCGGTTTCGATGACGCCAAAGAGTTTGTCCGGCTCGCGGCCGGTCTCGTCAATGATCCGGTGTGCATCAGCGAATTCGGGCGGCTCGCGCGCGAGACGACGGAAAAGATCGATTGGGAATGCGTGCACGACGAATTCGAAACCGCCCTGCTTGATGTCATCGCGAGCGCCGAGAACGGCGCCGTATCCGACCGCCTGTCGGCCTGAACACCGGGTCGGCGGCCGTTCGCGCCGGTGTATAATCCGCGCGCATGCACACGCTGATCTGCGGCTCGATCGCCTATGACTCCATCATGGTGTTCCCGGGCCGCTTCAAGGAACACATCCTTCCCGAGCAGCTGCACATCCTGAATGTCGCGTTCCTGGTGCCCGACCTGCGCCGCGAGTTCGGCGGCTGCGCCGGCAACATTGCATACAACCTGAAACTGCTGGGGGGTGCGCCATTGGTCATGGCGACGGTTGGCGATGACCATCAGCCGTACGCCTACCGGCTCGACCAGCTTGGACTGGCGCGCGACCATGTGCGGCACGTGCCGGGCACGTTCACCGCACAGGCGTTCATCACCACCGACCTCGACGACAACCAGATCACCGCGTTTCATCCGGGTGCGATGAATCATGCACATCTGAACCACGTCGGCGATGCCAGGAATGTATCGCTCGGCATCATCGCCCCCGATGGGCGCGACGGCATGATGCAGCATGCGCGCGAATTTCACGCGGCAAACATCCCGTTTATTTTCGATCCCGGCCAGGGACTGCCGATGTTTTCCGGCCCGGAATTACTGGAGTTCATCCAGCTGGCGAACTATGTCACGGTCAACGATTATGAAGCGCAGTTGCTGGTGGACCGCACCGGCCGTACACTTGAACATCTGGCAGAACTTGTCGCAGCGCTGATCGTCACATTGGGCAGTCAGGGTTCGCGTATTTATGCTGGCGGTAAATGCATCGAGATTCCGGCGGTTCAAGCGGGGGCGGTGCTGGATCCCACCGGTTGCGGCGACGCTTATCGTGCGGGACTGTTGTACGGAATCGCGCGCAACTGGGAGTGGCGGAAAACGGGACGGCTCGCTTCGCTGATGGGTTCGATAAAAATCGCCAATCGTGGTCCACAGAATCATAAGCTGACGCGGATGGAAATCGCACAACGCTATCACCAGGCTTTTGGAGAGGAATTATGAAAACACGATCTTTCAATCATGCACGGATGTTCGCGGCGCTGGCATCGGCATTCGCGCTGGGTCTGAACGGATGCGCGGACAGCGTGGCCGGTGGCGGGGTTACCCGCGTTTCGCACTAGCCGCGTTTTCTTGACGCGCCCAACATCCGCCGGGCGCGTCATCAAACCTTCATCGTTTTTTAACACGTACGTAATTTTTCTGGCTTAGCCTTTTCCCGTCATATTTCCCGGGAGAAACGCTATGCTGGTTCAACAGCAGCCCATCAATGCCCAACCGTGCGCAAAACTGGTTTTGCAGCGCGCGCACACGCCGGCGGAAATCGTCGAAGCGCAGCGTTTGCGCTACCGAATATTTTCGGAAGAAATGGGCGCGCGCGTGCCCGGCCACGAGTTCGGTACCGATAGTGACGAATTCGATCTTTATTGCGACCATCTGCTGGTGCGCGACGCCGACACCAGCCACGTCGTCGGCACTTACCGCATTCTGAGCGGTGCGATGGCGCATCGCACCGGCGGCTTTTATTCAGAACGGGAGTTCGATCTGGCCCGGCTCGATCATTTGCGCGATGAAACGATGGAAATCGGGCGCTCGTGCGTTCATCCTGCCTATCGCAATGGGGCGACGATCGCATTATTGTGGTCGGGGATCGCGCAATACATGCAGACTCGCGGATATCGTTACCTGATCGGCTGTGCCAGCATCGGCATCGCCGACGGTGGACACGTTGCGGCGGCCATTTATAATACGCTGCAGAAAACCTGCCTGAGTCCGGCCGAGTACCGCGTGTTTCCGCGCTGCGAATTGCCGTTAGAGGCGCTCGATCCCGCAGCCGATACGCCGTTGCCGCCGCTGATCAAGGGCTATGTGCGAGTCGGCGCCTACATCTGCGGCGCACCGGCGTGGGACCCCGATTTCAACACCGCCGATCTGCTGATGCTGCTGCCGATGTCGCGGATAAATCCGCGCTACGCGCGGCATTTTCTGAAGGCGGATTGTTAATAACGACCAGTTCCATCACTCGTGCGTTGCGTCTGACCCGCGTCGCGCTGCATCTTGCACGCGGTATCGCGATCGCGGCGTTTGTATTCCCGTGGCTCGATAAGGCGCGCCGTGCCGGGCACGCCCGGCGCTGGGCGGCGCGGTTGTTGCGCGTGCTGGCGATCCGCCTGGAACTCAAGGGCGCGCCGCCCTCCGCCGGTACGGCGGCGCTGCTGGTCGCCAACCACGTTTCGTGGCTCGATCCGTTTGTCATCAGCGCAGTGCGGCCGGTGCGGTTCGTCGCCAAGTCGGAGGTGCGGCGCTGGCCGGTGATCGGCTGGTTGACGGCGCAAGGCGGCACGGTGTTCGTGGTGCGCAGTCGGCGCCATCACACGGCGTATGTCAATCAATCGGTGGTTGCAGCGATGCGAAGCGGAGAAGTATTTGCGGTGTTTCCGGAAGGCACGACTACCGATGGCAGCGTGGTATTGCCGTTTCACGCATCATTGTTGCAGCCCGCGTTCGAAAGCGGTGCGCCGCTGGTGCCGGTCGCGCTGCGTTACCTGCGCGCCGACGGCAGCCTGTGTACGGAAGCCGCTTATGACGGCGACAAAACAATTTTCGACACGTTGCGCGCGATGGTGGCGTTGCCGGCGATCCGCGCGGAACTCCAGTTCCTGGCGCCGCTGGCGGGCGCGGATCATCGGCATCGGCGCGCGCTCGCGCGCGCCGCGGAACATGCTATCGCCAGCGCTTTACGCCGCGCCGCGCCGCACACGCATACTGAAACAGCCGCTGGTCTTCGAGCCGCAACGCGGTAAGTTCGCCGCCCCACAGGCAGCCGGTGTCAAGCGCGATCACGTTGGCATTCGCGAACAGGCCCAGCGCCGACCAGTGCCCGCACAAAATCGTGGTGCCGCGGTTTTTACGCTGCGGTACGCTGAACCATGGTACGTAACCGATCGGCAGGTGAAAGGGCTTGCCCTTATGCGCGAACTCCATGCGTCCGGCCAGCGTGCAGATGCGCATGCGCGTCATGGCATTGACGATCACGCGCATGCGCTTGATGCCCTGAAGATCGTCATCCCATCGATTGGGTTTGTTGCCGTACAGTTTGCGCAGAAATTTTTCATGGTCATCACCGCGCAATTCGGTCTCCACTTCGCGCGCGAGTTTGAGTGCCTTGACGATGCTCCATTGCGGCAGCAGCCCGGCATGCACCATTGCGAAACCGCGCTCGACGTGCATCATCTTGCGATGACGCAGCCAGTGCAGCAATTCGTCGCGGTCGGGCGCCCTGAGAATCGGATTAAAGGTATCGTCGGGCGAAGGTTTACGGTGCCCGGCGGCGACGATCAGCAGCGTCAGATCATGGTTGCCGAGCACGGTGACTGCGCGCGATCCGAGGCTTTTCACGAAGCGCAGTACCGCGAGCGAGTGAGGGCCGCGATTGACGAGGTCACCGACCAGCCACAGCCTGTCGTGTCGCGGATTGAAACGGCATAAATCGAGCAACCGGCGCAACGGGCCGTAGCAACCCTGGATGTCGCCGATCGCATAAGTCGCCATGAGGGGATTTTACTTGGATATGGGCGATTTTAGTTTTGCCGGCGGGGCGGGTAAAATGACGCCCTGATCTTTCGACAAGCCGTGGCAGCCAAGGCGCCCGTAGCTCAGCTGGATAGAGTACCGCCCTCCGAAGGCGGGGGTCGCACGTTCGAATCGTGTCGGGCGCGCCAAGCTTCAGAAGGTCATTTGCTCCCTGAATTTTTTCTAGCCATGGTGGTCGGTTAAGAGAAGCGGAGCAAAAAGATGAAGTTATGCAACTTCACGTTGAGTAATATGCGCGCTACTGATGGGGACGGCGAGCCCGGCATTTGCTTATCATCATGGCGGGCATTCCCATGTTCGCTTCGGTTTTTTACGTGGGAGTACCGATTTGGGATCCTTGGTATTACCCCTACCCGTACTATCCGTATCCACGCGTCGTGGTAGTGGAACCGCCGCCCCCGCCCTCCGATGTGGAACCCGAGCCCGGCCTTGGCGGGCCGACGCAGCATCCGTATTACCGAGAAATTATTGTCCCGGTTCGGACGGCTACTATCCGAAAGTCAGAGAGTGTCCGGGCGGCTGGCAATTAAGATGAGGCGGCTCCGACACAACCCTCGCGTTTTCCCATGACGCGAATATCGGTGCAGGGGGAGCGCACCCTCTTTTTTCATTATGCCGCTCCATATTTTGTGGTGAGCGCGCGCGCTGCACGGGATGAGGTCCGGCAGCCGAGATGTTTGCAGATGAATTCGCCCGCGGCGACCAGCTTCCGCATGTCCACGCCGGTTTCGATGCCGAGCCCGTCGAGCATATAGAGCACGTCCTCACTCGCGACGTTACCGGTCGCGCCCCGCGCGTACGGGCAGCCGCCGAGGCCGGCGACCGAACTGTCGAAGGTCGCGATGCCGCATTCCAGCGCAGCGTAAATGTTGGCGAGGGCCTGCCCGTAGGTGTCATGAAAATGTCCGGCCTGTTTTTTAATCGGGACATAGCGGGCAACCTCTTCGATGAGCACGCGCGTTTTTCCCGGCGTGCCGGTGCCGATGGTATCGGCCAGCGTGATTTCGTAACAGCCCATGGCGTACAGTTCACGCGCAACGCGCGCGACTTGCGCCGGTTTTACTTCGCCTTCATAGGGGCAGCCGAGGCATACCGAGATGTCCCCGCGCACCTTGATGCCATGCCTGCGCGCTTCGGCGCAGACTTCGGCGAAGCGCGCCAGCCCTTCATCAATGCCGCAGTTGGTGTTTTTTTTCGAAAACGTTTCGGTGGCGGCGCTGAACACGACGACTTCCTTGCAGCCTGCAGCAATTGCACCATCCAGTCCCTTGCGGTTTGGCACCAGCGCCTGATACCTCACGCCCGGTTTGCGCTTGATGCCGGCCATGACTTGCGCGTGGTCGGCCATCTGCGGCACCCACTTCGGCGACACGAACGCGGTTGCTTGTATCACCGGCATGCCGGCATCGGCGAGACGCTCGATCAACTCGAGCTTGACCGCAGTTGGCACGTTTTGCGTTTCGTTCTGCAGACCATCGCGTGGCCCGACTTCGACCATCGTGACTTTGCGTGGCAGGCTCATAAGGCGAACTCAGGTCGCTTCAAGTTTGGGCGGCATTTATACTTTACGTTTACGTAAACGTAGAATATTACTTCTTGGGTTTGCTTTGTGGCGCGCCAAGTTGCTTGCGGCATTGCGCCTCGAAAAAAGAAATTTCACTCAGCATTATCGCAATATCTTCGCGTTGTTGCTCGAGCCACGCCCGGTGATGTTCGATTTTGGCCAGGAACTCCTCGACGCGGTTTTTTTTATTTCCGCCAGCGCCGTCGTAGAGTTCAAACAACTCACGGATCTCGCTGATACTCAAGCCAAGTCGTTTACCACGTAGTGCGAGTTTGAGTCGCGCGCGATCCCGGCTGCTGAATATCCGGTTGGTGCCTTCACGGCGCGGCGCCAGCAACCCCTCCTCTTCGTAATGTCGAATGGTGCGCGGTGTAACACCGAATTCCTTGGCCAGTTCCGATATGGTGTAGTAAACCGTCATTGTGCTATGCAATATAGGAAGTTAAAATTGATATTATCTACAACGTGCTTTAATATACCATTACATTTACGTAAACGTAATTCAAAATCATGAACCCGTCAAGCTGCCTGTACATCGATGCCAAATATTCATTTGCAGGAACTCGCTGTCTGCTACGGACGGTGGGCGCGGCGTCCGCTCTTTGAAATTTTATGAAAGCTGGTGAAAGCATGCCGCTGTCCTCCCCGTCACAGCCCTCCGAGCCAACTTCTGAGTTCGACCCGCTTGAGCTCGCAAGAACTTACGCTGAGATCGCACAGAAAAGCGCCCACATCCTGAGCGAATTTATCAAGCGGCATGGCACGAACGGCACGCCGGTGTTTGAGGACAATCTCGGTTTCGCGAAAGCGTTTTCGGAGGTAGTCGGCCGGTTGCTTGCGGATCCCGGGAAACTCGCCGAGATACAGTTCAAGGCATGGAGCGACTATTTTGCGTTGTGGCAAAACTCGACCTTGCGCTGGCTCGGTTATGAGGCCAAGCCGGTCATCGAACCGGGGTGGCACGACCGCCGCTTCCAGTCCGAAGATTGGCAACAAAACTTCTTTTTTGATTACCTCAAACAATCGTATTTGATCGCCGCCAAACATTGGCATGAGGTGGTCGGAGCTGTAAAGGGAATCGACGAGCAGACCGTGAAGAAAGCCGATTTTTATACGCGCCAGTATATCAACTCCGTGTCGCCGAGCAATTTCGCGCTTACGAATCCCGAAGTATTGCGCGCGACCATCCACTCGCACGGCCGGAACCTGCTCAAGGGCCTCGACAACCTGCTCGATGACCTTGAACGCGGGCAATGGCAGCAGCTTCGCGTCAAGATGACCGACCCGGCCGCGTTCGAGGTCGGACGCAACCTCGCGACGACGCCAGGCAAAGTCATCTATCAAAATGATCTGATGCAGTTGATCCAGTACGCACCGCTGAGCGCTACGGTTTACCGGCGGCCGCTGCTGATCGTTCCGCCGTGGATCAACAAGTACTACATTCTCGACATGCGCGAAGACAACTCGTTCGTGCGCTGGGCGGTTGCGCAGGGGCATACCGTGTTTGTCATTTCATGGGTCAATCCCGACGCGTGTTACTCGGCCAAGACATTCGACGATTACCTGCTTGATGGCCCGCTGGCGGCGCTTGCCGCGATCGAGCAGGCGACTGGCGAGCGCGCGGTTGACGCGGTCGGCTATTGCCTCGGCGGTACGCTGCTCGCCGCGCTGCTCGCGTGGCTGGAAGCCAAGGGCGATGACCGCGTACAAAGCGCGACATTCTTCGCGACGATGATCGATTTTTCCGCGCCCGGCGAATTGGAAGTATTCATCGACGAAGAACAGGTCGTGGCGCTCGAAAAAAAGATGAACGAACGCGGCTATCTCGACGGCGCCGAAATGGCAAACACCTTCAATCTGCTGCGCGCCAACGACCTGATCTGGTCGTTCGTCGTCAACAATTATCTGCTCGGCAAACAGCCGCTGCCGTTCGACCTGTTGTACTGGAATTCGGATTCGACGCGCATGCCGGCGGCGATGCACAGCTTCTATCTGCGCAACATGTATTTGAAGAACAGACTGCGCGAACCCGGCGGCATCACGCTGGCCGGCGTGCCGATCGATTTGTCGCGGGTGAAAACGCCGCTTTATTTCGTTGCGACGTTCGAGGATCACATCTCGCCGTGGCCATCGACTTATGCGGGCGCGCGACTGTTCCCGGGGAAAGTACGCTTCGTGCTCGGCGGTTCCGGGCACATCGCAGGCGTCGTCAATCCCCCGGCCGCCGGCAAGTACTACTACTGGACGCGCGACGAACTCGACGCCGACCCCCGGCAATGGCTGGCGCACGCCGAGCGACATCCGGGTTCATGGTGGCCCGACTGGGCTGCGTGGGTCGCGCGTTATGCGGACGATCAGGTTCCTGCGCGCACGCCAGGCGCGCGCCGGTTGCCGGCGCTGGAAGACGCGCCCGGCTCGTACGTGAAAGTGCGCCTCGCATAGCCTCAATCCCCGCGCACGGCGCGGTTCAACGCGCATACACCTTGCGCTGCAACACGGCGCAGGCAGCAGTAAGCCCATGTGCGAATGCTATAATTTCGCGCCCAGTCCGCTTATTAAATGGTCATTTTTATCCCGGCAAGGTGAATCATGGACTTGAAAGACATCCATCCTGATATCGATCCACAGGAAACACAGGAGTGGATTGAAGCGCTCGACGCGGTACTCAGGCACGAGGGTACCGAACGCGCGCATTACCTGCTGGAAAAGCTGGTCGACAAGGCGCGCCGTGGCGGCGCCTATATTCCGTTCAGCGCGAATACCGCTTATCTGAATACCATTCCGCTAAGCAAGGAAGAGCGTTCGCCCGGTGACCCGGCGATCGAAAACCGTATTCGCTCGTATGTGCGCTGGAACGCGATGGCGATGGTGGTGCGCGCGAACAAGACGTCGTCCGAACTCGGCGGCCACATCGCGAGCTTTGCCTCGGCCGCCACGCTCTATGACGTCGGCTTCAATCATTTTTTCCGCGCCGCCAACGACGACTTTGGAGGCGACCTCGTTTACATGCAGGGCCATTCCTCGCCCGGCATCTATGCGCGCGCGTTCCTCGAAGGGCGCATCAGCGAACAACAGATGAACAACTTCCGGCAGGAAGTTGATGGCAAGGGGCTGTCATCGTATCCGCATCCATGGCTGATGCCCGACTTCTGGCAGTTTCCGACGGTGTCGATGGGGCTGGCGCCGATCATGGCGATTTATCAGGCGCGTTTCATGCGCTACCTCAAGGACCGCGGCATTCTCGATCCGCAGGACCGCAAGGTGTGGGCATTCATGGGCGATGGCGAAATGGATGAGCCGGAATCACTCGGCGCAATCTCTCTCGCTGGCCGTGAGAAGCTCGACAATCTGGTGTTCGTCATCAACTGCAATCTGCAGCGGCTCGACGGGCCGGTGCGCGGCAACGGCAAGATCATTCAGGAGCTCGAGGCCGATTTCCGCGGCGCCGGGTGGAACGTGATCAAGGTGGTCTGGGGGTCGTACTGGGATTTATTGCTGATGCGCGACGTACACGGCGTGCTGTTGAAGCGCATGGAGGAGTGCGTCGACGGTGAATATCAGACCTACAAGTCGAAGGACGGCGCCTATGTGCGCAAGCATTTTTTCGGCAAATATCCGGAATTGCTCGACATGGTGTCGCACATGACCGACGACGATATCTGGCGATTGAACCGCGGTGGCCATGATCCGCACAAGATTTACGCGGCCTATGCGGCGGCGGTGAAACACCAGGGACAGCCGACGGTGATTCTGGCCAAGACCGTGAAGGGCTACGGCATGGGCGAGGCTGGTGAAGGCCAGAACATCACTCATCAGCAGAAGAAGATGGGCACCGATTCGATCAGGACTTTCCGCGACCGTTTCCACATTCCGATCCCTGACGATCAGCTCGAGAAGGTCCCGTTCTATCGGCCGCCTGAAGACAGCGACGAAATGAAATACCTGCGCGAGCGCATCAGGACGATGGGCGGCTCGCTGCCGGCGCGCCGGCGCAAGGCCGCGCCGCTCACGGTACCGCCGCTGACGGCGTTTGAGGCGCAGCTCAGGAGTACCGAAGACCGTGAAATTTCGACGACGATGGCGTTCGTGCGCATCCTCGCGACACTGGTGCGCGACAAGGCCATCGGCAAGTACGTAGTACCCATCGTGCCCGACGAGTCGCGCACTTTCGGCATGGAAGGCATGTTCCGCCAGCTCGGCATTTATTCGCACGTCGGCCAACTCTATACGCCGCAGGACGCCGATCAGCTGATGTTTTACAAGGAAGACCAGCACGGCCAGATTTTGCAGGAAGGCATTTGCGAAGCCGGTGCAATGAGTTCGTGGATCGCCGCCGCGACGGCGTACAGCACGCATGGGCAGTCGATGGTTCCGTTTTATATTTGTTATTCGATGTTCGGTTTTCAGCGCATCGGCGATCTCGCCTGGGCGGCGGGCGATATGCGCGCGCGTGGCTTTTTGCTCGGCGGCACCGCCGGCCGTACCACACTGAACGGCGAAGGCTTGCAGCATGAGGATGGCCACAGCCAAATTCTTGCCTCGACGATCCCGAATTGCATCGCCTACGACCCGACCTTCTCCTACGAAGTCGCGGTGATCGTCCAGGATGGATTGCGCCGGATGATGCAGGAACAGGAAGACGTGTTTTATTACATCACGCTGATGAACGAGAATTACGTGCATCCGGCGCTGCCGGCGGGTACCGAAGCGGGCATTCTCAAGGGCATGTACCTGTTCCGGGAGGGCACGGCGAAGAAAGGTCAGCCGAAAGTGCAGCTGATGGGCAGCGGCACGATTCTGCGCGAAGTGATCGCCGGTGCCGAGCTGCTCGAACAGGACTTCAATATCGCCGCCGACATCTGGAGCGTGACCAGTTTCAATCAACTGCGGCGCGACGGCCTCGACGCGCAACGCTGGAATTTGCTGCACCCGGAAGCCAAGCCGCACTCAAGTTATATCGAAACCTGTCTGCAGGGGCATGATGGCCCGATCATTGCGGCAACGGACTACATGAAACTGTTCGCCGATCAGGTGCGTGCATTTTTGCCGGGCCGTGCCTACAGCGTACTCGGCACCGACGGTTTCGGCCGTTCCGACACGCGCAAGAAACTGCGGTGCTTCTTTGAAGTGGACCGCTATTATGTTGCGGTGGCCGCGCTGAAGGCACTCGCCGAGCAAAAAGCAGTGCCGGCGTCGAAAGTCAGCGACGCGATCAGGAAATACGGGATTGATCCCGAGAAGCCGAATCCGGCGACGGTCTGACACGCATGAGCGACGTGATCGAAGTCAAGGTTCCCGATATCGGGGACTACCGAAACGTGCCGGTCATCGAGGTGCTGGTCAAACCCGGCGACGCCGTACAGCCGGAAGACCCGCTGGTCACACTCGAGTCCGATAAGGCGACGATGGACGTGCCGGCGCCGCGCGCCGGCACCGTCAAGGACATCAAGGTCAGGGTCGGCGACAAAGTGTCCGAGGGTGCGGTGGTGTTGATGCTCGAAACCGCGGCGGCCAGTGCTGTGATTGTAGCCAGGCCATCGTCACCGCCCGCGGCAGCCAAGCCGATGGCGCCGCCGCCTTCGACCACCGCGATCGTCGCGCCATCGGCACCGCGTGTAGCGCCGCCGGAACCGGCACCCACAGGCGGCGGCTTGGTGCACGCGAGCCCGTCGGTGCGCCGCTTTGCGCGCGAGCTTGGCGTGGATCTGACCAGGGTCGCCGGCAGCGGACCGAAACAGCGCATTCTCAAAGAGGACGTGCAGGCGTTCGTCAAAAGCGAACTCGCGCAGCCGCGCGGCGGCGGCCTGCCGTTTAATCTGCCGCCACCGCCGCAGGTTGATTTCGCGAAATTCGGTGCGGTCAGGATGGAGGCGTTGACGCGCATCAAGAAACTCTCCGGCGGCCACCTGCATCGCAACTGGCTCAGCATCCCGCACGTGACGCAGCACGACGAGGCCGACATCACCGAACTGGAAGCATTCCGCAAACAGCGGGCCGAAGAAGTCAGGAAACAGGGCATCCGCTTCACGCCGCTGGTATTTCTGCTCAAGGCCAGCGTACTCGCACTCAAGCATTATCCGCAATTCAATGCTTCGCTTGCGCCCGACGGCGAAAATCTGATTCTCAAGGAGTACTATCACATCGGCGTCGCGGTCGACACGCCGCAGGGCCTGGTGGTGCCGGTGATCCGCGACGTCGACAAGAAAGAATTGCTTGATCTCGCCAGGGAGCTCGGCGAAGTCAGCGCGCGCATGCGCGACGGCAAGATTCATCCTTCCGACCTGCAGGGCGGCTGTTTCTCGATCTCGAGCCTCGGCGGCATCGGCGGCACCATGTTTACGCCGATCATCAATGCGCCGGAAGTCGCGATCCTCGGCGTGTCGAAAGCGCAGATCAAGCCGGTATGGGACGGCAAACAATTCATGCCGCGGTTGATGATGCCGTTATCGCTGTCGTTCGACCACCGCGTGATCGACGGCGCGCAGGGCGCGCGCTTCCTGTCGTATCTGGGCAGCACGCTGTCCGATATTCGCCAACTGACACCCTGAATTCGTGGCAGCAGCCAGCAACGCGCCGGTCGGCATCCTTGGCGGTACTTTCGATCCGATCCATTTCGGCCATTTGCGCCTGGCGCAGGAACTCGGCGAAGCGCTGCAATTGTCCGAAATACGCTTCATGCCGTCCGGCACGCCGCCGCACCGTACCGCGCCACGGGCTGCTCCCGTGCAGCGCGTGGCGATGGTGCGGCTGGCGATTGCAGACAACCCGCTGTTTACGCTCGATGAACGCGAAATCGCGCGCCCCGGCCCGGGGTACACGATAGATACCCTGATCGAGTTGCGCCGTGAACTGGGTGCGACACGCCCATTGTGCGTGTTACTTGGCGCCGACGCGTTTCTTGATTTGGTAACCTGGCATCGCTGGCATGAGCTGTTCAATTTTGCACATATGGTGGCGGCGCACCGGCCGGGATTTCCGATTCAGACGTGGTCGCAGCGTATGCCGCAGCCACTGGCACGCGAGTACGAAGCGCGGCATATGGAGCAGCCGCTCGCGGTGCATCTGTCGCCGGCTGGCGGCATCGTCGCCCAGCCGATCACAGCGCTCGACATTGCGGCGACGCGCATTCGCGACGCCCTGGGCACCGGCGCGAGCCCGCGCTATTTGCTGCCCGATTCGGTTCTCGATTATATTCGCGGCAACAACCTGTATTCCGGGGGCGAATGAAGCTCGATACGTTGGTGCAGGCTGCGGTCGCGGCGCTCGAGGACATCAAGGGTCGCGATATCGTGGTGCTCGACGTGCAGCGCATGACGTCGCTGTTCGACCGGTTGATCATCGTCAGCGGCGATTCGACGCGGCAGAACAGGGCGCTCGCCAATCATGTGCGGGAGAAACTCAAGGCGCTCGGCGCGCCGGTGCTCGGCGTCGAGGGCGAGGACAGCGGAGAGTGGATTCTGGTTGACCTTGGACGGGTCGTGGTTCATATCATGCAGCCGGCGATTCGCCAGTACTATAATCTTGAGGAATTGTGGGGTGGCGTGGCCCCGTTGCGCCGCGCGGCGGGTGCCGCCAAGCGATAGACAGCCGCTGTTCGCAATGAAGCTGCACATATTTGCGGTCGGCCGCAAAATGCCGGCGTGGGTTACCGCCGGTTTCGACGAATATGCACGTCGCATGCCGCGTACGCTGCGCATCGAGTTGACTGAAATAAAGCCCGCTGATCGTACCATGGGAGAGTCCGTCGTACAGTGGCTGGAGGCCGAGGCGCAGCGCATTCGCACCGCGCTGCCGGCGGATTGCGCGCGGGTGGTGCTCGATGAACGCGGCGAACTGCCGACGACCGCGGATCTCGCGCGCCGTCTCGGGCGCTGGCAACAGGAGGCGCGCGATGTCGCATTCATCATCGGCGGCGCCGACGGCACCGCGCGCGGACTGCAGCGCGACGCGGACTGGCTGTTCGCGTTGTCGCGGCTCACGCTGCCGCACGGGCTTGCCCGCGTGCTGCTCGCGGAACAGCTCTACCGCGCCGCCTCGCTGCTGGCCGGGCATCCGTACCACAGGGAATGAACAAGAAGGCATCATGAGCCTGGCCGCCACCGCAATCTATCTGGCTTCGCGCAGCCCGCGGCGGCGCGAGTTGCTGCGGCAGATCGGCGTCACGGTTGACGTGCTGCTGCTGCGCGCCGACCCGCAGCGCGGCATCGACGTTGATGAACGGCCGCTGGCGGACGAAAGCGCGGAGGCCCACGTGACACGCGTCGCGCACGCCAAGGCTGCCGCCGGCTGGCGCAACGTGTTGCGGCGCAATCTGCCGCCGCTGCCGCTGCTGGCCGCCGACACCGTCGTCGCGCTTGACGGCGCGATCATCGGCAAGCCGAAAAGCCCGCTGGAAGCCGAGCAGATTCTGCAGCGCCTGTCGGGCCGCCGGCATCAGGTGCTCACGGCGGTTGCCGTGACTTATGAAGCGCGCACTGAGTCCGCGCGGTCCTCCTCGTCGGTCGAGTTTCGCGAACTCGGGAGGGACGAAATCCAACGCTATGTCGCGACGCGCGAGCCGCTCGACAAGGCCGGCGCCTACGGCCTGCAGGGGCGCGCCGCGGTGTTCGTGCGCGCGATTTCCGGCAGCCCCTCCGGCGCCGTCGGCCTGCCGCTGTTCGAGACCGCGCTGCTGTTGCGCGAGTTTGGTATCGTTGCCGTTTAAAGCCGGAATTGCCGCATGACGGAGGAAATTCTGATCAACGTGACGTCGCAGGAAACGCGCGTCGCCGTGATTCAGCAGGCCGCGGTGCAGGAGGTGCAGATCGAGCGCGCCTCGGCGCGCGGTCTAGTCGGCAATATTTACATGGGAAGCGTGACCCGCGTGCTGCCCGGCATGCAGTCGGCGTTCGTCAATATCGGCGGCGGTCGCGCCGCCTTCCTGCACGTTGCCGACATCTGGGGGTATCGCCGCGACGACGCCGAAACCCAGCCGATCGAAACGCTGCTCAGGGAAGGCCAGAATCTGCTGGTGCAGGTGATCAAGGATCCTCTCGGCACCAAAGGCGCGCGGCTGTCCACGCAAATTTCCATCGCGGGCCGTCTGCTCGTCTATCTGCCGCAGGAAACGCGGATCGGCATTTCGCAGCGCATCGAGGACGAGGAGGAGCGACTGCATCTGAAGGAAAAACTGCAGCACCTGCTGCCGGCCGACGCCAGCGGCGGTTTCATCATCCGCACCGTCGCCGAAACTGCGAGCGAAGCCGAGCTGCTTACGGATATAGAATATCTGCGCAAGCTATGGAATGGCATTCTGGAAAAATCACGGGATGCCGCGCCGCTGACGCTGTTCTATCAGGACTTGAATTTGAGCCTGCGCGTGCTGCGCGATGTCGCCCGCGACGAGACCGCGCGCATCCTGGTCGATTCGCGAGAAACCTTCCAGAAATTACAGGAATTCGCGCGCGAATTTGTGCCGAACGTCGTGGGATGCATTGAGCATTATGTCGGTGAGCGGCCGCTGTTCGATCTCTACGGTGTAGACGACGAAATCGAAAAGGCACTGGCGCGCCGCGTCGACCTCAAGTCGGGCGGCTATCTGATCATCGACCAGACCGAGGCGTTGACCACGATCGACGTCAACACCGGCGGCTTCGTCGGCGGCCGCAGCTTTGACGACACGATTTTCAAAACCAATCTCGAGGCGGCGCAGGTCATCGCGCGCCAGCTCAGGATGCGCAATCTCGGCGGCATCATCATTATCGACTTCATTGACATGGACAGCGAAGAACACAGGAACGCAGTGCTCAACGAGTTCCGCAAGGCGCTCGCGCGCGACCGCACGCGCATGACGGTAAACGGCTTTACGCAACTGGGCCTCGTCGAAATGACGCGCAAGCGCACGCGCGAAAGCCTCGCTCACGTGCTGTGCGAGCCGTGTCCGGTATGCCAGGGGCGCGGCGAACTGAAGACTGCGCAGACCGTCTGTTACCAGATTCTGCGCGAACTGCTGCGCGAGGCGCGCCAGTTCGAGGCGCGTGAGTATCGCATCCTCGCCGCGCAGCAGGTCATCGACATGTTTCTGGATGAAGAATCGCAAAGCCTGGCGTCGCTGTCGGATTTCATCGGCAAGCCGGTGTCGCTGCAGGGCGAGGCGCAGTACAACCAGGAACAATTTGACATCGTGCTGATGTAAGATGCGTCTTAGAGGAAAACATGTTTGAGTCCGCAGAGCTTAATCACAGTATTTCCGACGGTAAATACGATCGTGAGATGCCCAAGTTGCGCGAGGCGCTGCTCAAGGCGCAATACGACTTGCTCAAGGACAAGAGCTTTCCGGTCATTATCATCATCGGCGGTGTCGATGGGGCGGGCAAGGGCGAAACTGTCAATATCCTCAACGAATGGATGGATCCGCGGCATATCGTTACTCATGCCTTCGGCGAAATGTCCGACGAGGAACGGGAGCGACCGCGTATGTGGCGCTATTGGCGCGCGCTGCCGCCCAAAGGCCACATCGGCATCCTGTTCGGCGCTTGGCACACGGATCCGATTGTCAACCGTGTCATGGGCAAGATCAGCAATGTGCAACTTGCGCTCGCGATGGAAGAGATCGTGCGCTTTGAGCGCATGTTGGTCGATGAAGGCGCGCTGATTCTCAAATTCTGGTTTCATTTGTCCAAGCGGGTACAAAAGAAGCGTCTGCGGGCGCTCGAGGCCGATCCCAAAACGCGCTGGCGAGTGACCGATACCGACTGGGAGCGCTTCAAACTTTACGACAAGTTCCGTAAGGTATCGGAAACCGCGCTGCGCGAGACCAGCACCGGCGACGCGCCGTGGACCGTGGTCGAGGGCACCGATCCGAATTATCGTTATCTGACCGTCGGGCGTACGCTGCTCGACGCGCTGAAAAAAAGGCTCGCCGGCGACAAGCCAGCGGTGACCCGAACAGCGGCGCTGCCCAAGCCGGCGCTCGACGGCCGCACTGTGCTGTCTCGGCTCAATTATTCAAAAACCCTCGACCACAAGATCTACCGCCGCCAGCTTGAAAAATATCAGGGGGAACTCAATCTGCTCTCGCGCCACAAAAAGTTTCGCAACAAGTCGCTGATCATCGTGTTCGAGGGGGTCGATGCGGCAGGCAAGGGCGGCAGCATCCGGCGCATTACCGGCGCGCTTGATGCGCGCCACTACAACGTTATTCCGGTCGCAGCCCCGACCGAGGAGGAGCGCGCGCAACCTTATTTGTGGCGCTTCTGGCGCTATCTGCCCCGCACCGGACGGATAACGATCTTTGACCGCTCATGGTACGGGCGGGTGCTGGTCGAGCGCGTCGAGAAGTTCTGCTCGGAACAGGACTGGATGCGGGCATATCACGAGATCAACGACTTCGAAGCACAGCTCGTCGAAACGGGGGACATCGTGTTGAAGTTCTGGCTGACCATCACCAAAGAGGAACAATTGAGACGCTTCCGCGAGCGCGAGAAGACGCCGTTCAAGAGCTTCAAAATTACGCCCGAGGACTGGCGCAACCGCAAGAAATGGAATGATTACGAACGCGCGGTGTGTGACATGATCGAGCGCACCAGCAACGACCGCGCGCCATGGGTTCTGGTGGCGGCCAATGACAAGTATTCCGCACGCATCATGATCTTGAAAACGCTGTGCGAACGCATGACCGCAGTGCTGTAAGCGCGTTCTTGGCGCGGCGCTAAGGTGCCCGCGCGCTGACGATCCAGGTGCTCGACGGCGCGATGATGCCGTCCGGTCGCGCGTAAACCGAAAATACTTCACGCAATGCGGCGATGACCTCCGGTTTGTGTTTTTCGGCTTCCACACCTGCGAGCCGCATGATTTCGCCGGCAGGTCCGAGCGCCATCGCGAATTCGACGGCTTCCTCCAGGCTTTGTCCGATGCAGATGTCGGCGTCGCTGCGCTCAAGCGTGATATCCGCGTAACCGGCACCGCGCAGGATATCGCTGACGGTATCCGCGCCTGCCATCGAGAACGGCCCGGGACCGCAGGTGGGTTCCGTATGCTGCTCGGGCTCCGGCACCAGCGTGCGCACGCGCTGCTCGGCGAGATAAAGCCACGGGTTGTCTTCACGTCGGCGCCACACCACGATCGCGAGTTTTGCGCCGGGCGCGAGTGCGCGCCGCACATTGCGCAACGCCGCGACCGGGCTGGCGAAGAACATCGTACCGAAGCGCGAGAAAGCTTGATCATACGGCCCGCCGAGCGGGTCGCTCTGAACGTCTTTCACCATGAATTGCGCGTTTTGCGCGCCGGTCTCAGCGGCCTCATGTGTCGCCGCTTCGATGAAGCGCGGCGCGGCGTCAACGCCAACCGCCTGTCCCTGTCTGCCGACGCGCTGTGCGATGACGAGCGTGGTGTCGCCGAAACCGCAGCCGATGTCGAGCACCCGCATGCCTGGATGTGGCGGATGTCGTGCAAGTACCGCGTCGCCGTGGATGCCAAGACCGGTGGTGACCAGATGGCGGAAACGGCAGAATTTGTCGAACAGAACCGTGTTCCACGCCTCGATCGCTTCGCTGTTGGCGCTGGTTTCCATCGCCGTAGTGAAAGAGATTAACTGGGGGCGCCAGGTTTTGCTGCACCGGAAGCCGGCGCTGGCGCCAGCGCTAGGCTGGTGCGCAGCTGATCGAGCAGATCGCCCTGCTTCTTGATCGAAATGCGCTGCTGATCGAGTTGCCGCAGGCGCTCCTTGACTGAAGACAGGTTGTCTTTCAAGGCGCGCAGGTTTTCGACACGCTTCAGCATCAGGCTTTGCCGTTCCATGATCTGGGCGTTGAGCGGACCGAGCGCACCACGCAGCCAGCGGTCGGCATCGATCCGCGTGAACTCGAATTGCTGGCGCGCCTCTTCGACCAGGCCGTCGTAGAATTTTTTGACCAGGAAGTCCTTGTAAGTCGCGATGTTGATCGGGTCGTGGCAGAATTCGTTCGTGTTGGCCTCAAGCGTCTGCATTGCCTCGAGGTACCTGTCAAGGTTCAGCGGCGGTGCGTCGAGCTTGGCGAGGCCGAAGTTCTCGTGGAAGTTCTGGTAGATGCCGTTGACGGTATCGCGCAGCGTCACCGCGTAGTTGAGGATTTTCTGGACTTGGCCGGTGAAGTGGGCGAACAACCCCTGCATGCTTTTCCACATGCCGGGCGTGGTCCACGCACCCTCGATGAACTCGCGGTCATGGCTCAGGAATTCGGCGATGCGGTCGTCGTGCAGCGTCGCCAGCAACTCCTGGCCGCGCGCCATCAGGTTCGCGTAAGTGACATTGAACGTCGCGACGCTTTGCTGGTAGGTCTTGCGTTCGGCTTCGAGGCGCGTCAGCAGATCCTGCGCGGCGCTCTGGTTTTTACCCGATGCGGCGGCGAGGTCCTGCATTTCCTTGACGGTCGAGATAAAGCGCGCGGCGACCGCCTGGCGCGCCGACTGGACGAGCGGCCCGATTTCCTTCGCGACCGACGACAGCAGCAACGCCTGCCGTTCAGGCACCAGTTGTTCCGCGCACAGTTTCTCGATCGCATGCAAACCATCCGCCGCCGGGTCGTTCTCGTGATGCTCGAGTCGCGCCTTGATCGCCGCTTGCAGCGGGAGCGGGAACACTTGTGCCGGCTGCACGTCAAGTGCGAGCGTGATGCGTTCGGCATCGGCGCCGGCGGCCGCGTCAAGTATGACGAGCTTGCGCGCGCGCGCGGGGTGCGCGTACTGTTTCCATACCGCCTGCACCGCCGGCGTCAGTTCGCCGCCGGTCACCATCAGCAATCCCTGCGCGCTTGCCGTCATGCGGATCGCGACCTCGGGTTCGGCGGCCAGCAGCCGCGGACTCGGCGTGTAGTAGGCGACTAGGCCGCTTTTCAGCGTCGGGTGCGGCAGATTGATGAGCGCGTATCGCCACGCCGGAACGTGCATGGCCGCGCTTTCCGCCGGCAGATTGAGCGCCCGCGCTTCGTCGGGGCTGACCTCACGCGTCTCGGCAAGGCTGGCAAGCGCGGCGGCGATCGCGGTCGGCGATTCCGGATCGAGGCGCGTCGTCACCCATTCGATGGTGGTGCGGCGCAGCGCGGCGATGGTTTCCGCGCGTTTGCGCGTTTCGATCGGCAGCATGCGCACGCACGGCGCCTCATTCGCGTCATGAAAGATCTCGGCCGCGCAGGTGGTTTCCGCGCCGAGCGTCGCCGGCAGCAGCCCGCCCGGCACATCGGGAAACAGCAGTGCGTTGATCAACCCGATTTTGTGCGCGGCCGACTCGCCGAGAAATGCGAGCCGGATACGCGCGTTGCGCAGGCCCTGAATCAGGTCGTAGATGCGCAGCGTCTGCTCGATGTCGGCCTGGCCGTAGCGGTCCTGCCACGACTGGAATTCGTCGATGTTGGCGACCAGTTGCTCACGCCACTGGGTGAACTGGGCGATGTGCTGCTCGAGTTGGCTCGCCATCAGAGTGTCATGTTTCTCAAAATGGTTATAACGCCGGGATCGGGGTTTATGATTTCAACCGTCTTGCGTCGGCTGCCTGCGCCGCGCCTGATTATTATGTTTGCCCTCGGCAGATTAAACCACTGATGTAAAAAGTCAATCAGCGCCGCATTCGCCTTGCCGTCCACGGCTGGCGCCGCGATCCTGATTTTAAGCGCGTCGCCATGGCGGCCGGCTACCGCCGGCGATTTGGCGTTGGGCTGCACATGGACGGTCAGCACGAGCCGTTGCCGCTGCGCATCGAAGCGGTACATGGGGGGCTAGGGCAGTAACCGGCCGATCGCGATTTCGAGCGCCGCGACCGGCAGCATCAGCAGCAACTGGCATGCGATCAGCGCGAACAGCGGCGACAGATCCACGTTTGCGATCGGCGGGATCAGCCGCCGGAACGGCCGCAACAGCGGGCGCGTGACAGTGTCGAGCAGCGGCGCCAGCGGGCTGTAGGGGTTGATCCAGCTCAATACCGCCTGCACGATCAGCGCCGCCATCACCATATAAATCGCGAGACGGACCAGCTGCACCAGCGCGAGCGCCATGATGGCGGCACCGACCGCGGAATCAAGGTGATGACCGTTGAGTCGCAGCACCAGCCATAATTGCAGCAGCTCGGTCAGCCACGCCAGCAGCAGCGTCGCGAGATCGAGTCCCCACCATCCCGGCACGATGCGGCGCACTGGACGCACGATCCAGTTGGTGATCGCCGCCAGAAATTCCGCCAGCTGGCTGCGCGCCGGCGCGCGCAGCCACTGCAGCAGGAAACGCAGCAACAGCGCGAGCGCGAACAGGTCGCCGAGCGTCGTGATCAGAAAGATGGCCGCCTGAATCAGCATGTTATTGCTTGCCAAACTCTTCGCCGAGTTCGCGCGCGCGTTCATACGCGGCCTTGACCGCGCGGACGATCGCTTCTTTCACCCGATCGGCGGCCATGCTGTTGAGCGCGGCCTCGGTGGTGCCGCCTTTTGACGTGACACGCTCGCGCAGCGCTGCAAGCGAGTCGGAACTTTTTGCCGCCAATTCTGAAGCACCGATAAAAGTTTGCAGCACCAGCTCGTGCGCAATGTCTTCAGGCAGTTTCAGTTCGATCGCCGCCTGTTCAAGCGCCTCCATGAACAGAAACACATAAGCTGGCCCGCTGCCCGAGATCGCGGTCACCGCGTTCATCTCGTCTTCGTTGCGTACCCATACGGTTCTGCCGACCGCCGACAGAATGGCGTCGGCTTTCTGCCTGTCCGCTTTCGATATGTATCGCGGCAGAGGATATAGCGCAGTGATGCCTTCGTCGATCAGCGCCGGCGTATTCGGCATGGCGCGGATGAGTCGCCTGGTGGGTTTGAGCCACCTCATCAGATCGGTCAGCCTGACTCCCGCGGCGATGCTGATGATGAGTTGATTCAAAGGGTAAAGGCCGCTCGTATATCCCTTGGCGCGCAGGTCGTTTGCCGCTTCCTGCATATTTTGGGGTTTGACGGCAAAGATGATCACGTCGTCTTTGCGCACGGCCTTCCATGCTTCGGAAAAACACTCGATCCCAAGCCGTTTCAGCTTGGCACGGGTCTGCGGGTTAATTTCGACAACACGCAGATTTTTGCGCATGAACTCTCTGCTTTTCTTTTCGAGCAGGCCGCGGATAATCGCTTGCGCCATGTTGCCGCCGCCGATGAAAGTGATGTTCATGATGGATAGTTTAACCGCAGAGAAAACCTTATAAGCGAAGTAAAGACGGCATAAAATTTGAATTTTAGACGTTCTCCGCGTCTCTGCGTCTGTGCGGTTCAGGCCATTTTGTTTGCCGTTCTCCAAAGATTGCGGTGCCGACGCGCACCAGCGTCGCGCCCTCGGCGATTGCCGCTTCGAGGTCGTCCGACATGCCGATGGACAGGGTGTCAAGTGCGATGCCGCCGGCCGCAATTTCTTCCTTGAGTTTTCTCAGCTGCGCGAAATAACCGCGTTGTCGCGCGATATCGCTGCTCGCGGGCGGGATCGCCATCAGTCCGCGCAGCTTGAGTCCGGGCAGATCCTTGACCGCGTGCGCGAGTGCCGGCGCATTTTCCGGCGTCACACCGCCCTTGGTTGCTTCGCCGCCGAGATTGACCTCGATGCAGATTTGCAACGGCGCGCGGCCGGCCGCCCGCGCGGCCGCCAGCCGTTCGGCAATTTTCAGACGGTCAACGCTATGTACCCAGTCGAAATGTTCGGCGATCAGCCGCGTCTTGTTGCTCTGGATCGGACCGATGAAGTGCCACTCCAGAGGGCGGAGCAGGGACCCCTCCGGGGATGCGACCCCGGAGGAGTGGCCGCGCGCATCGCTCGTCGCAGCGGCGTATTCGCGATTCGCCGGCGCGATGCGCGATTCGAGCGGCAAATCCCCCAGCGCGGCCATCTTGGCGAGCGCTTCCTGCACGTAATTTTCGCCGAACGCGTGTTGTCCGGCGGCGTAAGCGGCCCGCACCGCGGCGGCGCCGAACGTTTTGCTGACCGCGACCAGCGTGATGTCGGCGGCGGCGCGCCCGCATCCCGCCGCGGCGCGCGCGATCCGTGTCCTGACTGCTTGCAAGTTGGCGCCGATTGCGTCCATAATTTTGCGACCGATTACCTATATAATCACGCGGCTGTATCCCACCGCCGCTCTTTCCCGCCTGCCGCGTTCGGGAGAGTAACAAGGAAATTATAATGGACATCTCCGAACTGCTTGCGTTTGTCGTCAAGAACAAGGCTTCCGATCTGCACCTGTCCGCCGGTCTGCCGCCGATGATCCGCGTGCACGGCGACGTGCGCCGCATCAACCTGCCGGCAATGGAGCACAAGGATGTCCACGGCATGATCTACGACATCATGAATGACGGTCAGCGCAAGTTCTACGAGGAAAATCTCGAATGCGATTTCTCGTTTGCGATCCCGAATCTGGCGCGCTTCCGCGTCAACGCGTTCGTGCAGCAGCGCGGCGCCGGAGCGGTGATGCGGACCATTCCGTCCAAGATCCTGTCGCTCGAGGAACTCAAGGCACCGAAGATATTCGGCGAGATCTCCGACCAGCCGCGCGGCCTGGTGCTGGTGACCGGGCCGACCGGCTCCGGCAAATCGACCACGCTGGCGGCGATGGTCAACCACAAAAACGAAAACGAGCAGGGACACATCCTGACCGTCGAGGACCCGATCGAATTCGTGCACGAATCGAAGAAATGCCTGATCAACCAGCGCGAGGTCGGGCCGCACACGCTGTCGTTCGCGAACGCGCTGCGCAGCGCACTGCGCGAAGACCCGGACTGCATCCTGGTCGGCGAAATGCGCGACTTGGAGACAATCCGGCTGGCGATGACCGCGGCCGAAACCGGCCACCTGGTGTTCGGTACGCTGCATACCAGCTCGGCCGCCAAGACCATCGATCGCATCATCGACGTGTTTCCGGCCGAGGAAAAGGAAATGGTGCGCGCGATGCTGTCGGAATCGCTGCGCTCGGTGATCTCGCAGTCGCTGCTCAAGACCAAGGACGGCACGGGACGCGTCGCCGCGCACGAGATCATGATCGGCACGCCGGCGATCCGCAACCTGATCCGCGAGGCCAAGGTCGCGCAGATGTACTCGGCGATCCAGACCGGCCAGGCGTTCGGCATGCAGACGCTCGACCAGAACCTGCAGGAACTGGTCAAGCGCAACATCGTCTCGGTCGACGAGGCGCGTTCCAAGGCCGCCAACAAGGACAATTTCAAATAACCGGCACCGACGGTTAACCGCAAAAGGGGATCAGCACTATGGCAACGATGGAGCGGGATCAGGCAGTCCAGTTCATGCACAACCTGCTGCGGGCGATGCTCGGCAAGAAAGCGTCCGACCTGTTCATCACCGCCGGTTTCCCGCCGGCGTTCAAGATCGACGGCAAAATGACGCCGGTGTCGAACCAGACGCTGACGCCGCAGATGACCGCCGACCTCGCGCACGCGATGATGAACGACAAGCAGGCGCAGGAATTCGAGGCGACCAAGGAATGCAATTTCGCGATCAGCCCGGCCGGCATCGGCCGCTTCCGCGTCAGCGCGTTCGTGCAGCAGGCGCGCGTCGGCATGGTGATGCGCACCATTACCACTGCAATCCCGAAGTTCGAGGACCTCGGGCTGCCGTCGACATTGAAGGACATCGTGATGAGCAAGCGCGGCCTGATGATCATGGTCGGCGGCACCGGTTCCGGCAAATCGACGTCGCTGGCGGCGATGATCGGTTACCGCAATGAGAACAGCTACGGCCACATCATCACCATCGAAGACCCGATCGAATACGTGCACGACCACAAGAACTGCCTGATCACGCAGCGCGAGGTCGGCGTCGATACCGAATCGTGGGAGGCCGCGCTCAAGAACACGCTGCGCCAGGCGCCGGACGTGATCCTGATCGGCGAAATCCGCGAACGCGAAACCATGGAACACGCGATCGCGTTCGCCGAAACCGGCCACTTGTGCATGGGCACACTGCACGCAAACAGCGCCAACCAGGCGCTCGACCGCATCATCAATTTCTTCCCCGAGGAGCGCAAGGCACAGCTGCTGATGGACCTGTCGCTCAATATTCGCGCCATCGTGTCGCAGCGGCTGGTGCCGAAAAAGGACGGCAAGGGGCGCGTCGCCGCGGTCGAAATCATGCTCAATTCACCGCTGATCTCCGACCTGATCTTCAAGGGCGAGGTTCACGAAATCAAGGCGATCATGGCGAAATCGCGCGAACTCGGCATGCAGACTTTCGACCAGCACTTGTTCGACCTGCATGAGGCCGGCGCCGTCAGCTACGAAGACGCGTTGCGCAACGCCGATTCGGTCAATGAACTAAGGTTGAACATCAAGCTGAACAGCAAGGAAGCGAAGGATAAGGACATTATGTCCGGTATCGAGCACCTCAACGTGGTCTGAGGAAAATCTGCTGCGCGCGCCGTCTGCTTTGTCGCGTGCTCGCTCGCCACTCGCCTACCAGTTTCGGTATGTCTCGCGGCTCGCTGCGCGGCTCCGCGCATCCGGCGCTGCTCCCGACGATTTTCGGTTTTCTATTTGTAAAATCTATTCGCGATTTTTCCGAACCAGATATTTTCTGCGCTTCTGTTTTAACTCCCACTTGTTTCCCCATACGAGTTCTCCGTGCTCAACTACAAAGAACAGCGGTATTTTAGGATTATTAATGTCTTTGCCTCCGGAAATATGCCATTTTTCTTCCCAAGCTTTGAAATAGGTCTCAAGCTTTTCCGGGGACATGTAATAAATGGTTTTCAACTCGATTGCTTCATAAATTGCGAAAACCCATCCTACTTTTCGATACTTTGCAAGAATCGTTGGATTCAAGTGATGATGTGTTGAAAAGCTTTGGGTCAGATTAACGTTAACGGACTTTAACTCATACTCTCGTCCAAACTCGTCTTTCGCATCATTTCCCTCTCGTTTTTTAAGAATAGTTAGGCCAGTAGCCAAGGCGATTTGTAGTAATTTCCCACCGTTGTCTTGGAAAATATCGTGAATGCCGTGTTGATCCGCAAGTTGTTGAAGTTGCCGTATGTAAGGCAACAATTCTTCTAGTTTCTTATGGTCTGCGTGGGGTTTCATTTCTTGTCCACTAAAAGATCCGCTGCTTTAATACCCAACGCTTTTGCAATTCGCTCAATGTTGTCAATCGAGACATTGCGTTCCGCGCGTTCAATAGAGCCGATATAGGTTCTATGTAGGCCAGTTTTTTCCGCCAGTCTTTCTTGGGATAGACCTTGATATTTACGTTCTTGACGTACACGAGTGGCAAATAAAAGACGCAATCGCAGCGATTTTGGCGCTACCATAGTGGCGGAAAGCATGCAATAATGAAGACTTTGTATCTACAGACTATAAGTAGCATCCATTTCTAGCTTAGACATGATTACGCCTGCCTATAAGACACATCTTGGGGCCTGCTTCTGCGGCGATTCTCTTAAATTATTGGAAACGTTGGATGATGAATCGGTAAATTTAGTCATAACTAGCCCCCCATTTGCTTTGTTGCGTAAGAAAGCATATGGGAATAAAGAGCAACACGAGTATGAGGACTGGCTGTGTGATTTCGCTCGGGCTGTAAAGCGAAAACTTAGAAGTGATGGCAGTTTTGTGCTTGATCTCGGTGGCGCCTACGAAAAGGGGTCGCCATCGAGGAGTCTTTATAATTTTCGTGTTCTACTGCGTTTCTGTGATGATCTAGGGTTCGTGCTGGCAGAAGATTTTTACTGGTACAACCCGTCGAAGCTACCCAGCCCAATCGAATGGGTAAATAAACGCAAGCTTCGGGCGAAAGATGCGGTTAATACAATTTGGTGGTTCGGTAAAACTGAATGGCCGAAGGCAGACGTGAGCAAAGTTCTTATGCCTTATAGTGATAGGATGAAAAAGCTTTTAGATGATCCCGATGGATTTTATCAACCTGCCAAGCGACCATCGGGGCATGATGTTGGAAAAGGTTTCGGTAAAGATAACGGTGGCGCTATTCCTCCTAATTTGCTTCAAATTCCAAACAGTGAATCGAATGGGGCCTATCTAAGCGGATGTAAAGCAATAAACATAAAAGGTCATCCGGCACGTTTTCCAGCAAAGGTCCCTGAGTTTTTTATTCGATTTCTAACTGACCCCGATGATCTCGTGGTGGATATTTTTTCTGGATCAAATACAACAGGGTACGTTGCGGAAATGGAAAAACGTCGATGGATGAGTTACGAGGCTAATCTTGAATATGTGGCGGCATCCGCATTTCGCTTTCTGCCGCCCAATACCTCGGCTAATCAAATTCGCGCAACGTATCAGAAAATACTTGATGGAGAATGTTTGGATTTTGGCGATATTTGGGCTAAGCAGGAAAGACTTTTTGCGGCATCTGGTTGAGTCTTTGGAGTCATTCAGCCTTCTCCATTTGTCAAACCCACTCCCAATCGCAAATCGGGCCGCGCGGGATACGGAAAATCAGATGTGCGATGGGGTCGTGCGATGATGTGGCGTCGACTAACCCATTCTCGTTTTTAAAGCCTTTTATTACCTAGGCGGCCTAGGCCACGGTCTTGGTGGTTCAACATGTTCGGGGATCGGCCTAGGCGGTGAATCGCGAGTACGATCCGGCGGGGGGGGTGGTTGTGGACGAGGCGTAGGTTGTGGCGTAGGTTGTGGTCCGGGTTGATTTGGTCTTGGATTTACACTCATTTGTAATCCTCCGGTATATAGAAGGAATTTGGAGGAAGTTCTTTATTAATTTCGATAACAAATTTTTCTATTAATGCTTTATCTTGCTTGATTTCCGGCGGGTTGCATACAAGTATTTTTTTCTTCTTCTGCGCATCATCAAGCATTTTCTGAGCTGGTTTTGTATAGGCCCGCTCTGTCTTGATCCTGTTTACAATTTGTTCCACATCGTATTCGAGTGCCCTATACCCGGCAAGACATTGCTCCATAAGTCGTATCTTGGTCGGTAACTTCAAAATAGGTTTTAGAATCGCAGCAATAGCGGCAATAGCAGCAACATACTTCCATAACTCTTGACCCGCGTCGGTTTTAAGGAACCATATACCAGTGATGGCAGAGGTCGGGGCTGTAATTGCAATTATAAGTTCGATCCAAAAGTTTATATGTTCAACTCGAGTCAAACGCGCGGAGTAATATTTAACATTGAGGCGCGCCGTCTTATATAAATCATATACTACCCATACAGGATTTTCGTCTGAGCTATTTCCCATATATTTAGTTGTAGATATTCAGGAAATCGAGCGCGTGATGGGGGAGTCTCGGCGGTCCAATTTCGCGCTTGATTTACTTATTGTCATCTTCATGCTGCCGCGCTGGATATTTGGCCGCGCCATATCGAATGATGAACACCGAGATCGCGAGCAGCAAGATCGCGCCGGCGGCGAACAGGATGCCTTGGTCGGGATGGTGGTTGATCTGGATGTCGCCGATCAGCATCCGCGTCAGCGCGGTGATCGCAACGTAGATCAGGAAGCGCACCGGCATCTGATGGGTCTTGAAGTAGATGCCGACCATCGCGCCGAGTTCGAGGTAGATGAACAGCAGCAGAATGTCCTCGATCAGAATCCGGCCATGGATCCAGATATCAACGAATGCGACGGCGGCCGCCCAGGCGACTGCGGCGCCGATCGCGAACAGCGCGACGTAATGGAAACCGTCCACCAGCAGATTGCCGAGGCGTATCGAGCGGGCTTTGATTTTCTGACGCAGTGAATCGGGCGAATTCATGTGCAGCGGCTCCCTGAGTTATGGTTGGTTTTTGCCTAATTTACTCCGGCTTGTCTGGCACGCCAACTGGCCGCCGCATCGGGCCAGCGACCAGCCTGAATTCGAACAGCCGGCAGTCGAGCGCGCCATTGTAGAGCGGCGTGCGTTTCGAGGGTTTGAGGCCGATCAGTTTGGCGAGCCGCAGGTCGGCAGTGAAGATATACGCGGTCCAGCCGGCAAAGCGTTGCTTCAACGCATCGCCGAACTTGGGATAGAACTCGGCGAGCGCCTGTTCTTCTTCGAGCCGCACGCCGTACGGCGGATTGGCGATCAGAATGCCGCCCGGCGCGGGCGGCGCGGCTTCCAGCACATTGACCTGTTTCAGATTCACTACGGCTTCAAGTCCCGCTGCCGCAAGATTTTCACGCGCGGTCTTCAGCACGTCGCCGTAGAGATCACTGCCGAAGATAGCAAGCTGCTCCGGCTTGCGTTCGCGCGCTTGCGCGGCGGCGAGGTAACCCTGCCAAACGGCGCGGTCGAAGTTCGCGAGCTTCTCGAAGCCGAAGCTGCGCCGCGCGCCGGGTGCGATGTCGAGCGCGATCAGCGCTGCTTCGATTAATAGCGTGCCGGCGCCGCACATCGGATCGTATAAAGGAATGCCCGGCCGCCAGTCGGCGAGTTTCAAGATGCCGGCAGCGAGGTTTTCGCGCAGCGGCGCTTCACCCGCCTGTTTGCGCCAGCCGCGCTTGAACAGCGCTTCGCCTGAGGTATCGAGATAAAACGTGACCGTATCCGCGGTCAGAAATGCATGGACGCGCACGTCGGGCGCGTGAGTATCCACGCTCGGGCGCTGGCCGGTCGCTGCGCGAAAGCAGTCGCAGATCGCGTCCTTGATGCGGAGAGTCGCGAAATCAAGGCTCTTGAGCGGACTCCTGATGGCGGCGACGTTGACGCGGATGGTGCGTTCAACGCCGAACCACTGCGGCCAGCGTAACGCCAGCGCGGCGCGATAGATGTCATCTTCGTTGCGGTAGGGTGCGGCGGTGATTTGCCACAGGATGCGGCTCGCGATGTGGCTTTCGAGGTTGGCGCGATAAACCAGCGGCCACGGCCCGGCGAACGCGACGCCGCCGTCGGTGGCTGCGATTTCACCTGCTTCCAGCGCCGCCAGTTCCTGCGCGAGCACGGCCTCCAGTCCGCGCGGGCACGGCGCGAAGAAACGCTCGTTGTTCAGAGCGGCTTCACTACCACGAGAATCACGACGGCCACCAGGATCAGCACCGGCACCTCATTGAACCAGCGGTAGAACACGTGCGAATAGCGGTTTGTTCCCAATTCGAATTTTTTCAGCACGCGCCAGCACGCATGATGGTAGCCAAGCAACAACAGCACCAGCAGCAGCTTCGCGCTCATCCAGCCGTTGCCGGGCCCCTGCCCGATGCGATAGCCGACCCACAACCAGATGCCGAAGCCGAGCGCGGGCGCCGCCAGCAGATTCATGAAACGGTACAGCTTGCGCGCCATCAGCAGCAGGCGTCGGCGCGCGGCGTCGTCGTTTTCCAGCGCCAGGTTCACGAAAATCCGCGGCAAATAGAACAGCCCGGCGAACCAGGACGCCACAAACACGATATGAAAAGCCTTTACCCAAAGCATCGCTGGCTACTTTATCAGGCGCGCCAATAGCGCGTCACCAGCTCGCGCAACTGCGCCAGCCGGCCGTGAAAAAAATGCTCGGCACCCGGCACCACGACGACCGCCAGCTGCTGCGGCCGCGCCCAGTCGAGCACCGCCTGCAGCGGCACCACTTCGTCGAGTTCGCCGTGAATCAGCAGCGTGTCGGGCGGTACCGGTTCGACGGGAAACCGCGTTACCGCGGGCGCGATCAACACGAGGTGCCGCGCTGCGACGCGCCGCGCAACGCGCGTTTGTACCGCGCCGCCAAACGAAAATCCCGCCAGCGTGAGCGGCAGGTTGCCGTATCTGGCCTTAGCATAATCGGCAACTGCGAGCAGGTCCTCGGTCTCGCCGATGCCCTGGTCGTAACTGCCTTCGGTGCCGCCGACGCCGCGGAAATTCGGGCGCAGTGCGACGCAGCCGAGATCGAAAAAAGTTTTAGCGAGCGTGGTGACGACCTTGTGGTCCTTGGTGCCGCCTTGCGGGGGGTGCGGATGCGCGATTAATGCGATGCCGCTGCGGTTGGCGCCGGGATCGTGGACGTCGACTTCGATGTTGCCCGCCGGGCCTGCGATCAGCGCGGTTTCGACCATCAGATTTTCAGGCGCTCGACGACGCGGCCGTGCTGCAGATGCTCGCGGATTATCTCGTCGATGTCTTCGCGGTCGACATAGGTGTACCAGATTCCTTCAGGGTAAACGACCATCACCGGCCCCTGATCGCAACGGTCGAGACAGCCCGCCACGTTGATGCGCACTTTGCCGGGGCCGTCGAGCCGGAGTTTTTTGATGCGTTCCTTCGCATATTCGCGCATTTGCTGCGCGCCGTGATTGTTGCAGCAGGTTTCGCCGGGGGCGCGCTGGTTGCAGCAGAAAAATATGTGCTTCTCGAAGTAACTCATCAACGCCTGCGATTATAGCCGATGGTTGGAGGAGGACGGGGTAGCGCGGCGAACGATCGCCCATGCGGAATAAATTATCGCGAGCAGCGGCCAGCAGAGGGACAACGCGAGCAGGATATGGCCGAAGCGCGCGAGGTGGGTGATTTCCGGCGGCAACATGAAAACGGGGGTCGTTTGATAGGGGTTCTCCGGCGCGATATTGACGGCGACGACCCCGCCGACGAGGCAGGCGATCGCGATGGCTGCGCGCGCGCGGGAAGGCTGCCGCACGACCGGCAACAGCGCCAGCGCGCTGATCAACAGCCCCAGCAACACGCCGGGGGTGATCCACTGCGACCCGTTGGCGGCCGTCAGCGTTTCCATCGCGAGCGATTTGACGGCAAACGCAACCAGCAGCGTAGCCGCGATCGCCGGCAGCGGCGCATGCTGCGGCTGCACCGATAACGAAACCAACAGCCCTACAGCGACGGAGAACAGCGCGGCGACGGCCGCCTGTGCCGCCACGTATGCGCCGGGAGTATGTGTGAATGCCGGCGTAAGATTCAATGCCCCGCGCAGATCGCCGACGCCGAGCGCAAACGGCGTCGGATACAGCTGGATGACGATCCATAAAGCAATCATGATTGCTCCGGCGTCGCCGAACCGGTCGGCGCGCAGCCAGCGGTACGCAATGGCCGACAGCGGCGCGTAAGACGGCGGTTGCCATAATGCCTTGGCGGCGAGTGCGCCGATGGCGGCGCCGATGATGTTCGTGAGCAGATCGACGTTCGACGCGATGCGTGCCGGCAGGAACATCTGGATGCTTTCGAGCGTGAAACTCAATGCGGCGCTTAACAGAATTGCCAACCGCAATGCGCCGGCCGGCGATAACCTCGGTCGCAGCGCGATGTACAGCAGCGCACCGAAGGGCAGATAAGCGGCGATGTTGAGCACGATGTCGCTGGCAATGGTGTAACGCGGCCACGGCGCGACCACAAAGTCGAATAAAGGGTCGGGTGGCGAACGCCAGCCCTCGAATGGTTCCAGGCTCGCGTAGACGATCGCCACCAGGTAGACCAGCACCAGCGGAACGATGGGACGCATGCGGTTAATTTTATGGCATCCTGACCCCGGAAAAACAACGGCCGGTTCAGATAACTGAACCGGCCGCCGAATTTACTGGTTTCGCGTTACCGATTATGCTCCCAATGCCCGGGTTCAAAATGGTAGTGGCGCCCTTTCTCCACTTCCACCCAACGCTCGGGCACCCAATGCTGACCGCGCCGTTCCCTGATCCAGTGCCCCCTTACCCACACGTGCCGCCGACCTTCCCAGCGCCAGTAGCCGGGCGCCCAGACGAAACCGGGACGCGGCGCCGGCACCACTTCCAGCCGTGCTGCCGGCGGAGGGGTGCCGATATCGATGTTGATGCCGACCCGGTCCGCTACGGCCGGCATCGCGGTTCCGCCCAATGCAATCAACCCGCACAGCACTAAATTTCGTAACAACATGATGGTTCTCCTTTTAAGTATTGCAGTGAGATCCGAGAAAAAACTTCTCTGCTTGATTTAACGTTTGTCGGCAGGTCGTGGCCGACTTTCATTCGTAACAAAATGTGTTCGGAACGGTACATTCCGGCTTTTCAGGACAAAAACATTTTATGTCCCGGCGGGGAGAACCGCGGCAAATAATTTATTTACTCTTATTTTCGGCCGTACGCCCGATCAGCGGGCCGACGAACGATCGTGTGAATGACGCTGCGCTTTGCCGTACCACTGTGGTGTCAGCGAACCGATCAGCATGCCGAAAATGCTCATCGCGAAACCGAGCAGTTGCGGCGGACAGGCGCCGTCGGGATTCATTTTTTCCATCCACAGCCAGGTGCACAGCCCGAACATGATCGACATTAGCGCGCCCTGCGTATTCGCACGTTTCCAGTAGATGCCCGCCGCGAGCGGGACGAACGCCGCGACCAGCGTGACCTTGTAGGCGTTTTCGACCATCTGGTAGATCGGCAGCGTGGTGAAAAACGAGAACAGTGTGACTAGGCAGGTGAAACAGAACACCGTGATGCGCATGCCATGCAGCAGTTGCCGGTCGGTAACGTTTTTGAGCGTCGGTTTCAGGATGTTTTCAGTGAAGGTGACCGACGGCGCCAGCAGCGTCGCCGATGCGCAGCTTTTGATCGCCGACAGCAGCGCGCCGAAGAACATGATCTGGGCGAACACCGGTGCGTGGTTGAGGACCAAATTGGGCAGTATGTGCTGGGTTGCTTTCGGATCGTTGCTGTTGACCAGCGAGGCGACCATCTGCGGGTCAATCAGCGTTGCCGAGTAGGCGAGAAACATCGGGACGAACGCGAAGCCGAAATACATCACGCCGCCGAGCACCGACGCGCGCCCCGCGGTTTTTTCGTCCTTGGAGGATGAAATGCGCTGGAACACGTCCTGCTGCGGGATCGAGCCCAGCATCATCGTGATCCAGGCGCCGAAAAAGCCGAGCGCATCGACAGCGGTCGTCGGCCAGAACACGAACTTGCCGCTGTCGCGCGCGTGCTGAACGACCGCGCCGACGCCGCCGGCCAAGCCGCTGATGTCATGGCCGATGTAGAGCAGGCCGACGAGAATCACGATCATCTGAATGAAGTCGGTGATCGCGACCGACAGCATCCCGCCGTACAGCGTATAGACCATGACCGTCGAGGCGCCGATGATCTTGCCCCAACCTTCCGATATCGCGCCGCTGGAAACCACGTTGAAGACAAGGCCAAGCGCGGAAATCTGCGCGGCGACCCAGCCGAGGTAAGACAGGACGATGCACAGGGTGGTGATCACCTCGACCGCGCGGCCGTATTTGTTGCGGTAGAAATCGCCGATCGTCAGCAGATTCATCCGGTACAGCGGCCGCGCGAAGAACAGTCCGACCAGCACCAGGCACAGCGAGGCGCCGAACGGATCGGCGACCACTCCATGCAGGCCGTCGGTCAGGAAAGTGGCCGGAATGCCGAGTACGGTTTCGGAGCCGAACCAGGTTGCGAACACGGTCGCGGTGACGACATACAGCGGCAGTGCGCGGCCGGCCAGTGCGTAATCCTTGGAGTTATGGACGTACCTGCCTACATACAGACCGATGCCGACCGAGATGACCCAGTAAATGATGACAAACCAGAGCAGCATTGCGCAGACTCCGCGCGGAGAATAATGCGCGCGATTATACGATGCCGTGCCGCGCTGTCACGCGCGATGAAACAATCCTATAAAAAGACACGGGCCCCGCAGGGCCCGTGAGGAGACAAGCTATTATGCGAACGTTTACTGGAACGGGAAATAACGGAAATCCAGCATGTACACGTTCATATCGGGGTCGGGTGCCACACTGCTGCCGGGCGCAACGCCTGCAAAGGTACTGACCTTGGTATGCGACCAGGAGGCGCCCCATTGCATCGTTCCGTACGGGCCTTTGTAGAATCGCCAGAACGCGCCGAGCGTAAATTGCTGGGTTGCTGCGGTCAGCGCTTCGCAATTGGCGGCCGTCGAAGTATAGCTGGGGGAACCGATGCAACCGAAGTTCGTCAGGACAGGCAGGCCATAGCCGGAAAAGGTGGTAATGGCTGGATTGATCAATCCCGCTGGAGCGGCTCCTAAACCGGGCGTATTCCCGTAAATGATGGGATTGCCTGCACCAGTGCTGATGAACGTAGTCTGGCTGACCGATTCCTTGCCGTAGTAGCCCCAGACATCCCACTCGGGCGTCGGGTGCAGAATCGCCCCAAACAGCCAATCGGTTTTGGGAATTGCGGCGAATGTTCCGTCCAGATTGTAGGTCACGTCAGGCAGGCCGGCGGCGCCATAACGGCCGACACCATGCCCATGCAGGAAAGACGCCTGCAAATCCAGCATCTTGGGGATCACCGGCAACAACACCGACCCACCGATGCCCGCGCCGGTGGTCGTGTGATTAATGCCGGAAGAGGAGGCGGCGGTTGCCAGAGGTCCCGAGGACAGATCGTTGGTGCGATCACGGAACCAGCGATAGAGTCCATAGACTTCATAATGGCCCCAGCCCGGATCCACGGCCGCCTTCAGGATGACGTCCGGCGCGTAGTCAGTCGAATAGGCGTTTCCGTTGAAGAAATTCGAACCGCCGGTATAAGTTACCAGAGTATTGACCCCCGGATTTGCCGTAAACGTAGTACCGTTGGTAATCGCGGCCGTGTTGTTGGCAAGATAGCTTGGGACAGTGCCGGCGATGATGGTCTGCGGGCTTTCCAGTGACAATCCTAGCCAGAATTCCTTGTCCCAATCCTTAACGAGGCGAAGTTGCGGATTGCGGGTGAAGTTGAAGCCCGGCAGATACTGGACATCAATCGTTACCGGCACGTTTTCCGAACGCGGCAGTTCGCCGGTTTTGTTGGCCGTTGCCAAGCTCCACATCTGACCCGCCGCAAAGTGCAGTCCCCAATCGCTGTTTTCCCACATGCCGAAAGCCTGGCGCAGGCGCGGTGTGTAGCTGTTCGACGATTGCGAATTGGCGGTTTGCGCGGCGCCCATGAAGTCGAATTCCAGATAGCCGGTCAAGGCGGTCTTGTCATCCGGATTGCCGGTTGCCAGCATCGTTACCCGGCTGTGACGCGCGCTTTCACGGAATTCCGACTGTTGCGATTGCGGCATAGCGGTGTATGGAATGCCATTGCCGGCCGTGGTATTGAAACCCTTGGCAATCCAGACCGATGCCTGGTCTGAAACCTCGTTGACATCGCGATAGATTGACGCCGCTTCCAGGAAGCCGCCCCATTTGAGTTTGACGCCGCTGCTGGCGGTGGCTTGGGCTTTTGATACCTTTTCCACTTCTTCAGATGCCTTGGCGTCCCTCATGGCATCGGCTTTGCGTTCGTCGCGCATTTTTTTGAGCAATACCTGATATTCATCTTCAGATATAGTGCCCTTTGCGCGCAGCGTGTTGAGCAGGTCTTCGGCAAAATCAGCGAATGCAGGTGCGGTAAAACCGGTAAACAAGGCAGCTATAGCCGCCGCGATCACCAGCCGTTTCGGTGCGCTGGATTTGTTGGTTTTGATTTCGACTCCCATGGATATCTCCTGATGTAAAAAACTTTCAATCCGCTTCCGCCGTGCTGCGAACGGAAGCTGAACTTTTTAAGGGGAAGAAGCGCACGGCCGGATGCCATGTGCATCACCGGAGGCGATTATCGTGACCCAATATGACGGTTTAATTACGTACCATCACAGTGTGGCAGCGGTGCCACAGCAGAGACTGCAAGTGATTGACGAATCAGGGGTAGAGCAGGACCAACAATATCAATAACAATACGACAAGTATTCCACCGAGCAGCCAATTGTGGCCCCGTTGTTCGATGCGTAACGCCTCGATACCCGCGCGCAGTTCCTCATCGTGCTGGCCGGACAGGGCGCGGTGCACAAGGCGCGGCAGCTGCGGCAGCATGACGCCCCATTGCGGCGCTTCGTCGCGCAGGCTGCGCAGCAGGCCGCGCCAGCCGACCTGTTCCGACATCCAGCGTTCGAGGAACGGTTTGAAGGTGGTCCACAGGTTGAGCTCCGGATCGAGCTGGCGGCCGAGCCCTTCAATGTTGAGCAGCGTTTTCTGCAATAGTACCAACTGGGGCTGGATTTCGATATTGAAGCGGCGCGAAGTCTGGAACAGCCGCAACAGCACGCGGCCGAATGATATTTCATGCAGGGGCTTGGCGAAGATCGGCTCGCACACCGCGCGGATCGCGGTTTCGAATTCGTCGACGCGGGTGTCGGGCGGCGCCCAGCCCGACTCGATGTGCGCTTCGGCAACGCCGCGGTAGTCGCGGCGGAAGAACGCGAGGAAATTGCGCGCCAGGTAATTCTTGTCGGCTTCGTTCAGCGTGCCCATGATGCCGAAGTCAAGCGCAATATAGCGGCCGCGCTGCGCCCCTTCGGTGGCGACGTAAATGTTTCCCGGATGCATGTCGGCGTGGAAATAACCGTCGCGGAACACCTGCTGGCAGAAAATCTCGACGCCATCTCGGGCCAGTTTCTTGATGTCAACACCTTGCGCGCGCAGCCGGGCGACCTGCGAAACCGGCAGGCCGTGCATGCGCTGCATCACCATGACTTCCGGCGCGCAATAGTCCCAATAGACAATGGGCACCAACAATAGCGGCGAGTTCTCGAAGTTGCGTCCCAACTGGCTTGCATTCGCCGCCTCGCGCATCAGATCGAGTTCGTCGTCCAGATGTTTCGCGAACTCATCCACCACCTCATGCGGCCGCAGCCGCTTGCCGTCCGTCCACAGCAGTTCGATCAGTGTCGCGCCGGCATGCAGCAACGCGACGTCCTTGCGGATGACCGGCGTGATGCCGGGGCGCAGGATTTTGACCGCGACCTCGGTGCCATCCGGCAATTGCGCGAAATGGACCTGCGCGACCGACGCGCTGGCGACCGGCTGCGGGTCGAATTGTACGAACACGTCGCCGAGCGGCCTGTGATAGACGCGTTCGAGCGTCGCGATCGCGAGCTTCGACGGGAACGGTGGGACCTGGTCCTGCAGTTTGGCGAGCTCGTCGGCGATATCCGGCGGCAGCAGGTCGCGGCGCGTCGACAGGACTTGACCGAATTTGACGAAGATCGGCCCCAACGCCTCCAGCGCACACCGCAGCCGCACCGCGCGCGGAGCGTCAAGCCGGCGCCAGAACAGCATGGTGTTGAGCGCCGTGCGCAGACCATGCACCCGTTCGTGGCCGAGGAAAAACTCGTCGAGTCCGAAGCGCAGGCTGGTGACGATGATTTTCAGCAATCGCAGCATGCCGGTGCGCCGTGATGCGCGGGTCAGCGGGTATCCCGCAGCAATGGTTCCGCGCGCCGCGCCAGTCGCTCCGCGTCATCGCGCAACGCGGCCACTTCGCGTTTGAACTGCTCGACTTCGCTATGGTTCGCGAACAACGGCTGCTCTTCGGTCCAATAGTCAGCCAGCGCGCGCGCGAAATCGCCGATCATTTGCCGTTGCATGTGGACGATGCGGCCGCCGGTTCGCACCATCCGGTGCGCGAGAACATCACCGAACACGCGGGACAGGTCTTCCTCTGCATCCCAGCGCAGATGTTGCGCGACATAGGCGACGGCGCTGGAAAAACCGGCGTCCCCGCTGATCCTGATTTCGTGCCACGCCTTGTCGTCACCCGACACCGCACGCAACGCGATCGCCGGTGTCAGCGTGAATTCGGCGTCCGCTTCCACGTCGGCCGCCGCATCTTGCACCGCGCCGGAAGCAAGCACTGTGAGTGCGATGCTGAACGGCGCGCAGTTGAAGCGGGCTGTCTTGCCGCTGTAGGGCTGCAGTTTGTCACGCGCCCACGATGCGGCGCGCAACAGATGATTGACCGGCCCCGCGACCGGAACGACCAGATTGGAAGAAGTGCGCGATGTGGTTGCAGCGGTCATGGTTTGACGCCGCGATGCAGTGCGACGATGCCCGCGCTCAAATTGAAATACTCAACGTTTACGCAGCCGGTGTCCTCGATCATGTGCTTGAGCGTTTCCTGGTCCGGATGCATGCGGATCGATTCGGCGAGGTAGCGGTAGCTGGCGGCATCGTGTGCGACGATTTTGCCGAGCAGCGGCAGCACCTTGAGTGAATAAGCATCGTAGAACGGCTGCAGCGGTTTCCAGGCGTGCGAAAACTCGAGCACCAGCAGCCGGCCACCGGGCCGCAGCACGCGCACCATCTCGGCCAGCGCTTGTTCCTTGTGCGTCATGTTGCGCAATCCGAAGGCGACGATGACGCAGTCGAAATGATTTTTGGGGAACGGCAGTTTTTCCGCATCGCACTCCACCGCCTGCGCGGCATGGCCGGCGTCCAGCAAACGGTCGCGGCCGACCGCGAGCATCGCGGCATTGATGTCGGACAGCACGACCGCGCCGTCCGGGCCGACACGTTTTGCGAACAGGCGGCTCAGGTCCGCGGTGCCGCCGGCGACATCGAGCACGCGCTGGCCCGGCCGGACGCCGCTCAGTTCCACCGCAAAACGTTTCCACCATCGGTGCAGCCCGCCCGACATCAAATCGTTCATCAGATCGTAGCGGGTCGCGACCGATTCGAATACACGACCGACACGCCGCGTTTTTTCGTCTTCACTGACGGTTTCGAAACCGAAATGCGTGGTTTTGGACATGGCGTCAACGTTCCTGGGCGGCGGCTGTTTCGCGGCTGGCGCCGGCGGCATGCAGGCGATCCAGATATTCCTGCCACATTTCGTCTTGGCCGACACCATAGGCATATAGCAAATCCCACGAATAAATGCCGCTGTCGTGCCCGTCGGAAAAAACCGGCCGCAACGCGTAATTGCCGACCGGTTCGATGCGCGTGATCGTGACATCCTGCTTGCCGGTTTGCAGCACTTCCTGTCCGGGACCGTGGCCGCGTACCTCGGCCGACGGCGAATAGACGCGCAAAAACTCGCATGGCAGCCTGAAACGTCGGCCGTCTTCGAAGGCGATTTCGAGCACCCGCGATTGCTGGTGCAGCGTGATCTCGGTGGGCTGCGGTGTAGGCCGGGTGGCGGTGTTCATATCGATATTTATGCTCGTGCGGGCCGTCATGATACCCGAGTCGGTATTATATACTTGACTAAAGTAAAAAGTCCGTGCACAATGACATTACTAGGAGGCCATTATGTGCGACATGACTAACCCGATATTCACCGACGAAACCAAAGCGCGTAAGCATCTTGAATCCTTACGTTGGGCGAAAGGCCGCGTCTGTCCGCATTGCGGAGAGATTGGTAAAAGCAGCCCCGTTAAAAGCGAGAATCACAAGGACGGATTTTACTATTGCCTGTCCTGTGAAAAGACATTCACGGTAACGGTCGGTACACTGTTTGAGCGCAGCCATATACCGCTTAACAAGTGGGTATGCGCGTTTCACCTCATGGCGGCAAGCAAGAAGGGCATGAGTGCCCATCAGCTTCACCGTATGCTTGGCATTACGTACAAATCCGCGTGGTTCATGGCGCACCGGATCCGCGAAGCCATGAAGCCCAATGGCGGCGGTTTGCTGGGTTCTGGAGGCAAGCCTGTTGAGGTTGACGAAACCTACTGGGGCGGCGAACAACTGCGCAAGCGCCAGCGTCCGAAAGGCGGCGTTTCCCATAAAATGAAGATTGTGTCGCTGATCGAGCGCGGCGGCGATGCCCGCACGTTCCACGTTGCCCGCGTCAACGGCAAGACCTTGAAGCCCATCCTGCAAGCGAACATCGCTAAAGAGGCACACTTGATGACCGATGAGGCCGGCGTTTATATGCCCATTGGCAAGAAATTCGCTGTCCACAGCGCAATCAATCACAATCGCGGGGAATATGCTCGCGGGGAAGTCACCACGAACACCGTCGAAAGCTATTTCAGCATTCTCAAGCGCGGTCTTGTGGGCACATTTCATCATGTCAGCGAGCAGCATCTAGACCGTTACGTTAAAGAGTTTGATTTCCGTTATAACCATCGCAAAGTTAGCGATTACGAACGTGCTCAAGCCGCATTGAAAGGCATCAGCGGCAAACGCCTTACCTATCGGCGGACTGCTGGCGAGCAAACCACCTGAGGAGAAAACATGACCGAAGAGCAATCAGAATCTTTTGCGATGTTGAGCGCCCAACATGCTGTAATTCGCGCTCTAATGATGGCCCATCCCAACCCTGTTGCTCTATCAACACAGATCGAACATTACGCCGAGAGCGCGAGAGTAGTCCTAAAAGGGAATTTGAGTGAAACCGCGATAGGGTGCTTTGAGGAAGAAGTAAAATCCTTTCGCGATTTCTGTCTGCAATTAGCCCCTGCATCTCGCGCATAGATTTCATTTTTTCTTCTCCGGATTTGCTTTCTTCGGTTGCGGCGGCATACCTAAAGCGCGTTTTAGCGCATCGTCGCGCCTTTTATCGCTATCGGGATATTCTTCTCGTTCCGGTTTTTTATTTTTCACGATGCCCCGACAAACCGATTATTGTCCGGTGTAACTTTCAAAATCCTGATGGTTACATCAATCAATAGAAGTGCATAAAAATCTATATCTGGAGGGGAGAGTAGGCGGTCTTTGTGCACCGTCAAACTTATAATGCGGGCATCATCATCCATCAGGCAATAAAATGGCTGCTCAATATCGCCAGCCCCCTTCATGTCCGGCTCCGTTGGCATCTTCAAACCATCAAACAAGGTAGTAAGGCGATGGTCCAGATCTCCCTCCTTCGTGATTACTGAACTTTCGCTCCCAGCACTTAAAAGCGTGATATCCAAATCACAAACCATATGCAACTTTTCCCTAATTAGAGGGATAAATTCTCGTGAACCTACTTTACGTGGGGCATCAACCTTATCTTCGGGAGTCCATTCATTCCTCGTCCATGTCATTAAAATGGGTGGCGTACTTAAAATATGTTCTTGCTTATATAAGTCTTGGATTTGAGGATGAATATGTTTTCGAATAGCCCATTTTTCTTCTACTCGCCTATTGTCTTTCCTTGCGGGCGGCAACGAACCAGAATAGGTCAGGCGGAAACGCATAAAGGCGAGCGGAGTCGAGAGATCGGCGGTAGAAAGATTTTCTACATAATCCCTGTCTAGGGTTGGCCTACATGATAGTGTTAAATTCATTCTTTAGTCAAGTATATAAGACCGACCCGAGTCGCGGCCGGAGTGCGCTGTTTGATAAGGAGTTTTAGCAGTATTCAAAGATATAGAATATGATTGTCACATCGCTGTAATCGTGATTACATAATATTGCAATCCGCACTCAACCCGGAACTATAAATATGCCGGCAACCATATTGGTGGTCGAAGATGAACCTGCGATCCAGGAATTGATCAGCCTGAACCTTGAGCAGGCCGGTTATATGCCGTTGCGCGCGGCCGACGCCGAGCAGGCCATCGATCTGGTGCGTGACGAGCTGCCGGATGTCGTGCTGCTCGATTGGATGCTGCCGGGCATGAGCGGTATTGAGTTTGCACGCCGTCTGCGCGCCGACCGCCGCACGCAGGACGTGCCGATCATCATGCTGACTGCACGTACCGAAGAGCCGGACAAACTGGCGGGCCTTGAAACCGGCGCCGATGATTACATCACCAAGCCGTTTTCGCCACGCGAGCTCAACGCGCGCATCAAAGCGGTATTGCGCCGCCGCGCGCCGCAGGCGACCGATGACGCGGTCGAAGCGGCCGGCCTGAGACTTGATCCGGTCAGCCATCGCGTCAGCGGCAACGGCAAGCCGCTGGTGCTCGGTCCTACCGAATTCCGCCTGTTGCATTTTCTGATGACGCACGCGGAACGCGTTTATTCGCGCGCGCAACTGCTTGATCAGGTGTGGGGCGATCATGTGTTCATCGAAGAGCGCACCGTGGATGTGCATATCCGACGCCTGCGGAAAGCGCTCGAAACGTCCAAGCACGATCACCTGATCGAGACCGTGCGCGGCGCCGGGTACCGTTTTTCTTCGGCACACTGAATTCACGCCGGCGCGGCCGGCTGTGGGATAATAAAGTCCCTCAAGTTTTCCGGCGAGTCGCTGTATGCTCAGTTTCTGGAGCAGATCCCTTACCGTATTGGCATCACTCGCGGTCGTTGCGCTGGTCGCGTGGGCGGTGTTCGGCGCGGTTGCCGCACTGGCCGGATTCAGCGCCGCGCTGCTGGTCTGGCTGTTTCTTCATCTGCGCAATCTATACCAGTTCCGGCGCTGGCTGCGCACCCCGTCGCTTGACACCGTGCCCGCCGGGGCAGGTTTGTGGGCGGGGGCCTTCGCGGCGCTTTACCGCCTGATGCGCCGGCAAAGCCAGAGCGAATCCCGGCTTTCCGCGGCACTCAAACGCTTTCAGCGCGCCGGCGCGGCGATACCGGAAGGCATGGCGATTCTCGACGAAGGCGACCGCATCGAGTGGTGCAACCCGCAGGCAGAGGCGCATCTCGGGCTTGATCTTACGCGCGATGAGGGCCAGCAAATCACCTACCTCGTGCGTCATCCGCAGTTTGTCGAATACCTGAATTCACTGAATTACAGCGAACCGCTGATAGTACGGCTGCCGCGCAACGTCGAGCTCCTGCTCGCGATCCAATTGGTGCCATACGGCGACAAGCAGAAACTGCTGTTCAGCCGTGACATTACTCATTTTGAACGAGTTGAGACGATGCGGCGCGATTTTGTCGCCAACGTCTCGCACGAATTACGCACGCCGCTGACCGTCTTGTGCGGTTTTCTTGAGACGCTGATCGGCATGCCGCGGCTCGACAGCGACATGACGCGGCGCACGCTGCGGCTGATGCAGGACCAGGCGTTGCGCATGCAGCGTCTGGTCGAGGACTTGCTTACGCTGTCACGGCTTGAGAGCGCGCATTATTTATTGCGCGAGGAAGGTGTCGATGTGCCGACGCTGGTGCGCGGGCTGTATCAGGACGCGGTGGCGCTGTCCGCCGGCCGTCACCGCATGCAGTTGCAAATCGAAAGCGCGGACTGGCTGACCGGCAGTACGCAGGAACTGCGCAGCGCGTTCGGCAATCTGATCGGCAACGCCATTCGTTATACGCCGGAGGGCGGCGAGATTCGTCTGCGCTGGCATCGCATCGACGGGCAACCGGCGTTTACCGTGGAGGACAGCGGCATCGGCATCGAGGCGCAGCATATCCCGCGGCTGACTGAGCGTTTCTACCGCGTAGACCATGGCCGTTCACGCGAAACCGGCGGCACCGGGCTTGGTCTGGCGATCGTCAAGCACGTGTTGAATCGTCATCAGGCCAGGCTCGATATTGCGAGCGATCCCGGGCATGGCAGCCGTTTCAGCGCGGTGTTTCCTCCACAGCGAATCGCGCAGCCGCTGGCGCTCCAGGGGGTGCAACTGAGCGCCTGACGACGCTTGAAGTCAGCTCAGGGAAATGATGCAGCGGTCAAAGTCGCTGCCTTTTTCCAGCAGACCGTCCAATTTTGCCACCTGCTTCTGTTCGCCGTGAATGTCGACGAAGCGGCCGGCCTGGTACCAACCTGACGGCAGAATCAGCGTCGCCGGTGCCGCCGGAGCGGATGACTCCGGCAGCAGCAGCGCGCGCTCGAAAGTACCGCCGCCGGGCAGCTTGAAGTTCACTGGCCGTGCCGCGACCGCGCGTGCGTTGCTCGATAACAGCCGTACCCCGATGAATAACTCATCATTTTCCTCGGCGCGCAGCCATTGCACCACGCCGACGTGAAATGATTTGTGGTCGCCGCACCGCACCGCGACCAGTTGGTGGTGGCCGATGCGCGCGCGCGCGTCCGGCTCGCGCAACATGCACATGAATCCGGCCCCACTGTGGTTTATCAGTTGCCATGATTCGATGGCTACGCTATTGCCGGAAGCAAGCATAAGCTCGGTGCGCTCGCTGACGCGTCCGAACAACTGCAAATCCTGCTCTTCCTGCCGCGATAAACTGCTGCCCGGCGCGCGGAATGCGCGGCTGCCGCCAATATAGAAATGCACGGCGTGCATGCCAAGACAGGCCTGGGCCTTTTCCTCGCTGATGCTGCGTTGTTCGCCGCGGCCGGTGCCGCTGCGGCACCACTGAATGTAAAGCAACATCAGTAAATTCTCGCAACCGGGCTGGCGCGCGTCGTTACCGAGGCCAAGCTGGGCGGGAGATTGTCCCTGCTTGAGCAGCGTAATCAGTTGGCGCAGCGTTCCCGCCAGTTGATCAAGAGCAAGATGACGCAAACCGGGAGCTTGTTTCAGTTCCTGCGCCGGTGCGGCACCATGGCTGCCGGCAAGATCCACCGCAAGTGGCGGGATTGCCGATGATGGCGGCGGTCGTGCAGAAAGATTGACCAGCGGCGCCCAGCCGTCGAGCCAGCGGTCAACAAAGTCCAGTTGCCGGGCGGTGAGCGCAAACGGGTTGGCAAGTTGGGTGAGCAATGCGCGGCAGAATATCGCGGTGCAACTCGCAACCGGTTCTTGACGGTTGAATTCGTCGCTGACCGAGTCGCGCGCGAAGCCGTTTTGCTCGGCAAATGCATAGAGTTGGTGCAGTTCGCGCCATAATGCGGCCGGCGGCTGATAATGGATACGATAATGTTCGAGCATCATGCGCCCGGTGTATTGCAGGCAGCGCAGTGTAATCAGTGCGCCGTGCGGTCGCAGTTCCGGTCCGCCGCGCGCATAGGCATCACGGCATGCGAGATAAGCGCGCGTCAGTTCCTGCCACAGCGCAACTGCTTTCTTCCATGCGGCAAGCTCGATATTGTCCAGCGGCAGCGCTTTACCGGCATATTTGATGGCGGCTTCCCGTTGCAGGTGGGTGACCGGATCGCGCAGCACTTCCAATATTTTCAGTAATTCGAAGGCAGACAGCCCGGCTTGGCCGGCGAGCGCGATCTGACTCGTCAAACGTTGCTGTGCGGCCGGGACATTGGTCAGCGGCAGCGTCGCGACCCAGCGCGTGCAGCCGGCACTGTCGGCAAATTGCAGTGAATCGAGCGCAACAGGTTGCGAAATCATTTCACTCCTCGTTTTGAAGTGGTGGGCGACAGCAGGCTGCGGCCGGAGCCCAACTCCATCAATTGATCAGATTAGCCGAGAATGGCGAGACAAGTATGTGACCGGGTTCACGTTCTCGATGTAACCGATTTGCGTGCGGAATTTTTTCACACCGGCCGGCGGTGGCTGTTTCCGAAGGAATGAAGAAAAGACTTATTGGCGGTAACTGTTGCCACAATTATGCGACTTTGCTCACATTTCTGCTGTTATTATGCCGGGCATGCTTATAATTGGCGCTATTCGGTACGGGACAATCGCGGTCTCCCCATGAAACAAGGCGCGCAGACCACTTCATCATAAAGTACATCGACATTGATGGGCCATGGCGCGCAACGAAGAAATTCCATCCAGCGTACAAGACAGCCTGCAGCAGGTGATCGAATTGCTGCGCAGGCATCAATTGGTCGAAGGTCTGGTGCAACGCCAGAACATGCCGCGCCATCAATTGGTGGAGAACCTGGTTCACAAGCAAAACCTCGCTGAACTGCAGAAAAATCTCGACCAGCTTCACCCCGCCGACGTTGCCTACATTCTGGAGGCATTGCCGCTTAAAGAGCGTCTGGTGGTGTGGGACCTGGTCAAGGCGGAACGCGACGGCGAAATCCTGCTCAAGGTGTCCGACGCCGTGCGCGAAACGCTGATTGCGCACATGGAGACCAATGAGCTGGTCGCGGCGGCGGAACAGCTCGATACCGACGAGATCGCAGACCTCGCTCCCGACCTGCCGCGTGAAGTAATGCAGGGCGTGTTCAGCTCCCTGCCGGCCGAAGAGCGCGAGCAGCTGCGCGCGGCGATGTCCTACCCGGAGGATGCGGTCGGCGCGCTGATGGATTTCGACATGATCACGATCCGCGAGGAGGTGGCGGTCGAGGTAGTGCTGCGTTATTTGCGCGGGCTGGACGAGATGCCTGACCATACCGACCAGTTGTTCGTCGTTGATCGCGGTGAACGGTTGCTGGGACTGCTGCCGATCAACCGCTTGCTGGTGACCGATCCCGAGGTGGCGGTGTCGAAAATCATGGTCGTTGACTCCGTCAAGTTGCGTCCCGACGAGAAAGCGCAGGACGCAGCACTTGCATTCGAGCGTTATGACTTAGTGTCGGCGCCGGTGGTCGACAATACCGGCAAACTGGTTGGACGCGTCACCGTCAACTCCGTAGTCGATTTCATCCGTAGGCAAACCGACAATGAAATGCTGAGCGCTGGCGGTCTAAAAGAGGAAGAGGATTTATTTGCATCGGTATGGAGCAGCGTTAAAAATCGCTGGACCTGGCTCGCCGTCAATTTGGTGACGGCATTTATTGCCTCGCGCGTGATCGGTGCTTTCGAAGGTTCAATCGCCAAACTTGTCGCGCTGGCGGCGTTGATGCCGATCATCGCCGGTATCGGCGGCAACTCCGGCAATCAGACCATCACCATGCTCGTTCGCGCGCTTGCGCTCGGTCAGATCACGCTTGCCAGCGCCCGCAAGCTGTTCGCCAAAGAGCTCGGCGTCAGTTTTCTCAATGGCCTGATCTGGGGCAGCGTAGTCGGGGTGTTTGCGTTTTTGATTTACCGCAACGTGCTGCTGAGCTTCGTCATGACCAGCGCAATGGTGCTTGAACTGTTGCTGGCGGCGATTATGGGGGTCACTATCCCGCTGCTGATGCATAAACTGGGCCGTGACCCAGCGATCGGATCGAGCGTAATGATCACCGCGATCACTGATAGCGGGGGGTTTTTTATATTTCTCGGGTTGGCGACTTTGGTCCTGGTTTAGAGATAAAAACCCATGTAAATCAATAGATTGATATGAAAGGCGTCATGCTGAAGGAGGGTTACAACAGGATTTCTTGAGGAAAGAACAACCGTCTGCGTGCGTCCGGCTGTTGGATAAAGCGGAAAATAACGGGAGCCGGGGAGCCCAGCTCCCGATCAAGCCACTACCGCTATTTCTTCTTCGCTGCTTTTTTCTTTTTGGCTTTTTTCTTGGCTGCCATTATCGTCTCCTTACGAGTGGTTGATTACTTCAACGTGCAAAAAATTTTGCACTTCCAACGCATCGCGTGACATCAACATCATCTGTTTTGCTTTTCCAAAACAGCATCGCAATGCGCGGTATGTCAATTCTATGACACGTTCCAAAAAAAAAGCAACTCTTTTGTCGAAATGATATTTTAGTGTTGGTACGGCTGTTGCATGATTTTTTAAAGTGAACAGCAGATATGACCGCAGAATTTTCTTTCAGTCGGCGATCGATTTAATTTCGCGCTTACCGCATCGTGATGCGTTGCGATGAAGGTGTGGCGATGAGATTTCGACAGCGCTTGTCGGTGGTTAACGCAATATTTGTTCCGAAGCGAACAATTGCGAGATGGTCTCGCGCTCACGGATCAAGTGAGTGTTTCCGCCATCCGCCATTATTTCCGGTGCGCGCGGTCGAGTATTGTAGTTGGAACTCATTGTCATGCCGTACGCGCCGGCAGACATGATGGCGACAAGATCGCCTTCGGCGAGATTTAATTCACGGTCGTGGCCAAGAAAATCGCCGCTTTCGCAAACCGGGCCCACTATTTCATAGTGCCGCGTTTGGCCGGGCCGTGGGATTACCGGCCGGATATCATGCCACGCGCCATACAGCGCGGGACGCATCAAATCGTTCATGGCGGCGTCAAGCACCGCGAAATCGCGATGTTTGCCGTGTTTCAGGTATTCAACGCGGGCGAGCAGAATGCCGGCGTTGCCAACCAGCGCACGCCCGGGTTCGAGCAGGATTTTGTGTTTGCGGGCACCAAAGCGACTCAACAGAGTCTGTGCGTAATCGTCGGCACTCGGCGGCGTCTCGTCACGGTAGCGGATCCCCAATCCGCCACCGAAATCGATGTGGGCAATATCAATGCGTTCCTCCGCAAGCCGATCCACAAGACTGAGCAATTTCTGAAATGCTGCGGCAAACGGCGCGACTTCGACGAGTTGCGAACCGATGTGGCAGCCAATGCCGACAATTTGCAGGTTCGGCATTCTTGCCGCGCTGCGGTACAGCGGTAGCGCATCCTCGAAAGCGACGCCGAATTTGTTCTCTTTAAGGCCGGTGGCGATGTAAGGATGGGTACGGACGTCGACGTCGGGATTGACGCGCAGGCTGACCGCCGCGGTTTTCCCGAGATCTCCCGCGATGCGATCAAGGCGCCTGAGTTCGCTTTCCGACTCGACGTTGAAGCACAGAATACCGGCCGCCAGCGCCGCGCGCATCTCCGGCACGCTTTTGCCAACGCCCGAAAAGACGGTTTTACGTGGATCGCCGCCTGCTTTGATGACGCGCTCAAGCTCGCCCCCCGAGACGATGTCGAATCCGCTGCCGAGCCGTGCGAGCAGATTGAGGACGCCGAGGTTCGAGTTGGCCTTGACCGCGTAGCAAATCAGATGGTCGCGTCGCGCAAACGCCTGATCGTAGGCGCGGTAGGCGGCTTCAAGTGCTGCGCGCGAATAGACATAGCACGGGGTGCCGAAACGTTCGGCGATATCGGAAAGCGGGACAGCTTCAGCGCACAGTTGTTGATTGCGATAGGCGAAGTAATTCACTGCCCGGTTTGTCCCGCCGCCTGATTTTTCTTTGCATCGGCCGGCGCGCCGGCTGCCGGTGCGGAAGCGGGCGGTTGCGCCGCAGGTTCCTGCGGCGGCAGATAGAGCGGGCCCTTCATGCCGCAGGCGGACAACAACACAACCGCCGACAATAACAATGAAATGTTGCGCATCGAAGCTATCGCGTGTGGTTTTTCAGCGATATTAGCATAGGCCTGCTAGTTGTCGCCGGGACGTTCCAAGCGCCGCATTTCCGTTTCGATCCAGTCCTCGGCCTGGTGCGTCAGCACCTCGGCTTTGACGCCGCGGCTGTCAATGGCTTTGCCGATGCTGACCGTAATCGTGCCCGGATATTTGAGAAACGCGCTACGTGCCCAGCAATAACCGGCGTTATGGGCGATCGGCACCACCGGCACACCCGCCTGCGCCGCGATCGCGGCGCCGCCGACCCGGTAAGTGCCGCGTGCGCCGGGTGCGACCCGCGTACCCTCCGGGAACACCGTGATTAAAAATCCCTGAGCTAGGCGCTCCCTGCCCTGTTCGATCATTTGCCGTACCGCGCGCGTGCCGGTGCCGCGATTGATCGCGATCGGCGACAGCATCGCGAGTCCCCAGCCGAAAAACGGTATCCACAACAATTCCCGTTTGACTACCATGGACTGCGGCGGAAACAGCACCGGGAACGCGATCGTTTCCCATGCCGACTGATGCTTGGCCAGAATTACGCACGGTCGTTGCGGCAGATTTTCGGCACCGATGATGCGGTAACGAATGCCGCAAATTTTCTCGGCGGCACGCAGGACCAGCCGCGACCAGGCGGTAATGATGCGGTAGCGCGTGAAAGGTGGCAGCGGAAAAATCAGCAGCGCGACTATTGCGAACGGTGGAGTAATCAATATCTGGACGATGGCGAACAGGCAGGAGCGCAGCACAACGCTCATTGCATGAGATCTTTCGCCGCTTCGCTCAGATCGGCGTAAGTCCTGGTGTTCTCCGGCAAGCCGCCCGCCGCGGCGGTCTTCCTGCCTTTGCCGGTCATCACCAGAATCGGCTGCGCATGGACTTGCACCGCGGCCTGTAAATCACGCAGCGAGTCGCCGACGGCTGGCGTGCCGGTGAGGTCGGTGTTGAAGCGGCGCGCGATGTCTTCGAACAATCCGGGCTTGGGTTTGCGGCAGTTGCAATTCGCGTCGCGTGAATGCGGGCAGTAAAACACCGCCTCAATGCGGCCGCCGGCCTGCGCGGCCGTCCGGTACATTTTATCGTTGATTGCGGCCAGCGTCGCCATGTCGAACAGTCCGCGGCCGATGCCGGCCTGGTTGCTCGCGACCACGACGCGATAGCCAGCTTGATTCAGACGCGCGATCGCTTCGAGGCTGCCCGGAATTGGCCGCCACTCGTCGGGCGACTTGATGTAGTTATCGCTGTCGTAGTTGATGACGCCGTCGCGGTCGAGGATGACGAGTTTCATAAGCAAATTATGCAATGATTTTCGAAATTTCAGGGGCGAGTTTGGAGATATCCGCGACCTGGTTCATCAAGCCGTGCAAATTGCGCAGCAAGGCGACGCGATTTTCGCGGAGGGCAAGGTCATCGGCCATAACCATCACCTCGTTGAAGAAGACATCGACCGGGGTTTTTATCTGAGCCAGAAGTTTAAGCGCATCCGCATAATTTTTTTCAGACAAATATTTTTGTACCACGGGCCGTATTTTTTCTATGGCTTCCCCGAGTGCTTGTTCCGCCGGTTCTTTCAGCAAATGCGGGCGAATGGTATTCGCACCGGCATCTGCTTTTTTCAGAATATTGCCGATGCGTTTGTTTGCGCTCGCAAGGCTTTCAGCTTCTGGCATGCCCGCAAAAATACGTACTGCGTCCAGACGAGAAATGACCTGATCAATGGGTTCCGGTTTGAGTGTCAGAACCGCCTCGACTTCCTGGGGCGAGTAATTTTTTTCCAGCAAGTAGCCACGCAAGCGTTCCATTAAAAATATTGTCAATGCGGCGGTCGGATCCGAAAAGCCGGGGCAACCATGAAATTCATTGACAGCGTGCCGGAACAGGATATCCAGGCTCAGCGGTACTTTCTTCTCTATTAATATGCGTATCAGGCCGAGTGCGTGCCTGCGCAACGCATAGGGGTCTTTGTCGCCGGTCGGGGTCTGGCCAATGCTGAACATTCCCGTAAGGGTTTCCAGTTTCTCGGCCAGTGCCACCAAGATGCCGGAGGTTGTTTCCGGCAAAGCATCCCCCGCATAACGCGGTTGATAGTGTTCCCGGATGGCATTGCACACTTCGTCAGGCTCCTGATCATGGTGCGCGTAATACTTGCCCATGATGCCTTGCAGTTCCGGAAACTCGCTTACCATATGGGTAAGTAAATCCGCTTTAGCCAGTTCTGCGGCACGCGCCACATAATTTGTCTGGATATCCAGCATTCGGGCGAAGGCTGTTGCGAGTCTTTGAATACGCTGAACCTGGGCGAGCTGGCTGCCCAACTTGTTGTGATAAACAATATTCGCCAGCTGCGGCACGCGGTCGGCGAGCCTTGTTTTTTTGTCGGTTTCGTAAAAAAAGCGCGCATCAGCAAGCCGCGGACGTACCACACGCTGGTTGCCCTCGATGATAGCTCGCGGATCGTCGAGTCGCATATTGCTGACGATCAGAAATTTGTTGGTCAGTTTTCCTCTGCCGTCGAACAGTGGAAAATATTTTTGATGGGCGCGCATCGTCAGCACCAGACATTCCTGCGGCACTTCGAGAAATTCGGATTCGAACGTTCCAACATAAACCGCTGGCCATTCGACCAGCGCCGTGACTTCGTCGAGTAACGGCGTAACGTCTTTTTCAATGCCGAGCGAGGCCTCGAGCTTCTGGGCCTGCGCGCGCAATTGCTTATCGATCTCGGCGCGGCGCTGGTCGAAGCTCGCGATGACGGCCCCCTCCACCTCCAGTTTTTTCTCATATTCGCCGGCATGGGCAAGCGTGACCTCGCGCGTACGGCTCTGGAAACGATGGCCTTCGGTAACGCGGTCGGCGGCCAGGCCCAGCACGGTGCACGGCACGACCGCGGTGCCATGCAACACGACCAGGCGATGCGCGGGACGCACGAACTTGACGGTAGTTTTGCCGTCATGGAGTTGATAGCTCATCAGTTTGGGGATCGGTAAATCCTGTAATGTGGCCTGGATTTTCGAACCCAGACAATCTCGGAGCAGGCCGCCTTTGGAAAGTTCACGATGCGCGAAAACTTCCTGTTTGCCGTCGTGCACACGCTCCAGGGCTTCCACTGCGACGCCACGTTTTTTGGCAAACCCCAACAGTGCGGGGGTCGGTTTGCCCTGCGCGTCGAGACCGCCAGCCACGGACGGGCCCTTGACCACCATCTCGCTGCTGCGTGCTTCGGCAAAGACGTCGTTGATACGCATGGCGAGACGGCGCGGCGTGGCAAAAAAGATGTACTCGCTGTTGGCACCCAGAAAGTTGTCCTGGCGCAGGTCCTTGGTGAGTCCTTTGGCAAAAGCCTCGGCCAGCGCCCGCAGTTTTTGGGGCGGTAATTCTTCGGTCAACAGCTCGACCAGCAGCGGCGGAGCGTTCATGCCGCCGCCGTTTTGAGCATCGGAAAGCCGAGCCGCTCGCGCGATTCGTAATAGGACAGCGCGACAGCCTTGGCCAGATTGCGGATGCGGCCGATGTAGGCCGCGCGCTCGGTCACCGAAATCGCGCCGCGCGCGTCGAGCAGGTTGAACGTGTGTGCGGCCCGCAGCACCATCTCGTAGGCGGGCAGTGCCAGTTGCGCTTCCATCAAGCGCCCGGCCTCGCGTTCGTAATCGTTGAAATGCGCGAGCAACATTTCGACGTTCGATTGTTCGAAGTTGTATTTCGATTGCTCGACCTCGTTTTGGTGGTAAACGTCGCCGTAGCTGACGCCCGGCGTCCATACCAGATCGAATATGTTGTCGATGCCCTGCAGATACATTGCGATGCGCTCAATCCCGTAAGTGATTTCGCCGGTGATCGGTTTGCAATCGATCCCGCCGACCTGCTGGAAATAGGTGAACTGGGTGATCTCCATGCCGTTCAGCCACACTTCCCAGCCGAGCCCCCACGCGCCGAGCGTCGGATTTTCCCAATCGTCCTCGACGAAGCGCACATCGTTTTGTCTGAGGTCGACGCCGAGTTTTTCAAGTGACTCCAGATAAAGATCCTGGATGTTGTCCGGCGACGGTTTGAGCACGACCTGGTACTGATAGTAATGCTGCAGGCGGTTCGGGTTTTCTCCATAGCGGCCGTCCTTGGGCCGGCGCGACGGCTGCACGTAAGCGGCTTTCCACGGTTCGGGCCCGAGCGCGCGCAGAAAGGTCGCGGGGTGCGAAGTGCCGGCGCCGACCTCCATATCGTACGGCTGCAGCAGCGCGCAACCGTGCTGGTTCCAGTAGTCCTGGAGTCGCAGAATGACTTGCTGGAAGGTCAACATGGAGAATGCGAAGGCGGTCGATTTAATCGCGAATCTTAGCGGTTTTGCGCAGCGCGAGCCATATCGCGGCGAGTATCAGCGCGCTCGCGAACACGATGACCGGCGCATCGCCATAGCGCACGTACGGCGTTGCGCCGGTATAGCCGTGCACCTCGCCGGTGACGATTGCGGAGGTGAATTCGGGCGCCGCCTGCCGCACCTGGCCGTGCGGGTCGACGATCGCGGTCATGCCGGTATTGGTCGCGCGCAACATAAAACGGCCGGTCTCAAGCGCGCGCGCCTGCGAAATCTGCAGATGCTGGCGGGGTGCGATGGAGTGCCCGAACCACGCGACGTTGCTGGCGTTGACCAGCAGCGTCGCCCGCGGCAGTTGGCGGATGATTTCGGCGCCGAATGCGTCCTCGTAGCAGATATTGACTGCGACTTGTTGGCCGGCGACCGCCAGCGGCTGCGGCGCGCTGGTTCCGCGCGCGAAATCGCCGAGTGGTATTTGCGTGACTTCGAAGAACCAGCCGAACAGCGGCCGCAGCGGCACGAATTCGCCGAACGGCACCAGATGCGATTTACGGTAAGTCTGCGTTGGTGCAGTCCCGAACGACAGCATGCTGTTGTAATAATCGTTTCCCTCGCCGTGCTCGGGGATGCCGATCAATATGTCGCCATGGTGGGCGCGCACATGCGCGGCGAGATCTTCGAGGTAGTCCGTCGGGATCTGCTGCAGGAACAGCGGCAGCGCCGTTTCCGGCAGCACCACGAGATCGGCGTCGGTTGCGGCGACCAGCTGCCGGTAGCCGTCGAACGTGGCCGTGACTTCGTCCGCGCGCCACTTCATTTCCTGCGGGACGTTGCCCTGTATCAGGCTGACCGTGATGGGTTTGCCCGCGGGCTGCGTCCACTCGATCTGCTTCAACAACCAGCCGCCGAGCCAAACCGTCAACAAAACAGTGCCGCCGATCCAATAGCTTTGCCGAGCATGTTTGTTGACAGCGTATACGATTACCGCTGCGCTGGCGGCGGTCAACAGCGTCGCGCCGTGCACGCCGAGCAATGGGACAAAGCCGGCCAGCCCGCTGGCCGGTACCTGCGCGTAACCGAGTTCGATCCATGGAAATCCGGTGAACAGCGTTCCGCGCAGCCATTCCGCGAGCGTCCACAGCGCGGGCAGTGCCGCAAGTGTGGCGAATGCCGTTCGCGCGCCGAGCATGTGATAGATCAGGCCGACCAGCGCCGGATAGAGTGCCAGATAAGTGCAGAATAGCAGCGTCAGCGGCACGGCGAGCAGTGCCGGCATCGCGCCGAAGTCGTGCAGGCTGACATAGACCCAGCTGACGCCGGCGAGGAATTCGCCGAGCCCGAAACAAAATCCCAGCAACGCTGCGGCGCCGCGCCGCGCCGCGCGCTGCCACAGCAGTGCCAACGCTGCCAGCGTGAAGACCGGCAGCGGAAACAGCTGGAACGGGGCAAAGCCGAGCACGGTCGTTGCGCCCAGCAGCGCGGCGATGAGCGGCGCGCGTTTCATCGCATCAGGACATCAGGGGGCCGGCGGCGCGGTTTTCTTTTCGACCAGCAGCAGATGCAACCGGCGGCTGTCGGCACGCAGCACCTTGAAATTCAGGCTGTCGAAGGCGACCTGTTCGCCGCGTTTGGGCACGCGGCCGAAATGCGACAATACCAGTCCGCCGATGGTGTCGTGCTCGTCGTCCCTGTAGGTGGTGCCGAAAGTTTCGTTGAATTTCGCGATCTCGGTGGTGGCTTTGACGCGCCAGGTGCCGGTCTTGTCGGCGATGATGTCGTCCTCGGTCTCGTCGAAATCGTATTCGTCCTCGATGTCGCCGACGATCTGCTCGAGCACGTCCTCGATCGTGAGCAGTCCCGCCACGCCGCCGTATTCGTCGACCACGATCGCGATGTGGTTGCGGTTGTTGCGGAAATCCTTGAGCAGCACGTTGAGCCGCTTCGACTCCGGAATGAACACCGCCGGCCGCAGCATGTCGCGCACGTTGAATTCCTCTTCGCCCGCGTAGTAACGCAGCAAATCCTTCGCGAGCAGAATGCCGATCACGTGGTCGCGGTCTTCCTCGATCACCGGAAAGCGCGAATGTCCGGTCTCGATCACCAGCGGAATGAATTTGTCGGGCGCTTCGCTGATGTCGATGACGTCCATCTGCGCGCGCGGGATCATGATGTCGCGCGCCTGCATTTCGGACACCTGTAGCACGCCTTCGATCATCGCCAGCGCGTCGGCGTCGAGCAGGTTGCGGTCGTACGACGAACGCAGCAGCGTGACCAGTTGTTCGCGGTCTTCCGGCGTGCGCAGCAACAGGGTGCCGAGGCGTTCGAGCCAGTTGGATTTGTGGGTATCGTTCATGCCTGGTATGGATCGGCGTAGCCGAGTTTGGCGAGAATGCGTGTCTCACGCCGTTCCATCTGCCGCGCTTCACGTGCGCGCAGATGATCGTGGCCCTGCAAATGCAGCACGCCGTGCACGACGAGGTGTGCGTAGTGGGCGTCGGCGCCGATACCACGCTGGCGCGCTTCGCGTGCGACCACCGGCGCGCACAGCACGATATCGCCATGCAGCGGACGCCGCGCGCGGTAAACGAAGGTCAGCACGTTGGTCGCATAGTCCCTGCCGCGGAAGCAGCGGTTGAGCCGGCGCGCCTCGCGCGCACCGGCAATGCGCAGCGTAACATACGCGTCGCGCCGCAGCGCCGCGCGCGTCCATCGGCGCAGTTTGGGGCGGGACGGCAGCCGGTCGGGGCGGACGCCATACTGAACGGTCAACACGAGTTCAGGCATCCGGTTCGGCCTGCGTCTTGCCGTGCCGCTGGTAGGCATTGACGATACGCTGCACCAGGGGATGACGCACCACGTCGTTCGACTGAAAATGGGTGAACGCGATGCCGCGCACGCGCTTCAGCACCTGCCGCGCTTCGATCAGGCCGCTTTTTTGGCCGCGCGGCAGGTCAATCTGGGTGATGTCGCCGGTGATGACTGCTTTGCTGCCGAAACCGATGCGCGTCAGAAACATCTTCATTTGCTCGGGCGTCGTGTTTTGCGCCTCATCGAGAATCACAAACGAATGGTTGAGCGTGCGGCCGCGCATGAACGCCAGCGGCGCGACCTCGATCACATTACGTTCGAACAACTTGCCGGTCTTGTCGAAACCCACCAGGTCGTACAGCGCGTCGTAGAGCGGACGCAGATAGGGGTCGACTTTCTGCGCCATGTCGCCGGGCAGGAAGCCGAGCCGCTCGCCGGCCTCGACCGCGGGCCGCACCAGCACGATGCGTTTGGCATGATCGCGCTCGAGCGCGTCGACCGCGCAGGCGACGGCGAGATAAGTCTTGCCGGTGCCGGCGGGGCCGATCGCGAACGTGATGTCGTGACTCTGAATTTGCTTCAGGTACTGGACCTGGCGCGGGGTGCGGCCGTGCAGGTCGTGGCGGCGCGTTTTCAATTGCAAGTCATTCGCAGGCGCGGCGGCCGCGGGCGTCGCCCGCACCGCCTCGATCAGGCCGAGTTGTACGTCCTCGACCGACAGGCTGTGCCTGGCCTTGGTATAGAATTTTTCCAGCACTTTTGCGGCGAGACGCGTCTGCTCCGGTTCGCCGGTCAGCGCGAAACGCTCGCCGCGGCGCGCAATCGCGACGTCGAGCGCGGTTTCGATCTGGCGCAGGTTCTCGTCCAGTACGCCGCACAAGTTGGCGAGCCGCTGATTGTCCACCGGGTTGAAGGAAATCTCGACGGGTTTCAAGCGGGAACGGGCGCGAATTCTCCGCGCAGGGTATGGGACAGTGCGGCGGTGACGGTCACGTCGGCGAAAGTGCCGACCAGCCGCGCGTCGCCGGCGAAATTGACGACGTAATTGTTGTCGGTGCGCCCAGCCAGTTCGCGCGGATTTTTTCTCGCCACGCCCTCCACCAGCACGCGCTGCATTGTACCGACCATTTTCCGGCTGATTTCCCGCGCCTGCGTCTCCAGCAGTGTCTGCAGCCGCTGCAGGCGCGAGAGCTTGGTTTCGTGCGGCGTGTCGTCCGCCAGTTCGGCGGCCGGCGTGCCGGGGCGCGGACTGTAGAGGAAACTGAAACTCATGTCGAAACCGACGTCCTCGATCAACCGCAGCGTTGCCTCGAAATCAGCATCGGCTTCGCCGGGAAAGCCGACGATGAAGTCCGATGAAATCGAAATACCAGGGCGCACCTGGCGCAGGCGTCGGACAATGGATTTGTATTCGAGCACGCTGTAGCCGCGCTTCATCGCCGCCAGCACGCGGTCGGAACCCGACTGCACCGGCAGGTGCACATGCCCGACCAGTTGCGGCAGTTTCGCATAGGCGTCGATCAGGCGCTGCGTGAACTCCCGCGGATGCGAGGTCGTATAACGGATGCGTTCGATGCCGGGGATCGCGGCCACATATTCCAGCAGCAGCGCGAAATCCGCAAGCGCGCCGTCATCCAGTTTTCCGCGCCAGGCGTTTACGTTCTGGCCGAGCAGCGTGACTTCCCTGACGCCCTGTTCGGACAACTCGGCGACTTCGGTCAGCACGTCGTCGAGCGGGCGCGACACTTCCTCGCCGCGCGTGTAGGGCACGACGCAGAACGTGCAGTACTTGCTGCAGCCTTCCATGATCGAGACGAACGCGCTTGCGCCTTCGACACGTGCCGGCGGCAGGCGGTCGAACTTCTCGATTTCGGGGAACGAGATATCCACTTGCGGCGCGCCGCCGGCGCGGCGTGCTTCAATCAGTTCCGGCAGCCGGTGCAATGTCTGCGGTCCGAACACCAGGTCCACGTACGGTGCGCGCGCGACGATCGCCGCGCCTTCCTGGCTCGCGACGCAGCCGCCGACGCCGATCAGCAATTTCGGATTCGCTTGCTTGAGGTGCTTGATGCGGCCGAGATCATGAAACACTTTCTCCTGCGCTTTTTCGCGCACCGAGCAGGTATTGAACAGAATCACGTCTGCCTGTTCCGGATCTTCGGTCGCCATCATTCCATGCGCTGCGTTGAGCACGTCGGCCATCTTGGCCGAGTCGTACTCGTTCATCTGGCAGCCGAAAGTCTTGATGTAAAGTTTCTGCATCCGTTATCGGGACTTGAGTTGTGCCCGCTCTTGCGCGGTCAAAATATAAATGTGCGCAACATCGCCGTTCATATCGGTCGTGTACGCAATCGCGGCGCCCGCCGGCAACGCGTTTTGCAGAATCGAGCGGTTGTTCTGGTCGTAGATCACTGCGCCAGGCGCGAGCTGGAGCACCTTGCGGTTGAGTTGCACGTAGGGCAGCGGTCGCGGCTCGCCGAGAATCGCGCCTTTCGCGTTGGCGGGCAGGGTACGCAACTGGACTTGGGCATAGGCCACGCCCATCCCGATCCCGGTACTTAATACTAATAGCAACAGCGCCCTGCGCATCCCGATAAACGACCACATAATCAAATAAAATACTTTAACATCAATATCTTATATTTTTTCTCAGCGATTCTAATAGTCTAAATCATAGCCCGAAGCGAGGGGGCGCATTATACATATAGATATGCGGTGGTCGCGGGAGGTGTTCGTGCTGAGATATTGGCAGTTCTACCCACCGCGTGCCGAGGCTGGACTTTATGATCGGATGCGTCCGTCAATGATCGTAATGACGCGGTCGGCCTGACGAGCGAAATGTTCGTCGTGCGTGACCACGGCAACTGCCCGGTCATATTTGTGTGCGAGGTCATTCATGATCTCCTGCACATTGGCGCTGGCTTTGGTGTCGAGGTTGCCGGTCGGCTCGTCGGCAAGCACGAAGGGAGGATCGTTGGCCAGCGCGCGCGCGACGGCGACGCGCTGGCTCTGGCCGCCTGACATCTGCTTGGGAAGTTTGTGCGTCTGGTCCGACAGTCCCAGCGAATCAAGCAATTCCTTCGCCCGGTCGCGGGATTCGGCGTCGCCCAGCCGGCCGAGGCGCCGCATTGGCAACACAACATTCTCGAGGGCGGAAAACTCAGGCAACAGGAAATGCGATTGAAAGACAAAACCGATTTCTGAAAGTCGTGTCGCCGCCAGACGGTCTTCATTCAGCGTCGAGGTTTCCATTCCTTTGAGCCAGAGGCGTCCGCTGGTCGGCACGTCGAGCAATCCGAGCAGATAGAGCAGCGAGGATTTGCCGGAACCGGAGGGGCCGGTGATGGCGACAAATTCGCCGCGCCCGATTTCGAGGCTGGCATCCTGAATAAGCGTAATCGGAACTTCGCCCGGCAGCCGCCGCGAGAGATTTTCCGCCCTGACGATGGTTTCCATCAGGTGCCGCCGCGCAGGATGTCGACCGGCTGCAGGCGCGCGGCCTTGCGCGCCGGCAGCAGCGCGGCCAGCACCGCGGCCGTCAATGCGAAGGCCGCCGCGATCGCGAACTGCGGCCAGTCCCAGGCGATGGGGATATTCACGGCGTCGCCGCCGCCGGGAAACTTGATCTGAATGCGTTGCAGCCCAATCATCAGCACGCTGCCCAGCGGCAATCCCGTCAGATTGCCCACCAGTCCGAGGGCGACGCCCTGGATCAGGAAAACCAGTTCGATATCGTGGGCGCGGAATCCCATCGACTTCAGGATCGCAACGTCGCGCTGTTTTTCCATGACCACGGTCGAAATCACATTGTAGATGCCGAACGCCGCCACTACCAGCACCGCGCTGACCACCGTGTACATGATGATGTTGCGGATCATCAGTGTATTCATCAGATCCTCGAACGCTTCCTGCCAGGAAATACTTTTATAGCCGACCCGGTTTTCGATCGCCGCGGCGACGGTGCGCGCCTGGTACGGGTCGTCGAGTTTGATGATGATGTTGTTGGCGCGGTTGGGCCGGTCGAGCAGCGCCTGCACGCGCTTCAGCTGCACGAAGACCTGGGAGTCGTCGTAGGTCGCGCGCCCGGTGTGGAAGATGCCGATGATCTTGAAGGTGCGCGTCTGGCCGTCGGTCGTCGATACGTTGAGGTTATTGTCCATCTCCAGCGACAGGTCGCGCGCCAGCTGATCGCCGATGACGATGCCGTCGGGATTAGCGTTCAGGTCGTCGATCGACCCTTGTCGCATGTAATTCTGGATGGTGGTCACGGTCGTGATCTGCGACGGGATTACGCCGTTCAGCGTGATGCCGATGTCTTTTCCCGCAAAGCTGACCAGTGCCTGTCCCGCCAGCGTCGGCGACGCCAGCAGGCCCGGGATGGTGTGCAGATAGTCGAGCGTCTGCTCGTAGCCGCGGATGCCGCGCGTTTCAGTCAGCGGTTTCACGTGGCGGATCTCGACGGCGCCGGTCGGATGGAGCTGTTGAGCCGGCTGCAGGCGAGGATTGCGGAACTGGTCGACGATCGTGATGTGCGGCGAATTGTCGACCAGCCGGTGGATGAAATCGCGCTCCGAACCCTGCATCAGCGAGGAGATCGCGAGAAAGAACGCGACACCCAGCGTGATGCCCATCAGCGACACCAAACTTTGCCGTTTGCGGGCGAGCAGATGCTTGACCGCAATACCGGCGAGCAGGCGAATCATGGCGGCATGGCGACGAGGCGGACGCGGACGCGCTGGCCCGCCGTCAGCGTGGAATCCGCGGTTTTCAAGATGACATCGTCGGCGCCGACCCCACTCAGGATTTCCGTCTGATCGGCGCCCTTCGCGCCGACCCTGACCGGCTGTGCGACGAGGCGGCCGTCCGCGATCTTCCACACTTTGTCGACTTGCAGCGCGGTGGTCGGCACCAGCAGGGCGTTGGCGGTTTCGCGGACGATGATATTGGTCTCGGCCGTCATGCCGATCATCAGCGGCGTGTCGGCCGGCAGCGTGATGCGCACGCGATAGCTGCGTGCCGTGGTGTCGCCCTTGGGAGTGACGCTTTCCACCGCGCCGTTGAAGATCTGTCCCGGGAAAGCGTCGGCGCGGATCACCACTTTCTGTCCCGGCGAGATGTGCGCGATATCTTCCTCGTCCACCTCCGCCGATACGCGCAGTCGCGACTTCACCGCGAGCCAGAACACCGGCTGGTTGACCGGTATCAGTTCGCCGATCTCGCCGTCGCGCTTAATGATGCGGCCGTCGGCCGGCGCCGTCAGTTTCATGAAACCGGCTTGCGCTGCGGCACTGGCGGCATTGGCCTTGGCGGCCTCCCAGTCGGATTTGGCCTGGTCGTAGGCCTGGTGGGAAATGCTGTCGAGCGCGATGAGCTTCTCGTCGCGCTCGTAGACCTGCCGCGCCAGCGTTTCCTGCGACCGCAGTGCGGCAAGCGTGTTCGTAAGGTCGGCGTCCTCGAGTCGTGCCAGCAGCTCCCCCCAGGTCACGGTCGCGCCTTCGTCGACGTTCAGTTCGACCAGCCGCGCGGTGGTGCGCGCCGCGACCGGCAGCATGATCGTCGGCTCGACGTTGCCCGTCGCGTAGACTGCCTGCACCGCCGGCCCGCGCACCGGATGGACGGCATCGAGCCGCGGTGGTGCCAGCAGTACATAAGCGCCCCATACGCCGGCGACGACCGCTGCAGTTCCGAGCGCCCATCGGCCGGGCCGCTTCATATTCATGTGCAATCCGTGAGCTTATTGGATTAAGAAAATACGGTACGTTGCATATTCGTGTGCTGCGTACTGATTAAAGTCAAAGCATGTCAAGCGCAATTACTTCCTGATGGACGATAACATAAACCGTGACAAACCCCGGGATATGTCGTGCGATCTGATATTTTGAGGGAATCAACCATAGATAAATTAATTGGTTTGAAAGATCGTTGCGAATCATCTGGCAAAAAGGCGAAGGGGGTACATATCTCAAACTTGAGGTCAGTTAACTAGGTCAAATATAGCTTGTGAAGAAAAAGTTGGTGGTGATGGGTGGAATTGAACCACCGACCTTGGCGTTATGAGTGCCACGCTCTAACCAACTGAGCTACATCACCAGATAACCGGATTACTGCGGGATGGGGGAGGGACTCTAAATTTCACCCCCTATTTTGTCAAGGCAGGCAGGCGGTTAGCGCGCAAGCACGCCGCCCGCCCGCTTGTCGGCAGGCGGCGACCGCCCGGCAGGGGTTTTTGCGGCATAGAGGGTGGCACGATTACACTCGCGGCTGGTCAAATGGATTCCCTATGGATTGCGATGTCATCATAGTCGGTGGTGGGTTGGTCGGCGCGAGCTTCGCGCTGGCATTGCGCTCCGCGCGGCTGCGTGTTGCGCTGGTCGAGGCGCAGGCGCCAGGGCTGCATCCGCAAGACGCCTCTTGGGACCAGCGGATTTACGCGATCAGTCCCGGCAGCGCGGCGTTTCTGGAAAATCTCGGCGTGTGGCAGCGGCTCGATGCGGCGCGCATCTGCCGTGTCGAGGATATGCGCGTGTTCGGCGACGACGCCGAATCGGAGCTTGATTTCAGCGCGTACGAAACCGGCTTGCGCGAGCTCGCGTTCATCGTCGAAAATCGCGCATTGCAGCGCGCGGCGTGGGAAGCATTGCAGGCGGAACCGCACGTCGAACGGATCGTTCCCGCCAACTGCGGCACGCTGGCGTTGACCGCGGAGGCGGCTGAACTGTCGTTGACGAACGGCCGCAAGCTGCGCGCGCAACTCATCGTCGGCGCCGACGGTGCCGATTCATGGGTGCGTGCGCAGGCGCAGATTGAAACTCTGCTGCGGCCTTATCATCAAAGCGCGGTGGTCGCGAATTTTACTACCGCACAGCCGCATCGCGGCACCGCGTTCCAGTGGTTCCGGCGCGACGGCGTGCTCGCGTTGCTGCCGCTGCCGGGCGAGCGCGTCTCGATGGTGTGGTCGACGACCGAAGCGCATGCCGCGCAGCTGCTGGCACTGGCGCCGGCGGCGCTTGCCGCCGAAGTCGCGGCCGCCAGCCACCACACGCTCGGTGCGTTGCAGGTGCTGACGCCGGCGGCGGTGTTTCCGCTGCGCTTGCAGCGCGCGCGGCAGTTCGTCGCGCCGCGCTTTGCACTGGTCGGCGACGCCGCGCACAGCGTGCATCCGCTCGCCGGACAGGGCGTCAATCTCGGCTTCCGCGATGCGCGCGAACTCGCGCAGGTGCTCGCGCAACGCGGCGCGCAGAACGATTGCGGCGACTATCATTTGCTGCGGCGCTATGAGCGCGCGCGCCGCGAGGACGTGCTGGCGACGCAGCTCACTACCGACACCCTGCAGCGGCTGTTTAATCGCGGTCCGCACGGCTGGCTCGCCGGCGCGCGCAATTTCGGGCTGCGTCTGACCAACCGCGGCGCACGGCTCAAAAGCCTGCTGGTGCGGCATGCGGTTGAATGAATAGTTTGAACATTTTCTTATCAAGGAATCGATCATGCGTAAAAGTCTGGCTGTAATCTTAATCATGTTATTGGGCTGCGCGAATGCGTTTGCCGCGGACATCGAGGCAAACATCAAGGCGTCACTGCAGAAGCACCGCCCCGACATAACGGTGGAAAGCGTGACCAGGACGCCGCTCCCGGGGCTCTATGAAGTATTCGCGGGCGGACAGATTTACTATACCGATGCGCAGGCGCGCTATATATTGGACGGGCAATTATTCGACCTCGAGCGCAACGTGAGCCTGAGCGACGAACGCATGCATCAACTCACTGCGATCAAATTCGACCAGTTGCCGCTCGATCTCGCGATAAAACGGGTAAAGGGCGACGGCACGCGCACGCTCGTTTACTTTGGCGATCCAGATTGTCCTTTCTGCAAGGAGCTTGAGAAGGAATTGGTCAAAATCAACAACGTAACGATCTACACGTTTCTTTATCCGCTGACGGCGCTTCATCCGAATGCCGATTCGATGGCGCGGAAAATCTGGTGCTCGAAAGACCACGGCAAGGCGTGGACCGACTACATGCTGAACGGCATACAGCCGACCGGTACCGGGGATTGTGCCACGCCCATCGAAAAGACCAAAGCCATTGCCCTACGGATAAAAATAGATGGCACGCCAGCGGTATTTTTTGCCGATGGACAGCGTCTTCCCGGCGCGGTTCCTGCAGAAATCATCGAACAACATTTTGCCCAATTGCAGGCCAAGAAATGATTTTCTTCCGCCATTCGCCCGATGAATACTTTGGCAGCGTCATTCGATATTGAAGACGGGCTGGCGTGGACACGGCTGCTGGTGGCCGTCGCATTCTCGTTCGTATTGCACCTGGTATTGCTGGCCGGCGTGCCGGTCAATCCGACCGGCGGCGTGCCCGGTGTCACCACTACTGCCAGCAGCATTACCGCGCGGCTCGAGCCGGTACCGGCTGGCGCGGATACCAGTCCGGCCGGCGGCAAAACCGAACCGTCGCCACAGACCGTGTCTCCCATGCCGCGTGTCGAACGCAAGCATGCCGTTGCGCCGCCTTCGAGCCCGTCCGCCGGCGTCGAAGTGCCGCTGATCCGTGATCCTGTTTACTATCCGGTCAAGCAACTCGACGTCCAGCCCAGACCGCTCGTCATGGTCAAGCCCGCGTATCCTGGTGCCGCACTCGCCGCGCGCTTGAACGGCATCGTGACGCTGCTGCTGCTGATTGACGAATTCGGCATCGTCAACGAAGTTGACGTGGTCAACGCCGATCCGCCCGGGTATTTCGAAGACGCCGCGACGGCGGCGTTTCGCACCGCGCGGTTCGAACCCGCGCAGCGCCAGGGTCATGCGGTCAAGAGCCGCGTGCTGATCAAGGTCAACTACGACTACGAGGAGGAACAGCGTACGCGGCAGCATTGACGCCGTTTCGGCGCCTCAATGTTTCTGCTGTGTTTGCGCTTGCGATAACACGTAGCCGTTCGGCAGCAGCACCCACATTTTTCCGGTCTGGCGCATGCTGCCGGCATGAAATGCCGCCTGGTCGCCGAAACCCCAGAAAAAATCGGCGCGTACGCCGCCGCGGATCGCGCCGCCGGTGTCCTGCGCGAGCATCAGTTGTTTGAGCGGCTTGTCCGAATTGGGCCAGGTGGTGGCGAGAAATACCGGCGCGCCGAGCGGAACGGTGCGCGCATCGACCGCAAGGCTGCGTTGCGCGGTCAACGGCACTCCAAGCGCGCCGATCGGGCCGACCGCCGCATTGACCGGCAATTCGCGGAAAAAAACGTAGCTGGCGTTGTAATCGAGCAATTCGCGCAGCTTGTCCGGATTGCGGGCCGCCCATTCCTTGATGCCGTCCATGGAAGCTTTTTCCAGCGGCAGTTCGCCGCTGTCCACCAGCCGGCGTCCGATCGAACGGTAGGGATAACCGTTCTGGTCGGCGTAGCCGAGACGGATGGTTTCACCGGTATCGAGCTTGACGCGCCCCGATCCCTGGATCTGCAGGAAAAAAAGTTCGATCGGATCGTCGACCCAGACGATTTCCTTGCCTGCCAGCGGCGCCGCGCCGTTCTCGATTTGTCCGCGGTCGAAGTACGGAATCACGCGCCGCGTATCGGCGTCGAGCCGGCCGCGCAGACGCATGCTTTTGAGTTCGGGATAGATGTTGCCGAGATCGATCGTCAGCAGGTCATCGGGCGCGCCGTATATCGGATATTGATAGCGCTTGCTCGGTGTGCGGCTGCCGTACAGCAAAGGTTCGTAGTAACCGGTAATCAGTCCGGTGTCGCTGCCGTCGCCGTTGATGACCTGATACGGTGTGAAGCTGGTTTCGAAAAATCCCCGCAACGTATCCGGCGACAAATCCTGCAGCAGCGCGGCGGCGCTGCAGACGCCTTGCCAGGTCGGTTGATTCCTGAGCGTGCCGCAACCCGCGAGAAATGCGTCCCACGCGGCGCGCGGGTCGTCGTCGCGCCAGCCATCGATCGCGTCCCAGGTGCTTGCGCGCAGGACGGGTTGCGGCACCTTGGCGGACGGCACTTCGGCGGGCGGCACCACCATCGGCTGCGGCTCGGGGGTCGGCAGCGCCTGGCATGCGGCGAGCGCGACCGGAATCAGTGCTGCGAGGCAGCGGCGTATCATTCCTGCCACCGTCCGCTCAATGCAGTACGCGCGGCACCGACAGCGTGAACTCCGGAATCGGTGCGTCGAACTGCACGCCGTCTTCGGCGACCATCTGATAGCTGCCGCGCATGGTACCGACCGGCGTCGCGATCGCCGCACCGCTCGTGTACTCGAAACTTTCGTCGGGTCTGAGCAACGGCTGCTCGCCGATCACGCCGAGTCCGCGCACCTCCTGCACGAGGTCGTTCGCGTCGGTGATGATCCAGTGGCGGCTGATCAATTGCGCGGTGACGCTGCCGGTATTCCTGATATTGATGGTATAGGCGAACACGTAGCGGCTGGCGTCGGGATCCGACTGGTCGGGAATATAGACGGTGCGCGCCGACACCGAGATTTCATGTTTTTTGTCCGTCGCCATCGGTTTATTCCACACTATTTTGATCGCCGTGGCAACCGCGCCCGCCGCTATGTGCGGGAACCTGATTGCGGGTAGAATGCTGACGTTTTTTTACGGATATCATCATGTACCGCATTGCACCGAGCATATTGTCCGCGAATTTCGCGCGACTCGGCGACGAAGTGACCGGCGTCATCGCCGCGGGCGCCGACGTCATCCACTTCGACGTCATGGACAACCATTACGTTCCCAATCTGACGATCGGGCCGCTGGTGTGCGAGGCGATCCGCCCGCTGACGCCGGCGCCGATCGATGTGCACCTGATGGTGAAGCCGGTGGACCGCATCATTCCCGATTTCGCGAAGGCCGGCGCCAACATCATCTCGTTTCACCCGGAGGCGTCGGAACATATCGACCGCACCATCGGGCTCATCAAGGACCAGGGCTGCAAGGCCGGGCTGGTGTTCAATCCGGCGACGCCGCTCAATTACCTCGATCACGTGCTCGACAAGCTCGATCTCGTGCTGATCATGTCGGTGAACCCGGGCTTCGGCGGCCAGAAGTTCATCCCCGAAGCGCTCAACAAGCTGCGCGCGGTGCGCAAGCTGATCGACAAGTCGGGCAAGGACATCTGGCTCGAGATCGACGGCGGAGTCAAGGGCGACAACATCGCCGAGATCGCGCGCGCCGGCGCTGATACTTTCGTCGCGGGGTCGGCGATCTTCAGCACCAAGGATTACAAGGCGACCATCGCCCATATGCGCAGCGAGCTCGCCAAAGTCTAGACAAAACGGCTGCGCGCCCCGGCTGCCTTATTTGTAACTACGCGCGTGCTCGCTCGCCTACCTTATTCCGGTATGTCTCGCGGCTGCGGCGCGGCTTCGCGCAGCCGGGGCTGTTCGCGGCATTTTGCATTTGGCAGGGAACGGGATTCATTTATCTGACGGGTTCAGTAATATGCGCAAAATGGATTTTCCGCTGCCGGCCAGGGCGGTGATGATCGACCTCGACGGCACGCTGCTCGACACCGTCCAGGACCTCGCGCTGGCGGCCAATCTGACGCTGATCGAACTCGGCCTGCCGACGTTGCACGAGAAACGCATCGCGGATTTCGTCGGCAAGGGCGTCTACCATTTGATGCGCCGCGCACTGACCGAAGTGGGCGGCGCAGAGCCGGATGAAGCGCTGTTCGAGCGCGCGATGCCGTTGTTCATGGATTGCTATGAGCGCACTAACGGTGAACATACCAAACCCTATCCGGGCGTGATCGAGGGGCTCGACGCGCTGCGCGCGGCCGGTTTCCCGCTGGCCTGCGTGACCAACAAAATCGCGCGCTTCACGCTGCCGCTGCTGGAGCAGCAGGGGCTTGCGCATTATTTCCGCGAAGTGATTGCCGGCGACACGCTGCCGAAGAAAAAACCCGATCCGCTGCCGCTGACCCACACCGCCGGGAAATTCGGCGTCGAGACGCGCGACCTGTTGCTGATCGGCGATTCGCTCAACGACGTCGAAGCCGCGCGCGCCGCCGGCTGCCCGGTGTTCTGCGTCGATTACGGCTACAGCGAGGGGCTCGATGTGCGCACTTTCGACGTTGATGCTATAGTATCCTCGCTGGTTGAAGCTTCTGAACTGGTTAAAAAGTCATAATTTTAAAGTCATGACTCCGACGAAAACGAAACGGAAAATTGCTCAATCGTGGCGCCGCTGGCGCAACGGTTGGCGTTGGCGCGCGCAGTAATCGCGTCGTTGTTTCTTCCCGTTTCGGGTTTTCGTTTCAGTTTTTATGGAGTGGCATCATGACAGAATCGGAATTCAACCGGCTTGCGGAGGCGGGCTATAACCGCATCCCGCTCGTCCTTGAAACTCTCGCCGACCTCGATACCCCGCTGTCGGTTTATCTCAAGCTTGCGAATCAGCCTTATACCTATCTGCTCGAATCGGTCGTCGGCGGCGAGCGCTTCGGCCGTTATTCGTTCATTGGCCTGCCCGCCGCATCGCGCCTCGAAGTGCGCGGGCACGAGTGCCGTGAATTCGAACGCGGCCAGCTGAAAAGCAGTACGAACAGCAGCGATCCGCTCGAATTCGTGCGCGCCTATCAGGCGCGCTTCAGGGCAGCCGTGCAGCCGGGGCTGCCGCGGTTTTGCGGCGGCCTGGTCGGCTATTTCGGCTACGACACGATACGGTATATCGAAAAAAAGCTGGCCGCGGAACACAAGCCCGACGCACTCGGCGTGCCCGATATATCGCTGCTGCTGTCCGAACAGCTGGCGGTCGTCGACAACGTGACCGGCAAGATCTATCTCATTGTCTATGTGGATCCGAACGAGACTGCCGCTTACCAGCGCGGCCATGAGCGGCTCAAGGAGTTGTTGGCGGCGTTGCGGCGGCCGGTCGAAGTTCCGGTTTCCGCGCCGGCAGCGCCGCGGCAAGCGCGCTCGGAGTTCGGCGAAGCGACTTACCTGAAGGCGGTCGAGCGCGCCAAGCGCTACATCTTCGACGGCGACATCATGCAAGTCGTACTGTCGCAGCGCATGAGCCGGCCGTTCGACGCCGATCCGCTCGCGCTGTATCGCGCGTTGCGCGCGTTGAACCCGTCTCCGTACATGTTTTTCTTCAACTTCGGCGATTTCCACGTGGTCGGCGCATCGCCGGAAATCCTGGTGCGACTCGAAAACGGCACCATTACTTTGCGGCCGATCGCCGGCACGCGGCCGCGCGGCAAAACCCCGGAACAGGACGCGGCGCTGGCGCAGGAATTGCTCGACGATCCGAAAGAGCGCGCCGAGCATCTGATGTTGATGGATCTCGGCCGTAACGATGTCGGTCGCGTCGCGCAAACCGGTTCGGTGCAGGTGACCGACAACATGGTGATCGAGTACTACTCGCACGTGATGCACATCGTGTCGAGCGTCGAAGGCAAACTCAAGCCGGGGCTTGACGCGATCGCGGTGATGAAAGCGACGTTTCCGGCCGGCACCGTGAGCGGCGCGCCGAAGGTGCGCGCGATGGAAATCATCGACGAACTCGAACCGACCAAGCGCGGCGTCTATGCGGGCGCGGTCGGCCATCTCGGTTTCAACGGTGACATGGATCTCGCGATCGCGATCCGCACCGCGGTAATCAAGGGCGGCAAGCTTTATGTGCAGGCCGGCGGCGGCATCGTCGCCGATTCGGTGCCGGCCAGCGAATGGCAGGAAACGCAGAATAAGGCGCGCGCGGTACTGCGCGCCGCCGAGATGGCGCAGGCCGGTCTCGATACAATGATCGAGTGAGAGGCCGTTATGTTGCTGATGATCGATAACTACGACTCGTTCACCTACAACCTCGTCCAGTATTTCGGCGAGCTGAAGGAAGACGTCGCCGTCTATCGCAACGACGAAATCACGCTCGACGAGATTGCAAAGCTCAAACCCGCGCACATCGTGATTTCGCCGGGGCCGTGCACGCCGAACGAGGCCGGCGTGTCGGTGCCGCTGATCGAACGCTTCGCCAGCAAGATCCCGATCCTCGGCGTCTGCCTCGGCCATCAGGCGATCGGCCAGGCGTTCGGCGGCAAGATCGTGCACGCGAAAAAAGTGATGCACGGCAAGACTTCTGCGATCCATCATCATTCGACCGGCGTGTTCCGCGGGTTGCCGAACCCATTTCAGGCGACGCGCTATCATTCGCTGGTGATCGAGCGCGCGAGCCTGCCGGAGTGTCTTGAAATCACCGCGTGGACCGACGACGGCGAAATCATGGGCGTGCGCCATAAAACGCTGCCGGTCGAAGGTGTGCAATTTCATCCCGAGTCCATTCTGACCGAGCACGGCCATGCGCTGCTCGGAAATTTCCTGAAGGGCGGACAATGAAGCCGCAGGAAGCGCTCGCGCGCATCATCGAGCACCGCGAGATATTCCACGAGGAAATGCTGTCGCTGATGCGGCAGATCATGCGCGGCGAAGTGTCGCCGACGCTGATCGCCGCGATCGTGATCGGTCTGCGCGTCAAAAAGGAGACCATCGGCGAGATCGCCGCTGCCGCGCAGGTGATGCGTGAATTTTCGACCAAGGTGCCGGTCGAAAATGCGGCGCATCTCGTGGACACTTGCGGCACCGGCGGCGACGCCGCTCACACCTTCAACATTTCGACCGCAGCCGCATTCGTCGCGGCGGCGGCCGGCGCCCGCATCGCGAAACACGGCGGGCGTTCGGTGTCGAGCAAATCCGGCAGCGCCGACGTGCTCGAAGCGCTCGGCGTCAATATCAACCTGACGCCGGAGCGTGTCGCGCAATGCATCGATGAAGTCGGTGTCGGCTTCATGTTCGCGCCCAATCATCACGGCGCGATGAAGTACGCGGCGCCGGTGCGCAAGGAGCTCGGCGTGCGCACCATCTTCAATATCCTCGGCCCGCTGACCAATCCGGCCGGCGCGCAGAACCAGGTGATGGGCGTATTCCATCCCGATCTCGTCGGCATTCAGGCGCATGTGCTGCAGCGGCTCGGCAGCCGGCACGTGATGATCGTGCACGGGCTTGAAAATCTCGATGAGATCTCGATTTCCGGCCCGACGCTGGTCGCGGAACTGAAGGACAACGAAGTGCGCGAATACCGGATTACGCCCAAGGATTGCGGGCTCGGCACGCACGATATCGCGGCGATCCGCGTCGACAGCGCCGAGCAATCGAAGGCGCTGCTGCTCGACGCGCTCGACAACAAGCCCGGCGCTGCGCGCGACATCGTCGCTTTCAATGCTGGCGCCAGCATCTACGTCGCCGGACTGGCGCCGACGCTGATTGCCGGCGTGAACAAGGCGCTGGAAACCATGGCGAGCGGCGCGGCGCGCAAGAAACTCGATCAGTTCGTAGGGTTTACGCGAAATGTCTGACATCCTGCTGCGTATCGTCGGCGTCAAGCGCGAAGAGGTTGCGAAGGCGAAACAGGCCAGGCCGGTCGCCGCATTGGAAGCAGAAATAAAAACAGTGGACAAGACGCGCGACTTCGTCGGCGCGCTGCGCGCCAAGGTCGCCGACGGCGAAGCGGCGGTGATCGCCGAGATCAAGAAAGCGAGCCCCAGCCGCGGCGTCCTGCGCGAGAACTTCGATCCCGCCGCGATCGCCGCGAGCTATGCCCATCACGGCGCGGCGTGCCTGTCGGTGCTGACCGACGCGCAGTTTTTCCAAGGCAGTGCCGACCATCTGCAACAGGCGCGCGCCGCCTGCAACCTGCCGGTGCTGCGCAAGGACTTCATGATTGATCCGTACCAGATCTACGAATCGCGCGCGCTCGGCGCCGATTGCATATTGCTGATCGCCGCGGTGCTCGATGATGCACAGATGCACGAACTCGAAACGCTCGCGCACAATTTACACATGGCAGTGTTGGTCGAAGTGCACGACGCGGACGAGCTTGGCCGCGCGCTCAAGTTGAAAACGCCGCTGATCGGCATTAACAACCGCGACCTGCATAGTTTCGAAACCGATCTCGATGTGACGCTGCGCCTGCTCGACGACATTCCGACCGGCCGCATCGTGATTACCGAAAGCGGTATTCTGCATCCCGACGACGTCGCGCGGATGCATAAGAATGAAGTGCATGGTTTCCTCGTCGGCGAGGCGTTCATGCGCGCCGAGGACCCCGGCGCCGAACTCGCGCGGCTGTTTGCACAGAGGGATTAGAAGCCATCTTATAAATATGGAAGGCTTCAAATTTCCCTCATCCCCAACCCTTCTCCCGGAGGGAGAAGGGGGTTGGGAGTTTCCTCTCCCTCCGGGAGAGGACGGAAGGTGAGGGCCAGCTTTCGCTGGAATGACAAATAGGTCTAGAATTCTCTCATGCCCAACCTCGATTCCTTGATCATCGCCTTCGACAACGGCTTGCGCACGCTGCTCGCGCCCGCGCACAGCGCGCGCCCGCATCCCGATGCACAAGTGGCCGGAACACCGCTGAACGAAGAAGACAAACAACTGGCGGCGGCGCTGATGCGCGTCAATCACAGCGGCGAAATCTGCGCGCAGGCGCTGTATCAGGGGCAGGCGCTGACCGCGCGCAATTCTGAAGCGCGCGCCGCGCTTGAACAGGCGGCCGCCGAAGAAACCGACCATCTGGCGTGGACCGCGCACCGCGTTGAGCAACTCGGCGGACGTTTGAGCGCACTCAATCCGCTCTGGTATGCGGGTTCGTTTGCGATCGGCGCCGTGGCCGGCTTGCTCGGCGACAAATGGAACCTCGGATTTCTCGCCGAGACCGAACGCCAGGTCGAAGGCCATCTTGATAGCCATCTCGACAAATTGCCGGCGGACGACGCCAAAAGCCGCGCAGTAGTCGAGCAGATGAAAAGCGACGAAATGAACCACGCGCAGACTGCGGTGCGCTATGGCGCGGCAGAATTGCCGGCACCGGTTAAATCTGCGATGCGTGTGGCGTCAAAGGTGATGACGAAGACGACGTTTTGGGTTTGATTTGTGTAAAGCGCTTTATATATTTTGGGCGAGTCGAGAGGAAGATCAATGAAAAAGCGGCAACTCGTTTATATTTTAATTGTGCCATTCCTCATGATTTGTATGTCGATTGTTATGCGCTGGTATGAGCATAGATTAATTTCTGAAAATACCCAGACCCGCGAAAATATTCAAAAATTGAAGGGGTTTGCGCTTTACCCCGGGAAAGAAGCGAATCCGCAAGAGCGGATTAAGATTTTGTCAAAATCATTAATAGGTGTCGTGGAAGCATCAAATCAAATGAGAGACGGTTTGCTAGAGGTGTTTCAAGGATTAAGGGGGGTGTTGGAGGGTTTGGCAATCTTGCAAATTCTATTTGCCATACAAATTTTTTACCAAACTAAGTTGCCTAAGGGTGGTTCATAGTTCATGCGTAATCTCGGCGGTCTTCGCGAACATGATCGAGAGCCGCCGCATAGCCCCGCTCAGACTTCCTTAATTTCGACATCGTGGGTGATAGCAGCGGTCTTGCCAAGCATGATCGAAGCTGAGCAGTATTTTTCCGCTGACAACTGAATCGCGCGCTCGACCTGCGCCGGCTTAAGGTCTTTGCCGGTCACGATGAAGTGCATGTGGATTCTAGTGAAGACTTTGGGGTCTTGTTCCGCGCGCTCGGCTTCGATTTCGACCACGCAGTCGGTGATGTTCGCGCGCGCCTTCTTGAGGATGTGCACGACGTCGTAGGCGGTACAGCCGCCGGTGCCCAGCAGCACCATCTCCATCGGCCGCGGGCCGAGGTTGCGGCCGCCGCCTTCGGGCGCGCCGTCCATCACGATCGCATGCCCGCTGCCGGATTCGCCGACGAAGCACACGTTTTCCACCCATTTGATGCGCGCTTTCATAATTTTCTAAGTTGACACCTTGTCCATTTTTACAATAGAATCCGCGCCTTTCCGTCGTTTTCACCCGGTTTCTTCATGAAGACTTTTACGGCGAAAGCCGAAACCATCAAGCGCGACTGGTACCTCGTCGACGCGCAGAACAAGGTGCTGGGCCGCCTCGCCTCGCAGCTCGCGCTGCGTTTGCGCGGCAAGCACAAGCCCGAGTTCACGCCGCACGTCGACACCGGCGATTATATCGTGGTCGTCAACGCCGATAAGCTGCGCGTGACCGGCAACAAGGCGACCGACAAGCTGTATCACCGCCACACCACGTATCCGGGCGGCCTCCGTACCACCAATTTCGCGAAAATGCAGGCGAAGCATCCGCGCCGCGTGCTTGAAATCGCGGTCAAGGGCATGTTGCCGAAAGGGCCGCTCGGCTACGCGATGCTGAAGAAACTCAAGATTTACGCGGGCACCGCGCATCCGCATGGCGCGCAGCAGCCGAAACCGCTCGATATCAAATAAGGCACGACCTCATGGCAGCCAAGCAACCTCAATACAACCACGGCACCGGCCGCCGCAAGACCGCGGTCGCGCGCGTGTTCCTCAAGCCCGGCAAGGGCGGGTTCGTCGTCAACGGCAAACCGGTGGACGAATTCTTCTCGCGCGAAACCGGCCGTATGATCGTGCGCCAGCCCTTGGTGCTGACCGACCGGCTGACCGCGTTCGACATTCTGGTCAACGTGGACGGCGGCGGCGAGTCGGGCCAGGCCGGCGCGGTGCGCCACGGCATCACGCGCGCGCTGATCGATCACGATGAAACCCTGAAGCCCGTGCTCAAGAAGGCAGGGCTGGTCACGCGCGATGCGCGCGAGGTCGAGCGCAAGAAGGTCGGCCTGCATAAGGCGCGACGCCGCAAGCAATTCTCGAAACGTTAACCCGCACGGTTCACGGTTGCGAAAAAGCCGCCTGCGGGCGGCTTTTTCATTTGTATAATCGCTGTTACCAGACGCGGAGAGGCACATGGCGAACCGCAAGATCAAAGTAGGCGTGGTCGGCGGCACCGGTTACACCGGCGTCGAGCTGCTGCGGCTGCTCGCGCAGCATCCGCATGCCGAGCTTGCCGCGGTGACTTCGCGCGAGCAGGCGGGCACGCCGGTCGCCGCGCTGTTCCCGAGCCTGCGCGGTGCGGTGGACATTGCGTTCAGCGCGCCTTCGGACGCAGCGCTCGACCAATGCGAGGTGGTGTTTTTCGCGACGCCGAACGGCGTCGCGATGCAGCAGGCGCGTGCGCTGGTCGAAGCCGGCGTGCGCGTGATCGACATCGGCGCCGATTTCCGCATCAAGGACGTTGCGCTGTGGGAGCAGTGGTACAAAATGCAGCACGCCTGTCCCGAACTCGTCGCCGAGGCGGTGTACGGCTTGCCCGAAGTCAACCGCGCGCAGATCAAGCAGGCGCGCATCGTCGCCAATCCCGGCTGCTATCCGACCGCGGTGCAGCTGGGATTTTTGCCGCTGCTCAAGAGCGGGGGCGTGGACCTCGATCATCTGATCGCCGATGCCAAGTCGGGTGTCAGCGGTGCCGGCCGCAAGGCCGAACTTCAATTTTTGTTTTCCGAGGCGGCCGACAACTTCAAGGCCTACGGCGTGCCCGGTCACCGGCATCTGCCGGAAATCGTGCAGGGATTGAGCGCGGTCGCGGGGCGCGCCGTGCGGATGGTGTTCGTGCCGCATCTGACGCCGATGATCCGCGGCATCTACGCCACGCTGTACGCGGGATTGACGGGCGATGTTGATTTGCAGGCGCTCTACGAAAAACACTACGTCGGCGAGCCGTTCGTAGACGTGCTGCCGGCAGGCAGCCATCCCGACACGCGCTCGGTGCGCGGCGCCAACGTATGCCGCATCGCGCTGCACCGTCCGCAGAATGGCGACATCGCAGTGATCCTGTCGGTGATCGACAACCTGACCAAGGGCGCTGCCGGCCAGGCGGTGCAGAACATGAACCTGATGCGCGGCCTGCCGGAAACCGCGGGACTGGAGCAGATCGCATTAATTCCCTAGCCAGAAGATTCAAGCGCATGTTCGGCATCTCGGCGCCGCGCGTGGCGATACGGCCCGCGGTGCCGTGGTATTTGCGTTGGCTCGGGCTGATATTGCTGTCCATCGTGGTGATAGTGGCGACGCGCGCGGCCTACGATTTCGGCATGCGCTTCGCGGGTTTCGAGCACGGCGAAGCCGATCGCGAAAAGGAGCGGCTCAGCACCGAGAACAGCCGCCTGCAGCAGGAAAACGCCGGGCTGCAAAGCAGCCTCGCGCAGAGCGAACGCCAGCGGCAGATCGACCGCAGCGCCTATGACGATCTTGGCAAACAGGTCAAGGCGCTCAGCAACGAGAATGCGGCGCTCAAGGAAGATCTCGCGTTTTTCGAGACGCTGATGCCCGCGAGCGGCAAGGAAGGCGGCGTGACGATCAATCGCTTCAAGGTCGAGACCGGCGCGCTGCCCGGCGAATATCATTATCGGCTGCTGGTGATGCAGACCGGCCGGCGTGCCGGCAATTTTCAGGGCAGCTTGCAATTGGTGGTCAATTTGCATCAAGATAACGGAAACTCGGTGATGACCCTGCCGCCGCAGGATGCGCAGGACTTGCAGCCCTACCGGCTGAACTTCCGGTTTTACCAGCGCGTCGAGGGCATGTTTCACGTTGCGCCCGGCGCGGAGGTGAAAGGCGTGCAGGTGCGGGTATTCGAAAATGGCAGCAAGGATCCCAGGTTGATCCAGGCTGCCGCCATGTCATGAAGGAGCAAACAGCATGTTCGGAAACAGCAAGCGCAACAAACCGCAGAACCGCATAGACAGCCTGATCGGCGCCGGCACCACGGTCGAAGGCAACATTACCTTTAACGGGGGCTTGCGCGTGGACGGTCACGTGCGCGGTAACGTATTCGCGGCGGACGACAAGCCCGGCACGCTGGTGCTGTCGGAGCAGGCGCGCATCGAGGGCGAAGTCCGGGTCTCGCACATCGTGGTCAATGGCACCATCGTCGGCCCGGTGCACGCGGCCGATTACGCGGAACTGCAGGCCAAGGCCAATGTCACAGGAGACGTTTACTACCGCACGCTGGAAATGCAGCACGGTGCGGTGGTGCAGGGCCGGTTTGTGTATCATGCGGACGGCAAAAGCGAAAAAGTGGTGCCGATCAAACCGGCAATGGCCGATTGATTACTAGGGCATCGCCCCCAACTCAGAGAGCAGGATTGGATATGAACGCAGTCACCGAAATGCCGACCCCGTTGGTTTTCACCGACAGCGCGGCGGCCAAGGTCAAGCAGTTGATCGACGAAGAAGGCAACCCCGAACTCAAGTTGCGCGTGTTCGTGACGGGCGGCGGCTGTTCGGGTTTTCAGTACGGCTTTACGTTCGACGAGCAGATCGGCGATGACGACACTTCGCTGCAGAAAGGCGGCGTCACGCTGCTGGTGGACCCGATGAGCCTGCAATATCTGACGGGCGCTGAAATCGACTATCAGGAAAACGCCGAAGGCGCGCAGTTCGTGATCAAGAATCCGAACGCGACCAGTACCTGCGGTTGCGGTTCTTCATTTTCCGCCGGTTAAAAACCGTTTTCGGTTTGAAGAAGGGGCGCTCGCGGCGCCCTTTTTGTTTGGGCGAATGACGGGTTTCAACTCGAAGCGGAGACAAAATCATCCACGCGTTTGGCTATGACTGATTCAAACCGGACTTGCATCGTCGAAGGAACGCATCCCGTCGCAAAGCGGCGTGCCCTGCGTACGATCGCCGTCTTCGAGGCCATCAAGGGCATCGCCGCGTTCGCCGCCATCATCGGCGTGCTTGATCTGATGCATCGCGATGTGCGACACCTCGCGATAGACCTGATCGGCCGCTTCGGCTTGAGTCCTGATGCGCATTATCCGTCGATTCTTTTACATTACGCCGACCTTCTCCCTGGCGCCGACGTGCGCTTACTGGTGCTCGTCGCTTCTGGCTACATTCTGGTGCGCCTGCTGGAAGCTTACGGACTCTGGAACGATCGGGCCTGGGGTGAATGGCTGGCCGCACTGTCTGGCGCACTTTATATACCCTTCGAGAGCGGCCATCTGATACATCGGCCGTCGCTCATCAGCGCCGCGGTGCTCGCGGGCAATGTCTTCGTGGTCGTTTTCATGGCGTTTCAATTATGGTGCAGACGCAGGAATGGCTTCCTTCGCCAATAGACGCTTCCGCGACCCAAAGGGACATCAAACGCTTGATATGGTGCGCGGATACCTGCCTGATGGTGCGTAAAACTTCAATGGGGGGTAAGCTTTGCCGGGACAAGAATTACTTCGTCCAACCCTCCTGCTCCAAATGAACCAGCGCGCCACTACCTAATGCGGATCCTCCATACTGTGCGGCCAATTCAAGTGTTTCATGGGCAGTGGACATTGTGACCAGAGCAAATGGGGTTGGTTGGCGGTGAATTTTGACCGATCTGACGATACCAAAGGCGGAAAAATGCTCGGTTAACAACAGAGTTAATTCACTGTCGGGTTTTCTTAGGTCAACTTTCAGCGCCACATTAATCCCCTCCTCAAGGGCTAATCAAATTCATCAACTATTTATGGGCAACATGATTCGTCCATCTGATCGAAGCAAAAATGGATGTCCGTTTCTCGACATCGAAACCCGGAATATCGACACAAATACGCCAACCGAAGGCTTATAGCCAAGTGGCTACCAGCTTTACGCTTTGGGTGAACCACGTTTTCTCCATGTTTCGGCCACGGCACAATCAGGCAGCGCAAAATGCGTACCAAATGTGGCCCTACTGATCCAACGTGCTTTATTTGCACCCTTGTGAATGTCTTTTGATCTTACTCACGTTTGATGGGTACTTCTGGAAAAGCATACTGGCTCTGAAAGGAGTGTTCCATGGAACGCAAGGCGTATACGAGGTATAGCCGGGATCAAGTTGGAGGCGGTACGGTTAGCAGCGATTGGCGGGCGGCCAAAGGTCCGGATTGCGCGTGAACTGGGTATCCGCGTGAACCAGCTTCGCGAGTGGCGACTGGAATTCGAGCAGGAGGACCGCACAGGGGCGCCCAAGCGCGGACCCACTGCGGAGGGTGACTTGGGGCGGCTGCGGCGTGAGAACGCCAAGCTCAAAGAGGAGAATGATTTTTTTAAAAAAAGCGGCCATCTTCTTCGCGCGGTAATCGACTATCAGGAAAATGCCGAAGGCGCCCAGTTCGTGATCAAGAACCCGAACGCGACGTCTACTTGCGGCTGCGGGTCGTCGTTTTCTCCCGGCTAAATCAAGTTTGAACAAAAAGGGCGCTGGCAGCACCCTTTTTTATGTCAGATCAGTGGCGTGATTGCAAATAGGCTTTCAATTTTCGTGACATTGTGGCTCCGATAATCGGCCGATCAGCAAATCGTAATCTTTTGCAAGTTTGGCCATACTTGGTTGATGAACTGAAATGTGCTTTCCAGCCGCGACGATATCGATAGAAGATTACAGACTCCAATTTATTTTTTTCATCCAAAATACTGAACTTTCTGGTGCAGATTGCAAAGCCAAGGCTCTTGCCCAAATCGTCACGAACCACAATATACTTACCTTCTTTGATGTTATGCGCAATTCTTTTTTCCAGATGAACCCATTGATAGGGAAGTGCTTCACCCCTTGTTATTGCTTTGGAATGCTCCTTTCGAATGTTTTTCACGAGCTGCTTGTCGTGTTCCTCCTCGTTAATCCAGCAAAATGCAAATTGGTTTCCTGTCGGTTCGGTATAGACGGGCGGGTTACGTCGCGCAGGCAGCCACTTTTTTTGACCACGAATTATCCACTTTGATCTGTTCAACCGATATCTTTTTGCGCGTTTGTATAAACGACGATAATCTTCAATAGTATCCTTAGCGCTAACGGAATGCTTGATACGATTAAGCAATAGATTTCGGGCTTGCCTATATACACTGAGATTGCCGGCAATCTCTAGGTTGGCCTCCCCAACCGTACTCAAACCTTTTGGTGTCAGGTTGGATGACCCGATGATTACAACATCCCAGTATTTGGACTTGAAGATCGCAAGCTTAAAGTGGAACGCAAAATCAGAGTCAAAATATACTCCCAGTTGCTTAGGATATTTCTGAGACAGGAGTAGTAGTGCATCTACCGCGCGTGGCTCAGTTACAAAAGCAAATCGTCCGAGTAAGAGCTTGATCTCAGCGCCATTTGCCAAGGCTGTCTGAAGAACGGGTTTGATAGATTGAAATGCTCCAAAGGTGAAAAATGCTGAAGCGAGAATTGATTGTTGGCAATTCCCCAACCGAGACAACAGCCGGCGCTCAAAGGTTTCTTCTTCAGGGATGAAGTGATATATCGATTGGCCCATGGGCTTCCTTGAGGTGCTTCTCTGGTGAAATTTATATTATTTTCGATAAATCGCACCAAGCACCCGCGGGCCGTGCGCGTCAGTGACCTTTGGCAGATTGCCCGGTTCGCCGCGCAGACGGCGCCGTGCGAGCCAGGCGAAGGCAAGCGCCTCGACGTGCTCGGCGTTGATGCCGAGCGCATCGGTCGCCGCGACCTTGCGGTCTTTCATCTGTTCCGTCAGCAGTTTCACCAGCGCCGCGTTGCGCGCGCCGCCGCCGCATAGATAGACCTCGCACGCACCAGCGCAGAACATCTCGACTGCATCGGCAATCGCGCCGGCAGTCAGCGCGAGCAGCGTCGCCTGCACGTCAGCCGGCGCTGCGTTCTTCGGCAGCAACGATTCCAGCCACTCGACATTGAAAGTTTCTCGCCCGGTGCTTTTCGGCGGCACGCGGCGGAAGAATTCATGCGCACGCAGCTTGCCGAGCAGTTCCGGCAGCACGCACCCGCTGTGCGCCCACGCGCCGTTGCGGTCGAACAACTGGTGCAGATGCTGCTGCGCCCACGCGTCGAGCAGCAGATTGCCGGGGCCGCAATCGAAACCGCTGACCGTTCCATTGACCGGCAGGTCGGTGAGGTTGGCGATGCCGCCGATGTTGACGATCACGCGGTGCGCGTCGCGGCTCGCGAACGCCGCCTGATGGAACGCCGGCGCGAGCGGCGCGCCGTGGCCGCCGGCGGCAACGTCGCGGCTGCGGAAATCGCAGACGACGTCGATGCCGGTCAGTTCGGCGAGCAGCGCGCCGTTCACGATCTGGATCGTATAGCCGATATCGGGCCGGTGGCGTACGGTCTGGCCGTGCGCGCCGACCGCGGCGACGGCGCCGCTTTCGACTCTGGCCGCGTCGAGCAGCGCCTGCACGCAGATCGCATATTCGCGCGACAGGGTGTTGGCGGCGAGCGCCGCCAGCCGCAGTTCGTCGTGGCCTTCCTGATTGAGTACCAGCAGTTCGTGCCGCAGCGCGATCTCGAACGGCCGGTGATGGTGGGCGAGCAGTTTCGGCCGCGGTGCGCCGAAATCGGCGAGTACGGCGTCGACGCCGTCGAGGCTGGTGCCGGACATCAGTCCGATGAACAGTTCAGGCATGAACGTCAGCCGGGATGAAGGGGGTAAATGCCAAGCGGGAGACCTTTCGGGCTAGAATCCTGTTTTGAATTGCCGTTCCGAAGATTAAACAGACTGAAGCGCGCACGCAACCCGGCGCCGACAATAAAATCAATGAACCTGAAAGAACAACTCGACATCATCAAGCGCGGCTGCAACGAGCTGCTGGTCGAGGCCGAGCTGATGGACAAGCTCAAATCCGGCAGGCCGCTGCGCGTCAAGGCCGGCTTTGATCCGACCGCGCCCGATCTGCACCTTGGCCACACCGTCCTGCTCAACAAGCTGCGCCAGTTGCAGGGCCTCGGCCATCAGGTTATTTTCCTGATCGGCGATTTCACCGGCATGATCGGCGATCCGACCGGCAAGAACGCGACGCGCCCGCCGCTGTCGCGCGAGGAAATCGAGAAGAATGCCGAAACCTACAAAGCGCAGGTATTCAAAATCCTCGACGCGGAAAAAACCGAGATTGCCTACAACTCGGCGTGGATGAACCAGCTGACACCGGCCGACATGATCCGGCTCGCCGCCACCTCTACCGTCGCGCGCATGCTCGAGCGCGACGATTTCGGCAAGCGCTACAGATCGAACCAGCCGATCGCGATCCACGAATTTCTCTATCCGCTGGTGCAGGGTTATGATTCGGTCGCGTTGAAGGCCGACCTCGAGCTCGGCGGCACCGACCAGAAATTCAACCTGCTGATGGGGCGCGAGCTGCAGAAGCATCACGGCCAACCGCAGCAATGCATCCTGACCATGCCGCTGCTCGAAGGGCTCGACGGCGTCAACAAGATGTCGAAGTCGCTCGGCAACTACGTCGGCATCACCGACGCGCCGAACGAGATGTTCGGCAAACTGATGTCGGTTTCCGACGATCTGATGTGGCGCTATATCGAACTGTTGTCGTTCGAGTCGCTGGCGACGATCGCGCAGTGGAAAAGAGAAATCGAAGAGGGGCGCAATCCGCGCGACATCAAGGTCGCGTTCGCGCAGGAGATCGTCGCGCGCTTTCACAACAAGACGGCGGCGGAGAAGGCGCTGGTTGATTTCGAAGCGCGCTTCAAGCAGGGCGAGATTCCCGAGGATATTCCCGACGTCACGATCAAGGCGGACGGCGGCAGCGTAGCAATCGCGAATGTGCTCAAGCAGGCCGGCCTGACCGCCAGCACTTCGGAAGCTCTGCGTATGCTGGAACAGGGCGGCGTCAAGATTGACGGTGAGAAAGCCAGCGATAAAACGCTTAAGCTGAACAAGGGGCAGAAAATAGTCATGCAGGTCGGCAAACGCAAATTCGCGCGGGTGACTATCAAATAAACGGAGTAATGCGATGGATGAGAAAAAGGTTGATCTCGAAGAAGTATCGAAGCTGATCGAGGCGCTCGAACGCGACCTCGCGCAGGTGCGCAGCGGCTCGCAGGACATGCAGCGCTTGCGAGCTGAGGTCGAGACGCTCAAGCAGGTGCTGAACGCGCCGATCCAGAAACATCACTGGATCCGCGACGGACTGCACAGCGTTCACAATGCGCTCGACAAGACGATGGACACCGCGCTTGCCGACGGCATGAAGGCGAGCCAGTATATTTCGGAAATCGGGCGGATATTGGGGATGTAGCGGGCGTTACTGCCAAACTGGGGGCGTTGCCGATTGAAAATCAAAATCAACAAATTCCGCGTCCGTGAAGGCGGGAAAGTCGATCTGGGAAAATGGCCGACGCGCGTCCAGTCATTTTATGAATCGAAAAAGGACTACGCGCGGATTCTGGCCAGCCATATCGCGCAATTAAGCGCGTTGCAGAGCGTGCTTTACGCGCACAATCGCTACGCGCTGCTGCTGATCTTTCAGGCGATGGACGCCGCGGGCAAGGACAGCGCGATCAAGCACGTGATGTCGGGCGTCAACCCGCAGGGCTGCCAGGTGTTCAGCTTCAAGCACCCCAGTACGCGGGAACTCGAACACGATTTTCTGTGGCGCACGACGCAGTGTCTGCCGGAACGCGGGCGCATCGGCATCTTCAACCGCTCGTACTACGAGGAAGTGCTGATCGTGCGCGTGCACCCGGAAGTCCTGCGCGGCGAGGCGCTGCCCGACCATGTGACGCAGGACAAGGACATCTGGCGCGGCCGCTACCGCTCGATCGTGGATCTGGAAAACCACTTGCATCGCAACGGTACCCGTGTCATCAAATTTTTCCTGCACCTGTCGAAGGAGGAGCAACGCAAGCGGTTTCTCGCGCGCATCGACGACCCGGACAAGAACTGGAAATTCAGCCAGGCCGACACCGAGGAGCGCAAGCTGTGGAAGCGCTACATGGAGGCGTACGAAGCGTGCCTCGGTGCAACCAGCACCAGGACTGCGCCATGGTATGTGGTGCCGGCTGACGACAAGGAAAATGCGCAGATCATCATTTCACAGGTGATTCTCGATACGCTGGAGGCGCTGAAGATGAACTATCCCAGGCCCGACAAAGCGCGCCGCAAGGAACTGCAAGCCATCCGCAAGCTGCTCGCAAGGTAGCGAAAAATAGATGAATCCCGCTGCCGGCCTGCTTCCTGTCGCATATCAGAATGCCGGCCACGGGCCGCTGATTCTCGCGATTTTTGCGCTCACCTATATCGGCATCGCAATCGGCCATGTGCCCGCCCTGAAAGTGAGCCGCAGCGGCATCGCCCTGCTTGGCGCGATCGCAATGACGATCTTCGCCGGCATAACGACGATGGACGCGGTCTCGTTCATCAACTGGCCGACTGTTTTTCTGTTGTTCGGATTTTTCGTGCTGTCGGCGCAGTTGCGCCTGTCCGGATTTTTCGACAAAGTGGCGAACGCCGTGTCGGCCCGGCTCGGGCACCCGGCGCGCTTTCTGTTCGAATTGATGCTGGTGGCGGCCGGACTGTCCGCCGTGCTCGACCACGATATCGTCTGCTTCGTGTTCGCGCCGATCGTCGCCGCCGCCCTGATCCGGCAAAAGCTCCATCCGGCGCCGTTCCTGATCGCGCTCGCGATCGCGAGCAACATCGGCGCCGCTGCCACGCTGGTCGGCAATCCGCAGGACATGATGATCGCACAGGTCGCGCGACTCGATTTCGGACGCTACATCCTGTGGTCCATCGCACCGGTGCTGTTTGCGCTGGGCTGCGCCTACGCGATCATCTGGATGCTGTCGCGCAAAACGCTGCAACCCGCAGCATTTCCGCCGACCGGTGCGCAGCACGCGCACCAGCCATTCGACCACGGCCATACCATCAAGGGCCTGGTTATTCTGGCAATCGTCATCGCGCTGTTCTTTTCGCCGCTGCCGAAGGAAATTATCGCGCTCGCCGCCGCCGGCATTCATATCGCCAGCCGCAAGTTCCGCACCGAGAAATTGCTGGGCCTGGTGGACTGGCCGATCCTGGTGCTGTTCATGGGATTGTTCGTGATCGCCGGCGCGTTTCAGACCACCGGCTACGGCGAGCAGGCCGTGCGCTGGCTCGCCGGCAACGGGGTGGATCTGCAATCGCTGCCTATGCTTGCCGTAGTTACGGCAATACTGTCCAACCTGCTCAACAATTCCGCGGCGGTGATGCTGCTGCTTAACGTCGTCGATCTTGCGCATCCGGCGGCGGCCTACACGCTGGCGCTCGCCAACAGCTTCGGCGGCAGCCTCATCATCATCGGCAGCGTATCCAACATCATCGTCGTGCAGCAGGCGCGCGCGGCGGGAATCAATATTTCCCTCTACGATTTTGCCCGCCTGGGCGTTCCGGTGACGCTGGCTGCACTCGGCGGCCTGATGCTTTGGATATTACTGATTACTTGATGGCGTTGTCATTATTGGCGAACTTCACAACAACGGTTCTGGTGCCGGTACATCGGGGCATTGGTAGAGTAAACTGATTTATTTACTCTGCGGCAAGGGCGCAAGGTGCCGCGCCAGTTGGGGGGGGGCGGTTCAGAAATGAGTTCCGCGCCTGGATCACCCAACGGTGTTATCGTTGGACACCTTCCGTGGGCAGTCAGTGCCGTCGCGGTACAACCGGTTTTCATAATAATACTAATTTGCCATTGCCGGGCTGACTGGATCACACCCGCTGCGATATCGCGGTGGTAATATAAAAAGAGAATTATTCGATTGGGTAGAACATATAAATACGACAAAATAAGATCGCTCATGAATTTTTGAGCGGGGCTGCGGGCCGACTAAAGGCGGAAGTGGAAGTGCATATGTGAGGGTTCGCAAATTTCGTGCTTAATATGCCTGGCACCATTTGGAATGATAATTGTGGACAGAGTTTTAGACTAGAGAAGTAATGAACACCTCTCAGCAGGCCGTGATCACTATCGAAGGATTGGGGTCAATGCTCGATATCCTCAAAGACAAGGGATATCGAGTTGTCGGCCCCACTGTGCGTGACCAGGCGATTGTCTACGACGAGATAGCTTCGCTCGCCGACTTGCCGGCGGGTTGGACTGACGAGCAAGACGGCGGTCGCTACCGAATCGTTCGCCGGAATGATGACGCACTATTTGGCTATGCCGTCGGTCCGCATTCGTGGAAAAAGTTTCTTCATCCGCCGGTGCAGCGCATGTGGCGCGCCGAGCGCACGGCGGAGGGTGTTCATGTTACGCCAGAGCCTATTGCCAAGGAGCGCTTTGCCTTTTTCGGCGTGCGCGCCTGCGAGCTTCATGCAATTGCGATTCAAGACCGCGTATTTCTCGGCGGCGCGCATGTCGATCCTCACTACCGGGCGCGGCGCGAAGGCGCCTTTATCATTGCAGTGAATTGCGGCCAGGCGGGCGGCACCTGCTTTTGCGCGTCAATGAATACCGGGCCAAAAGCCAAGGCTGGCTTCGATCTCGCACTCACCGAGCTCGTCGATAAGAGCGGACATTATTTTCTCATCGAAGCGGGAACAGACGCCGGACATGCACTCCTCGCTGAACTGCCTCGCCGTGCGGCGACTGAAGACGATGTGGAGGCTGCCAGGTCGATTGTTGCTCGTACGGCCGCGAGCATGGGTCGGGAAATGCGCACGGACGACCTCCATGATCTCCTCTTGGGCAACCTCGAGCATCCGCGCTGGGACAGTGTGGCTGAACGCTGTCTTACCTGTGGCAACTGCACCATGGTGTGTCCGACTTGCTTCTGCGGCTCCGTGGAGGATTCGAGCGATCTGGCAGGCACTGAAACCTCACGTTCCCGTCGCTGGGATTCCTGTTTCACGATGGATTTCTCCTATATTCATGGCGGCAGCGTGCGTTCCACGGCACGTTCGCGCTACCGTCAGTGGATGACCCACAAGCTTGCCACTTGGCACGATCAGTTCGGCACCTCGGGCTGTGTCGGCTGCGGACGCTGCATCACCTGGTGCCCGGTTGGCATCGATATCACTGAAGAGGTGCGTGCCATTCGCGAAGGCGAGCCAGATTAAGGAGTGAAATCATGGAAATCGAGGGACTAGATCGTATCATCAGAGAGCATCCGTTCTTCGCTGATCTGGAAGAGGGGTTTTGCAATTTGGTATGCGGTTGCGCAAAGAACGCGCGCTTCGAGTCGGGACAGTACATATTCCGTGAGGGCGAGTCGGCTGACCAGTTCTACCTGCTTCGGCAGGGTCGGGTGGCGCTTCAGCTCTCGTCGCCAGGGCGCGGCGCGGTGACCTTCCAGACCCTCGGCAAGGGCGAGATCGTCGGCGTCTCCTGGCTGATCCCGCCTTATCGCTGGACCTACGACGCGAAGACGCTTGAGCCTACCCGCGCCATCGCGATGGACGCCGCCTGCCTGCGCCAAAAGTGCGAAGCCGACCACGATCTCGGTTATGAGATGATGAAACGGTTCATGCCTGTACTCATCCAGCGCTTGCAGGCAACGAGAATGCAGATTCTCGATGTCTATGGTATTCATGCCTAACGTAGCGAACGCCGCCGCGAGCATCACCGATCCGATGGTGCCGCGCATTGGTCGCGTGCGCCGGCGTCGACGCGAGGGCCCCGATGTATGGACGCTCGACATCGAGCCAGAAGAGATGAATGCCGAGATCTTCACGCCGGGCCAGTTCAATATGCTGACCGTGTTCGGCGTAGGCGAGGTGCCGATCAGCTTCAGCGGCGATCCCGTCAAGACCGGTTGTTTGGTTCACACGGTGCGTTCCGTTGGTCCAGTATCGGCTGCGCTGACGCGGCTTCGTTCTGGCGAAGTCGTCGGGATGCGCGGCCCGTTTGGTGCGGGTTGGCCGATGGCCGAGGCCGTTGGCCGCGATGTCGTCGTCGTGGCGGGCGGGCTCGGACTTGCGCCGCTGCGTCCTGCGCTTTATCGCTTGCTTGCCGAACGGGAACGCTACGGTAAGATCGTGCTTTTGTATGGCACTCGCAATCCCGACGAGATTTTATTTCGGCATGAACTCGAGGCGTTTCGGCGCCGGCTCGACATCGACATCGAGGTGATAGTCGATCACGCGATTGGCGACTGGCATGGCCAGGTCGGGGTCGTGACGACGCTGATTCCGCGCGCTGCCTTTGACCCGCTGCATGCCATAGCGCTGGTCTGCGGGCCCGAAGTCATGATGCGCTTCGCCATCAACGCTCTACGCGATGTGAGCGTTGCGGAGGATGCGATTTATCTTTCCATGGAGCGCAACATGAAATGCGCAGTCGGCTTCTGCGGCCATTGTCAGTTCGGCCCGCACTTTGTCTGCAAGGACGGGCCGGTGTTCCGTTACGATCAACTGCGCAGCCTGCTCAGGCTGAATGAGATTTGACATGGTGAGCAAGAAACACAAGCCGAGGCTCGCTGTGTGGAAGTTTGCCTCATGCGACGGATGCCAGCTCAGTCTGCTCGACTGCGAGGATGAATTGCTTGCTGTCGCAGACGCGGTAGACATCGCCTATTTTCCTGAGGCCACTCGTGGTACGGTCAATGGACGTTACGATCTCTCACTCGTCGAGGGGTCAATCACGACCGCGGACGACGCCGAACGCATCCGCGATGTCCGCCAGCGCTCGCGTAAACTGGTGACGATCGGTGCCTGCGCCACCGCAGGAGGTATCCAGGCGCTGCGCAACTTCGCAGATGTGAAAGAATACACGTCTGTCGTCTATGCCCGGCCCGACTATATTCGTACTCTCGCGACCTCGACACCGATTGCAGACCATGTTCCGGTTGATTTCGAATTGCGTGGCTGCCCGATCAACAAGCGCCAGCTGCTTGAAGTAATTTCGGCTTTCCTCACAGGACGCCGGCCCAGCACTCCGCCGCATAGCGTTTGCGTCGAATGCAAACTCAAGGACAACGTCTGCGTAATGGTAGCGCATGGCACGCCTTGCCTCGGACCTGTCACTCATGCCGGTTGCGGCGCACTGTGCCCGTCCTACAGCCGTGGCTGCTACGGATGTTATGGGCCGATGGAAACGCCGAACACACACTCCTTGAGCCGACAGCTTTCCGGACTTGGCATGGATAAGCAGACGCTGCAGCGCGTCTACCGCAACTTCAATGCGACCGCGGCCCCTTTCCGTGAGGAGAGCGAACGCCATGGCAAGTAAGACGATCAAGGTCAACTATCTGGCGCGCGTCGAAGGCGAAAGTGCGCTTAAGGTTGTGGTGCGGGACGGCATGGTGAAGAGTGCCCAGCTCAGTATTTTCGAACCGCCGCGTTTTTTTGAGGCCTTCTTGCGCGGCCGCGCCTTCACAGAGGCGCCCGACATCACGGCGCGCATTTGCGGCATTTGTCCGGTAGCCTATCAGATGAGCGCGGTTCATGCGATGGAGACCGCGCTCGGCATCACTATCGACGGCCCGTTGCGCGAACTCAGGCGGCTGCTTTATTGCGGCGAATGGATAGAAAGCCACACGTTGCATATCTACATGTTGCACGCCCCTGATTTTCTCGGTTACGCGGGCGCCATCGACATGGCGCGCGACCACGGTGAAGCGGTACGCCGCGGGCTCGCTCTCAAAAAAGCCGGCAACGAAATCATAGCGCTGCTCGGCGGGCGCGAGATACATCCGATCAATGTCTGCGTGGGAGGGTTCTACCGTGTGCCACGCCGCCGCGAACTTTTGCCTCTCGCCGAACGGCTCAAATGGGCTCGCGATGCGGCTTTGGAGACTGTACGTTGGGCTGCAAGTTTCGATTTTCCCGATCGAGAGCGCGATTATGTTTTTGTCGCCCTTCGACATGACAAGGAATATCCTTTCAACGAGGGGCGCATCGTTTCGAATCGCGGGCTTGACATCGCGGCATCAAAATATGACGAGCATTTTGAGGAAACGCACGTTGAGCATTCAACGGCATTGCACTCGTGTTTCCGTGGCGGCGGCTCGTACCTCGTCGGTCCGCTTGCCCGCTACAGTTTGAATTTCGACCGTTTATCGCAGGTCGCCCAGGAGGCTGCACGCGAAGCCGGGCTCGGCCCAATCTGCACCAATCCATACCGCAGCATCGTGGTACGCGCTATTGAAGTGCTTTATGCCTGCGATGAGGCGCTTAGAATCATTGATGCTTATGAAGAGCCGGAGCGACCATCGATCCCCGTCGAACCGCATGCCGGCGTGGGCTTCGGTGCTACCGAGGCGCCGCGGGGACTTCTTTATCAGCGCTATCGACTTGAGTCGGATGGAACCATCGCCGAGGCGCGGATCGTGCCGCCGACCTCGCAGAACCAGGCGAGCATCGAAGAGGATCTTGCGAATTTCATTGGCGGTTTCCTGAATCTACCCGAAGCCGATTTGCGCCACCGCTGTGAGCAGACCGTGCGCAACTATGATCCCTGTATTTCCTGCGCTACACATTTTCTGCGTCTTGAAATGGATCGAGGCTGAGGACATGGCAAGCGATCATCCCCGCAGGATCGTGCTCGGCATAGGGAATCCGGATCGGGGCGACGATGCGGCTGGGCAAGCAGTCGTGCGGATTCTGCGTGGTGTGCTGCCCTTGGATGTCGAAGTCGAAGAGCATAGTGGTGAGGCAACATCGCTACTTTCTCGGCTCGACGGTGTGTTAGAGGCTTTTCTGGTTGACGCTTGTAATTCCGGCGCGCCTAGCGGGACAGTACAGCGCTTTGATGTCGTTACAACCCCGCTGCCGAAAGATGCGTTCGGTCTGTCGACGCATGGCTTGGGTGTCGCGGAGGCCGTCGAACTCGGTCGCACTCTGGGACAGCTGCCGCCACGCTGCATCGTTTATGCAATCGAGGGAGATTCGTACGAGGCGGGTGCGCCTCTGTCGCAGCCAGTGGCGGCAGCTGTCGCCGATGTCGCTAACCGACTACGATCTGAAATCGCAGGCAATGGCAAATCAGGAGAGCAGGCGCCGTGCATGAAGCTTCGCTGATGGTCAACCTTATGCGCCAGATCAATGAACTTGCGAAGGCTGAGCAAGCTCGGCGTATTGTCGGGGTGTCGGTATGGATCGGCGCACTGAGCCACATGTCGGCTGAGCATTTCGCCGAGCATTTCAATCACGCCGTCAATGGCACGATCGCCGAAGGCGCCCGAATTGATGTAGAAGTTTCAAACGATCCACATGACGCCAATGCACAAGACATTGTGATCAAGAGTATAGAAGTGGAAACCTAACCTGCCATGACCCGCGCTGCCCCACAGTTCGACACGACTACGATTGCGCGTACGCGCCTGCGGATTTTTGTGCGTGGCGCGGTGCAGGGGGTGGGCTTTCGGCCCTTTGTTTCCCATCGAGCAAGAGCTCTCGGGTTGGCGGGGTGGGTCAATAACTCATCGGATGGGGTGACGGTCGAGGCCGAGGGAGATCCGGAATGCATTGCCAGGCTGGTTGGGGCAATCCGGGAGACACCCCCGCCGAATGCTTCGGTGATTTCAATCGAAACTCAAGAGGTCGAACCGCATGGAGACGAGGTATTCACGATTCGGCCAAGTGATGCCAGCGGCGCTCATACCACGCAGGTTCTCCCTGATCTGGCGACCTGCGCGAATTGCCTGAACGAATTGATTGATCCCACCGACCGCCGTTACCTTTATCCCTTTATCAATTGCACCCAGTGCGGGCCTCGCTACAGCATTATCGAAGACATCCCTTACGACCGCTCGCGAACCTCGATGCGGCATTTTCCGATGTGCCCGGCCTGCCGTGCGGAATACGAAAACCCTGCCGACCGCCGCTTTCATGCGGAACCAAACGCCTGCCCAGATTGCGGGCCGCGTCTTACTCTCTGGAACGGTAATGGGAATACGCTGGCGCGCGATCACGAAGCGCTGTTCAGTGCTGTAGCGGCGGTGCGGCAGGGGCGCATCGTCGCGGTGAAGGGGATCGGCGGATTCCACCTTCTCGCCGATGCCCGCAATGAAAGTGCGATTCAGCAACTCCGCGTGCGCAAGCGGCGTGAAGAGAAACCCTTTGCGGTAATGTTCCCTTCGATAACCGATATCAACTCGAATTGTTGTGTTTCACCAATCGAAGAAGCGTTGCTTGTATCCTCGGCGCGCCCGATTGTGCTGCTGAGACGTAACAGCGAATTGGTCGTCCAAGCCGTCGCGCTTGGCAATCCTTGGCTCGGCGCGCTGCTGCCCTATACGCCACTGCACCACCTGCTGATGCGCGAGCTAGGGTTTCCCGTCATTGCAACCAGCGGCAATGTCACAGACGAGCCGATCGTTACTGATGAACATGATGCCCTAACCCGGCTGGCCGGTATTGCAGACTTGTTCCTTGTACACGACCGCCCGATCTTACGTCCGGTGGACGACTCAGTCGTGCGCGTTGTCTGCGGTCGGGAACTTGTGCTGCGCCGGGCTCGAGGCTACGCGCCGGCATCAATCGCGGTTCCCGGACTTACCCCAGGCATTCTTGCAACCGGCGGTCATCTCAAGACAACCATAGCGCTTACGCAAGCGGATAGTGTCGTTTTGAGTCAACATATAGGCGACCTGACGACAGCGAATGCGCGCGAAGCCCATTCTCAAGCTATCGCCGATGTGACCCAGCTGTACGATACGCGCGCCCAGCGCATCGTGCGTGATATGCATCCGGACTATGCTTCAAGCAGGGCGGCAGAGACCTCGGGACTCCCGAATTTTTCCGTGCAACACCATCTCGCTCACGTAGTTGCCTGCATGGCGGAGCATGGGATCATGCCACCGGTACTCGGCGTCGCTTGGGACGGTACCGGCTATGGGCCGGATAGCACGATCTGGGGCGGCGAGTTTCTGGTAATCACCGAGACAGGCTGGCACCGCGTTGCGCACTTGCGTCCATTCCGCCTTCCAGGTGGTGAAGCGGCGGTGCGTGAGCCACGCCGCGCTGCGCTCGGACTACTCTATGAGGCATTCGGTGCGGAAGCTTTCGATATGGTCAATCTTGCACCGGTCGCTTCTTTCTCTCCTGTCGAGCGCACCGTTCTATGCTCAATGCTTGCGCGCTCAGTCAATGCGCCGCTTACCTCAAGTGTCGGACGACTGTTCGACGCCTTCGCTGCACTTTGCGGAATTCGCCAGCATGCGAGCTACGAGGGGCAGGCTGCGGCCGAATTGGAATGGGCGGCAGATGGCCTTGCAGGTGAACGATCCTATGAGTTTCCGTTGCGGGAAGGGCCAGAACATGGCGGCCTTATCGTAGACTGGCGACCGGCACTCGAAGCAGCGCTTGACGACATGCGCTCGGGGATATCCTCAGGTGCCATATCGGAAGCGCTGCACAACGGGCTTGCTTCCGCGATTACGGCTGTCGGTGCCCGCTCGGGGCAGAGTCGGGTAATCATCACCGGCGGTTGCTTTCAGAACGAGCGCCTGACAACGGCTGCAGTCGCCAAGCTTCGCGCCGCAGGATTTGAACCGGTCTGGCACCGGCGGGTACCGCCAAACGATGGCGGGATCGCCCTCGGACAGGCGGTTTGGACAGCCTGGAACGGACCAGAGGGCGCCAATCCATGTGCCTAGCAATTCCGGGACGGATTCTCAGTGTGTCTGGTGACGACCCCATTACCCGGATCGGCCGGGTCGATTTCGGAGGTATCGTGAAAGAGATCAATCTCGCTTATGTTCCTGAAGCAACGCCAGGAAACCACGTGCTTGTCCATGTCGGCTTTGCCATTACTGTCATCGATGAACTTGAGGCCGCAAGCGTATTTGAATACCTGCGCGAAATCGGTGAACTCACCGAAGGGGCAGAGGTAAAGTGAAATTTCGCGACGAATATAGGGACCCCACCGCGGCGCGGCACCTTGCCGCGGCAATTGCCGGCACGGTTACCAAGCCATGGACATTGATGGAGGTCTGCGGCGGCCAGACCCACGCCATTGTGCGATTCGGCATTGATGAATTGCTGCCGAAGATGGTGACGCTGGTACATGGGCCAGGCTGTCCGGTCTGCGTCACACCGCTGGAGTATATTGATAAAGCAATAGAGATTGCAGGACATTCTGAAGTAATTCTCTGCTCCTACGGTGACATGCTCCGGGTGCCGGGCTCGTCTGGCGATTTGTTATCCGCAAAAGCGCTCGGCGGCGATATCCGCATCGTCTATTCCCCACTCGATGCGCTTGTCATCGCCCGTGCGCAGCCTTCGCGCGAGGTGGTATTTTTTGCAGTCGGATTTGAAACTACGGCTCCCGCCAACGCCATGGCCGCCTATCACGCAAAACGCGAAGGGATCACTAATTTTTCTATGCTGGTATCGCATGTGCTCGTGCCTCCGGCGATGCGCTCGATTTTGGCGTCGCCTGATAATCGAATCCATGGCTTCCTTGCTGCCGGCCATGTTTGCACGATCATGGGTTATGAGGAGTATGAACCGATCGCCGTTCAATACCGCGTGCCGATCGTCGTAACTGGCTTCGAACCACTCGACATTCTCGAAGGCATATATCTTTGCGTGCTCCAGCTTGAGGCGGGGCGCGCCATTGTGGAGAACCAGTACAGCCGTTCCGTCCGTCGAGACGGAAACCGTCAAGCCAAGGCAGTGATGCGCGAGGTTTTCAGGGTCATTCCGCGACGTTGGCGCGGTATCGGCGACATCGCTGAAAGCGGGCTCGGTCTTGCCGAGGCCTATGCCGATTTTGATGCCGAACGTCGCTTCGGCCCCGTGCGCACCGCCGTCGACGAACAAGGTGTATGCATCAGTGGAAATGTTCTGCGCGGCCGGAGCAAGCCTACCGATTGCCCTGCCTTCGGCACGCGATGCACGCCGGAGCAACCGCTGGGCGTCACGATGGTGTCCTCGGAAGGCACCTGTGCCGCCTACTATCGCTATCGCAGCGCAAACGCCGGGAGCGGAAATTGACAGACGGTGATGGTTTTGCCTTGGTTTGTCCGACTTCTTTTGGTGATGGCGGGACAATCCAACTTGCCCATGGCGGCGGCGGTCGGGCGATGGCGCGGCTGCTTGATGCCGTCATCCGGCCGGCCTTCGCCGATCCAGAACTTGAGCGACGACACGACGGAGCGCAATTAGACATCAGCGGCCCCATAGCTTTTACGACCGATTCCTATGTGGTTCGACCGCTCGTCTTTCCGGGGGGCGATATTGGCACCCTTGCTGTCAACGGTACGGTCAACGACCTCGCCATGTGCGGCGCGCGCCCGCTGTATCTCAGCGTCAGTTTTATCTTGGAGGAGGGGCTTTCTATCGGCTTGCTACGCCGGGTCGTGACCTCGATGCGAACGGCCGCTGCAAACGCCGGGGTCAGGATGGTTACGGGTGACACCAAAGTCGTCGATCGAGGAAAAGCGGATGGCATATTCATCAACACCGCCGGAATCGGCCATATTCTTTCGCCGGCGCCGATCGGGCCGGCGTGCGTGCGGGCGGGTGATGTGGTGATCCTCAGCGGTGATATCGGTCGGCACGGGGTGGCGGTAATGGCTGCGCGCGAGGGGTTCGGTTTCGAAACTGTTGTTGAGAGCGACTGTGCGCCACTTGCAGGAGTTGTGCTTGACTTGATCGAATCTGATATTGCTGTGCACTGTCTGCGCGATCTGACCCGAGGCGGTCTTGCCAGCGCGATGGTCGAAATTGCGGAGACGGCGGGGCTCTCGATCGCGCTGGATGAAACCGCCATCCCTGTACGCGAGGATGTCTCAGCGGCTTGCGAGTTGCTTGGCCTGGATCCGTTTCACGTAGCGAACGAAGGCCGTTTCATCGCTTGCATCGCGTCAAAGGACGCCAGCCGGGCGATTGATATTCTTCGACAGCACGAAGTTGCTGGTGCGGCAGCAGTGATAGGAAAAGTAGGCGATGGCCCGGCCGGCCAGGTATCGTGTCGTGGCGCGCTCGGAATTTCGCGCGTTATCGACATGTTAAACGGCGAGCAGCTGCCACGGATTTGCTGACGTAATGGAATTGGCCGCGCGGCGCGGCATATTCACGGCACAGCAATCATGTGTGCTGACAAGATGATAGATAGTCATGATAAATATGCAGTCAAACATGATATGGAGGAAGAGTGCCACTTACCAGAACGTTTAATGACGATGCCGCGAATGTCCGCGGAAAAATAAGCGTCCTCTACGCGATTCTCATTGCTGCCAACATTCTGGCTTGGGCTTGGGCGCTGACCATATTCAAAAATCAGCCATTGCTTTTAGGCACATCGTTGCTTGCCTATAGTTTTGGGCTTCGCCATGCTTTCGACGCGGATCATATTGCTGCTATCGACAACGTAACGCGCAAACTCATGCAGGAGGGCAAGCGGCCGGTTGCTGCCGGTTTCTTCTTTTCTTTGGGGCATTCCACCGTTGTCGTTGTTTTGACTATTGCAATTGCGGCATCCGCCGCCGCAGCGCGACCCAGCTTCGATTCATTGAAAGACATTGGCAGTATCATTGGTACAGGTGTTTCCGCACTATTCCTATTTACCATCGCTGTTGCAAACACAATCGTTCTGAATGCTGTATGGCGTAGCATCCGGGAAATCAAACATGGCGGTCGATCAGTCGATGTTGATCTGGATAAAGTTCTGGCAAATCGAGGCCTGATAGCCCGGTTGTCCCGATATCTGTTTCGGATAGTCCGTTGCAGCTGGCATTTATATCCAATTGGCTTACTATTTGGCTTGGGTTTTGATACGGCTACTGAGGTGGGATTACTTGGCATTTCGTCGGCGGAAGCTGCCAAGGGCGTGTCGCTTTGGTCAGTTCTGGTTTTTCCCGCTTTGTTTACTGCAGGGATGTCGTTGGTAGACACAACTGACGGTATTCTGATGCTGGGCGCTTACAGCTGGGCTTTTGACAGGCCGATCCGCAAGCTTTACTACAATTTCATCATTACTTTCGTGTCAGTGGTGATTGCACTGGTGGTGAGCGGCATCGAGATGATGGGATTACTGGCGGGCCGGTTGAATCTGCAAGGCGGGTTGTGGGATATAGTAATCGCATTAAACGACCGCTTTAGTACTTTAGGTTACATCATCATCGGTATTTTTCTATTGGGGTGGATGATTTCCGCGGCAATTTATCGTCTCAAGCGATACGATGAATTAGATATTCAGGTTTAAACAAATTAAGGAAGGCTGATCAAATGTTTTGCCATCGGCCAATGGAACAAACATTGGTGGACAGCGCACCACTATTAACACTTTACCATTCCACAACCTGTGCAATGTGCTAGCGGCGCCGCTCTTGTCGACATTTAGATTAGCAGAACTCTCACGATTCAACGATGATATGACGTCACGCGTTCGACTTCGTTCTTCGAACCGAGAATGACCGGCACGCGCTGATGCAGCCCGGTGGGTTTGATGTCAAGAATGCGCTCGCGGCCGGTGGTGGCAGCGCCTCCCGCGTGTTCGATGATGAATGCCATCGGGTTGGCCTCGTACATCAACCGCAGCTTGCCGCCTTTATCCTGCGTCTTGGAGTCGAGGGGGTACAGGAAGATACCGCCTCGGGACATGATGCGATGAACTTCGGCCACCATGGAAGCCACCCAGCGCATGTTGAAGTCCTCTTTACGGGGTCCTTCTTTTCCCGCAAGTAATTCGTCGATGTAGCGCTTAACCGGCGCTTCCCAGAAGCGCATGTTGGAAGCATTGATCGCGAATTCCCGCGTGTCGACAGGGACGCGAAGGTTCTGCTGCGTCAGATGGAATTCTCCGGTCTCGCGATCCAATGTAAAAGCATTGACTCCGTCGCCTAACGCCAGTACCAGCAAAGTGGTCGGACCATAGACCGCATAGCCGGCGCAGACCTGCCGCGTGCCGGGTTGCAGAAAAGCGCGCTCATCCGGCTCGCCGACGCCGTCCGGACAATTGAGCACGGAGAAGATCGTGCCCACGGATGCATTGATATCGATATTGGAAGATCCATCCAAGGGATCGAACAACAGCAGGTACTCGCCTTTCGGGTAGCGGTGCGGAATCGTGTACGGCAATTCCATTTCTTCCGAGGCCATGGCGGCGAGATGGCCGCCCCATTCGTTCGCCTCCAGAAAAATTTCGTTGGAGATGACGTCCAGTTTTTTTTGCGCTTCGCCCTGAACGTTCTCGCTGCCGGCGGCGCCGAGGACGTCCGCCAGGCCGCCTTTGCCGATGGCGATTGAAATCGCCTTGCATGCCATGGACACGACCTCGAGCAAATGCCGCAGGTCGGGAGAGAGCGGAGGGTTGTGCCGTTCCTTTTCGATCAGGAAACGGGTCAGACTGACGTTACGCATCGTAAATTTAGCAATGGGGGAAATGCATATTATACATGGCGCTGCCGGCGGGATGGCGGACGGAGACCGCAAAAACAGGCTTTCAGCGGATGCCGTTCCTGTCGGAAAAGCCTGCTGTGGCGCCGCCATCGGCATTTCACAATTTCATCATGACCGGTGTGTTACTTTAAAGGACGCGCGCTTTGCCCTGGAAATTTCTGCATTAACCTCTCTATTAACCCGGACCGAGCGATGCAGGCTGTTCAGTCAGTGCATAGCAACACCTGAAAAAGATATCGTTCCAGTCGCATTAACCGAATTGCCGCGATATTCGTCACAAATTCCTGGCTAAACATATTTGCTTACAAGAATGTTCAGCGGAAATGTATGCTCTCGCCCTAAAGCGACGTTAATAGGAAGGTATTACTTTTAAATCCTTATCAACTTGCCAACGAAGGAGCTACACCTGTTTAAGACCGAAAATTCAAGAAAGGCTGCCGGAAGAAAGAGACATGGCGAGTCGGAACGGTGGCCATATTACCAAGCAGGAACAGAGGACGCTTAACCAACAGGAAAACGGAATTAGCAAGCAAATTGGGCAATGAACGCATTTACTATATACAGGAGAAATCATGAAGAAAATATCATTTTTCATTTTTGCAGTAATTCTATCCGCACCTGTGTTTGCCCAGCAGCAAAATGGGCAGCAGGGAGGTCCGCAGGGCGGGCAGGGTCAAAACCAGCAACAGTTTCAGGAGCATAAACAAAAGATGCTTGAACGCATGAATGATCGTCTGGAGAAAATCCAAAACAGGATAAACTGTGTTCAGCAAGCGCAAAATCGACAGGCTCTCAAAGCGTGTCTTCCTCAAGGTCAAGGCAACCAAAATAATCAGAATAACCAGCGGAATAAACAGGACGACGAATAAACCAGAATGATATTAGGGGAGCCATGGCATCTACATGGCTCCCCTGATCGATTCCATCTGTGAAGTATCACGATCCGGCATACGCTGTGGAACTCTTACGGGATCAACTGTCCGCGATCGGCTAAAAAGAGAGCGACAAGAATCAATTTAAAAAGTGTCCGTATATGGACATTCAATGGAACGGCATTGGTGGATAGATTTATTGCGCCGCGCTTCCCCACAATTCCCTCAATCGCGCATCGCGCTGGCAGCCGATCTTGTACATCTGATAGCGCAGCGGATTCTTTTTGTAGAACTCCTGATGGTAATCCTCGGCTGCGTAGAACTCCGACGCCGGACGGATCACGGTCACGATCGATGCCTTGAACGGTTTGGTTTTTTCAAGCTGCGTTTTTGACGCCTCGGCGGCGCGTTTCTGTTCGTCGGTCGTGTAGAAGATCGCGCTGTTGTATTCGGGGCCGGTGTCGCAGAATGCCTGGTCCTTGGTGGTCGGATCGATGTCGTGCCAGTAGGTGTCGAGCAGCTTTTCGTAGCTGACTCTCTGCGGATCGTAGACGACCTTCACCGCCTCCAGGTGGCCGGTATTCGTGTACGAAACCTCCTCGTAAGTCGGATTTTTCCTGGTGCCGCCGGTAAAGCCGGCGGTCGTCGCGATCACGCCTTCGACGTGGTCGAACAATTTCTGGATCGACCAGAAACAACCGCCGGCGAAAATCGCCGTCGCGGTGCCGCCGGGCGTAGCGGGCTTGATTTTTTCGCTGCCGTTTGCGATGGCAATGCCGAGAGCGGCGAGCGGAATAAAAAACACGGTCGGGAAACGGGTTTTCATGGCATTGGCTCGCACGTGGTTCTGACTTGAATTAGTCGTGACGCGCAACTGTTCCTTACATCATAATACTGTCAGGAAATTGCGGCGCGAACGACCAATCGCCTCTGTTTTCAGGGAGCATGGCATGACGCAAACCTCGACTCACACCAACCGGCAAATCGCGACGCTCGGCGGCGGCTGTTTCTGGTGCCTCGAAGCGGTGTTCGACAATCTGCAGGGCGTCGAATCGGTTGAATCCGGCTACACCGGCGGCAAGATTGCGAATCCGACCTACAGGCAGGTGTGCAACGGCAACACCGGGCATGCCGAGGTAGTGCGCGTGACGTTCGATCCGGACGTGATCGCGTACCGCGAAATCCTCGAAGTGTTTTTCACGATCCACGATCCGACCACGCTGAACCGGCAGGGCAACGACGTCGGCACGCAGTACCGCTCGGCGATTTTTTATCATTCGCCGGCGCAGCGAAAGATCGCCGAACAGCTGATTGCCGAGCTCGACGCGCAGAAGGCGTTCGGTGCGCCGATCGTGACTGAAGTGGTGCCGGCGCCGACGTTTTACGTCGCCGAGGACTATCACCAGGAATATTTCGCGAATAACGAGAGCCAGCCGTACTGTCAATTTGTGGTCGCACCGAAAGTCGCCAAGTTCAGAAAGAAATATGCGCAGCGCGTGAAAACCCCGGCATGAGCAATCCGGAATGACGGAAATCAGCGATTACGAATTCGGCATCAGCGCGATTGACTCGGGCTATCATCGCCCGCGTTTCGACGCGATTTATCTGGTCGTCGAAGGCGATCGCGCGGTCATTGTCGATAGTGGCGTCAACGCTTCAGTTCCGCGCGTGCTGGCTGCTCTGCGCGCGAAAAACCTGGCGCCGGAGCAGGTGGATTACGTGATGTTGACCCATGTGCATCTCGATCACGCGGGCGGCGCGGGCGCGCTGATGGCGCACTTGCCGAACGCGCGATTGACCGTGCATCCGCGCGGCGCGCGGCACATCGCGGATCCGGCGCAGCTGGTTGCCGGCGCGACCGCCGTCTACGGCGCGGAGCGGATGCGCGCTCTGTATGGCGACATCATGCCGGTGCCGCGCGCGCGCGTCGTCGAAACGCCGCACGGATTCTCGCTTGATCTCAACGGCCGCAAGTTCGTATTTTTCGACACGCCAGGGCACGCGCGCCATCATGTTTGCGTACTTGATGCACAGTCCGGGCACGTTTTCGCCGGCGACACCTTCGGGCTGTCGTTGCGCGAACTCGACAGCGGCGGCCGGCAGTTCGTGTTTCCGACCACCACGCCGGTGCAATTCGATCCCGAGGCGCTGCACCGCTCGGTGGACCTGATCGCCGGGCTGCGGCCCGACGCGGTGTATGTCACGCATTACGGCCGGGTCGACGATATTCCGCGGCTGGCCGCCGACATGCACCGGCTGATTGACGCGCACGCGCAACTGGCATTGACCGTGCGCGATACCGGTCCCGAGCGGCATCAACGCCTGAAAACGGGGGTTGCACGGCTGTTGATAGAGGAAAAACAACGGCAGAACTGGACGTTGCAGCGTGAAAAAGTGCTCGAAATCTTCGCCGGCGACATCGAACTCAACGCCCAGGGGCTTGGCGTCTGGCTTGACGCGGCGCGATCATAAATGCATCGCGTCGAATCGGGAATATAAAAATTCATCTGACATGCGCACGGAGGCGCAGTTTGGATTACAATCGTGTCCGACCCAATGTCGGGTAATAATGAGTGTTTAAAGTTTAAAGGAGAGACACCATGGCAAAAGCCAAGCGCAAACCGAGCGCAGCGTTCATGAAACCGATGACCCCGTCAGCATCACTGGGCGCGGTTATTGGCAGCAGCGCGATGCCCCGCACCGAAGTAACCAAGAAGATCTGGGCCTACATCAAGAAGCATGGTCTGCAAGACAAGAAGAACAAACGCAATATCAACGCCGACGACAAGCTGAAACCCGTGTTCGGCGGCAAGTCGCAGGTTTCGATGTTCGAGATGACCAAGCTGGTCAGCAAACACCTCAAGTAATTCGTTTTCCCGAAGACCGCCGCGGCAGCGGTCATGCCGTGGCGGCTTTTATTCGTACATTTACGGCGCGAGGCGTTCGATTTTCCAGCCTTTTCCGGCGCGGGAATAATGCAGCCGGTCGTGCAAACGGTTTTCGCGCCCCTGCCAGAATTCAATGGCTTCGGGAACCACGCTGTAACCACCCCAGTGCGCGGGCCGCGCTGGATGTCCGCCGCACTGTTCGACGATGTCGGCGAAGCGCTTTTCAAGCGCGGCGCGATTGGCGATCACCGTGCTTTGCTGTGAAGCGATGGCCGCATGACGGGCCAGCAGCGGGCGCTGCGCAAAGTATTCATCCGACTCGCGCGGCGAGATTTTTTCGACCGCGCCCTCGACCCGCACTTGGCGCTCGAGCTCGATCCAATGAAACAGCAGGCTCGCGGCACGGTTGGCGGCAAGTTCCCTGCCTTTGCGGCTTTCGTAGTTAGTGAAGAACACAAAACCCCGATCATCCAGATGCTTGAGCAGCACGATGCGTGCCGAGGGACGCCCGGCAGAGGAAACGGTCGCGAGCGTCATCGCGTTGGCCAGCGGCAATTCGGCCGCCAGCGCCTCCTCTAGCCAGCGTTTGAATTGCACGAAGGGATCGGACGCGACCGTGCTTTCATCGAGCGCCGCGTGCAGATATTCCTGCCGCAAATCGGAGATGTTCATGATGTCAGTCTGCAAATACCGGGACCCATTTTACCGCGTCATTGCAGTCCGTTTTTGTTGCGCGACCGTAACACTAGGCGCAGCGCCACCGCGCACACCGCCGCAAGTATGGCGATGCCGGCTATCATCGCCGGCAGATCCGTCCCCGGTTTGTTTTCAGCAGCCGAAAGACCGGGACCCGGTTTGCGCTGCGCCGTGCCGCCCTGTTGCCATTCCAATACCCACGGGGCGGGTGTACGCGATGTCGTGGCGTCCTCCGTGGTCAGCGTAAGATTCACCGGCAGTGCGAATTCCTTACCTTTACCGGGTGTGGCCGGCCCCCCCGGGGTGCTGACAGCCAGCCGCACTTCATCAATGTGCCGCGTCATCGCGCCCCAGTAAAAAAAGTGCGCGACCGCAGTGTTGCCGCCCGCGGGCAGCAGATTGACGGCGCTCGACCCGATATCGGCAAATACCGGGTTGCCCTTGGTGTACGCATTGATCATCACCGCGACCGGCGTCGCGCTTTTTACCGCGAAGCGCACGTAAAATCGTTCATTGCGTGCAAGCTGCGCATCGGGCGCCGGATCGGTGGCGAGAAAGGTCACCTGCGGTTCATCCGGCATCTGCGCATGCGCAAGCGTGGCGAGCAGGGTTGAGGCGAAACAGCAGCGTCTGAAAAACATTTTTTATTCATGAATCTGAAAGCACGAGTTTACCGTGCCGCACCTGCTTCAGCATAAAACGCCCGGGATCAACGGCATCAACAAGCGCGCCTTCGAGCGGCAACGGTTCGCCCTCGACCATGCTGGCGATCAGCTCGCCGCCGAGCGCCGCCCAGGCCAGTCCGCGCGACGCATAGCCGAACGCGCCGTACAGTCCCGGCAGCCGCGGCAAATCCACCAGTTGCGCGCCGGTCAATTCCGCCGCCCGTGCGTGCGTTGCAACGACGTCCGGCAATGCGCCGAGCAACGGCATACGGTCGGGCGCCACGCAGCGAAAGCCGACATTGCCGCCGCGCACGGCGGATTCCGACAGCATGATATCGGGCAGCAGCCGCGCGACGTGCCCGAGGTTGAGCGCATGTTGCGTGGCATGCGGTGCCGGATCTTCCGCGTCGAGATCGTAGCTCGCACCGGCAACCGCCGTGCCGTTTTCCGTCGGCACGACGTAGCCTCTGCCGCAAACAACCGTCGACAGCTGCGACAATGCTGCCGCCGCGATTAGAGTGACTTGTCCGCGGATGCGTTGCAGCGGAGCTCCAATGACGGCCAAGCGCGCCGCATCGTGCGCATTGGCCAGGATCACGACCGGCGCCGTCGCGATGACCATGCCGTCACGCGCAAGAGCAGTCCAGCATTCATTCTTGCGTACGAGTGCGCGCACCTCGGTGTTGAAATTCGCCACCAGGTTTTGAGTTGCGGCCAATTGCGCCGCGATCAGTTCGGCGGCGCGCAGCCAGCCGCCGGCCGGGAACCACCAGCCGCCGCCGGCAACGCGGCAGCCCGCCAGCTTGCCGGCTTCTTCGCGCGGCAGGTATTGCGCATAGCCTGCCGGATAGCCGAGCGCGCGCAGCGTTTGCGCCATGCGCGCTTCTTCGCCGTCATCAGCGGTGATTTGCAGTACGCCGCAGCGCTGCCATGCAAAGTGGTGGCCCGCAGCTTGCAATGCCTGCCAGTGGTCGAGCGCATAAAGAAACCCGGCACGCGTGAACCGCGACAGCAAACAATCGTCGGGCGACAAATGGGGATGAACGATGCCAGCCGGCATGCCCGATGCTTCGGTGGCGGGTTGTGGATGACGTTCGATGACTGCGACGCGCCAGCCGCGCGCGGCGAGGCGTTCGGCGGCCGCCGCGCCGGCCAGTCCGGCGCCGATGACAAGCACATTTTTTTCCGGCCACTCCGGTGCCGGCGGCGGGGCATGTTTGCGCAGCCAGCGCGGCGTAAAACACGCGGTGAGCATTGTGCGCTTGCGGCCGAAACCCGCGCATTTCTCGACCGTAAAGCCGGCCGCCGTCAATGCATCGCGCACTTGGCGCGCCGAAGTATAGGTCGCGAGAGTCGCTTCATTCTTCGCCAGTCGCGCCAATGCTTTCATCATCCGCGGTGACCACATCTCAGGATTGCGTTCGGGGGCAAACCCGTCGAGGTAAAACGCGTCGGCGCCCACGCGCAGTTGCGGCAACACCGTGGCGATGTCGCCGAAGGCGAGCGTCAGCGTCACGCGCCCGTTATCGAAATGCCGCCGTTGCAGGCCGGGCACCAGTTGCGGCCATGCGGCCTGCAATGGTACGGCAAGCTGGATGAATTCCGGGTAGCGCGCGTGGAGAGCAGTCAGCGCTTCGCGTTCAAAAGGATGTTTTTCAATCGAAACGAAGTACAGCCGCCGGCACCGGTGCGGGTCGGTGCGCCACGCCTGCCATGTGGCAAGAAAATTCAAACCCAATCCGAAACCGGTTTCGACGATCGTGAACGTGGGCGCGTGCGCCCAACGTGCGGGGAGACCGTTGCCGGCGATGAAGATGTGCCGCGCCTGCCCCGGGCCCGAGTCGGCGCTGTGATAGATGTCGTTATAAACCGGCGAGAATGGTGTGCCGGAGGCATCGAATGCCAACGGCGCCGGATTGAGTTTTGCCGCCAAGGTCGGTTGCCGCAAGTAAAGCCGCTATTATCCGGCAGCAAAAATAAAAAAGGCGGCCACAGGCCGCCTTTTTAGTTCACGGATGCGTGGGTCTACACCACAGCGCTGCCGATGACACCGCGCATTTTTTGCAGCGCTTTTTGTTCGATCTGGCGGACGCGCTCGGCGGACACGCCGAATTCGGCGGCCAGGTCGTGCAGCGTGGCCGTATCTTTTTCGCGCAACCAGCGCGCTTCGATGATGCGGCGGCTGCGTGCATCAAGTCCTACCAGTGCTTTTTCGAGTCCTGCGCCGCGCAGCCGCGCCGATTCTTCATGCTCGATGACGCGCCCCGGCTCGGCGTCCTCGGCTGCAAGATAGTTGATCGGCGCAAAACTTTCCTCGCCATCATCGTAAAGCGGGTCGAGCGTGACATCCTGTCCGCCGAGCCGCGTTTCCATCTCGACCACTTCCTCGGGTTTGACCCCGAGCGTTTTCGCGATGGCCCTGACTTCCTTGTTGTCGAGCGCGCCCAGCCCCGGTTTCATGCTGCGCAGGTTGAAGAACAATTTGCGCTGCGCCTTGGTGGTCGCGATCTTGACCAGCCGCCAGTTGCGCAGGACGAATTCATGAATTTCGGCGCGAATCCAGTGCATCGCGAACGACACCAACCGCACGCCGCGCTCGGGATCGAAGCGCTTGACCGCTTTCATCAACCCGATGTTGCCTTCCTGAATCAGGTCGGCCTGCGGCAACCCATAGCCACGGTAACCGCGCGCGACCGCCACGACCAAGCGCAGATGCGACACGATCAGTTGCCGCGCGGCATCCAAATCATCGTGTTGGCGGAAACGGCGCGCCAACTCGACCTCTTGCTGCTGCGACAGCAACGGAAAACGGTTCACCGTCTGGAGATAATTATCCAAGCTACCAGTGACCGGTATTGGCAATGCATAGTTTGTCGTCATGGCATCTATCCTCTCACTTTTGATTCTAGCACTCCGTTAATGAGAGTGCTAAAAACTGGAAAGGTTCCAGCGGGTGTTGTCAGACCACGGCGCAATATGTAAAACAGCTACTTGGCCTCTGCTTCGAGCAGCGCGATGTTGCGGCTGGCGGCGAGCCAGGCGCCGAGCCAGCCGAGCGCGGCAGCCAAGGCAAACAAGGCCATGCTGGGGCCAAGGTCGGGATAGCCGAGCCTGAACGATGTGATAGCGACCGGCGTCATTGAGCCGAGTTCGCGGTTGAACAGCAGGATGCCGCCGGCGACCAGCAGCCATGCCGCGACGCCGCTCGCGAGCCCGAGCAGCGTGCCGAAGTAAAGCAGCGGCCGGCGCATGAAGGCATCGGTCGCACCGATCAGCTTGGCGACCTCAACCTCATCGCGCTGGGTCAGAATTTGCAGCCGTATCGTATTGAACGTGACTGCCGCCAGCGCGATCGCAAACAATATTGCCAGCAGCGCCGCCGCGAAACGCCCGATCCTGAGCAGTGCGTCAAGCCGTTGCGCCCATGCACTGTCGAGCTGAACGTGGGCGACGCGCGGCCAGGCCTGGATTTCGTCGCGCAGCGCCTCCAGCACCGCGGGTGAGCGGTCATCCGCGCTGACCACGAACGCGTCGGGCAGCGGATTTTGCGGCAGGCTGTCGACGACATCCGCGAGGCCGCTGCTCTGTTTCAATTCCTGCAACGCCTGTGCGCGCGGCACGAAATGGAATTTCCCGACGTGCGGGTGCTGGCCCAGCCGCTGCTCTATTTTGGCTATGTCATCGCGGCCGGCATCGAGCGCCATGAACACACTCAGTTGCGGTCCGCCGCTGTCGAGTCCGTGCAGCGCGAAGGTCTGCAGGCCGTCCAGCGCGATGTAAAATCCGAACGGCAACGCGAGCGCGAAGCCGATCACCAGAATATTGAACAGACTGCCGAATGGTGTCGCGCCAAATCGCGCCAGCGCTGCGCGCAGGCCACGCCCGTGTTGCGTGAGCCACGCTTTCAAGACTCAATACCCCCCTGCTTGAGCGCGATCACGCGCGGATTGAGCTGCGCCCGCAAAGTCTGGTCGTGCGTTGCAATGATGACGGTGACGCCGACCTGATTGAATGAGCGGAACAACTCGCCGATGCTGACCGCGTAATCGGCGTCGAGGTTGCCGGTCGGTTCATCGGCCAGCAGAATCGCCGGCCGGTGTACGATGGCGCGCGCGATGCACAGCCGCTGCTGCTCGCCGCCGGACAGCGTGATCGGCAGCGCGCGCTCTTGTTGCAGCAGACCGACCTTGTCGAGCGCGGCGCGTACGCGCTTCGCGATGTCGTTCCCGCTGTAGCCGGCGATTTCCAGCGGCAATGCGACGTTGTCGAACGCAGTGCGATCGAACAGCAGCTTGTGGTCCTGAAACACCAGCCCGAAGTTGCGCCGCAGGAACGGCACCGCGCGCAGCTTGAGGGCGCCGATGTTCTGGCCGTTGACGATGATGCTGCCGGCGGTCGGCCGCTCGATGGCGGCGAGCAATTTCAACAGCGTTGTTTTGCCGGCGCCGGAATGGCCGGTGACGAATGCCATTTCACCCGCGTCGAGCGCGAAGCTCACGTCCTTCAACGCCTCGCGCCCTCCGGGATAGCGTTTCGAAACGTGACTGAATGAAATCATTGGGGCGTGAGGCGTGAGGAGTGAGGAGCAAGGGAGCGTGAAGAGTGAGGGGTGGGGAGTAAAAAACAACCCCACGACATTTTGATTTTCCGCCTCACGCCTAACCCCTCTCGCCTCACCGCATCACCCCAGCAGCGCATCCACAAATTCTTCGGCGTTGAACGGCCGCAGATCATCAATGCCTTCGCCGACGCCGATGAAGCGCAGCGGAATCGGCTGATGGCGCGCGGTGTTGGATCGCATGTGCGCGATGGCGGCGACCACTCCGCCCTTGGCGGTGCCGTCGAGCTTGGTCAGCGTGATGCCGGTCAAGCCGAGCGCATCGTCGAACGCCCTGACCTGGTTGACCGCATTTTGCCCGGTGTTGGCGTCGAGCACCAGCATCACTTCGTGCGGCGCGCCCGGCAGCGCCTTGGCGATCACGCGTTTGACTTTCTTGATTTCCTCCATCAGATGCAATTGTGTCGGCAGCCGTCCGGCGGTATCGGCCAGCACCAAATCGATATCGCGCGCGCGCGCCGCATTGATCGCATCGAAAATCACCGCCGCCGCGTCGCCCGACTGCTGGGCAATCACCGCGACGTTGTTGCGCTTGCCCCACGCTTCGAGCTGTTCGCGCGCCGCCGCGCGGAAAGTGTCGCCGGCGGCGAGCAGCACCGATTTGCCGGCTTGCTGATAATAATGCGCGATTTTTCCGATGGAGGTTGTTTTGCCGGCGCCGTTGACGCCGGTCAGCATCATGACAAACGGCCGGTACGCGGAAATGTCGAGCGGTACCGCGACGGGTTGCAGCAATTCAAGCAAAGCGCCGCGCAGCATCCGCCGGAGTTCCTCCGGCGTGCGGCAATTCGCGCGGCGCAGCTTGTCGAGCAGGAATTGAGTCGCCGCGACGCCGACATCGGCGGCAAGCAGTGTGGTTTCGAGTTCATCGTAGAATACGGCGTCTATACTTGCACTGCGCAACAACTCCGACAAATCGCGATTCAGCAGCTCGCGGGTGCGCGCCAGCCCTAATTTGAGCCGGTCGTTCCAGCCCGTCCCGGATTTCGGTTTAAGGAAACTTAGCATGCGCAGAAAGGTCAGATTCAGTGGTTGTGGAAAAGAACGCGAGCGTAATTGCCGCAAATCGCTTAAAATTTAAACGAATAATAATACTTCCGAGATTACCCGACATGTTTTCCCTGCGCCATGCTGGCCGCGCGTTGCCGCGGCTGTTGTTGCTGCTGACGGTCGTGTTCCAGATGCCGGCGGCGGTAGCCGCCGATCTGGCCGCAAAAACTCAGGAACACAAACTCGCCAACGGCTTGCGCATCATCGTCAAGGAAGACCATCGCGCGCCGGTGGTGGTATCGATGGTCTGGTACAAAGTCGGCAGCATCGACGAAGAAAACGGTACCACCGGCATCTCGCACGCGCTTGAACATATGATGTTCAAGGGCACCAGGCAAGTGCCGGCCGGAGAATTTTCGCGGATCGTCGCGGCCGCCGGCGGCCGTGAAAACGCGTTCACCGACCGCGATTACACCTCGTTTCATCAGCAACTGCAGAAATCCCAACTGCCGCTCGCGTTCCGGCTGGAAGCCGACCGCATGCAGAACCTGACGTTGTTGCAGAAAGAATACGCAAAGGAGATCCGGGTTGTGATGGAAGAGCGCCGATTGCGCACCGATGACCAGCCGGAGGCGCAAGTGCACGAACAATTGATGGCCACCGCATTTACCAGTAGCCCGTACCGGGTGCCGGTGATCGGCTGGATGAACGATCTCGAGCATATGTCCGTCGGGGATGTGCGCGACTGGTATCAGCGCTGGTATGCGCCGAACAACGCGATTATCGTCGTGGTCGGCGACGTCAAGGCGCCGGAAGTGTTCGCGCTTGCTCAGAAATATTTCGGCGCGATCAAACCGAAAACATTGCCGCAGCGCAAACCGCAGGAAGAGCCGCTGCAGCCCGGCATCCGGCGCGTGGTAGTCAAGGCGCCGGCGGAATTGCCGTACTTGGAAATGGCGTGGCGTACGCCGCTGTTGCACGATCTCGACAAGGACTGGGAGCCGTATGCGCTCGACGTGCTGTCAGAGGTGCTCGACGGCAACGAAGCGGCGCGGCTCAATAGCGCGCTGGTGCGCAGCGAACGCATCGCCACCTCGATCAACGTCAGCTACGATGACGCGCAGCGCGGCCCCGCGTTATTCGTGATCAGCGGCAACCCGGCGCCCGGCAAGACCGTCGCTGACCTTGAACAGGGGGTCCGGCGTGAAATCGGAAAGATCGTTGCCGATGGCATCAGCGAGGACGAACTCAAGCGCGTGAAGGCGGGGCTGGTTGCGTCCCAGGTATACCAGCGCGATTCGATGTTTTTCCAGGCGCTGCAGATCGGTTCGCTGACAGCCGACGGGTATCCGACCGATGCCGTTGATCTGATACTGCAAAAATTGCGGCAGGTCACCGCGGCGCAGGTACAGGAGGTCGCGAAAAAATATTTCAACGACGACAGTCTTACCGTGGCGACGCTCGATCCGCAGCCGCTCAACGGGCGCCGGATTGCGCCCCTGATGGATATGGGCCATGTTCGCTAGAGCGCTGCTGATCATCGCGTTATGCGCCGCGCTGCCGGCGCTGGCAGCGCCGCCGATCCAGACCTGGCAGACCGGCTCCGGCGCGCGCGTCTATTTTGTCGAAACCCACGACTTGCCGATGCTCGACGTCAGTATCGATTTTCCCGCCGGCTCGGCGTTCGATACACGCGCCAAATCGGGCGTCGCCGGGTTGACCCAGCAAATGTTGCGCCTCGGCGCGGGCGGATTGAATGAGGACGAGATCGCGCGCAAGATCGCCGACGTCGGCGCGCAGCTCAGCGGAGATTTCGACCTCGACCGTGGTGGTGTTTCGCTGCGCACGCTGACCACCCCCGACGAAATGGCTCAGGCGCTCGACGTGTTCACGCGCGTGTTGCAAACGCCGGAATTTCCGGCTGCGGTGCTCGAGCGCGAAAAAATCCGCCTCGTCGCCGACATCAAGGAAGCCGACACCAAGCCGGACAGCATCGTCGAGCGCAACTTCAGCCAATTGGTTTACGGCGATCACCCGTACGCGCTGCGCGCAAGCGGTGAGGCCGATACAGTGCCGAGCATCTCGCGCGACGATCTCGTCGCGTTTTATCGCGCGCACTACACCGCCGACCGCGCGGTGATCGCGATGATCGGCGACCTCGACCGCAAGCGGGCGCAGGAAATTGCCGAACGCCTGACCGCGCAACTGCCGCGCAGCAGCGACGCGCCGGCGGAAGTGCCGCCGGTGCCACCGCTTGCGCGTGCCGAGACAAAGGTGATCCCGCATCCGGCAACTCAGAGTCACGTGCTGATCGGCGCGCCGGGCATGAAGCGCGGCGACCCCGATTATTTTTCGCTCTACGTCGGCAACTATGTGCTTGGCGGCGGCGGTTTTGTGTCGCGCATACTCAACGAAGTGCGCGAAAAACGCGGGCTTGCCTATTCGGCCTACAGTTATTTCATGCCGATGCAGCAGGACGGGCCGTTCATGATTGGCCTGCAGACGCGCAAGGACCAGACCACCGAAGCGCTTGCGGTGACGCGCGCGACGTTGAATAAATTCGTCGCCGAAGGTCCGACCGCGGATGAACTCAAGCAGGCCAAGCAGAACATCGTCGGTGGTTTCCCGCTGCGTTTCGACAGCAATCGCAAGATACTCGAATATCTGGCAGTCATCGGGTTTTATCGCCTGCCGTTGACTTATCTCGACGATTTTCCCGCCAATGTCGAGAAAGTCACGCTCGCTTCCGTCAATGATGCGTTCAAACGCCGCGTTCATCCCGAGCGCATGGTGACGGTGGTAGTCGGCCCCGGGCCGGCAGAGCTCGGCAACGCCGGCGGCGCCCAATAACGTCGGCGACCCGATAGAGCGATGCCGGCCAACAAGGTGCGCATCGTTGGCGGCGCATGGCGCAGCCGCATCCTGACATTCACGCCGCGTCCCGATCTGCGGCCGACGCCCGACCGCGTGCGCGAAACCCTGTTCAACTGGCTTGGACAGAATCTGACCGGCAGGACCTGTCTCGATCTGTTCGCCGGCAGCGGCGCGCTCGGTTTCGAGGCCGCGTCGCGCGGTGCCCAGCGCGTGGTCATGATCGAACGCGATGCGCGCGCGTTCAAAACGTTGCAGGAAAATATCGCGGCGCTCGATGCGCAGGCGGTGGAACCGCGGCGCGCCGATGCGCTGGAATTCCTGCGCACCGACCGCGGCAAGTACGATGTCGTGTTTGTCGATCCGCCGTTCCGCGTCAACTTGCTGCCGCAAGTTCTGGTATTGTTGCCGGCGCGGTTGACGCCGCAGGCGCTGGTTTACGTGGAAGCGCCGCGCCCGCCGCAATGCGCGCCCGGCTGGCAGGTGTGGCGTCACGGCCGCGCCGGAACGGTACACTACGCTCTTCTGAAATGGACAACGGATCATGCTTAAGGCGATTTACCCCGGCACTTTCGACCCGATCACGCGCGGCCATGAAGACCTGGTGCGCCGCGCGGCCAAGCTGTTCGATGAAGTCATTATCGCGGTCGCCGCGGGCCACTCCAAGCAGCCGTTCTTCACGCTCGACGAACGCGTTGCGATGGCGAAGCACGTGCTGGCCGACTGCCGCAACGTCAAGGTCGTCGGGTTTTCCGGACTGCTGATGCAGTTCGTACGCGAGAACGACGCGCGCGTCGTGCTGCGCGGGCTGCGCGCGGTGTCCGATTTCGAATATGAGTTTCAGCTTGCCGGCATGAACCGCGGACTGTATCCGGACGTCGAGACCGTGTTCCTGACGCCGGCCGAACAGTACCTGTTCATTTCGGCATCCATCGTGCGCGAAGTCGCGCAGTTGGGCGGCGACGTCAGCAAATTCGTATCGGACCATGTCGTTCAGCAATTGCGCGCGAAGCTCCAGCCGAATGACAAAAAGTAATTGTTATTGTTTGAATAAATAGCCGGCTTCCGGTCGGGCCGGCATAGGCGGGCAATTCGGCATGCGCCGGTTGGACTACATCCTCACCACGTTCGTGGTGTTTTTCACGGTGTCATTTGCTTATAATTGCATCCTTCGCAGAGAGTGTGGATTCGATGAGTTTTGGCAACAATTACGACGTATCCAACAACGTCGACGTAACCGATCCCGCGGCGGTCAGCGCGGAGGTTATCCGGATTTTTCTCGAGCTTTATCCGGATTCTTCCGTCTCCAGGATTGACCGGGCATTTCGCGATCTCGATGCGCTTTACCGCGGCAAGTTTCCGGGTTTCCACGCCTGCGACACCCCTTATCACGACATCCAGCATGTACTGAACGTAACGCTTGCCATGGCGCGCTTGATGGACGGTTATGAGCGTTCAGAGGCAAAGGTGGAACGGCTGGAAGCGCCGCATTTCTGCCTTGGGATCATCACCGCGCTGTTCCATGATTGTGGCTATGTACGCGAATTGGACGACACGGAGCACCGCAGCGGCGCCGAGATGACGCTCACGCACGTGTCGCGCGGCGCCCGCTTCCTGAAGGCGTACCTGCCGCAAATTGGCATGGGTGAAGTGGCCGATACCGCGGCCATGCTGATCCACTTTACCGGGTATGAAATCCCGGTTGCGCAGATCGGGGTTCCGTCATTGCGCCACAAGTTGCTCGGCACGCTGCTCGGCTCGGCCGACATCATCGCGCAGATGTCCGACCGCTGCTATCTGGAGAAATGCCGCGACCGGCTGTATCCAGAGTTCGTCGCGGGCGGCATTGCACGCAAGCGCCTGCCGGACGGCAAGGAAGATATCGTCTTTGAATCGGGCGACGACCTGGTGATGAAAACGCCGAAATTCTACGAAGGTGCGGCCCGGCGCCTTGAGGAGGACCTTGGTGCGAGCTATCAATATGTCGGACATCATTTCGGCGGGCGGAACCCGTATCTGAAGGAAATCTCCAGGAACGTCGAGTTCGCGCAGTCCATTAATCGGGAGAACGATACCTCGGCGCTCAAGCGTATTCCACCGAAGACGCTGGCCGTCGATAACAACGTGGTCACGGCATTCGGCAACGCCGGCAATATTCAATAGTCGCAGGCAGCCACCGGATATTCCGGCCGGGCGCATGGTGTTGCGTGTGCGCGGACCCAACGGCGGCAGAAGCGGTGCCGCTCAATCGCAAAGCAGTGTTTCGCCGGCGCGAACACGGTCGCCCGGTTGCACGCGCACGTTCATCCCCTCGCGCCACGGCACGACCACATCCACCTGCGAGCCGACGCGGATCATGCCGAACACCGCGCCTTTTTCGACCGCTTCGCCCGGTTTCACGTAGGAGTCGATCCCGGCCACCGTCTTGGCCGCGATCTGCACCACATAACAGGGCAGCGTGGTGCCTTTGAACGCACCGTTGATTTTCGTGACCGTGCGCTCGTTTTGCACGATGTGCCTGCTGCCCCGGTAGTAGGGCTGGCGCCGGAGCAGGATGCGCCAGTGCATGGCCCCCATGTGCAGATTCGTCTTGCGCGCGGGATGATTGCGCACGAACTCCACTGTGCCGGAAACCGGCGCGCGGTTGTAGTGCACATCGAACGGGCTCATGAATACGCCGACGAGCAGCTTCGGCAGCGGCTCGTCTTCGCGCAGGATGTCCGCGAGCTGCGCGGAAAGCCCCTGCTTGATGCTGATCACCGGCGCACCGGGCTCGACTCTCTTCACGTACACCACCGTGCCGTCGGCGGCCGAGACTACGCCTTCGCTGCCGGGTGCGGCGCGCTCCGGGTTGCGGAAAAACCAGACGTAGCGCCAGAACAGGTACGTCGCCAGTGCGGTGAATGCTACGCTCAGTCCGGCTGCGATGACTCCAGACATTTCCACGCCTCCTCCTGAAGTACACGCACGACCGCGACGCCGGAAGAGAAGGGAAAATCCACCATTTCGAAAGCATCCTTCGCGCGCCGCACCGACTTGAGCCAGCGCTTGACACCCGCGTGACGCACCATCTCGCGGACGTAGATGTTGGTGTCATGCAGCAGCAGATACGAGTTTTTCCCGGTGTGGCGCAGCGACGACAGAAAATCGTGCTTCACGTCATTGTAGGCGTGGCTGCCGTCGATGAAGGCAATGTCGATCTGCGGCAGGTTCTGATCGCTGTAGCGTGCGAAGAAATCATCGCTGCGCAGCCGGTAGTGCGTAATCAGGTGTTCGACGCCGAAACGGGCGAAGTGCCGTTTCACCTGCTGCGGATCGTCCCACTGCGAAGTGCCGCCCACCGTCTTGAACGGGCCATCGGTGAGTACCGAGTAGGAAGGATCGACGAAGGTGAGTTGTCCCTTCGCATTGTCCTTCAGGCCCAGCGCAAGGCAGACGACGCTGAAGCCGAAGCCGGAACCGATGACCACGACGTGCTTCGGACGCAGCATGCGTACGAGGCCGTAGTAGAGAAAGCCGAAGCCGAGATTCAGTTCATCGGGGTCTTCGTGGTGGCCGAGAGGCCGGGCGTGCTGAAAGATGGCGTGGATCAGGTCGGGGCTGAGGCTGAAGCCGCAGGACGGCATTTCGTCCGGCGCGGGTGGCGGCAGATGCAACAGGTTCGCAATCGCCATTAGGCTGTCCTTCTTCTGGTTACGATGGCGGCAAATCTACGACAATTTTGTTACGGTTTCCTTTCCATCAAGACCGATCCGCGGCAATGGTGCGCGAAGATCGAACGGCCCTGGCCAGGATCGGAATCCCCGCCCACGGGCAGCGGCAGTTTCAGTTTTCAGGAATAAGGCCGATATGTAAAAGGAGGGGGATTCAGGTTTTTGCCTCATCAAAATAAAATACCTATGTATCTGGTTGTTAAATATAAATAGACCTGACGGCGAGAGGGCAATGCGCAACATTCAGTTATTCGATCAAAATGGACACAAGTTCATCCTCCTCAATGAAAGCGAGCCGGGTGAGGAAGATGGCATCCGGTCCAACCAATATCTGGCCATGCATGGCGCGGACGGTGTCTTGATGGATCCGGGCGGCTTCGGCGTGATGCCCCATGTTCTCGCCGAAATGCTGCACTACGCGACGCCGGAGCAGATCAAGGGGATCACGCTTTCCCACCAGGATCCGGACATCGTGGGCGGCCTCTTCACGTGGCTGGATTTGACCCGTTGTCCGATCTACGTTTCCCGGATCTGGATGCGTTTCCTGCCGCACTACGGCCTGAACGACATGTCGCGGTTTATCGGGGTGCCGGACGAAGGGATGGATTGTGAAATTTCCCCGAACTTCGCGCTCAAGATGATCCCGGCCCATTTTCTGCACTCCGAGGGGCAGATAAACGTTTACGACCCGCAATCCAGGATACTGTTTACCGGCGATATCGGCGCGGCCATGATGCCGATGAACAACGATGAGCCGTTTGTCGACGATTTCAGGAAACACCTGCCATTCATTGCGGGTTTTCATCGCCGCTACATGTGCTCGAACAGGGCGATTCGCTACTGGCTGGACAACATCTCCGGCCTTGAAATCGACATGATCGCGCCGCAGCACGGCCCGGTGTACCGGGGGACCGCGGTACGTGATTTTCTGGAATGGTTTAAGGATCTCCAATGCGGCGTTGATCTGATGCAGGGCGGCGGACGTTTTCTGAAGGTATCATCATGAATCCCGTATCGACCAACCACCTCGAAGCCCTGCGTCAAAATGTGATCAGCCGTCTGGCCATATTGAAAGAAAGCCAGGCGCGCAATCGCATCTTCAGCAACAGCCTGGTCGGAATCATTCAGGACGTTCATCGGGAACTGATCGCCGAATTCGCGCACCTTGCCGAACAGCCGGATTTGGTGGAGTTGGCTCCTGCAATTTCCGAGATGGGCAATACCTGCGTCCGCCTTGACAAAACACTGGCGCTGTTGTTCAACGAGCGGCAACGCCAGTGGCACCGGAACGGACAGTACGTGCAGTCGATGATCGGCGAGTTCAACGAGGCCCTGGCCGATCTGGCTTCCACCCTGATCGAAAAGAACCTGTTCGAAAAACAGGGCAAGGTGCTGGAAAAGATCATTCTGTCCCACGAGCGCATTGCCCAGTGGAAACAGTTCGTGCAGGAAATATTGGCAGAATTCCACGCCATTTTCCCGTTTAATTTCTTTTTCATCGCTTTTTCGGAAGAGCACGAACTCTCGCTCTTTCTGTATTACCTCGGAAATTACTCGGAGGAAATCAGGGCGGACGCGCGGAGCATGCTTTCCAGAAAAATGCTGGATGGGCTCGGGCTGCCGCATGACACCCCCTGCAACATCGAGGAATTCGTCGTCAAGCCGAACGGGGCCGGCGGGGAACTCGATGGCTTGCAGATGATCACGGTGGCCGTGCCGGAACACATGCCCAAGCTCGCCGGCATCCTGGGGGTGGCCTATGTTTCAGCCGGGAAACTGAGCTCGCAGGAAGAAAGCGTAATTCGTTCGATCCTGTCGGTCATGGTCATGGTGGTCGGCTCCAGCAAGGCGCTGTCCCGCACGTTGTCCGAGCTCGAATATTATTCGATGCACGACCCATTGACGGGGCTTCACAACCGGCGCCAATTCAACATGATGCTGGAATACGAATTGGCCCGGTCGGAGCGGCATCATCACGAGGTTTCCGTTCTGCTGGTGGATCTGGATGACTTCAAGGACGTCAACGATTCTTACGGCCACCCGACCGGGGACGACGCCCTGTGCCAGGTGGCCGATATCATCCGGACGCAAATCCGCAAGGGAGATCTCGCCACCCGGTTTGCCGGAGACGAGTTCGCGATCATCCTGCTGGAAACCGGCTCCGAAGGCGCCGCCAAGGTGGCCGAATCCATCAACCGGACAGTGCGTGAAACCAGCTTCAAGGCGCCGGACGGCCGCAACCTCCATCTTACGGTATCGATCGGGATCGTGACTTATCCCCATGACGCGCACAACGTCACCACGTTGATGTCGGGCGTGGACATCGCCATGTACCGCGCCAAACAGATAGGCAAAAACAGCACTTGCACCCTTGACGCCGTGGAAGATCAGATACAGGCCAGACGCACTTCACGCGACTACGCGGAAAAGCTCCGCGAAGCTTTGAAATCTGACCGTATCCTTCCCTATTACCAGCCGATCGTCGATTGCAAGACGGGACGGCTGTACGCGTTCGAAACGCTGGCGCGGCTGCACGAGCCGAACGGAGAAACGATTTCCGCCAGCATGTTCATCGAGTCCCTGGAAAAATACGGCCTGGGCCGGGAACTCGATCAATCCATCATCAACGCGGCATTGTGGGCGCAGCACAACCACTTGCTGTCCGGAAATCCGGCCGCGAAGCTGTTCATCAACCTTTCGGCGCAGGAGATCCAGAACCGCGGCATCCTGGAATATACGGAAAAACTGTGCGAGAAGCTGAGCATTTCGCCGGACCAGATCATTTTCGAGATCATGGAGCGCGATGCGATCAGCGACATGACCAACATGCGGAAGTTTCTGGCCAAGCTGCGCAAAAACGGGTTTGCGTTCGCGCTGGATGACTTCGGCAGCGGATACAATTCATTCCATTATTTGCGCGAATTGAAATTCGATTACGTCAAAATCGACGGCACGTTCGTCCGCAACGTCTTGAACTCGGAGATCGATTTCGCGCTGGTGCAGAACCTGTCGAATCTCTGCCAGGACATCGGTATCCGGACCATCGCCGAATTCATCGAAAGCCGGGACATCCTCGATGCCATCAAGAGCATGAACGTCGATTATGCCCAGGGATTCCACATCGGGCTGCCGGGCGCGGAAATGCGGTTCCATTCGAAACATGACACCGGCACGGGGGCGTGCTGATATCGGGTGTCCTGATGATGGAGCGAATCCCCGGGGCGGTGACGTCGGCAGGTTTGTCCCGGATCGCGTTGTTTCAGCAATTGCGCGCGAAGCTTAAATTCCCATGAGTTTAGCGAAGTTTCATCAAGCCATGCCTTGGCTATGCTAAGTGTCCGGTGCACTAAAACTCCGCATGCACACGGACTCCGAAAATTGAGACAGGTCCCCGGTCCTGGTTATAGGCGGGATTGACGACGTACTGATAATCCAGGGTGAGCATCAGATGATCAATCGCATGCAGGGAATAATAGGTTTCCATGATCTTCTCATAACCGTAATGCGGGAGCTGTCCGTCGCCGATCAGGATGCCCAACCCCCCGGCTGCAAAATAATTGCGCGCCGCACCGGACAGTCCGTTGGCGACAGCGGCAATGCCGAAGGTGTCGTCGTGACGGCCCCAATAATTTCCTTTCAGTGACAGCCCCGCAGACGCCGATTTATTGATTTCGGTGAATTCAAAAGTTTCGTTGCGGCCCTGATTCATGCTGGCCCTGGCAAAAATTCCCAGATCGGAAGTCACCTCTTGTTCGAAGTTGACTGCAAATCCAGATTGCGAGGCTTCGTGCCGAACAAGTGCAGTATTGGGCGTGCTGTTCGATTGTTGCGCGAATTGAATAGCATCTTCGTAGCTTCCCATATTGCCTTGGTTGATATAGCCCAATAGCTTGACTTTGCCGGGGCGTCCCCACAACTGATACCGTTCTTCCAGTTCTCCGACCCACTCGACCTGTCTGAGGCTGCTGAAATTCGGATCCAGCGTTGTGGTATTCGGATACTTGGATAGGTCGAATAAGCCGCCGCGCAACGTCCATGAGGACTGTGTCCATTCGATGGCTGCACCATAGGTATAGCCCCACGCATCAGCCGCATAGTCGAATGCTCCCGAATCTATAATGGCCCAGTTCTGAAAATCGGATCTGGGATCATGCGCGTAGGTGTTGGTATCGAAAACATCCACAACGGAAAACTTGCCTAGGGTCAGGGTAACGTTATTCGTTGATTCGGATCCTCCCATTTGATTGATGGCCGAACCGATGACTTGTCGATTGCCACCCAAATTGATGACCTGCCGGTAAAACAATCTGGGTAGCCGGATATAAGGAGTATTCGCGCCGACCTTGTACGCTTCGCCGCTCGGGAATCCGGCCACGCCGAGAGTATCGCTCAAACCAAAACCCTGATCGATTTCCGGATTCGCCCAGATT